>QFCH01000551.1_pt1 | contig 163222 bp, 134 predicted proteins | sample 5346071 | NCBI WGS metagenome assembly QFCH01 (sample SAMN09062255, study PRJNA434731) | Human gut metagenome, whole genome shotgun sequencing project. | isolation source: stool timepoint B chromium assembly | host: Homo sapiens | collected 2015
TTCCACCAGACTTAAAGTTTCTTTTTTGTATTTCGATTGTGCCGTCTATTTCCTTTTGGGAAATCCAACGTGAAAATGTTGCATATGGAATTCCTTCTAAATCAGATGCTTCTTTCATAGATATATAAATTTCTTCCATCAGATTTCCCCTTTCTGTTGCAATTTGGCTGTTAGTATAGTACAATGCAGATGAGTATTTATCGGAACGCCCGACCTTCCCCCAGAAGTAGGGCGTTCTTCTTTTATGCAAGTCCATATCCAGCCCCCTATGCCACATCATTCTCATTTATCTTGAGAATTTTCAGCATTTGCTTCCGGTACTTATACCCAGGCCTCTTTCCCTTCAGCATCCGGCATAGTTCTTGAGGGGTCGTCCCCAATATATTTGCCAGCTGGACCTGGGTCATCTCCAGTTCAATCAGACGCTTCTTGACAATCTTTCCAAGCTCCCTTGTCTTTACATCTGCCATCTTACTCACTCCTATATAATCTTCTGGTCCGTTTCTTGCCTGTTCCAATCCGCTTAAGTTCCATTCTGCTTACCACTTCCAAAAACTCTCTGGTGTCCTTTATCACCAGCCAGTTCTCTGGTTGCAGGCCATGAAGTTTCATCTCCTTTTTCTGGCTTAAGGTTGGCTTCTTGCCATTTTTCATGAGATTTATCACCTCTTTTCTAATTTCCTTTATACTGATATAATCAACGTGAAAGGAGTTGGTTATGAAAATGAAATTCACATATCCCTCAGAACGTGACTTTGAAAGGAACTGCCCCTGTAGCCAATTTATAGAGTCATATGCTCGTTCTATATCACCACGTTCCGCAGTTCTTGATTTTTGTATGGGGCATCAATCCATACAAGATAAAAAAACCTACTTTGCTACTTATGATGTTTTCCTTGCTAATAATCAGGGCCATTACCGTCTGGAGGTATCCTGCACGATACTTCCGAATCGTAATTACAGCTACAAGACAATTAGTAAAAGTGAAATTCATCAATAAGAAGACAATCACCAAGTGCAATTCTTGTCTTAAGAGTTGCTATAATCTTTCTCTCAATCCCATCTACTATTGTCACTTCTGCTGAATCGGCAGTTCCACATATATGTGCAGTTGCCGATTCATTCAAAAGCTTATCAATTATATATTCCAGCCTACATTTATCTGTTTTACATAATGCCTTCATTTCCCTCTGAATCAGCTTCATGATTTTCATAAGCATATCTGCTCTTTCATATGCCTGACTCCACTCCTTCTCATACCCCGTCTTTGGAGAATTCGGAAGTGTATCCGAAGTATACTTTTTAACAAGTTCTTTTTCTGACAGATATAATTCTTCTAAATACAATAGTTCCTTCTGCATCTCTTCGCCTCCTTTTGATTTGTTATCCAATCTTGAATTTAGGAACCTAAATCCAAACGAATATTTCTTAAAATATAATCAGACTTGATTAGATGTGATAAACTCTTTCTCTTTATTGTGAATTCAGGAACCTGAATCCGTAAGAACATTATTCAACCAGATTTGGTTGCTCCGATATGATAATTTTGTTTCTTTATGTCCTGATAATTCGATTTCAGTGCCATTTAACATTTGGCACAAGGAACCATCAGCTTTGGTTGGTGGTTCTTTCCTTTTATAATCATAGGCCAGGAACCTGGCTTTCAAAGAATGTTGCTTATTCAATCAGACTTGATTGCAGATATGTGATGAATTAAAGTTCTTTTGCTTGAAGTAATCTTCAAAGTATGTTACTTTTGTAGTGGCTTATAAATCATCCATATGCATTATAGTACAGATATTAGAACCTGTCAATAGATAAGTTCTGTTTTTAGTACCTTAGTTCTATTTTTTGTACTATGCATATGTTACTAGGAGGCATATTTTATGGAGAATGACAAAATGATTGGTTTAAGAATACAAAAAAGACGCGCTGAATTAAAATTAAGTTTTAATCAAGTATGCGAAATGACCCACATATCTAAAGGAAATTTAAGCGGCATCGAAAATGCTAAATACCTTCCTTCATCCAAGGCTTTGCTAGAACTATCAAGAGTTTTAGATTGTTCGATAGACTGGATTCTTACTGGTGAAAATTGGAATTCTGAACAAAATAATGTTTTAATATCTGAACCGCCTATACCAACAATAAACGGACTTCCAATAACACCTGATGAACTATCCTTAGTTGAAAATTATCGAAAATTAAATCCAGCAAATAAATCTTCTTTAAAGGATTTTTGTAACTATAAAATCTATGAGCAATCCCATTCCCAAGGGTTATCATCAACATCGAATCATGGAAAAAACAACATGGAAGGGAATAGCGAAATAGCTTAATTTTTTTGTCTATTTTGGTTTATTTATAGTCCAAAATATGAGAATTGCTGTTAGTTTACTTTAAGCCCAAAAAACTACGTATTTATGCCAATTCTCACCATTCTTTAAAGTTGTTCAAAATGAGAATTGCTTTTTTCCAAAATTGTGTTACAAAGCGTCCTTTTAAACGCTCCTTGTTAACGCGTCAAATCCTGATTTTACGTACTTTTCACATAATTTTATAACATTGATTAACGTTAATTTTTAACGGCTCAAAAAAAGGACCTTTCCATCAATTTTCTTGAAAAAGGTCCTTTTTCTATATTATCCTCATTTTATTTGTCAATAGCGATTTTCCTCTAAAAACCGCCGAAACCCTTGATATACCGTCACTTCCCGCCATATCCCACTTACTCCTCCTCTGTCTCGGTTTTGTCAACTATCTTGGTAACCTACACGCATCAACCCCCTCCCATGATTCCCACCCAAATACCTCCATAAAAATAAGGCACCGGATACCTTCAAGGTAATCCAATGCCTCATTCCACTAATTCAGCCAGCCGGAAACCGGATATGGGCAGCGGCAAATGCCGCCCGGCAGCACCTGCCGGCTATTCCTCTTCCTTATCCTTCCTATTCCCGGTAATCTTCCCAAGCACCATGACTGCCGCCATGATAACCACAATCGCCACAAATATGCCGCCCATTCCTTTTCCCATGATTTCCAGGGCGATTTCCACATTCGCCATATTCATTCTACACATCCTCCTTACAGAACGTCTGCTTCTTCTATGATGTTACAGATACTGGGTCACAATGCTGATGACCAGTCCGCCTGCGATAACCGATGCCACCTGGCCCGAAACATTGGTCCCAGCTGCCTGCATCAGGATAATGTTGCCCGGTTCCTCCTTGGCAGCCATCTTCTGTACGACCCTGGAGGACATGGGGAATGCGGAAATGCCGCAGCCTCCAATCATAGGATTGACCGGCTTTTTCCCTGCCAATTTCAGGAAAACATTTACAAGTTTTGCAAAAAGCACGCCGCCAATGGTATCAAACACAAATGCCACCAGGCCCAAAGCCATGATCATAAGGGTTGCCGGATTAACAAACTGCTCCGCCCTCATGCTGAAGGAAATGGTGATTCCTAAAAGCAGGGTAATCAGGTTCGCCAGTTCATTCTGCGCGGACTGGCTCAAGGTATTTAACACACAGCATTCCCGCAGCAGGTTGCCGAACATGAGGAAGCCCACCAGCGCCACGGACTGGGGGGAAATCATTCCCACAATCATGGTCACTGCAATGGGAAATGAAATACGCAGGGCCCTGTTCACACTCTTTGGATTATAATCCATATGGATGCAACGTTCCTTATGGGTGGTGACAAGGCGGATGGCAAATGGCTGGATGATGGGGACCAGCGCCATATAGGAATACGCCGCCACTGCAATGGGTCCCATGTAATTGGATTTAAGCACCTGGGACACCAGGATGGAGGTAGGTCCGTCTGCCGCCCCGATGATTCCTATGGATGCCGCGTCCTTCAGGTCAAATCCCAGCATGCAGGCCACGATAATGGTCACGAATATGCCAAGCTGGGCAGCCGCCCCAAACAGGAACAGCACCGGCTGGCTTAAAAGCGGCCCAAAATCAATCATGGCCCCGATTCCGATAAACAGAAGGATCGGCATTGCCTCGGACGCCTCAATCCCGGTCTTAAACAGCCACTCAATGATACCGGCCGCAGGCACCTTTCCCTGCACCATCTGGTCAATCACACCGGAATAAGGCAGATTCACAAGAATCGCGCCAAATCCCAACGGAAGCAGCAGGGACGGCTCATACTCCTTTTTTACCGCCAGCCAGATAAGGCCGATCCCTATGGCATACATAATCATCTTCTGCCATGTAACTGCCATGATCCCGTCCAACAAAAAGCCCATAATCATTTCCTCCTTGCCGTATACAGCTATACTTCCTCAGCTGCCTCCTCTTTCTTTGTCTCCTTTAAGGTCATTTTCACATAACTGATGACCCTTTCATCCATGCCCTCCACTTCAAAGTCCGCCTCCGCTGTCACAACCGTAATGGGAAGTCCGGTCTGGCCGGGTATGTAGCCCAGCTGTTCCATGAGATAACCGGATAAGGTATCGCAGGAACTGTCTATGTGAAGGTGCATCTCCTCCTTTAAGTCAAAGAGGGATATGCTGCCGGATACCCGGTAAACCCGGTGTGGTTCCAGTTCAAGGATTTCAGGCTCCACCTCCTCATATTCCTCATGGATATCACCCACGATTTCCTCAATCAGGTCCTCCAGGGTCACCATGCCGGCCACTCCGCCGTATTCATCAATCAGGATGGCTAGCTTTGTTTTATTCTTCTGCATTTCCTTAAACAGGGCGTCCGTCCTTCTGTTTTCCGGCACAAAGTAAGGAGCCATGAGAAGGGAATGGATATCCAGGCCTTCAAAGGACTTTTTCCTTGCTTCTATGGTCAGGGCCTTAATGGACAGCACGCCTATGATATTATCAATGTCCCCTTCATACACAGGGATTTTTGAATGCATGGACTGAAGGATCCCATCAATATAATCCTCCAGCGGCTCATTAATGTCAATGGCCACCATATCCTGCCTTGGAACCATGACTTCCTTTGCCCGCTTATCATCAAAGGAGAATATGGATGTGATCATCTCCTTCTCAATATCATTAAATACACCGGTCTCACTGCCGGTTTCCAGCATGGATTTGATTTCCTCCTCCGACACATCTGTCTCAAGGTTCTCATTGTGCATGCCAATCAGCTTTAAGAAACCACTGGTGGACAGTGATAACAGTTTTATGAAAGGGTTCATGATGCGGGAAATATAATATATGGGACGTACACAGAAAAGGCTGAATCCCTGCGCCTTCTGAAGGGCAATACGCTTTGGCACCAGTTCACCGAACACCAGGTTAAAATATGCCAGTATAAGCGTGACCACCACGCCTGCCAGTGTCTGGCTGTAAGGCATCTCCCACTCCGCCATCTTCACCGCCAATACCTGTGCGATACCGGTTGCAGCAGATGCACTGGAGAAAAATCCCGCCAATGTAATGGCTACCTGGATGGTGGACAGAAAGATAGTTGAATCCTCCATAAGCCGCTCTATAAGCGCCGCGTTTTTGTTGCCCTGCTCTGCAAGACGGCGGATTTTGTTCTTGTTGACAGACACAACTGCCATCTCTGAGCCTGCAAAGAATGCATTGATAAGTGTTAAGATAATTAAGATTGTGATTTGGAATATAATATTGGCCGCTTCCGGGTCAGATTCCATAATGTTTTGTTCCTCCGTTTTTTGTTAGTTTGATTGGTTCTAATGGGTATTATACATAAAAAATGGGGAATTGTCAGCTAAAGATTGTATTAAGATGGGGTGGATTTATGGGGATGGGCGAGGGGGGGTATTCCGTCCGTGAGCGGAATGGGGATGGGAGGGATGGACGCTGGCTGCGGGGCTAGCAGCTCTAAGTCTTCGGGATTCGGCGCTGGACAAGAGGCCGGCTGCCCAAACTCGCGCTTAGCTTTTACCGTTAATCTTGGTATCGGGCTCAGACAAAGGGCGCCTGCCTCTTAGCACCGATTCCCGAAGACTAAGACCTGCACGCCCCTGTAGATGCATCCATCCCTCCCATCCCCATTCCACTCACCCACTACGTATCCTCAATTGCCCTTCCTCATGAATCCGGATAGTATGATAGGTCCCTAAGCCTAAGCCCTCCCTCTCCCCCATTCATATCGCTTATCCAAAAATACATATTATCCTAAATATATCTTAATCTAATATCCTGAACATACCCTATCCCAACTACATATCCTTCCCCCATTTTGCGTATGTAACGGCCGGAATCCCCAGCCCGCAAGACGGGCCAGGGCCGGGCGGACGGGGCAGGTCTGGGGGCGTAGTGGAGGAGGCCGCAGCTTCTTAGGTCCTGGCAGATTAAAAGACGGGGGTGGATTCTGGCATCAAAGCCAGAATCCAAGGTGCTCTGAACGTAGAAAGTCCTTCAGGATTTCTACGTGAATAGCACCGATCCCCCGTCTTTTAATCTGACAGGGCCTTAGAAGCTGCCCCTCCGGAACTCAGCCTCCAGGCCTGCCCCGTCCGCCCGGCCCTGGCCCGTTTTGGGGGCGTACCCCCACCCCATACCAAACATCCCAAATATCCCAAAAATCACCCCCGCGCAAACTGACTATTATAGATTTCCGCATAGAATCCCCCCCGCTCCAGAAGCTCCTCATGCCGTCCCTTTTCCACGATATGCCCGTCCCGCATGACCAGGATTACATCGGCTTCCCGGATGGTGGACAGGCGGTGGGCAACGATAAAGCTGGTTCGGCCTTCCATCATTCTTGCAAATGCTTTCTGGACACGGATTTCCGTTCTTGTATCAATGGAGGAGGTGGCCTCGTCCAGTATTAGCATGGGCGGCAGGCACAGCATGACCCTGGCTATGCACAGCAGCTGCTTCTGGCCCTGGGACAGGTTTCCTCCGTCTTCGCTGATGACCGTGTCATATCCTTCAGGCATCCGCATGATGAAACCATGGGCATGGGCTTCTTTGGCTGCCCGGATGATTTCCTCTTCCGATGCATCCGGACGGCCGTACGCAATGTTCTCGCGGATGGTCCCTGTTTTGAGCCATGTTTCCTGCAGGACCATCCCATAGTTGGTCCTCAGGCTTTTTCTGGTTATGTTGCGTATGTCCGTTCCCTCTACCTTGATGGAACCGCTGTCCACATCGTAGAAGCGCATGAGCAGGTTGATGATGGTGGTTTTCCCGCAGCCGGTGGGTCCCACGATTGCCACCCTCTGGCCGGGATTTACATTCAGGCCGAAGCTTTCAATCAGCTTACGGTCCGGTGTGTAAGAAAAATCCACATTGACAAGCTCTACCTTACCCTCCACATGGGTAAGGACAGCGGCATCCGGTTTATCATCCAGGATGGCCTTTTCATCAATCAGTTCAAACACACGGGCAGCGGAGGCCAGGGCGTTCTGCAGTTCTGTCACCACGCCGGAGATTTCGTTGAACGGTTTGGTATACTGGTTGGCATAGCTCAGGAAACTGGTCAGCTGTCCCACGGTCATGAAGCCGCGGATCACAGCGTATGCGCCGGTAATGCCCACTGCCGCGTACACCATGCTGTTGACAAACCTGGTGCTTGGATTGGTGATGGATGAGAAGAACGTGGCCCTCAGGCTGTAACCTGCCAGGCGGCTGTTGATTTCCTCAAACTGTTTCTGGGTTTCCTCCTGGTATCCAAATGCCTGCACCACCTTCATATTGCCCAGCATCTCATCGGTCAGCGCTGTCAGTTCCCCTCTTGTCTCGGACTGGTGACGGAACATGACGAATGTCTTCTTGGCGATAAAACTGGCAACAAAAAGGGATACAGGGGTCAGCACCACCACCACAAGCGTGATGGCCGGATGGATGGACAGCATGAAAAGCAGGGTTCCCCCAATGGTCAGGACACCGGTAAACAGCTGGGTAAAGCCCATGAGCAGCCCTTCTGAGAACTGGTCAATGTCCGCAATGATCCGGCTGATGATGTCACCGGACGGGTGGGCGTCAATATAGCTTAATGGCAGGGTCTCCAGATGGTTGAATGCCCTGGTCCGGATATCCTTTACCACCCGGTAGGTTATGGTATTGTTGATGTGGTTCATCAGCCACTGGGAAACTGCCGTCAGCCCCACCGCGCCCAGGATTTTCCACAGTATCCTGGTCAGACCGGCGAAATCCACATTTCCCTGTCCCACAATGCGGTCCACTGCCCGGCCTGTAAGTATGGGGACGTAAAGTGTAAGGGCCACCGTGATCAGCGCCAGGATAAGGGACATGATGACGCCCCACCTGTACTGTCCTATATAATCCAGGATACGTTTCAGGGTCTCCATGCTCTTGTTTTTATCTAAATCCTTATGTTTACTGCTCATCCCGCTCCACCTCCTCCCTGGAAAGCTGTGACAGACAGATTTCCCTGTACACCTCACATGAGTTAAGCAGCTCCTTGTGTGTTCCCATGCCTGCCAGGGCGCCCTCATCCAATACAAGGATCAGATCCGCCTGTTTAATGGTGGTTGCCCTCTGGGACACAATGAACACGGTCATGTCCTTTGTACCCTGGCGGATTGCCTTTCTCAGCCTGGCGTCCGTGGCAAAATCCAGGGCGGAAGCGCTGTCGTCCATGATAAGGATCTCCGGCCTGCGCACCAGGGCCCTGGCAATGGTAAGCCGCTGCCGCTGGCCCCCGGACAGATTGCGGCCTCCCTGGTCAATGTGCAGCATAAGCCCCTGGTCCTTATCATTCACGAATTCCCTTGCCTGGGCCATGTTAAGGGCATCGTATATCTCCTCATCGGACGCGTCCTTCTTCCCCCACTTCATGTTGTCCCGCAGGGTTCCCTTAAACAGGACCGGGCGCTGGGGGACCACGCCGATTTTGGAGCGCAGTCCGTCCAGGGTATGGTTCCTTACATCCACGCCGTCCACCAGCACCTGTCCTTTGTCTGCATCGTAAAAACGCGGGATCAGGTTCACCAGCGTGGTCTTGCCGGAACCCGTGCCGCCAATCACGCCAATGGTCTGTCCAGGCATAGCCTTAAAGGAAATGCCGCTTAGGGCCGGCGCTTTGGCACCGCTGTATACGAAATCCATGTCCCTGAACTCAACCTTTGGCACCGGGCCTCCGGCCGATGGGCCGGTGGACGGCAGGCTTTCACAGGAATCTTCCTTTATATGGCTTACGTTTTCTTGAATCCCCTTTCCATGGCTTACGTTTTCTTGGATTCCCCCTCCAAGGCTTCCGTTTTCATGAGTTCCCCCTCCGAGGCTTCCACGTTCCTTCACGCTGGTCTCCACCTGGAAAATGCTGTCCACCCGGTTCATACAGGCGGTTGCCTTGGATATGAGGATAATCAGGTTCGCCATCTTGATTAATTCCACCAGTATCTGGGACATGTAGTTTACCAGGGCAATCACCTTGCCCTGGGTTATGGTTCCGCTGTCCACCTGTTCCCCTCCCACCCAGATGACAGCCACGATGGCCACATTGATGATTACATAGGTGACTGGATTCAGGAGGGCGGATATCTTTCCCACAAAGACCTGCATCTGGACCAGGCGGTCATTTTCCCCCTCAAACTTCCCAACCTCGCTTTCCTGGCGGTTAAAGGCCCGGATGACCCTGACCCCCATCAGGTTCTCCCTGGTGGTCAGAAGCACCTTATCCAGCTGTCTCTGGACCGACCGGTAAAGGGGCATGCTGACCAGCATGATGCCGAACACCACCACACAGAGCACGGGGATGGTCACCACAAATACCATGGCCGAACGCAGGTCCACTGTAAATGCCATGATCATTGCGCCAAACACCACGAATGGGGAGCGCAGCAGCAGGCGCAGCGTCATGTTTATACCGTTCTGCACCTGATTGATATCACTGGTCATACGCGTGATTAAGGTGGCCGTGCCCACGGAGTCTATCTCTGCATAGGACAGGGTCCCGATGTGCTTATACAGGTCATTCCTGAGGGCTGTTCCCGCCCCGGTGGCCGCCTTGGCCGCAAAATACTGGGCGGTCAGTGAGCAGGCCAGGCCCACAAGGGCCAGCAATAAAAGCAGGCCTCCCATTTTCATGATATAGCCCCCATCCCTGTTCCTGATGCCCACATCCACCATGCTGGCAACCACAAGGGGCACCAACAGTTCAAAGCTGGCCTCCAGCATTTTAAACAGGGGGCCAAGGATGCTTTCCTTCCTGTAGTCCTTCATGTAGCTTAACAGTCGTTTCATACCGATGCTCCATTCCTAAAATATTGTCATTTCCCACACTGTCTGGTATTATATCATAGGAATAACCATATTTAAAATATTGTTTTAATATATCATATATACGTTTTTAGTATAGGAGGATTTTGCCGTGAACCTGAAACAGATGGAATATTTTATAACAATTGTCAATGAAGGAAGCATTTCCGCTGCCTCCAAAATACTCCACATATCCCAGCCGCCCCTAAGTACCCAGATGAAACTCCTGGAGCAGGAACTGGGCGTCACCCTTTTTGAGCGCGGCTCCCGCGCCATTGCCCTGACCCATGCCGGCAAGGTGTTTTATGACCGGGCCCAGGGCATACTGGACATGACCGGGGCCGCACGCCAGGAACTGGAGCAGATGGGACGCGGACTGCATGGATTTTTACGGCTGGGCATGGTTTCATCCACGGAAACCAGTTCCATCATTGGACGTATTGCGGATTTCCGCAGCCAGCATCCCGGGATATATTTCCGTATCTACGAGGGAAATACGTATCAGCTCATGGATAAGCTGAACACCGGGCTGATTGAGGCAGCCATTGTACGGACCCCGTTCCCCGAGGATTCCTATGAATGCTCCTATCTGGCGGAAGAACCCATGATGGCCGTGGGGATGCCGGGACATTTCCCGGATGCGGCAGCGGACAGCATCAGCCTGGAACAGCTTTGCACCTGCCCGCTGATTATCTACCGGCGCTGGGAAGGGGAGCTTAACCGCCTGCTCCCCCGTGAACGCCAGGATTACCTGTGCATCAATGACGATGCCCGCACCAGCCTTACGTGGGCCGGCACGGGCATCGGTGTTGCCATTGCTCCTGCTTCCATTGCCCGGCGCGCGCATCCGGGAATGCTTGTAAAGACCATTACCACTCCGGGCTTCACTTCACGCATCACGCTGATACGGCGCCGGGATGCGGCCATGTCCTCCATCGGACAGGATTTCATCCGCTATTTTAAAGAGGGATGGGACATCATTCCCGCCCGAACAGTTCCTTCCAGTAATAATTAATCTCTGCCCCGAAAAACAGGATGCACATGCACATATAGAGCCACAGCAGCAACAGCACGATGGCTGTAAGGCTGCCGTACATATAAGAATAATTCTTTCCCCCGATATGGTTGAAATACAGGGAAAATGCAAAGGAAAATGCCATCCACCCCACGGTTGAGAACACGGCTCCCGGAATCTGCTCCCGCAGCTTTAGCTTCTTATCCGGCACAAAGGTATAGATTCCAAGGAAGAACATGATCAGGATCATCAGCGCCCAAAGGGCCCTGAAATTGATGATATGGGTGACCACATCTGCCACAATAGGGAAACGGTTTACCATAAATGCCTGAATCATGTTCCCAAAGACCAGAAGGCCAAGGGAAAGGATGCATACCAGTATGAATACAATGGTATAACCCGAGCAGATGAGCCGGCCCACCACATACCAGCGCTTCTCCCCATGCCCATGGACCCGGTTAAGTCCCCTGGCCACGCTGAACATCCCCCTTCCCGCCGACCACAGGGCCGTGATTGCCGTAACGCTTATCATGGTGGCCGGCGATTTAAGAGACAGGTCATTCACCACCCTGAAGGCCAGGGATTTGTAATCCACAGGCACCAGACCTACAATCAGTTCCATGAACTGCGCATTGCTGATGCTTGGTATCATCTGTACGGCCGTCAGCAGCAGCATGATAAACGGCACCACGGACAAGATAATGAAAAAAGAAACCTGGGCCGCGTACACAGTCATCTCATCCTCTGCATATTTATCATATACCTGTTTCACTGCCACGATTAAACCGAACATAAACACTCCTCTGATACTTAATATATTTCCCTGAAACTGCTCTCTTTAATCACTGGGATCATCTCTGTTTCCATACGTTCTATGCGTATGAAACGTCCCTGGTGAAGCCGCTCCACCAGTCGCTCCATGGATGCTTCATCCCCCTGGACCTCCATCTCCACATCCCCGTCCCACAGATTCTTCACCCATCCCGTAAGTCCCAGGGACCTGGCCAGATAGCATGCCGTATACCGGAATCCCACGCCCTGTACCCGTCCTGAAAATATTATGTGTTTCCTGACCATTTTCATAACCCCATCACTCCATTACATTCTTCGGGGTCCCGTCCAGGTATGCGGCCACATTGTCAAATACAATCACAGCCCGCTTCACCAGCGCTTCCTTTGTGGCAAAGGCCACATGAGGGGTTACGATGATGTTGGGCGCTGAAAACAGCGGATGATTCTTTTCCACCGGAGGTTCCTTTTCAAACACATCAATGCAGGCCCCCCCGATCCTGCCTTCAGACAGTGCCTCTGCCAGGGCCTCTGAATCCACTACCGGGCCCCTGGCCGTGTTGATAAGGACTGCATCTTTCTTCATCCATCCAATGCGTTCACGGTTCATAAGGCCACGTGTGCCATCATTGAGAGGCGTGTGCAGGGACACGATGTCACATTCGGACAGCAGGGTCTTAAGGTCTACAAAACGGATTCCCTCCACATCCTTGACAGTCCTGCTGTATGCCAGTACCTCGCATCCAAAGGCCTGGGCAATCCGTGCCACCCGAAGGCCAATAGCCCCGGTCCCAACCACGCCGAATTTCCTGCCTTCCAGTTCAACCCCCACCAGTCCGTCCTTGGTGCCCCCCTGACGGCATACCCGGTCACATGGGATTATGTTCCTGTAAAGGCTGATCAGCATGCCGAATACCAGGTCGGCCACCGCACTGGTGGAGTATCCCGCGCAGTTGCACACCGTAACCCCATGTTTCCGGCAGGCATCCATTGCAATGTGGTCGATGCCTGTAAATGCCACTGCCAGAAGTTTCAGCTCCTTGCATCCGTTTATTACATCCTCATTTAACGGCAGGTTGGATACCACAATGATTTCCGCATCCTTTCCGCGCTCAATCAGTTCCTGTGTGCCCGTAGCCTTTGTGTCGTGATATACAATCTCCACCCGGTCGCCCAAAGCTTCCTTTGCCATGGATAAAAGCTTATCCTCATCCACTCCAAGCGGTTCAATTATAACCATTTTCATCTCAATCTACCTCCGATATTTTATGCAGGGAATCATGGCCCCGCTGCAGGGCCTTTATTTCCTATCAATTATATAGCACCGGGTTGGATTTTACAAGCCAAACACAGCTCCAAGGCATTTCCGGCAGCCAAGGATTCCCCCATCATTGTTCCATCTCCACCGCCAGCTTCAGATTGGCCTTCTCATATTCATTAAACACGCCTGCATCAAACTTATCTGCAGGATATATACCGGAATACCATATGTAGGTGCTGAAAAAATCATACCAGATATCATTCTTGAAAATATATCCATGGCGGGCATAAATCTCATTGCGGAAAACCGCTGTCAGCTCCGGCGTCCAGCTTATCTGCCGCATTTCCTCCCTTGTGTAATATCTGGTGTCTGAATCAAAGACCGGCAAACCGTAATCCACAGGATATCCCCCCGCAGGATATCCGCCTGCGGCGCCTTCCTTAAGCTGCCTTTTATAAGCCGATACGTTATAATGAAGCGCTTCTGTTGTTGGCGCGGACGCATCTGCCTTATGGTATCCATAATAATCCCATATGATTTCATTGGACAGGAACTGATACCCGGATGATTCCTTTTTAAGGGTCACCATACACTCCTGGCTAAACTGGGTATACCCGTCGGAAAGGCACCATATCCTGTACAGGTTTCCATCCGCTTCGCCTTTGGGACAGAAAAAGCTGCGTATGTTCGTATCACCGTGCTGCGTATAATACCGGTCATACTGGGGCAGGTAAACCCACCCAAGCCCTGTCTTCATCTGGTCAAGGGTAAGTCCTGTTTTATCCAACAGGAACGCATCAATCTGTTTCTTATCCAGGCGCACCATATCTGTCATGATTTCCGTCTGGCCCACTGCATTGAGAAATGCATCCCTTTCTTCCCCTGTCATGGCAGACTGTTCCAGGCCGGCCCCTGAATAAAATACCTCATTCAGATCCAGGTACTCCGGGGTCTTGTATTCAGACAGGAGAAAGCCATAATTGTCAGCCTGGTTCAGATATTGTTCAAAATACCGCAGTTCCTCTTCTTTCAGCTGGCGCGGCGCCTCCCCGCCCGGGTCCGCAGATTCCCCTGACAGGTCATATGACCATTCTGTGTTATAAGATCCTGACACTTCCTTCACCTTTTCATCTATCCCTTCCTCATCGCTTCCGCCCAACCCCTTCTTTCCATTCCCATCTGAACCATGCCCCGGGCGGTCTGTTCCCTCTGCGTCTGTCCCAACCGCCCTGCCGGCATCCGGACTACATGCCGACAGCCCCAGCATAAGCACCGCCGCCGACAAAAGAATCATGGCCCATGGCCCTTTTCTCTTTGATAGGCGGATTTCCTCCCTTAAGTCATGCCTCTTCCTTAATCCCTTCCTCTCCTTTGAATCTCTTCCCATCATTTGCCTCCTCAATTTATTACCAATATTTTACCATGGTTTGCAAAATACAAATATGAAATTATCTTTAATTTTCAAGTTCTTCCGGCCAAAAAACCTGCTGTCAAAATAACAGCAGGTTCCCGGTTCTTGACAGGAGTCACCTTTTGTATGGTTCCTTATGTATAACTCCTTATATATGGTTCCCTTTCTATTTCTCAAATCCCTTCCATGTGACTTTCCACTCCCCATACGCATACTTCAGTTCAAGGTTCAGGTAGGTATAGCTGTCCTCCCCTTCTTCCTTAAACCGATATACCGCTTCCGCATACACTTCCTTTAAATCCGGCTGATACCGTATCCTCAGTTCAGGCGGTTCCGAGTCATCCATGGACACCGGATTCTCCAGCTCCTTCCTGGAAAATACACTGCATTCCCCCGCTGTTTTAACGTCCCCGCTTAAATATGCCTGACAGAACCGCAGGGCGGTGTCATAAACCTTAGACGATATCATGTCCACGCCCAATGCAGAATAAACACCTGACTGCAGCCCATCCTCCAGGACTGCTACACTCCTGACGCCTGCATCAGGAAATACATCCTTATCAAAGCAAAACAGCACATAGATATCCCGTCCATCCCTTTGCTGAATCACAGGCTCATACAAATGTCCTTCATCCCCATATCCTTCCAGCTGTATCCCAATCCGGTGATTGTCCGCAAAACCAGCGGCCTCTTCCTCGTCCGCTCCCTGGAAATGCATACTGAATGCGTTGGGGTACTCCTCCACCGACACCAGGGCCGCCCTGGTCTGGTCTGGCCCTTCCATGACCTGATGGCAGGTGTATGCGTCCAGCACTTCCCTGTCATCTGCCGCAAACAGATATTCCACGCTCCTGCCATCCTGGGCAATGGATATCTTAAAGGCTCCTGCATGTTCTGCATTCCATATGCTGATTACAAATTCCTCCGGGTCGGTCTGCATATAACCATAGCCGCGGTCCGGCCTGCCGTCCCCTGACAGGATGGTGCCGTCCGCATCCGTGTATGACGTGACCTTAACGTTTTCCCTATAATCACGGGGCACGGGCAGCGGCCTGCCGCTTCCGGCCTCCCGCCGTTCCATGGTAAGTTCATAAAAATTCCCCCACTGCTCCACCCCCACCAGGGCCAGCATATCTCCTTGCCCGATGGGTACTGCTTCTGTTTCCCCCTCTTCCTGTGGAACCTGGGGCTGTGTATCATTTCCATGGATAACCGTTTCCGCCACAGACAGAACATCCCCATTGCCCGCGGTTTCCACGCTGCCTGTGAATGTGCATGCCCCCAACAGCAGGACCGCCCCCGCCACTGCCGCCATCATGGCCCTGGTGGTCTTTTGATGTGCTGCAAGGATGCGGATACGTTCCCTGATGATCCGAGGCCCGGCTGTCATCGTGGTGGCAGCGGAAAATATCCCTTTGCCTTTTCCCCGCGCCTCAATCATACCCACCAGGGTCCTTCCGTAGGCAAACCGCTCCCTTTCTCCCAGAAGCTTAACCGCTGCCTCGTCACATGCCAGTTCACAGTCCTGTCTGGACAGCACGGCTGCCAGCCAGACCAGCGGATTTACCCAGTAAAGACACAGCAGCCCGCACCTTAGGATTCCCCAGTAACGGTCCCCATTGGACACATGGCTCATCTCGTGTGCAAGGATATGGCGCAGCTTCTGGTAGTCATTAACAACAGAATCCGGGACATAGATTCCCTCATCCGTTCCCCACCCATAATAACAGGGGGATTGTATTCCTTCCACCACATAGACCCGTTCTGTCACAAAAACCGGCATGGTTCCGTAAAATTGCTTTCTTCTGCTGATCAGCATCTTGTGGAAGCGGCTGTTGACCATGAACATCCACAATCCCAGAAGCATGCTTCCCAGCACCCAGACAACCATGATCCAGAGCTGCCAGTCAATCCCCGCAGCCCTTTGGGCCAGCGTCACGGTCTGTCCCGCGTCGTTGAAGTGATACACGTGGCCTGTAGCCACATTATCTGTCAGATATTCCAGGCTGGTTCCTGCAATCACCTGCCGGTGGACCGCATCCGCTGCATTCATCACGCTGAACCGCGACCGCAATGGGTCTGCCAGTCCCTTAAGGGGAACATAGATATATGTACCAAACACCGGCCAGACCAGGCGGAGGACCACCAGTCCCCACAAGCCGTACCGTATATTGGGACTGATTTTATCCTTCAGTATCAGGCGCAGGAGCACAATTGCCAAAATCAGTGCGGAGGATGATATCATGGTATCTATCATAAGCCGTCCTCCTCTGCCTTCCTGAGTACTTCATAGAGTTCTTCAATTTCATGCCTGGAAAGCGATTTTGAATTTGCCATGGCATCCACCATCAGACTGACGCTTCCTTCATATACCCGCTCCAGGAATCCTTTTGTCTCCAGCAGGGCAGCGCCCGCCCTTTCAATGGAAGGATAAAACCGTTTGGCCCGCTGTCCCTCCTCATGGTACACGGCCGACTTTGCCTCCAGCCGGTTCAGCATGGTAATGACCGTGTTCTTACTCCAGCCCTTATCCTTTTCCAGCGCCCTTGTCAGTTCCATGATGGTCTGGGGCGGATTCTCCCACAGCAGGTTCATTATCCGCCATTCACCGTCTGAGAGACTTACCTTCCTGTCTTCCTCCATATGCACACCTCCCTTATATCCCTTTGCATTTCTCTGCATTCCCCTGCATCTCTCTGCTGTATTCCTCTGCATCTCTCTGCATTCCTCTACATTCCCCTGCATTCCCCTGCATTCCCCTGCATCTCTCTGCTGTATTCCTCTGTATCTCTCTGCATTCCTCTACATTCCCCTGCATTCCCCTGCATCTCTCTGCTGTATTCCTCTGCATTCCTTTACATCCCTCTACATCCTTTTACATCCCTCTGCATCCCTCTGCATCCCTTTACATCCCTCCACATTCCTTTACATCCCTCTACATCCCTCTACATCCCTCTACATCCCTCTACATCCCTCTGCATGACATATCCCAGAACCTGTCTGAACCTTCATTCCCGCCATCTTCGCCCCTGCTTCGCAGCATATCGGGTCCGGATTCAGGTTACATATGCCGCTATGCGCCCTTCCTTTGAGCCAGATTCCCCAGAAAGCGGGACACACGACTGACGGAAGACACTCTTCAGGCACGCTATATCTCCATAATAAGATGCTTCATTGGTATACATATGTCTACTTACAGTTTATCATGCAGGTAGACACATGTCAACCTTTTCCCATTCTGATAAGTATGCGGAACCATCCCCTTCCTGACAGGCACACGGCACCATCCCCTTCCTGACAGGCATACGGCACCATCTCCTTTCTGACAGGCATTCCTTAACCTCTTCTTTCCCGGACATATTGCGTCACAAAAAAAATGGATGCCCTTCTCCAAGGTACATCCATTCCACCATATGAGGCTGCATCCGTTCCCTCACATCCCGTCCGGTTCCGGCAGCATTTTCACATATTCAATGAACGCAGGAAGAGGCAGGGGCCTGCTATAATAATACCCCTGGTAAATACTGCATCCAAGTCCATGAAGGACCTCCACCTGTTCCTCTGTCTCCACGCATTCCGCCACCGTGCTGACTTCCAGTATGCGGGACATGTTCATGATATTGCCTATCAGTCCGCAGGTCTGGACATGGTCCGGCAGGCGTTTTATCAGGGAACCGTCAATCTTTACCTCATCATAGTCAGCAGAGTTAAGGTAATTAAGGGAACCATGGCCCATACCGAAATCATCCATGCTGATACGGATGCCGGCCTTCTTCAGTTCCTCCAGCTGATGTTCCAGGTTGGCGCCGGGATTCAGGGCCACCTGTTCTGTCAGTTCAATGGTCAGATACCTGCCCTCCACCTGCATTTCCCTCAGTATATCATTTACCTTTCCCGCAAAGCCAGGATCCTCCAGCTGCAGCGGAAGGATATTGACGGAAAATGGAACCGGATGCCCAATCTCCTGTTCCGCCTTCTTCATATCCCGGCAGGCCATGGAGACAATGGATAATCCCAGTTCGTCAACAAAACCGCCCTGGGTAGCCAGCGCAATCACTAAGGGCGGATAGATGAACGTTTGCCCCATATAATCCCACCGCAAAAGGGCTTCACACCCATAAAGGGTATGGTTCCGGTGCATCTGGGGCTGATAATACAGCTGCAGGTTCCCCTTCATAAGCGCATACTGGAGGTCTGAGGCCAGTAACTTGGCAGTCTGCCGGTTCTCATATGTCCTCCAGTAAAAATCCCTTACCCATACCGAATGTTCCTCTTCCTTCATGGTATTTTCCAGGTTCTTTATTTTTGAAAGGAATTCCTTTTCCTGAATCATCTCACTATGCCTGACAAACGGAATATAAATCATGGTCCCCACTGCAAGATTAAACAGCTGGAGCAGGCTGCCCCTTAAAGAACCCGTGGCCAGATAACCGCTGAACAGGGCAGGCACGGTCCACTCCACACTGTTCGACACAGCGGGCACAAGACTGAAATAAATGGCCGTGCCGCTAATAAGCGACAGTACGATGGGCGTAAGGATAAAAGGCAGTATCATATCCGCGCTGAATATAATGGGAAACCCGAACAAGACCAGTTCATTGGTATTAAATATAACTGCGGGCAGGGATAGCTTGGCCAGGCGCCTGTTGTTCTTTTTCCTGGCCCCAAGAAACAGCGCCAGCACCAGACAGACCGCGCAGCCGCTTCCTCCCATGAATACAAAGGTGTCCAGGAATGTCTTGCTGAAGATGCGGTCCGGCACAAGCCCCTGGGCAATCATTCCCTGATTGACAGCCACCTCTGACTCAAAAAGCCTGCGTGATACAGCTTCCAGCGTATTGGTCCCATGAATCCCGAAAAACCAGAGCACATGGGATATAAGGATATAGAGCAGGATGGAAGGCAGGCCATTGCCCAAATGTTCAAATAACTGCAGGAACAGATAGGAGCCGAAGTTCATGATATTGGCATCCTCAAACAGCAGGTACAAGATAAATCCTGACACGCCGCATACGGCAACGGTAACTACCGCGGGTACCAGGCTCTGCATGGATGCATTAAAATTATAGGCAACCCCCATGGTATACAGGCGCTGGTGCCCTGCAACCCACCGGTATATCATGGTGAGCAGCCAGCAGCTGACCAAGGTAATACAGATTGCCGTAAAACTCCACTCAGGCCCCCAGATGGACAGCCCCCCGCTGGGATAACAGAACGCAATGAAGGAGCAGAGGGACACGGCCGGGAAAAACACAGGGGTATTGTCATACACCGTCTGTTCCTCCCCATAGGCATACGAAATCATCAGGGCAAAAATAAAGCCCAGCGAACCAAAGGTGGCCTGGTAAATCCCCATCAGGAACATATCCAGAAGGCTGCCCGCCCCAGAAGCAAGATAGTCCTGCCATATCCTCACAGGGAAATTCATGATGACCAGGGAAAATGACCCCATGATTAAGAATGGTATGGTCAGCAAAAGCCCCTGCCTGACTGAAAAAATAAATATATTGTTATTAAGGAACCGGCGGACTTTTTCCATTGGCTCACCCCCATCCTCTGGCCGCATCATATATCCGGCATCTGGTAAATCTTTAATAGCCATTATACCATTCTTTCCCGTCAGACACAATCCGGCTATTGGGTGATTTTTACATTTGATAGAAAAGCTTTTTACCCCTCCCGGTTCCGGGGAACAAAATATCCCCATAACAAAAAAACGCCCAATGTCCCAAGGGAACAGGCCACACTGGTTCCGGTCCTCCTCTTAAGCTGTACCAGCCATTCCGCCCGGTACACCTCCCCCATCCTCCCCATACGATCATGGAGTTCCCCTGCCCTCCGGCTCCAGAAGTCAAAGTCAGACCATTTCCCTGGTATCAATGCGGCCGGTATCTTAAGGTCCAGCTTCCATATAAGGATGATGCCGAGAAACAGCAGGGATACCGCCAGGACTGCCAGCCCAAGCCGCCTTCTTTTTCCTATTCCCCTGCGCAGCATCTCCCGGCACAGCCAGCCCATTACCATTACAGGGGCAGACAGAACTGCCAGACAGGCAGCCGCGGAAAAAAGAGATCCGTCCACACAGACATATCCGCTTCCTATCCCATACCGGAACAGGATACGCCCGGCCGCTGTTTCACCTGAACTGTCTTTCCCACAGCTGATGATCAGACAGCGCATCCCCTCCTGTCTGCCCGCTAAAACCAGGATGACATATCCGGGATCATCCGTCACTCCCCGTACCACATAGGCCTGGTCACGGCACCATACCTGTTTGCCGGACACTGCCGCAGAACCAAACAGTTCCAAGGCCAGCCCCCTGCTGATGACACAGCCCTCCCGGTCTGTCCGCAAGCCATAGGTCCCATCTGCCAGGCGCCTGAAAGCCGCCATATCCCTGGAACCGTATACCGACATACATTCCGCCTGCTTTTTCCTTCCCAGTTCACGGTTTTGGACCAGGACGTCCCCGGTCAGGGTCCAGGCCGTAATATCCGGGTATTTTTCCTTCCCGGCCTCCTGGCTGACCAGATGGGCAAGTGCCTCCTGCATTGGCGCGTCATCCTCTCTGTAGTACATAAACACCTGTCCCCTGTAATCCCCGGTACTCCATGCGGCAATCACACCACATCCCCACAGCAGGGACAGCAGCAGCAAAAAAATCCATTTCCTCATTTATCCACCACCCTGACGCGTTCACCTTCACGGACCCCTTTATCTGATATGGTAATCAGCCTGGCATCCTGAGCCACCGGTCCCGATACGGCTGCTTGTGTGCTGCTTTTCTCCAGGACTTCAAGGTTAATCCTGACAGCAATCAGCTCTTCACCCAGAATTGTTTTCTTAGGCTCTGCCGCCAGACAGAAAAAGCCTGTATTGTCTTCCCTCAGGGCTTCGATGGGGATTACCAGCGGATATGCATCTGATTCCATGTAAACCGTAAAGGATGCGCTGCCCCCAAGGTTTCCCATGCCATCCGGCATCACAGCCGTCACCTGCGCGGTATCGGTCCCTGTTGTCTGGTCCACCGACCCCACCTCTGCCTCCACATCCCCTGGCTGTCCTGTTATCTTAACCCTCATTTTTGTTCCCTGTCTTAAAAGGTCTGATTTATCCTTATCAATCCGTGCAATCAGGTTCAGGCTTCCCACGGCCAGCCGGACCTGGGAACCGGCCTGGGTCCTGTCCCCTTCCTTCAATCCCAGATCCGCCACAATCCCGTCCGCCGCCGCCTCCACACGTCCCTGGCCCGCAATCAGGGCATCTATCTTTTCCAGCTTTTTCTCTATCTGCCGTATATCCAGCTTCATGGATTCCTGGCGCAGCCGTGAGATTTCCTTCCTGGCCGCCTCCTCTGCCAGCACACCGGCTTCAGATACCTTTGCGTTCTCCAGCCTTTCCATGGACTGGTACAGGCTTTCCTCCAGTTCCTTAACCCTATCCTCTGCTGATTTAAGTTTGTCTTCCTCTGCCTTTACCGCATCCTCATAAGACTTGCGGAGCTCCTCCCTGGCTGTCTCTTCCCCATAATCCACATCCTCATATGATTCCTCGGCCGCATACATGGCCGCCCTTTTTTCTTCCACCTCAAGGTCCTGTTCATCGCGGATGTCCTCCAGGTCCTCCTCCGCCCGTTCCAGCTCCAGCTGCGCCCGTTCCAGGTCTTCCTCCGGCGCGTCCTCCCGTCCTTCCAGCTTATCCAGCTTTTTCTGCCTGTCTTCCACTTCGCGTTCCGCCTTTTTTACAGCAGCATCCCTGGCCAGCTGCGCTGCCTCATATGCCCTCCTGGCTCTTTTCATGGCTCTTTCGTTATCCTCCTTTACCTCTTCCCTGGTCCGGTTCTTCTTCTGCACATAGTCATGTTCCAGGTCAGCTGTGGAAACCTGATAATCCTCTTGTGCCTCTGCCAGGTCTTCCCTACCGGCTAAAAGCGCCCTCTGGGCAGCGGCCACCTGCTGCATGGCCAGGGTTTCCTCCGTCACCCTGGGAACCGATATGGCGGAAAGCGTTTCCTGCTCCAGGAGAAGCTTTGCCTTCTCAAGTTCCAGGGACAGGCTCTCCCGTTCTTCTGCCAGCCGTTCCATCTGAAGCAGCAGGATGGTATCTCCTGCCTGTACCTTCTGACCGGGTCTTTTAAGTATTTCCCCAACCAGCATATCCTCCGGCAGCGTGATATAGACTGAACGTCCAGCCGAGAACTCCCCGGTCCCCTCTATCACATAGGATACGATTCCCTGTTTCCCATATCCGGTTTCAACCCTGGTAACAGTGATGCTGTCAAGGGCCCTGGATAAAAAGGTCAGGACTGCCATGGCAGCCAGGAACAGTACTGCTGTCTTCTTCATCTTGATTCCTCACTCCTTGATGCCTGATGCGGCAATTCCCTGTTCCAGTGATTCAGCCCCCATGACAAAAAGGATGACCGGAAGCATCATCATGATAATGGAGGCCGCCCAGGCAACCCCTGCTTTATCCGAGGTGATTTCCGGCAGATAAAGGGACAGGGGCCATAACCGTTTTTCCTTTAAATAGGTCATGGGCTGCTCGATTGCGTTCCAGTTCTCCAGGAAGCCAAGTACCATCACGGATACGATTCCCGGCTTTCCCACAGGGATCCCCACCCTGGCAAATATGGAAAACTCCCCTGCCCCATCCAGCCTGGCCGCCTCAACCAACGGTCCTGGAATGGATTCAAAGAATTTGGCCATGACAAATACCGGAAATGCAGAAAACATCCCCGGAAGCACCACTGCCAGATGGGTATTTAAAAGGTGCATCTGCTTCAGCACAAGATATCCCGGCACCATGGTCACCTGGAACGGCTGCATCATCAGGATGATATAGAGGAAAAGCAAAGCCTTCCTTCCCCTGAATCCAAACCGTGCAAACGCCCAGGCTGCGGGCAGGGCTGCCAGGAGCTGCCCGCCCAGGACCGCGCCTGTCTGTAAACAGGAATTCCAGAACATCACATAAAATCCCGGGGAGTCCAAAAGCAGTTCCACAAAAGGGCGCAGGGTGGGATACTCCGGAAGGATTGCAGCCTTTACCGGGGAATTGCCCATGCCGAATAAGGCTCCATAACGCTCCAGCATTTCCCCTTCAGACATCAGTGCATTGCCCGCAATCAGCAGCAGGGGCAGCCAGACAAAGAGACACGCTGCTGCAAGGATAAGATTGACCAGTACCCGTTTTACCATTGTTTTCTCCTTGAAGGACCTCCTGGCATCAGTCCGTAGAGGACCTTTTGGGGTGTTTGCGCCGGAAGGCGCCCAAACACGCCAGGACCGGTATCAGGACCGCAGCCTCTACCATCACGGAGGCCGCGCTCATTTTCTGTATGTCCAGGGATACAAACCAGTTGTTGAACAGATGCTGCAGCATATAAATGCTTTCATGTGGATAGTCGCCTGCCACAAGATAGGCTTCCCTGAATACTTTAAAGGAGTTGATGACCGACAACACCGCGGTCAGGAATGCCGTGCCTTTTAATCCAGGCAGTGTGATGCGGCAAAAGCATTGCCATGGGCCGGCCCCGTCCACCCTGGCTGCTTCATAAAGCTCCTGGGGGATGGCGTTCAGCCCGGCCAGCCAAAGCATCATATCATACCCTGTATTTTTCCATATGTAGGTCACCACCAGGATGGCGAACGCGCTTGGCTGGTTCAGCCAGTCCTGGCCGGCCAGCCCCAACAGCCCGGCCAGCTGCCCTAAAAGCCCCTGGGGGTAAAAAAGCAGCTTCCATAAAAGGACCACCGAGGCAACCGGGATGGCCATGGGCAGGAGGATGGAGGTCTTATAGAAATTGCCCCGTCTGTCTGCCGGCAGCGCCTGTCCGGTACAGGACTGTATCATCACGGCGATGCAGAGGGAAAATGCCATCAGCACAGGGATGCACACCAGGATGAAACGCAGCGTATTGAAAACCGCCAGAAGGAATGCCTGGCTTTCCAGCACAAGCCTGAAATTAGCCAGCCCCACAAACCGTCCCCCCACTGCCTGCCGGAACGAGCGCACCGTCATGTCTGCAAAGGGAATCAGGATAAAGACAGCTGTCCCTGTCAGGCTGGGGGCTAAGAACAGCCATGCCTTCCTATTCCGAGAAATACAGATCTGCTTTGTTCTGCGCATTCCTGGCCGCCTGCTCCAGCGGCATGTTCCCCTCAAAGAATCCCATTGTCTCATCAACTATGATCTCCACAAGTACACGGTCCACCCTGATTGGGTGCGTGGCAGCGGCAGCGGTTTCAAATAACATCCGGCATTCTTCCCTGGTGGGTGAGCTGCCGGTTATGCTATAAGCACCATTGCCCATGGTTACACTTAGGCTCCCGCCCTTATCCTCACGTTCCACCCACACGTCGATTGCCTTGGTATTTACCGGAAGGCCGTCCAGAAGGTCGCTGGACTGCACCTCCTGCCCCAGTACAAAGCGTACAAATTCCTCTGCCAGTCCTTTTCTCGGACTTGCCTTGTTGATTCCAATCACACCGTTTGGCAGATAGGATGCATTAACACCTTCCATCCTGTACCCATTCTTTTTCTGAACCGCCAGCAAAAGCGGCATATCGAACATCCCTCTTACTTTGTCCACGGCAGCAGCCGACATTTTTTGGTCCACGCTGTCAAATTCACTGCCGGAAAACCCATCCATGCTGTGAACGCGGTTATAGGCGCGCCCTCTTCCCCCATCCTCGGATTCATCAAAACTGACCCTGGCCCCGCAGGCATCTCCCAATACCTTCACGGTCTCAATAAGTTCCTGGATTTTGCCCGGACGCAGCTTTCCCGTGGCGCTGTCCACAATCTCATCATAGGTCAGCGCGATTACCTGGCGCATCAGGTTCTCATAATTATACTTGGGGCGCAGAGGAAGGTGGGATGGGTCGCTCTGATAATCCCTCATTGCTTCCAGGGACGACAGGCTTTCTATGGCCTCCTGGTCGCCGTATGCAATGAGCAGGATCATCCTGGACGGTATCTGGTATATACTTTTGTCTGCTTCTGTATAAGGTCCTGCGGCCTGCCCCATCAGCTCCCCCGAGGAAATCATTGGCTCCAGGATTCCACGCATATCCTCCAGCACGCCTTTTTCAATGTAGGATTCCACGGGAAGGCCGTCCAGTATGAGCACATCCGCGCCATTGCCGCCCAAAAGCTCGGTATTCAGCGCACGTATGGTATCTGAAACCGTGGCGCTGCCACCTCCTTCCTGCCCTCCAATCAGTTCCACCCTCACATCCGGGTGGCTCAGCTGGAACATGGAGGCTGCCTGGCGTATGGTAGACATGTTTTCCAGGTCCAGCCCATATACGGTCAGCGTTTCAAGGGGAACAGAGGGCATATCCCTGTCATATGTGTAATGTTTTATCTCATGCAGGTCAGATTGGGACATCCACACATAGAAATCATTTTCATTTCCCACAAACAGCTTCCTGATGTATGCACTGGGAAGCCCCAGGGAATTAAGGGTACCGTCCGCCACTGTCTCCCAAAGGCTCCCGTCCTGGTTCATATGGTGGATTCCTCCTGCGTCAGCCGTGTAAAACCCGCCGTTTCCATCCGGCGCCATGGCCGCATACATACTGTTAAGGTCCATGGAACGGTATGCGTATTCAGCTGCGGCAGCAGCCGACTGTCTGGAGATATCATATTCCAGAAAGCTTTTGCTTCCATTGGTAATATACTGGTTTCCAGCAAGAAGGCCGGATGTCTTCCATTCTGAGGAACTGGACTCCTGGGGCATGGAGAACAGTTTTTCCCCGGTCCGGCTGTATGCAGACGTCTCCCTGCCGGTTGACAGTAAAATCATCCCGTCCTCTGAAACAGCCCCAAAGTCAACCTGCATCTCATAATATCCCCGGTCATTTTTCACCGAGAATACGTGTTCCAAAAGGGGCTGGGGCGCCTGCCCCTCTGCCAGCCTGGCCATATTGCATCTGTAGTCATCCCCGCCCCGGTATAACACATACCGGTTTCCGTCGTCCCCATATATCATGTGCAGGGTGTCATAGGGAAATGTCAGCCCTTCCATCATGCTCTCTTCCTGCTTTTCCCAGCCGTCCCCGGCCCACACATACCGGCTGGCCGTCTTATCCTTATCCCTGATTGTGTACAGCTCCAGTTCCTTATCCCAGGTCCGACCCACATCCGCCACATGTTCCCCGTCTTCCAGAGTAATGCCGATGCTGCTTTCCACATATCTTCCCCTGGGTATGTCCTCCTCCCGGCGTGCCTGGGTTTCCCCGGACATGTCTGATTCAGGCGTTGCGGGCGCTGAACACCCCCACAGACCTGTTGCTATGATACCAGCCGCAAGGCAGAGGCTTATTATCTTTTTTACCATTGCAATCCCTCCATCATGATCCGTAATTACGGTGATATCCGTATCATATCAGACAAATCTCTAAAAGACCTTAAAAAATGGAAGAATTTCTTTTAGGTTTTTTAGAGATTTGTCTGATATAATGTTTTTAATGATTCAATATAAGATTCAATACAATAAGGATACCCGTACTGCGCCATGCAGATACGGGTACCGGTGGCGTGAGGGTTAAATATGAGGATTCTGCTGGTTGAAGATGATAAGGAATTATGTGGCACCATTAAGCTGCAGCTGGAACAGGATGGCTATGAAACCGACTGCTGCGGACAGGGGCAGGAGGCATTCTATTATGCGTCTGAATATCCCTATGACGTCATTATATTAGACCGGATGCTTCCCCAGATGGACGGGCTCAGCGTGCTCCAGGGACTGCGGCGGATGGGCATCACCACACCGGTCATCATTACCACTGCGCTGGACGGGGTCAATGACAGGATAGACGGGTTGGATGCGGGCGCCGATGACTATCTAGTAAAACCATATGCCTCCGGCGAGCTGCTTGCCAGGATCCGGGCAGTTGCCCGACGGCCCGGCAGGCTGGAACAGGGCAGCGCAAAAACCTTTTCCAATATAACCATGGACACGGACCGGCGCGAACTGACCGGGCCTTGCGGCACTGTCAGCTTAAGCAGGCGGGAAGCCGCCCTTTTGGAATACCTGATACGCAATGCCGGACAGGTGCTACCCCGGGGGCTGATACTGTCTTACATATGGGGGCCTGACTCCGAGGTGGAGGACGGCAATCTTGACAACTATATCTATTTCCTCAGAAGGCGCCTCAAGGCCATTGGCACATGTGTCCAGATTAAGACCGTGCACGGGATTGGGTACCGCCTTGAAAGCGGAGGCGGCCATGATTAAAAAACTGCACCGGCAGCTCACTGCCCTTTTTACAGCGGCAACCGGCCTTATCCTGACCCTGGTGGTCATAGGAGGCCTGGTGGTCAGCGCCAGGGAGCTGGAGAAAAAGTCCCTGGAGGCCTTCCAAAATGATGTGCTGGGCATCACCTCCAGGCTTCAGTCCGGCGCCACCATAAGCTGTACCTGGCTGTCACAGCTGGAAAGCAGCCGCAGGCTCATCATACACATCGAGGACAACGGGGTTCCCCTGCTCTATTCCGGCTCCTGGTCCCCCCTTACCGACCGGAACCTTCTGATTGAACGCACCAGGGAAATGGCGCTGGCCCAACACATCGACCCCTCCGTAAGGCCGGTATCCTCCTCACTGCTTCGCAGCCCCGTGTATACGGTGGAGGGCAGCCGCAAGGATTCCTATCTTGGATGTGTCCTTGTGCTTCCAGTGGGAAACAGTTTCCAAAGCCTGACCCTGCTTGCTTATAAAGGCCCTGCCTCCTCTGGTCTGTACCGCCAGGGATTTTTGTTCCTCCTTCTCAACCTGGCTGGAATCGGGGCACTTATGTCAGTGAGCTGGATACTGGTGGGTAAAGCCTTAAAACCCCTGAAGGAAAACCAGCAAAAGCAAAATGAATTCATCGCAGCGGCCTCCCATGAACTGAGGGCGCCCCTGGCCGTCATACGCGCCAGCATATCTGCGGCCCGGTCAATGCCCCGGGACTGTGAACAGTTCATGGATAATATGGATAAGGAATGCTGCCGGATGTCCTATCTGGTTGGCGATATGCTGCTTCTGGCATCTGCAGATGCAGGACACTGGGTCATCCGCATGGCGCCCCTGGACATGGATACCCTTCTCATTGATATGTACGAACGGTTCGAACCCCTTTATCAGGACAAGGGCGTGGCACTGCATTTAGAACTTCCCCAATCCTCCCTGCCCAGGATAAACGGGGATGGGAAGCGCCTGGAGCAGATCCTGTCCATCCTTTTGGACAATGCCCTGCGATATACCCCAAAAAACGGTTCCGTCCGGCTGTCTGCCTGCGTGGAGCAGGTGAGCCACCTGCTGTCCGGAACCAAAAAAAGCCTGTGTCTGACCGTGTCTGACCAAGGCTGCGGAATTGATGATAACGCAAAAAAACATATTTTTGACCGTTTTTACCAGGCAGACAGCTCCAGAAGCGATAAACAGCATTACGGGCTGGGACTGAGCATTGCCAAAGAGCTTGTCCAGAAACACGGCGGCACCATCAGCGTTGGGGATTCACCCTCCGGAGGCGCATGTTTCATGGTGTGCCTGCCGGTAATGTGACCTGCTGCAATGCCCTTTTGGCCCGGTGCAGATGATTTTTCTGAGGGCGCGGATGCAGGTGCTAAAACAAAGATGCAGCGGGCCCTGCTCAGATTGTTCCGGCTAAGGCCTGAAGAACAAAAGCCAGATCTTCACGGCTGTGGGCCGGATATGTCAGATACCATACATAATCATCCCTGACCGCAATACACTCCAGCCTTTCAGATACCCAGGCCTGGTCGAGGCCTGGTATATCTGTCAAAACAAAATCCTCTGGCGAACCGGCAAAAACAGCATCCTCCATCAATAGTCCAACCACGTTTCCTCTCATGCCTGCATCCTTCAGATGATAGACATCCTGCCGCATCCATACCTCACTGCCATCGGCATCAACCACCTCAAACGTATTCCAATGCTCTGTTAAAAGTGAGCACCCGTATTTCACCTCACTGACCTGATTCTTTATAAAGCTCTGTGTCCGCTCTCCCTTTACCCCGATATCCGAAAGTACAAGATATGGTCCATCCGCTTCAGCCGGCATTGCATGCCTGTAGCTTCCTGCCCACTGGCAGATTGCCAGGACACCGAATACAGCGGTAATAAGCATCAGGGAACCGTTAAGGAACGTTGATACCCGAAAGCCCGACACCGGCAGATATTCAGAGCGTTCCCCATCCTTCATCCTGCGGCGCAGATGGCCCAGATACCATATGCCCCGTACATCCCTGTACATCAGACATAGCAGGAAAAAGATGAATCCGGTCACGGCCGCCGTATTCTCAATCCAGCCCCTGTAAGCAGATGACAGGAGCCGGCTGTATCCCCCATAACCGCCAAGCATATACCCTAAGAGCAGAAAGAAAGCAATGGACAGCGGAAGCTGCAGAAACGAAACCATATATTGTTTTTTCAGCCCTTTCCTTGCATCTGCGTACGATTTTGGCTCCTGGTATGGTTCCGAAGCGCCGCCGTTCCCAGATGCGCTGAACACGTGGATAAAACCGCGTCCTGTTACATATTCCCAGCCGGACGCCTTATAGGCGTCCATCTGTTCCTCTGTAAAAGGCGGTTCCCCTGGCCGGGCAGGGACTGTCAGAACAATCCCATACCGTATCTTTTCCGGCGCCCAACGCCTGAAACTGCTTAAATATGCGCCCCGTTTTACAAGACGCCACCCGCTCCCAGCCATTTTTGTGTAAAACCGTTCGGTCTCATCTATTGCAAACTCCTGGGGATGAAATACATATCTGCGTTCCATTTTCTTTTATCCTCCATAACCAATTCCCGAAGGAACCGGCACTCCTGCAGGCTTTTGTCCATACTCCCGGAAAGGAAATAAGCCCTCCGGACAGAGCAAATCCCTGCCCGGAAAGCTTATACGTCACCTAAACCTGTTACCGTTAAGCAGGTTCCTATCCCACTGTCCGCCTTACTGCACCCAGGCTTGTGTCAAGTTAATGACATTCTTCCTGCCATTTTTCATACCACTTTGGGATAATCTTTGATACTCTGATACGTTGACCATTTTTATAAATAGCAAACCTGCGAAACTCATCTGTATTATCATATAATGCGGCCAAATCACACAAATCGATAATTTTATGAAGATTCCTCAAACTCTCCCCAAATCTTTTCTCAACATCTTTGTCCGGTATTCCGTGGCCTCCCATTTTCACTCTTTCTGCAATTCTCTTTTTTGCTATCGCCGGCGAATCAACACAGACATAATGTAATTCAATTACATACCCCAATTGCTTTGCCCTATATATTGTCCGTAATATCGAATGTCCGCATAGGGTTGTTTCCTGATTAAAAGTAATTCCCTCCGATAAGTAAGAGTTTAACCGTTCAACAGCGATTCTGCCTGCTTTCATTAAATCTGAGGTATTTCTCCAATCTCCGAATTCCCTCAATATTTCATCTGTATTAACGCGCGGCATCATATCCTTATAATGTGTGGTCATGTATAATGTTGACTTTCCTGCTCCATTTACTCCAGCATATAAGATATATTTCCTCATTTAAAACCTCTTTTGGGCAATTACATGCTTTTGCTTTCTTTGCAATATAAAATCACTCAGCATGGAAAAAAAGTCCTGTTCTTCTTCTGTTTCTGCACTTAACACTAAATCCATGGTTTCTTCTATATCCATGTCCTTGCATTCTTCATACAATTTCCTTGCCGCTTCCGCCTTTGACATAAAATATTTCTCCTCCTTTTCCTCTAAAAACGGAGGTGATGCTGAAAGTCACAGCAATTGACCCTTCCAGCATTTCCATCCACACCACCTTTGTAGGTGGTGACATATATACCATATGTGTCATACGCCATATGGGACCACATTCCAATCCATATCACTTCCGCAAGTGATAACCAAGAGAATACCTTACATTATACATGAAAAATATCAAAAAGAAAAGGCGTAAAGAAATTTTCCCTACGCCTTTTTATATTCAATAAAACCAGTCCATTTACTGCACCCAGACACCGGAACCATTCACATAGAATCCGTCAGGTGTCCATGTATCCTCGTACATCACGCCATCCGTGCCAAGATAATACCACTTTCCGTTAATGGCCTGCCATCCGGTCAGCATGGCCCCGCTGTCTGCCAGATAGAACCATTGGCCGTCCAGTTTAAGCCAGCCTGTCTGCATGTACCCGGAACTGTTGAAATGATACCATGCACCGTTGATCTGCTTCCAGCATGAGGAAGGATATCCGCCTGTGTCATAAGAATACCACCAGCCATTACCGTCCTGGACCCAGTGTCCGCTGCCGCCGTAGTTGGCAATCTCATCCTCGTCAATGGACAGTGTGTCGGAATCATCTGACCATTCTCCTGTCTTACTATTGTAGGATGCAATCGCCCTTACGCGGAAGGTATAATCGCCTTCCCTGTTAAAATAGCCTGCAAAATCATAAGATGTACCGGTGGTGCTGACCGTGGTAACGGTCTTGTCATCACGCAGCAGCTTCACATCATAGCTTTTGGCCCCATCAATCTCATCCCACACAGCCACGGTGTCTTCCCACTCAAGATTGGATGTTCCTTCCAGCTTGCCTCCAATACGTTTCAGTTCCGCATATATCTCTATATAAGACCCGCTGTCATATACCTTTGCCTTCTTAAACGTGGCATTACACCCGCTCAGTGTAAAATGGCTCTTGCTTGTATAGGAAAAACGGTAGCCATCCTTTGCAGAAAGCTCAATCTTTACCTCCGGCACATCTCCCACAGTCCATGTGTCCTGATTATCCGCGTTGGTATACTCCGCAGACTCCACATAATACTCACTGTCTTTTGCCCTTACGGTAATGTCGCCTATGTCATCCCCGCTTTTAGGCGCTTCGCCATACGAAAACTCCAGCCTCACCTTATCAATCTTTGTGTCGGCCGCATATGCAGTCAATCCGGTGCTGACCGTCATCGCTGCAGCCATTAGCAGACATAACGCTTTTCGTTTGTTCATAACAATCCCCTCTCTGCGTATTTTTAAATTATTTCCAGATACATACATTTATTATAATAAATTCGCGGCGTCTATACAATTAAACAATACTTACAATCTTATTAATATATTATCTGTCAAAAGGTAAGGCTGTTTATCTGCCTGGTCTTATTCACCGCCGGTACCATGGCATAAAAATATCCGGAACCATTTTTACTCCTGGCTCCAGATATTTTAACATAAGTCATAGATTCTTTATATGAAGGGTTAACCGCGGGAAGAAGGATCCATATTCGTAAGATATGAAAATAGGATTGCAAGAAACTGACTGGATGTTGGTCTTTTCTCAAGTGAATGACCCGCCATTTTTTGAAGGAGGCCGGGTTCGGATTTCCAGGCCACCTGGGACAGTGTCCTTATATTCCGTTCCACTGCATGACATGAGGTCTGATAGCGTCTGGCAATTTCAGGATACAGGCATTTTGTCACGGAATGGATGCACTGCTCATCTTCGCCCATTAGCAAAAGGGCGTATTCCGTGTAGCGGAAACCTATATAATGCAGGTCTGCCCCAAGCTGCGTCAACAGCTTATATATTTCTGTGGAATCAAATATGGCTTTCTGCAACATCTTCTTTCCTCCTTCCCATCAGATATCTCAATTCCCCAATGAACGTAAGGATTTCTTCATCATTCAGCAGAAAAATATAGTATACCAATGTCATTGCTGAAAAACCATATTTCCCATGTTCCTGGTCAATATAGGACCTCGGTGAGATACGCAGGGCTTCTGCCATATGTTCTTGTGAAAAAGCATGAACGCTACGATATGAATGAATTCTGCTTCTAAGAAAATCTTGAAATACAAGCTTATTCTCATTCATAAAGATGTCCTCCTACATTTCGACAATTATATGGGAATTTTACCCGTTAGCAAGGCGAATTACCATGAGGTGTACCTCGGGGAGGGGAATATTTATTTGATTACAGGTTACAATTTTTTACCAACTGACATGTATATCATGTAAATTTCTCACTTCCTTATTGATTTGATTTTAATTGGCCGGCTTTTCAGGTAATTTACCCATATATGAACAGTTCCTGGTGATGATTATACAATGGACCTTTGGTCCATGCAGGGAAAAATAAACCTTTGGTCATTCTACACCTACATGGCTATGATGTCCATGCCAAACGCATCCTTCCCGCCATTAATTTTACCAACTCCTTATCCGGCCCAAACCGGAAAACACTTTAAAATGGCCCGCCCGTTCGGGCTCCGGCCTGTTTGATATGCACTATGCCCTTACTGGGGAGGATGACTCTTAAGACAATGAAAATGAAGAATGTTTTATTGACATGTAAAAAAATCCTGTATAATACAGGTAAGGGCAGACTCCTAAAAACCGGCCCTGCCCTTAAATAATTATTTACATATCTTATATCTGCTTTTTGGGGTATACAGGTTGGAACAGCCTTGTTACCACCAAACCATCAGCCCTCCGGAGACATTCTTATCCACTCATCCTGATTGCAATTTGGGCAAAAACAAATCCTACTGTCATTTTATTTGATACCCCATTTATTTTAATATACTGCGACACTACTTTTTTCTATCGTGTTTTCACCCCTTCTTGGTTTATATGCAATGTCATATAAATATGTTTCCTTATAATCCCTTACTATATATATGTAACGGTTTGTTTGCATAAAATCCCCACATTTTTACAGAATAAATGTCATTATTCATACTTTAATGACATTTTGAATGCCTTTCCATGCCATACGATATTTTAATATGGTGTATATAGGGGTGTGGTGAGGTTGTTAAGATATCCATGACTCAATTCAAGAAATGATATACCCTCTGCGCCTTTTAGATTAAGAAGCATTTGAATACTCTACTGCCCTATTTTTAGCATTTAATTGTATATTGCTACCATCCCTTTAGCATTTTCATCTATACATGCCTGGAACCCAATTAAAAAATGCATGCCATTTAATATTATCAGTTTTAAGAAAATCCTGCATCCTTGCCAGGCAAGCAACACTAACTGTAGTTTTAATGCGGTTGTCCAATGCAGCCAACCAGTTGGCACGGGTTCCTCCCATATTCATTCCAGTAGCCCCAATACGGTTACTGTCCACCTCTACCGCATGCTGTCATGCTCCCCATCCCCAATATAGCAATGGCAATACAAATCTTGTGAATTTCTATAAGTACCTCCTTTAAATTTTTATAATTATATATTATCAGCATAAATATTCAAAAATAAGGTGAAGTCGATTGTCTTTTGTGCACAATAGACATAATTTACATTTTTCCAATTATACGTTTTACATATGTAATCATTGTAACATACACAAAAGGAGACTTATCTAGCAGGACGGAGGCCAGTCAATCCATGTTACTTATACTTCTTGCCATTCCTTTACCTCCAATTTTTAGTGATTATATAACTTTATTATTTCAAATTATGTACCCTACAATGCCTTTGCAACGCACCAGGATTCACTAAAATGTCTTTTATGGGTGCGGTATTCCATTCTTTGTCTATAATATGAGTGCTGAACATGGGCATCCGATTAATTATGGCGCACTGAAATAAGCCCGTGAATATGCAATATAGCTACATACTCATGGACTTATTGGGATGTCCGAATATTTGGTTTTCTATAGTAATACCCTTCTAGGTTTAACCTCTCCTCTCACTCTTCCTCATCCAACACATAAGGCGTTGTCTGATACACATAATAATTCAGCCAATTCGTATACAGCGTATTGGACGTATTCCTCCAGGTCAGGGCAGGAACTGAGAACGGGTCATTATGCTCATAGTAATTGCAGGGCACTTCAGGATCCAGGCCCTTGTTCAGATCCCTGTGGTATTCGTTGTTCAGGGTCATCCTGTCATATTCCGGATGCCCCTGCACAAAGACCTGGCTGCCATCCCGGCTCATTACCAGGAAAACGCCTGCCTCTTCTGATTCTGCCAGTATCATCAGCTCCGGGTGCTTCAGGATATCGCTTTTGCGCACTTCCGTATACCTGGAATGGGGCGCCAGGAAATAATCGTTAAGGCTGCGCACCAGCGGCACCTTCCTGTCCAATACTTTGTGGTTATAGATGCCTGACAGCTTCTTCTGTATCGGATATTTCCGGATTCCATAGTGATAGTACAGGCCGGCCTGGGCGCCCCAGCAGATATGTATGGTAGACGTCACATGGGTCTTGCTCCACTCCATGATTTTTGAAAGCTCAGGCCAGTAATTCACCTCTTCGAATTCCAGGTTTTCCACTGGAGCGCCTGTGATAATCATTCCATCAAATTTTTTCTTCCTGATATCGTCATAGGTTATATAAAACTTATTCAGATGACTGGCCGAGGTATTCTTGGACACATGGGTGGACAGCATGAGGAAGGTGCAGTCCACCTGAAGAGGCGTATTGGACAGGGCGCGCAGAAGCTGCGTCTCTGTTTCCTCCTTAAGGGGCATCAGATTGAGGATCAATATCTCCAAAGGCCTGATATCCTGTCTCATGGCCCGGTCCTCGTCCATTATGAATATATTTTCTGACTCCAGTACGGTCCTGGCCGGAAGTTCCTTTTGTACTTTAATCGGCATATCATTCTCTCCTTTCAAATGTCGTGTGTTGTGTGGTTTATGCACAATCAGCACAGCTTCACCGGCAGCAGGCGTACTGCCGGCAGAAACTGTGCTATAACATTCGCAGGAACTCCTCTTCTGATATGATTGGGACCCCAAGGTCCTTTGCTTTTTTATTTTTTGATGAATTGGAAGCCGTATCATTATTAATCAGATACGTTGTCTTGGCGGTGACCGAGCCAGTGACCCTGCCTCCCTTTCCCTCAATTACCTCCTGCAGCTCCTTGCGGTTGGCAAAATGCTCCACGGAGCCGGTAATCACAAAAGTTATGCCCTCAAACCTGGCATCCGAGGCCTCCGCCTGCTCCTCTTCAATGGTAAGTTCCTGTAACAGATGATCCACTGCCAGGTTATTCTTCTCTGATGCAAAATAATCCATCCACGCCTGGGCCAGGACGCCGCCGATTCCATCCACGGCAACCAGCTCATCTGCCTGGGCGTGGCGCATTTTCTCAAAATCAAACTTAAACTCCCTGCAGAGCATCTTGGCATTGGCAAGGCCGATTCCAGCAATCCCCAGACCATACACCATCCTTGGCAGGGTTGTATTGCCTGCAGTCTTAATGGAAGCAATCAGATTGTCATAGGATTTCTGCCCAAGGCCTTCCATCTCCACAATCGCATCCTTATGTTCCTCCAGATGGAAGATATCTGCATATTCATGGATGAAACCCGCACCTATGAACTTCTCCAGGGTGGCTTCTGACAGCCCGTCAATATTAAGGGCGTCACGGCTCACGAATAAGGTAAAACTTTTTATCTTCTTGGCCTGACAGTCCGGGTTGGTACAGTACAGGCTTTTCACATCATTGATCTGCTTGATCTGGGTTGCGCCGCCGCATACAGGACATTCTTTCGGTATATCCCTGACCCCGCTGCGTGTCAGGTTATCCGCGATCTGCGGTATGATCATGTTGGCCTTGTACACCGTAATGGTATCGCCCTGGCCCAAATCCAGGGCTTCCATGATGCTCAGGTTATGGACGCTGGCCCTGCTCACCGTGGTGCCTTCCAGTTCCACCGGGTCAAACACGGCAACCGGATTAATCAGGCCGGTTCTTGACGCACTCCACTCAATATAATCAAGCCTGGTCTCCCTGATTTCATCCTGCCACTTAAATGCAATGGAATTGCGGGGAAACTTGGCTGTCCTTCCCAGGGATTCCCCGTATTCAATATCGTCAAAGGTAAGCACCAGTCCGTCGGACGGCACATCATTGCTTTCAACTGCCTCTGCAAATCCATTGACTGCCTCAGGCAGGTTTTCAGCCGTCACTTCTTTGAAGTCCACCACTTCAAAGCCCTGTTCCCTCAGCCATTCAAACTGACGTTTCCTGGAATTCCCAAAATCCACTCCGGCCGCCCTTACCAGGGCAAATGCCTCAAAATGTACGTTTCTCTCTGCCGTGATCTGGCTGTTCAGCTGGCGCACCGAACCGCTGCAGAGATTGCGCGGATTCTTATACCTGGCATCCACGTCCTCAATCTCTTCATTAATCCTCTTAAAATCCGAGTAGGTAATGACTGCCTCTCCCCGGAGGATCAGCTGTCCCTGGTAGGAAATATTGAGAGGTATGTTGGAAAACACACGGGCATTTGGGGTGATGACCTCGCCGATTTCCCCATTGCCCCTTGTTACCGCCTTTGTAAGCCCGCCGCCTTCGTAGGTAAGCACAATGGTCAGCCCATCCATTTTCCAGGACAGCAGTCCCTTCTGGTCCCCCAGCCACGACTGAAGGTCCTCCACGCTCTTTGTCTTGTCAAGGGAAAGCATGGGGGACTCATGGGTCTCCTTGGGCAGTTCGCTTAACACCTCATATCCCACTTTCTGGGTAGGGCTTCCTGACATGATGGTTCCTGTCTCTTTTTCCAGGGAACAAAGTTCATCATAAAGCCTGTCATATTCAAAATTGCTCATGATTTCCCGGCTTTCCTGATAATAAGCCTTCCCCGCCTGTCTCAGGGTGGAAACCAACTCTTTCATTCTCTGAATCCTGTCTTCCATTCTGTTCTCCTGATTCATCTTCTACTATCCGGGTCCTGCGGCAGGGCACGGCCGCGCCCGCCCGGCAGGCTGGTGGAATCCTTTAAAAGCCTGGTAAGCTCCCGGTATTCCTCCTGTCCCACTTCCCTAAATGCCCCTGTTTTAAGGCCGTCCAGCCGTATATTCATGATGCGCACCCGTACAAGGCGCTTCACATGGCAGCCGCATGCCTCACACATGCGGCGTATCTGCCGGTTCAGCCCCTGGGTCAGGATGATGGAACATGTTTTCCCATCCACCCGTTTCACCTTACATGGCCGCGTCACCGTATCCAGCTCCTTGAGATAAATCCCCTTTGCCATCCTGTCCATGGCATCATCGGTCAGAGGACAATCCACCGTGACAATATACTCCTTTTCATGAGCATTGCCACTGCGCATGATTTTATTCACCAGGTCGCCCTGGTTTGTCATGAGCAGAAGGCCCTCTGAATCCTTATCCAGCCTTCCCACCGGATAAATACGCTCCGGATAATCCAGGTATTCAACGATATTCATTGCCCGGTCCTTATCCGAAGTGGTGCAGACAATCCCCCTTGGCTTATTTACAACAAGAAGCACCGGCCTTGGCTTCTGGCTGCCCGCCCCGCTGCCTGCATTCACCGGTACACCGCCGCATACCACCTTCTGGCCCGGTTTCAGCTTCTGGCCCATGGCTGCCGGACAGCCGTCCACCCACACCTTCCCGGCTTCAATCAGGCGGTCTGCCTCCCGTCTGGAACACACACCCATCTGGCTCAGCCATTTATTCAGACGTTCTTCTCTTTTTTCCTCTTTACTGTTTATTTCTGTTTTACTATTTATATCCGTTTTACTATTTATATCCGTTTTACTGTTTATATCTGCTTTACTGTTTATATCCATTTTACCGTTTACATCCGTGCAGTCTTCCCTGCCGCCCTCCCCGCGCCCATCCATATCCATGGTCCATTCACCGCTTTTGAGCCACTGGGCTGGATGCAATAAACATGGCGTCCCCAAATGAGAAGAAACGGTAGCGTTCCTTCACGGCTTCCTTATACGCGTCCAGGATATGTCCCCTTCCCGCAAGCGCGCTTACCAGCATTACCAGTGTGGACTCCGGCAGATGGAAATTGGTTATCAGGGCATCCAGTACTTTAAACCGGTATCCCGGATAGATGAATATCTCAGTCCATCCTGTTTTGGCCTGCAGGATGCCGTCGTCCGTGGAAGCGGACTCAACGGTACGGCAGCTGGTGGTCCCCACACAGATGACCCGGCCTCCGGCCGCCTTGGTGTCGTTTACCTTCCTGGCCTCGGATTCTTCCACCACGTAGAACTCCGAATGCATGTGGTGGTCCAGGACATTTTCCACCTTCACGGGGCGGAAGGTCCCAAGACCCACATGGAGCGTCACATGTGCCACCTTGACCCCCATTTCCTCAATCTGTTTTAAAAGTTCATTGGTAAAATGCAGTCCGGCTGTGGGGGCTGCCGCCGACCCCTCATGCTTTGCATACACGGTCTGGTACCGGTTCTTGTCCTTCAGCTCATGTGTGATATAGGGCGGAAGGGGCATCTGGCCCAGCTGGTCTAAAATCTCCTCAAATATGCCCTTGTAACTGAACCGGATCAGACGGTTGCCGTCGTCCACAGTCTCCACCACGGTACCGCTCAGCAGGCCTTCCCCAAACTCAATGACAGTCCCCGGCCTGCACTTCTTGCCCGGGCGGACCAGTGTTTCCCAGATATCGTTTTCCCTGCGCTTAAGAAGCAGGATTTCAATCTTTGCACCTGTATCCTTCTTGATGCCAAAGAGCCTGGCCGGTATTACCTTTGTATCATTAATCACCAGGCAGTCCCCCGGCCGTAAATACTCCACAATATCCCTGAATACCCTGTGCTGCACTTCCCCTGTATCCCTGTCCAGTACCAAAAGCCGTGATGAGGAGCGGTCCTTAAGCGGGTCCTGGGCTATCAGTTCCTCCGGTAAATCAAAATAAAAATCCTTTACATCCATGTCCTGTCTTCCTCCAGTTTTATTCAATCTTTACCTCAGAACCGCCTGTTGTCTCCGGGGCCCCATCCTGTCCTTGTGATGCATCTGCCTGTCCGGCGCCCGGATTCCCGCTGCCCTGGCTGCCGGAGCCGGCTCCGTCCTGGCCGGATGCCTGGTCTGAGGAGGCGGCTCCCGCCGCATGTTCACCGGAAGCGTCACTGCCCTGGGCGCTGCCGCCCGCCGCACCCGCGCTGTTTTCAGGCGCTAAAGCCCCGCTTTCATCCGCACCCTGGGAACCGGCCCCATCATCCTCAAGGGATACCATGCTGTCCTGTCCCTCTTCCTCTGAGCTGCTTACCACTGCCCCGTTCCGCAAATCCCCATAAATCCCGGCAAGAAGCGTATCGGATTCAATGGCCTGGCGCAGGCGCTCATTGACCTGCTTGGATAAAAGGCGCACGTCCTCAGACTGATTCTGCTTTGCCACGTAATCAGCTTCGTCACCCACAACGTTTTCACGTATGATATAATTGCCGCTATCATCCTTCAGTACATAACACCACATAAGTCCCGGCGCCAGGGTATCCACCCTTCTGAACTTCACCTCATAGGTCACATAGACCACATAGGAGTCTGCCGTCAGCCCCGGCTTGGTATAACATACAATGTCCTGATAGTCCTCAATGTAGACAGCCTCGCTTTTCAGTTCTTCCCTGCGCGCCTGAAGGCCCTCATCCGCAGACTTGCCAAAAAGTCCATATAACTTTTCCGCGTCCTGGTCAATCTTGGCCTGGAAATACTCACTGATCAGCAGGTTGACCTGGGGAACCGCGTCCTTTGCAAGCTCATAATGGGAAAAATCCGTTGTATACTGGCTGTTGTCCGGTTCCACATCCGCATCCCGGGCTTCCGTCCCATCCCCGGAAATACTGATATCCGCACCGGATGCATTGGAATCAGTGGAAATCCCGGTTCCGGGCGTGGCAGCCGCCTCCTTGCCATCCGGCTTTTTGTCCATGACCATTATGATGATCACCAGCACAATCACCACCGCTAGGGGGATGGCCGCCATCCGGATGTATTTTATCTTGTCAGCGTCAGACCTTCTGCTGCGTGTCCGTCTTCTGTTCTGTCTCATAAATATAAGTCCTCCAGTCCTCATGCTTGCATATGCGTCATTTGGGTATAATAACCACTTCGTCTTATTCTAACAAAAAGCGTGGGAAAATGCAATGGGATAAGAACATCGGCAACAAGGTCCCATGCATTGGCCCGTGAACCGCGGGCCGGGAAATCATGGACCTTACAGGAAAATAAAAAGCTGTTATATGCGGATTTCCGGTTGCATACAGCAGCTTTTTAGTAAAAGGGCTTTTTCAGTTCAGAGATGTTCTTATTGGGATGGTTCGTTTTCGTATAAGATAAGGGCAATCATCTCCACGGGTCCTTCCAGTGCTTCAATTCCATGGCCATCCCCGCTGCCGGTAAAAGCAACGTCCCCGGGGCAAAGGATGTGTTCCGTCCCGTTGTCGTTGAATCTGGCAGTGCCTTTCAGGATGTAGTAGGTCTCTGACTCGTTGGTGTGGACATGGTAACCGATGGCTGAACCCGGATAGACCGTGGTGTGGGCGAAAACCCTTGCTTTGTTGTACATTTCACCCGGTCCGTTTAACAGGTCCCTGACACAGATTTCGCCTGTCCCGTTAAATGGGGCGGGTTTGGTTGTCCGTGTTATGGATTCTTTTGCTCTGACCATTTTACGCCTCCTTTTGCCGGAAATATACGTAAGCGGCATTGTCATAGTAGATGGCGTCCAGCTCCTCCTGCGTCCAGCCGCCATGGGTCAGGTAATCGGTCAGGTGCCCGTAGCTGTCCTGGGTGGCTGCAAAGGGCGCGTCGGTGCCCCACAGGAGTTTTTTTACGCCAAGGCGGGACGCGGCCTGGCGGAGCAGGGTGTTCACATCAGGATACGGATATGTATCCGGGGCATAGATTTTTGGCACGGAGGAAATGTCGAACCACACATTGTCCTGATTAAGCAGTTCCAGGTCGGACCAGAGGCGCTGCTCATCCCCCCTGGCCGGGGCAAGGAGGTGGCACAGGACCATTTTCATGTTTGGAAATGCCTTTGCCACACGGGACAGGTTCTCCGGCTGATAGCTGGCCATGGTCCGGTCCCCGATGTCAAGGGCCACCACGGCATTGCACTGGTCAATCATTTCATATATCTTCATCATACGGCCAGAATCCAGGTCAAAGGGGTCGTGGCAGCCCATGAGGCCGCCGCCGGAACTTACCTCGAATTTGACCAGGCGGAATTTCCGTTCTTTTAATAGGAAAGACAGGATATCCAGGTAATTGGTCATGAAAGGGTCCAGGGTACAGGACGGACAGAAACGGTCCGGGTACTTTTTCATGATTTCATAGTGGTACCGGTTCTGGAAACCATACATGCTTCCCTGCATCAGCACGGCTTTTTCCACCTGATGCCGGTCCATGATCGCAAGGGCTGCTTCCGCGGTAAAGCTGGTATCCCCATAGCCTTCGGGCAGCAGCCGGAAAGTCTCTCCGCTGCCCCACTCAGCCATGCCATTTCCGGCTGCCCTCAGTTCCCCTCTCCGGCAGTATCCCGCTATGATTTCAGCTACATGCAGATGTGAATCTATTTTTTTCATTGAACTGTTCCTCCTTGTTTGCGGAATAATGATGGGAGTAATCCCTTTTTCTTTTCCTGATGGCCCATGATGTCCACTGCCACCGCAGTGATGATGACCAGGCCTTTTACCAGGCCGTGATGGGTGGACGGCACATTCATCAGGTTCATCCCATTATTCAGAAGCCCTACCAGGACCGCGCCGAAGATGGCGCCCATGACCGTTCCTTCGCCGCCGGCCAGGCTGACGCCGCCGATGACTGCCGCGGTGATTACCTCTGTCTCATACCCGCTGCCCGTGCTGGCCATGGCCTGCTGGGTCATGGACGCAAGGACAATGCCGCCAATGGCCGCGGTCAGGCCGGAAAAGATGTAGGCCAGCATGGTGATGCCGTTGTCGGAAATGCCGGACAGCCTGGATGCCTCCGGATTGCCCCCCACCGCATAGACATAACGGCCCAGCTGGGTTTTATCAAGGACATAGAAGCTGATAAGGGCAACCGCCGCCATGATGAAAACAGGCACAGGCAGTCCCAGCAGCTTACCGATTCCGATGTAGGTAAATGCCTTAGGTTCCAGGCATCCCAGGATTTTATTGTTGGTAAGTATCATGGAAATACCGGATATGATGCTCTGGGTTGCAAAGGTAATAAGGAATGCAGGCACCTTGAATTTTGTTATGATGATACCGTGCACCACCCCCACAAGCACGCCGCACAAAAGTGCGGCCAGGATTCCTATCAGGACGCCTGTGACCGAATAATCAAAAAAACGTATGATCCGCACCACGATGATTCCTGTCAGGGCCAGCATGGAACCCACTGAAAGGTCAATCCCGCCTACCAGGATTGCAAAGATGGAGCCGGACACCATGATGCCGATAACGGATACGGACCACAGCACATTGGACAGATTGGCAATGGTGGGGAAACTGTGGGGCGCAATGATGGTCAGCACCAGCATGAATCCCAGAAGGATGAATATTTTGCTGTATCTTTTTAGACTAACTTCCCGCTTCATGAATTCATCCCCCCTTAACCCAAGAGCCCGGATGCCGCGGCCAGTATGTCAGCCTGGGTCACCGTTCCCTCTGAAAATTCTTTTACGATCCTGCCTTTGCGCATGACCAATATCCTGTCTGAAACCCGCAGAAGTTCCTGAAGGTCCGAGGACACAAGAATGACCATCACGCCCCTGAGAGCCAGTTCCCTGAGGATACGGTAGATTTCATCCTTGGCCCCCACGTCGATTCCTGCTGTTGGCTCATCTACAATCAGAAGCTTCAGGTCCCGCATCAGCCATTTACCCAGCACCACCTTCTGCTGGTTTCCTCCAGAGAGCAGTCCCACTGCCTTGTCCGGGTCCTTTGGACGGATATCCACTGCTTCAATTGCGTTCAGGCACATCTTGAGTTCTTCCTTCTTTGATATGGCCCCGCCGCTTTTGCGGATCAGGTCATAGTTGGTCAGGGCCGTGTTCCTGTTAATGGACAGAAGGGGGATGAATCCCTGGTTCCTTCTGTCCTCAGGCACGAACCCAAACCCTCTCTTAATGCTCTTCTTCACCTTGGGGACATATTTCTCCCCTTCCAGATAAATCTCACCGCTGCTGTATCCATCAATGCCGTAAAGACAGCGGACCAATTCTGTCCTGCCCGCTCCGATGAGGCCGCCAAAACCAAGTATCTCTCCCCTGCGCACCTGAAAGCTTACTTTATCAAATACTCCCCTGCTGCTTAAATCCCTGACTTCCAGGGCAACCTCGCTGTCGGTCCTGCATAAGGTCTTGACCGATCCTTCGGATTCATCCACCACCTTGCCGATCATCAGGCGGATGACTTCCACCGGATTGATTTCCTCTTTTTCCAGCACCACCACATTTTCCCCATCCCGCAGTATGGTAAGACGGTCGGCCAGGCGGTAGACCTCCTCCAGCCTGTGGGAAATGTAAATGATGCTGACGCCCTTATCCCTCAGGGCCTCAATGATGGAAAACAGGATTTCGGACTCACGCCCGCTTAAGGACGCCGTGGGTTCATCCATAATCAGCAAATCTGCATCCGATGACAGCCCCTTTAGTATCTCCACCAGCTGGCGCTGCCCGATTCCCAGGTCATTGACACAATCCGTTGGATTCAGCGGAAACCCATAGCGTTCAATCAGTTCCTGGACCATGGAGTTCATTTTCTTATAATCAATCAGATGCGTCTTACCAATCCTGGGTTCCTTGCCAAGAAGCACATTCTGCGAAACGCTAAGGGCCGGTATGACGGAAAGTTCCTGATATATGCAGGAAATGCCCAGGGCCTGGCAATCGCTCCTGCTGTTGATTTCCACATTGTTCCCCTTCCATTTAAGCTGTCCGCTGTCCTTGGAATAGGCTCCTGTTATAATCTTGATTAAGGTAGACTTGCCCGCCCCGTTCTCCCCCATAAGGGCGTGGACCTCCCCTTTCCTGATTTCCAGGTCCACATGCTTTAAAACCGGCACACCGCCAAAGCTCTTGCCGATATCCAGGGCCTGCAGGATTGTCTCCCATGATATATTTCCTCCTGTCATGAGGCCGTCACCTCCTCACATAACCGCTTCCTGTTCTTGGAAGCCTGTTCCATCCGCTTGTTGTACCATGCGTCAAACACAACTACAAGGATGATGATGGCGCCTTTGATGATGGGCTGATATGCAGTGTTAATCTGGTATTTGTAGATGCCGTTGTCCAGTACCGACATGAACAGGGCGCCGATAACGGTTCCTATGACATCGCCCCTTCCGCCGTCCAGGGCGCAGCCGCCGACCACCACTGCCGCAATTACATTGAACTCCAGGCCGGTACCCAGCACAGCCGTGGTACTCTGAAGCCTGGATGTGGTGAAAATGGATCCCACAGCCACGCAGAAACCAACAATGACAAATGCCGCCATCCTGGTCCTGTCCGTGTGGATGCCGGACAGCTCCGCCGCCTTTTTGTTGGAACCAACTGCATAGAGGTTCGTGCCGAACCTGGTCTTTTTAAGGATGACCTGCCCGATTACAGCCAGTACGAAAAACGCAATGGTCACATAATAAACGCCTCCCACAGAGCCCCCGAACACGGTGAACCTGTAATCCTTCATGGGCTGGCTGGTAATGATTCCATTTTCCTTAATGGCAATCACATAGGTAAGGGCCCTGTATATACTTAAGGTGGACAGGGTGGCTATGAATTCGGGGAGGCAAAACCTGGTTATGATAAAACCATTGAACCAGCCCGCTGCCAGCCCCACAACTATACCTGCAGCCAGCATAAGCCATATGGGAAGGGTGGTATAACGGTAAATATTAGCCATGACCATGCCCACAAGAGCCAGGGCAGAACCTGTGGAAAGCTCAATCCCGCCCGTGATGATTACATATGTAACCCCGATTCCCACAATCCCGATGACCGATGCATCCCTGAAAATAGAGATGATGTTCTTTGCCTGCAGGAAATAGCCACTGGTGGCAGAAAATAAGATTACCAGCACAAACAGCATGGCCAGGGAAATAAAACGTCTGATTGTATTCTGCTTCATAAGTTAACTCCTTAAGCCTTGTATCGTGATATTAAGACTTGTATCATGAAATCTCCAAGGGCAGGAGCTGCCCATGCCTCTCCTGCCACCATTTCCTTTTCCAATGCTTCTTTTTACCAGCGGTCTTCCGGAAGGATCTGTCCTACCGTGTCCTTTGTGACCACAACCGGCTCCATGTTGATGACCGGTGTCTTGGACAGCACGTCATAGCTGTATTCTGAGCCAATCATGAGAAGTGCGATCTTGGCAGCAGTGGATCCTTCATCCCAGCAGTTGGTGTAAATCGTGCCTGTCAGCTGTCCGCTTTCAATCATAGCAAGAGCGTCCTTCTCACCGTCAGCGCCCCAGATTACCATCCCGTCCAGGCGGTTTGCCGACTCAGCTGCAAGGGCAGCGCCCTCTGCCATGGCATCGTTAATGGCAAATACACCGTCAATCTTGTCATTGGCCTGCATGAAGCTGTTCATGACACTCATGGCTGTTTCCTTCTCAAAGTTGGCTGCCTGGGAACCAATGATTTCAATGCCCGAATACTGGCTGATCGTGTCGCGGAACCCTTTTTCCAGGTTATCTGTACGGATGATGCCGGGGAGGCCCTGGATAATCACGATCTTGCCTGTCCCGTCCAGCTCTTTTGCAATCTCTTCTGCTGCCAGGCGGCCCGCATCATAGTCCACCATCTGTACAAGGGCTGAATGGACGGAGTCCACATCCATATTGATGGTGATGACAGGGATGCCTGCTTCCTCTGCTTCTGTCACAGATGCCGCAAGGGCTGAGTTATCGCTTGCCTGAAGAATGATTGCGTCATACTTCTGTGTAATGATTTCCGACATGATCTTAACCTGCTCTTCCGCACTGCTCTTTGCGTCAAAGCCCTGGACTGTTATATTATCATAATAAGCGCATTCCCGCTCAATGCCTTCCAGCCATGCCTGGTTCACAGGCGTTCCGATATCATGTGCAACATAGGCCAGCTTAATGTCATCCTTGTAAGGATCCTTTACCGTCTTATTACTTTTCTTCTCAGTCTGGGCCGCTGCATCGCTTCCCTGGGGCGCTGCCGTGGTGGCCGGGGCCGTCTGCTCCTGCCTTGCTCCCTCACCGGAGCAGCCTGCTAACATAAATACTGACATGGCTGCAATCATTGCTGCTGCTAATAATGTTTTCTTCATATCATACTCTCCTTACTGTTGCTTTGTTTTCTGGTGTTGCTTCACCCTTGTTCCATCTGTTCTTGCTTCGTTGCATTTATTAATCATGTCTGTAGTATACAACATGCGTTTTTCATTTTCAATATACACATTCTACACAATTCAATATTTATTTTTATGCAATATGCCCAATTACTTTTTGGAAGATATTTTGTATACTTTATAAAAGCATTGATTTTATTGTATTTTTTTCAACCTGTTTATTGATTTTTTCATCTGGATAGCCTATAATTATAATTAGTTGTATACTACAAGGAGATTTTGCTATGCCTAAAACCGCCAATAAGGACTTAAAAAACCACACATATTGTATATTAAAGGAGCGTCTGGTCAACTGTATCTATCCTCCCGGCACCCTGTTGAATGAAGCGCAGCTGGCTGCTGACCTGGGTGCCAGCCGTACGCCTGTGCGTGAGGCCATCAGCCGCCTGGAGATGGAAGGTTTTGTGAAAATCATGCCCAAAAAAGGGATTTATGTCACAGACATAGCTTTAAACGATGTGCTTCAGATTTTTCAGACAAGAATTGAGATTGAGCCCATTGCCGTACGCCTGGCAGCGCCCCACCTTCCCCGCGAGGAACTGCTGGCCTTCTGCGGCAAGTTCAAAGGAGAGGCCCCTGATATACAGAACGGATTCCGATTGGACACCGCCATGCACCTGTTCATCATCGAACACTGCGGCAACCGCTATATCATTGATATGATGCACCGCATATTTGATGAGAATACCCGGGTCATCATTTCCAGCAAGCAGAACCAGGTGCAGATCCATGACGCCCGTCTGGAGCATCTGGATATCCTGAACAGCCTGCTGGACAAGGACACGGAGCGCGCCATTGCCCTGATGCAAAGCCATATTGAGAACTGCCGCAAGGCAGCCCTGGATTACTTCTGCAGTATCCAGACCTACATGGATTCCCCGTCCCTGACTTATAAGAACCAGCTGGCGCAGCTTTGAAAGATGAAAGACCATCTGATATGGCTCTGAACATTTAAACGCCAGCTGGCGCAGCTTTGAACATTTAAAAGCCAGATGGTATTGCTTTGGACACTTAAAAGCCTGCCGGTATTGCTTTGGACACTTAAAAGCCTGCCGGTATTGCTTTGGACACTTAAAAGCCTGCCGGTATTGCTTAAATGATTACAGTGAAGAAGGCACTGCATGTATAGTTACACTGGACCAGCAAAGGCCGGAAGACGGCCGGAAGACGCCAAATGCCGCAGTATGCAGGAATGAATCCTGGCACACTGCGGCATTATACATGATATCCGTTTAAATCAACCCATACCACCCATGATCTGGGCAATCAAAAATGCGTCTGAGAGGAATCGAACCTCCGCACGCGGCTCCGGAGGCCACTGCTCTATCCACTGAGCTACAGACGCATCTCCATTATGATACTATATTTCTCACAAAACTTCAAGTCTTTTTTACACTTTCTTCCTGTTCCCCACCATCCTGAACATGGAATCCATCAGAAAAACAGCCATGGCAATGGCCCCGGCAATCTGTATTGTCTCGATAAGATAGTACATGGACTGCTCCCTGCTGCTTCGGATGATATGGTATACCCAGTTATAAATGGATGTTCCCGGAACCAGGGGCAGGATGCCGGGTATGAGGATTACGGTCACCGGCGCCCTCAGCATCCTGGCCAGGACATGGGCCATGAGCGCCACTGCCAGGCCGGACATAAATGCCCCAAATACCAGGGACCCGCTGCCTGCCTTCACAAGAATGTATACCAGCCAGCAGACGCCTCCTGTGATGCCCGACCACCCCAGATACTTCCGCGGCAGATCCAGCACCAGCCCAAAACTGAGCACTGCCATGAAAGCGCCGGCCACCTGTATGACGATTCCCATTATCCCGGTCCCCTGCATTCCCATGACCTGAGCGCCCAGGGCCTGTGCCTCCGCAGCCTGTGCTCCCATGGCCTGCATTCCCATCTGTGCACACATCATCATTTCCCCTACCATACGGTCCCTCCCCCTGTCAGCTGGTGGAACAGCGCCATGCTGGCTCCCACTCCTGCCGCCACCGCCAGCGCCGTCACAATGGCTTCCAGCATCCTCGCGGCCCCGGAAGAGTAATCCCCATTCAGCGTATCCCTGACCGCTGTTGTGAATATCACGCCTGGCACAAGAGGCATGACAGCACTGATAATGACAATATCCGTACTGCTTCCGGTCAGCAGCCACCGGTTCAGCGCCAGCGCCGCCGTGCCCAAAGAGAAAGCCCCCAGCACATTGGTGCAGAAATCATTCAGCTGGATCCTGGATGCCATGTATACAACAGATCCCAGCACACCGCCTGTCAGCGCTGCCGCAATGCAGTCCGCCGCACTGCCCCTCAGCACCACTCCGAAAAAAAAGGAAATAAACATATAACTCAGCGCCTTGAGCCATTTTTCATACTGGCTCCTTGTCCTGATCATCTCCAGCTCCTCATATGCTTCTAATGGGGTCATGGCCTGACTGCAGAGTTTTCTGGACACCTCATTAACAAGATAAATCCTCCCCAGATTAGTGGAACGCTCGTTCACCCGCCGCACCAGGGTGATGGCTTCCCCCCTGCTGTTATCCAGGCTTACGAATATACCTGTGCTGAACACCATGGTCTGCGCCTTCCTGTCCGGACAGCAGCCCAATATATGATGGATCGTATCCTCAATCCTGGCGATTTCGGCACCGCTTACAAGCATGATTTCCCCGGCCAGCAGCGCGGTCCTGGCCAGCAGATGTTCTTCATTTCCCATGATCCTACCTGCAATTCCCAAAAATTTCCAATCCCGGGACGTGCCTGAACAGCCACGTCTTGCTTCAGGTTTGAGTATAACAGCCGCCAGTCATTTCGTCAATTTCATTTATGGAAGGTAAATGTAAACAATTCATAAAATCCCCCTCCCGGCTCTTGACAAAAACCGCTGGATGGATTAAGCTGGATGCAATTCTTTTGAATACTATCTTTCCATTCTTCCTATTCATCTTATCTTGTGCATTCTAAGGCGGCATGTCCACCATTCTTTTTCCGGACCTCCCCTTATAATCCCATTGCAGACGATATGGAACTGTCCAACAGTTATCATAAATAAAAACCAAGGGGGTATTTTCGTGGAATACGAAACATTTCTCAATGAAGTAAAAGAACAGATGGAACATGCTTTAGGGAAGGGATATGACCTTACACTGCGCAGGGTTCCCAAGAACAACGGCCTTATGTTAGACGGCCTGTGCATCGCCAAGTCCGGCGGACATGTGGCGCCGGCCATTTACCTGAATCCCTGCTATCTCCAGCATCAGGCCGGACGTCCCATTGGGGATATTGTATCAGAACTCATGACCCTGTATCAGGACAACCAGACGCCGCCTGATGTGGACTATGAAAAGCTTGCGTGCTTTGAGGAAATCAGGCCCTTTATTGCCTGCAGGCTGATTCATGCAGACTCGAACCAGGCGCTGTTAAAGGAGATTCCCCACATCGCCTGGCTGGACCTGGCCCTGGTCTTTTATCTGTGCCTCCATGAGGATGACAGCGGACTTATGACCGCCACCATCCATAACATCCATCTGGATATCTGGAATATTTCCCTGACAGAGCTGAAGGAAACAGCCCTTGCCAACACTCCAAGGCTGTTTCCGCCTGTCATATCCAGTATGGCACGGATTATCGAAGACCTTTCTGAGGCCATGGAACAGGAACCTGCTTCCCAGCCTTTTGGCAATCAGCCAGGGGATCATGGGCTTCCTGACCCCGATGCATCCGCTCCCTTCTTTGTGCTGAGCAATACATCCGGTATCAACGGGGCTGCCTGTATCCTTTATCCCGGAGTACTGAAAAACTTCGCGGACAGCATGGAAAAGGATATCATCATCCTTCCATCCAGTATCCACGAAGTCCTTCTTCTTCCTGATGACGGCGACATTTCCTACAATGAGATGAGCAGGCTTGTGGCCCACATCAATCAAACCGAGGTTCCCAAAGAGGACCGTCTCTCCAATCAGGTATATTTCTATTCAAGGCAGAATCAATCCCTTACCCTGGCTTCCAGCAGCGCCATACCTATCTGCTAGGGTGTGTCTGAAAATTGCTTTTACGTCAGGCAGGCTTCCGCTGCGGCGCGGCATCCTATCCAAACAGCAGGCTTCCTATCTGGAACACCACCACGGCTGCCAGCCATGCAACTGCCAGCTGGAACACCACCATGCCGATTGTCCATCTCCAGGAACCGGTTTCCTTTTTAATGGTTGCTACCGCTGCAATACACGGAGAATACAGCAGGCAGAAAATCATGAGCGCATATGCATTTACCCCGCCAAACCCGGCCATGGACATGCTGGAGGAAAGTTCGGCCATACCTGCCCCGGAATTGATGTTGCTGATTCCATAAAGCACGCTGAAGCTGGACACCACCACTTCCTTGGCTGAAAGGCCTGAAATGAGGGCTACTGCCACCTGCCAGATTCCCAGTCCGGCCGGTCTTAACACCGGCACAAGGATGTGTCCGATGATTGCGGCAAAACTGTCCGACACATCTGATACAAAACCGGATGGTCCCAGATTCAGGACAAACCACAGCACGATTGACGCAATGAATATGGTGGTTCCTGCTTTGCTCAGATAGTCTTTTACCTTGTCCCACACATAGATGGCAACGGTCCTGCTGTTTGGGGTCTTATACTCCGGCAGTTCAATCAGGAGGGCATTCTGCGCGCTGTCATGCTTCTCATGCATATGGGCGATGAACGCCACCAGGATGGCTATGCAGAGTCCGATGATATACAGCGAATATGCAACAAGAAGGGCTTTGTCCGGGAAAAACATCTCTGCAAACAACACGTAAATCGGAAGCCTGGCAGAGCAGGACATAAATGGAGTTATGAGGATTGTCCTGCGCCGGTCCTTAACACTCTCCAGCGCCCGGGTTGCCATTACAGCCGGAACCGTACATCCGAACCCCAAAAGCATGGGCAGGAATGCCTTGCCGGATAACCCAACCATGCCCATGGTCTCATTCATCACATACGCAACCCTGGCCATATAGCCGCTGTCCTCCAGAAAAGCAAGGGCCAGGAACAGGATGAAGATATTGGGCAGGAACGTAAGGATCCCGCCCACCCCGGCAATGATTCCGTCCAGGATCAGGGATGTAAGCCACTGGGCCGCATGCACATTGGTGAGCAGGGCAAGCACGGATCCCGAAATCACATCCAGGCCCATCTGGAAATATTGTTTCAGGAAATCACCAACCGTAAATGTGAGGAAAAATACCAGTGCCATGATTCCCAGGAAGATGGGGATTCCCCAGACCGGATGGGTCATGAACTGGTCCACCCTGTCCGTGGTAGCCGCCTTCTCATTCTTATTAAACAGGCATTCCTCAATTACTTCCTCTATGTAATCATATTTTTCATTGATAATCTGTTTCTCATAATTCCGTGGCAGGATCTGTTCCACATGATCCAGCGGGTGGTCGCTTATGACTACCTCATCAAATTCCAGGAACTTGATGGCATGCCAGCGCATGTTATCCATATCGCCGTATTTTTCCCTGAGGGCTGTTTCAATCCGTGCAATCCTGCCCTCCACCTCTTCACTGTAATGGACCACCACGCCCTGGGGCCCCTCTTCATAATGATGCACCACTGCATGCATCAGCACATCCAGCCCTGTCCGCCTTCTGGCAGACACCGGAACAACCGGGATTTCCCCCAGCATTTCAGGCAGGCGGTGCATGTCTATCTCCATTCCCCTCTCTTCCACGATATCCATCATGTTAAGGGCCAGGATGACCGGTTTTTTCAGTTCAATGAGCTGCATGGTAAGATATAGGTTCCGCTCAAGGGAGGAGGCATCCACCACATTGATGATGACATCCACTTCCCCGTCTTCAATGCATTTCCTGGTCACCTTTTCTTCTATTGTGTAGGAGGTAAGGCTGTAAATACCGGGAAGGTCAATTACCTTAATCGGCCTGCCCTTATAGCTGGTTTCCCCCTCCACCCGTTCCACGGTAACGCCTGGCCAGTTGGCCACTTTCAGCTTGGCTCCCGTGAACGCGTTAAATAAAGTGGTCTTCCCGCAGTTAGGATTCCCGACAAAACCAACCGTTATGGGGCGTGTGCTTTCCTTACTGTCCCTATGCGCCGGATCCGGCAAACCGCGTTTCCTTTCTCCCGGCTTACCGGCATGTGGTTCCATATCCATGGATTCACCCCCTGTCCCCAGAGTTATGCTTCCATATAAATCTTTTCCTGCTGCCCTGGCCTGCCCATTCATGTTGTATGTTCCTCCCTGACCGTGATTCCCTCCGACAGACGGCGTCCCAAAGCCAGCCTGGTTCCCCTGACCTTTATAATCACGCTTCCGCTGCCCTTCTTATTCAATATATTCACAGGAGTACCTTCATTGACCCCAAGGGCCTCCAATCTCCTGGTAATGCCCTCATCCACCTGTACCCCTGCCACCACATACCGGCCGCCGATTTCGCACTCATTCAGTTTCCTCTGCATACTGACCCGTATCCTCCTGTAAAATCCTTAAAACCATATTCATTGTATGCTTAATAGGAAAAATTGTCAACAAAAAGAGTTTGTTGCGACAAACTATTTATAGGATGGCGTAAGGACCGGCTGGTAGTCACACTTGCAGATAACCCGGTTGACCGGATTTTTGTCAACTTCTTTTAAATACAATCAATAACATTAGCCTGGGAAGCATCCACCTGACAATTGCACTAAAAACAGCTGCAAATGCAGTTTTTATGTGTATGATACAAGCCGGCAGCCATGTGATATATGCAATCTAAATATAATTACCGCTTGCCATTCATGTCTCTTCACTATATGATAATAACTGAATACAGCTTCAAGGAGAATGATTTATGCCCACACAAAAAGATGTTGCCAATGCCGCAGGCGTTACCCCCACCACAGTATCCCTAATCCTCAACGGAAAAGCAAAGGAGCGCCACATACATCCGGAAACCGTGGCGCGGGTCATGGAAGCCATGAAGGAACTGGGTTACCAGCCCAACACCACTGCCCGAAGGCTTAGAAGTTCCGGGGCAGAGCGCCCGATTTTTGCCCTTTACTGGCCTGCGGACTCCCGGATCCGGCTTTGCGGCGATTTTATATATGAAATACAGCAGGTATTTGCAGCCCTGTCCTTTGACTGTGAGCTGGTAATCCAGACCTATGAGAAGGACCGGCTGCAGGCAGTTGCCGAAGGATTCCAAAAAGGCATTTACAATGGAGTAATCATCAGCGGCTGCTCTGCAGCGGATCTTGTTTTTCTGGAGGATTGTACGCCCATGGTCCCGGTGGTCCTGATTGACCGGTACTGCGAAAAATATTCCACTGTAGGCGTGGACAATTCCCAGGCCGGGCGTTCGGTTGCCAGGCTGATCCATGAATCCGGCTGCCCACAGGCCGCCGTCATACGGGCGGATGCAAGGCATATCGGACAGACCGGGCGTTTCAATGCATTTCTGGAGGGATGCAGGGAGCTTGGAATCCAAATCAGGAAAGACTGGATCATACAGATTGAGAATAATGTAAACGGCGGCGCCCTGGCAGCCGAACAGTTATGTTCCCTGAATGACAGGCCGCCGGTCCTGGTATGCGAGACCGACAACCTGGCACTGGGCGCACTGGTGGTACTGCGCCAGAAAGGAATCCGTATTCCGGGAGAAATGAAAATGCTCTGTTTTGGTTTTACGGCCAACGACACCCTTGCCTACCAGTCTCCGTCCATCTCCACCATAACCATGCCGGTGTCCCGGATGTGCAGGGCTACCGCCGAAATCCTGATTCATGCCCTATCCCACAGGGAGTATATGCCTGTTCATGTTCTGGTCAATATCGATATCCATTTACGTGAAAGCTTTTCAGAAATACAGGAGGCGCCCGGACTCATCTGATATCCGGGCGCTTTTTTAGTTATTATTACTGTATTGTGTGCTTCTTTTTTGGTACTATTATGGATTTTTATCTCTTTTCCACATTTCCATTGACATCTTTCTTTTTTTGCCTTATATTAGTTTTACGATAAACTAATAAAAAATAACGTTATTTAAGATTTAGTTTTACGAAATAATACTATATTGGAGGTTATTATGGCACTTGTTCAAGGGGAATTCTATTCTGAAGCATTGGGAATGGACACCCAAATCACCGCCCTGATACCGGAACCATCTGCTGCCTGTACAGCCGCGGCTGGGGGACGGAATTTTCCCACCCTGTATATCCTGCACGGGGCAACGGGAACCCATATGGACACGGTTCTGCAGACAGAGCTGGTCCAGCTGGTCCATATTCATTTTCCTAATCTGGCAGTGGTCATGCCGTCCGGGAATTTCAGCTTCTGGACCGATTATCAGGAAGAATATAAATACGGACATCAGTATATGACCTATGTGTCAAAGGAACTGGTTTCCATCTCACGAAGCCTGTTCCCATTGTCCGGTCAAAGAGAGGACACGGCAATCTACGGATTGTCCATGGGAGGCTTTGGGGCTCTGGCTTCCGGTCTCAACCACCCGGAAACCTTCGGCCATGTGGGAAGCCAGAGCGGCATGGTGGATATTGGCTGGGCAATCCAAACCCGCCCGTTCATGAATCTGAAACACCGCCGTATGTTCGGAACGGCCGCTGATATCACGGACACCTGTTACGACTTCTATGATGTCACCAGAAGATTGTCTGCGTCAGCTGATAAAAAGCCAAGAATCTTCCAGAGCTGGGGCGAGGATGATTATCTGATTGAAATCAATGAGGCATACCACCGTCACCTGGCCGCCCTGAATCTGGACTATACATGGCACAAGATACCCGGTCCCCACGGCTGGGGCGTGCACGGGCAGGGGCTGGGACTTTTCCTGGACTGGTTAAAGCAAGGCATGGAAAAGGAGGTGGGTTAAATGGCATTGCTGAAATTTACATACACTTCTGAGGCAGTGAATACAAACATGGAATTTTATGCCCTGATTCCCCAGAAAAAACATATACGGTCCCAGGATTCGCCGGAGCTTACCCTGGCCTCCTTTCAGGAAACTTACCCTGTTACGATCCTGCTCCATGACATGCACAGCTCTCCCGGCGGACTGATCCGACAGACCGGGCTGGAACGGCTGGCATACCAGTCCGGACAGCTGATCCTGCTTCCCCAGGGATACCTAAGTTATTATACGGATTATGCCGCAAGGGACGATGCCCCTACGCCCTTGAACCCGGCAACGGGAACATCGGGGAATTTTACGGAAATGTGCTATGGAACATATATTGTCCCTGAACTTCTGGATTACGCCCAGGCCGTGCTTCCTGTTTCGTCATCCCCCCAGGACGTGTGCATCGGCGGAATCGGGATGGGCGGATTCGGCGCGCTGAAGCTGGGAGCGCTGCACCCTGACCGGGTGGGCTGCGTCTTTTCCATTGACGGCCATGTGGACCTGCAATGGCTCATAGACCACAGCCCGTCGCAAAAGGAACAGTTTAAGGCAGTCTTCGGCTCCCTACGGGCAAAAGGATCCAATGATCTGGCCGCGGTCTGGTCATCTTCTGAAAGGCTTCCGGCCCTGTTCCAATCATGGCAGGAAAATGGACCCTGTGCGCAGATGAACCGGAATTTTGCAAATGCTGTAAACCGTAATTCCATAAAACATACAGATACAAATCTTCAAATCAGATACTGCTGTTTCCCGGATAATATCCATGCCGGATGGAATCATATTGACAACGCACTGGCACAGGCCCTTGGCTGGACCGGACGCCTCAATGAAAAAAAGGAGAGGTAACAATGATGGAAACAAATACGCATATTACTGACAGCAGTCATTTTGTCCCTGATCCCCGTTTTAAGACCCTTGGAAAGGAAGCCATTGCAACCGGGCTTCTCTGGCTGTTCGATATAGGAATCACCATGGTCATTGCCTTTTTTTTCAGTAAACAGGACCCTGCCTCCTATACATACCTGTTCGGGCTGCCCATGTGGTTTGCACTTTGCTGCATCCTGCAGGCAGTGACCATCATCATATCCATATTGATGCTTTTATTCTGGTACAAGGACATTTCCCTGGAACCCAGGGACCCGGAGTTCAGTTCACACAGAAAGGACGGTAAATAAGAATGGAAGTTACAAGCAGAACAAGAATCATCGTGGGGCTTACCTTTGCTGCCTATTCCCTGATTACCATACTGCTGGGAATCTGGTCCACCCGTCAGGCCAGAAAGACGGATACTTCCGGCTCCGGCTTTGGAAAAATTTTCTATGCCGGCGGCGGCAACATGAACTGGCTTCTGGTGGGCATGATGCTGGCGGCTGGCGGCGCTTCCGGCGGAACCTTCCTCTCCAACCCAGGCCTTGCCCACAGCTGGGGGCTTATGTGGTGTATCTGTATGTTCGGCACCATTTTCCTGAACCTGTACGGCGCGGGCCTTGTGCAGAAAAAGCTGAAAATCGTGTGCGGCAGGATTAATGCGGTCTCCTTTGGCGTGGTCTTAAAGCACCGTTTTAATAATAATCGTTTTATTGCATGGTATACCCCCCTCTCCATTGTGGTGTTCACCGGCCTTATGCTGTACATGCAGATGACATCCGGCGCAAAGCTGGTGGCAACCATGACCGGCATGCGCTACGAAATCGGCCTTGTGCTGTTCGGGATCATACTGGTCGTCTATACAATCTTCGGCGGAGCCAAAGGGACCAGTATCGTATCCGTATTCCAGGGCTTTATCATGACCGTGACCACGGTTGCCCTGATGGTGGGGCTGTTTACCTATGTGCGCAGTGATTACGGCACCGTGGAGAAGGCGTTCCGCAGTCTGGCGCTGACAGACCCGTCCATCCTTACCCCAACCGCACAGTTTTCCCTGACCGGACTGATGTCCTACCTGTTCCTTACCGGGATGTCGGGCGCCGTTGGCTCCAACAATGTATCCAGGGCGGTCCAGATTGGGTCCAGCAAGGCGCTGCACCGCTCCACCATCATGACCATTCTGTTCATCGGTTTCTGGAGCTGTATCATGCCATTCCTGGGAACCCTTGGAAAGACCGTATTCCCTGATATCGCTTCCGATACCATCATCCCGTACGCGGCCCTGATGGTGCTGCCTCCTGTATTTGCCGGTATCGTGGTGGCAGGCGTCACCTCGGCCATCCACTCCACACTGGCCGTCAATATGCTTACGGTTAATGCCAGTGTTGTCATGGACCTTTACGGCTCCCTCATCAAACCGGAGGCCACGGACAAAGAGCTGCAGAAGGTCAACACCATATCCACGGCGGCACTCATCGTCCTCATGACCTTATTTGCCATCAAACCGCCTGCGCTGATCGGCGTCATCAATAACTTTGCAATTGCCGGAGGCGCGGCCGCGTTTTTCATTCCCATGCTCCTGGGCACATGGTGGAAACGTGCCAATGAATACGGATGTATCGCCTCCATGGTGGGCGGCGTGGGATACTACTTCCTGGCTACCTTTAACCCGGTGTTTGCATTTAACATGAACCCCATCATTCCCTCTCTAATCGTGGCGCTTCTTGCAATGGTCATTGTATCTGTGGCAACACCTGCGCCGGAAAAGGAAATTGTGGATATCTGGTTCGGCGCCGATTACGGCACCCGTGCAGCTAATCACTCATAGAGATTATAATCCCTAAAATCAGGGGCGGTTCCCTCTCTCCCACAAATCATTTGACATATTGCCAAAAAGTTCCTATGATAATAGGATACAATAATGATTTGGATGTGATCAGATGACAACGATTAAAGATATAGCAGAACTTGCCAATGTGTCCGCAACCACGGTATCCCTGATTCTCAACGGAAAGGCCAAAGAGCGCCGGATTACCGAGGCAACCATAAAGCGGGTAACGGACGCCATGAAGGAATTGGACTACAAGCCCAATCTAAGCGCCAGACGGCTTCGAAACAGCGGCACTGCCCGTCCTGTGATTGCCCTTTACTGGCCGCTGGACACCCGTGTCTCCATCCTGGCCGTATTTCTCAACGTGTTCCGGATGGAAGCCAGAAAACAGGGATTTGACTGTGAGCTGGTGATTCAGACATTTGAAAATGACCGTCTTAAGGAGGATGCCACCGCCATCATACAGAACAGCTACAGCGGCATCATCGTGGGCGCTGCCTCTGTCAGGGATATTGAATACCTGGAGTCCATTTCGCCCCGGATGCCGGTTGTACTCATCAATCGTTCCTCCGGCCGTTTTTCCACCGTATCCACGGACCAGTCCAAAATCGGCACATGCGCCGCCAGGCTGATTCATAAGAAGGGGCATGACTCCGCGGTCCTTATAGGGGTGGACAACCCGTTCCTGGCCAGCGGCCTTAGAACCAGGGCGTTCTTGGAGGCATGTGCCGGGCTTGGGATCCGGATCAGCCAGGATCATATCATCCAGGCCCCTAACACCATGGCGGGCGGCGCTCTGGCCGCCCGGGCCTACTGTTCCCTGCATCAGCCGCCAAAGATGGTCTTTTTCGAATCGGACTACATGGCCCTTGGCGCCCTTGGCGTGTTCCATGAGCAGGGTATCCGTATACCTGAGGATCTGGAGATGCTGGCCATCGCAATGATGGATTCCGAGTACAGTGAATTTTCCTATCCGCCTTTGAGTACCATCAATATGCCCATCCATGAAATCATGAACGGAGTCATCACTATTTTGATGGAACAGATCCGGACAAATAATGATACCCCGGTCCATGTGATGGCGGAGGCCGGGGTTACGCTGAGGAAGAGTTTTTAAATACCTGAATCCGGGCAGGAACCGCCCAGAACAGATGTATTACCCACCTTTCCCGGTTTTCCCTCTGCGTCCAGGGCCACATAAACAAATAAAGCATCTGCCGCCAGCACCCCCTCCGCTTCCTCCTGGGAATCCATCACCACACAGATTTTTATCTGAAGGGATGTGTTGCCCACCTTTATAACCTCCCCGGCCACATCCACAAAGGCCCCCACGGGAACCGGCTTTAGGAACCGTATCTGCTCCACCGCCACCGTGGCGACCTCGCATCCTGCAAACCGTTTAGCCGTAATGCCCGCAACCTCGTCCATCCATTCCATCAGCATGCCTCCAAACAGGATTCCCCTGAAATTCGCCATGGATGGCATGATTGCTCTTGACATCTTTGTCATCTTTTCCGCCTCCATCATAAGACCCCAAAACCAAAGGAATACCACCTGTGGTGTTCCAGCATCATCAGATCCGTTGCCGGGCATTGTTCCTGCACCGCTTTTCCCAGCGCATCCATATACCAATCCATCCGGAATGCTCCGTTTTCAATAAAATGCTCCTGGTTCTCCCTGCTCATATCCTTCATGGCCTCGGGCATCATCTTAAAAAACCCTTCTGTGAAATCATAATGATGCGGGATTACGATTCTTATCCCCATTGCCTCCACCAGACGGGCAAACTGGTCAAAATCCTGTTTGGGGCTGACGTGCATCAGGGCAATATCCGAGCGCACACCGCGCAGACGGTTCTTCTGGTCCTGGGATGTCATGCCGGCCCAGACCATGATCCTGGTTCCGTCGCACAGCGTCAGACGGTAATTGTTCAGCTCCAGATTGCCGAACCAGTCTGAAAGGCTGACGCTGCCGTCCTGATTCCGGAACTTCTTAGCACCTCTGTAATAGCCCCGCGGCGACTCGGTGTGACGGCCGGCAAACACCTCCACCAACAAATCGTCAAACTCATATACCTCGCCGCTTCTCACCCTGCAGATGCGGGCGCAGTTAATATTCAGCCACTCACAAAGCGGGTCCGCAGACAAATCTCCCACAAATATGACAACATCCGGAAATTTCTCCTGAATCCTTGCCACATCCGCCGCATGGTCTATATGTATGTGGCTTAACAAAAGATAATCACACTGCTTAATCTCCTCCAGCTCCATGGGGTGGCATAAAACCCCGTCAACATTTCTCCATATTAAATAATCCTCCCGCGATTTCTATTCAGATTATATATAAGCTGCCGTACAAAAGAGCGCCGCATCCGCCCGGCTGTCAAACCGGACGGCCGCAGCGCCCTTTCTGTATCTTTTATCTGTATCTTCTATCTCTATATCCTATCTCCATCTGCCATCCATATCTCTTTTAATATTAATCTAATGCATAAATAGCGGATACAGCAAACCAATCCATATTACCATAAGAGCGCCGCCAATCCGCGTGGAGATGGATGCAAATGCCAGCAGGTTCATACGGTTTCCGGCTGTCAGTACCGCGATATCACCGGAACCGCCGATGTTGCAGCAGCACAGGCCGGCCGTGATGCCTGCCTCGTATGGGTACAGCCCTGCCAGGCGGCCAAAAATCATGGCGCCGATAAATGCGCCCAGCACCCCCAGCACAATTACTACCAGTACGCCCAGACTGAAGAACTTAGTCAGGTCCGTAATGTTCAGGGAACAGATTCCAATGCCTGCAATCAGCATGGGAAGCAGGGCCTTCAGCGCAAAATTCATGGAATACACACAGTTGTCAGCAAATTCGTCCGGAATAATACCGGTACATTTTACGATGATGGCAAGAATAATGGTCCATGCCAGACCTGCAATATTGTTGAACACCGGAAGGCTTCCCAGCACATTGCCAGCCAGATAAAAGCACAGGGACATAAAAATCCCGCTCCCAAGGCTTGCATAGTTGGCGCTGGTTCCAGGACGCTTTTCTTCCTTCATCGCCTCCTCTGCTGTCCCTGATTCCACCCGGAGTATTTTGCCGCGGCCGTTCCAGCCCGGAATCTTCTCCGTGATTGCACCGCCGATAGCTGCAAATAGTACAGCCAGCACGTTGGCGATGGAAGCGTAGCACAAAAACTGTCCCGCCAGGCCTGTCATATCCGAGCCTGCAAGGCTGGTATAAAGGGCAGGAAGCGTAGTGATGGCCCCGCCGGAGCCGCCGGACATACAGGGAGCGCCCACATAAAACAGACCCTCTGCCCCGCCAAAGCCGGTAATCATCCCTCCGATGATGCAGGCGCCCAGGGCAAATACCTGGCTTCCCAGTATCGCCGGCATATACCGCGCCGTGGCGCTTAAGAGCACCTTTCTGTCCATCACAAGGATGGAGCCCACCAGAAGCAGTGCAATGTACATATCCTGGAATCCGCCCTTCATCCAGACCTTGGCGCCGTTCACCAGCACCTCCGGAATCAGGCCCATGTAGTTCATCAGGGACGCGCCGAACAGCGGAAGCAGACAGGCACCGCCCAGATAATTATTGACAATGGGAATCGTATTCCCCAGCCAGAAAAAGATTCCGCCGATTGCCATCAGGAACGCCCAGGTATGGATAAAGCTGGTGGCCATATAGGTTCCCGCGTCATTGGAATAAATCTTTACCGTTGGCATGAACCCGCCGTAGGTGACCACCATGACCACAATAAAAAATGGCAGGAAATACTTCAGGTTCAGACCACATACATTAAATTTTATGCGCTTTTTTTCGCTCATTGTTGTCCCTCCATCAAGAGATTATTTTATCTCTGTTATAACTTCAAATGTCACTGCTCATTGAATCCGTTCCAAACCGGGATTCCCGTGTATTCCTTGGCTGTTTCCTCCCGGTTCAGCACGCGCAGGGCGCCCGAGGCCAGGGCTTCCATTTCAAACTCCCCTGCCATCACCGTGACCGGAGCGATAAAGCGCAGCATTCCGGTAAGCTTTTCCACCAGGTATCCGTCATGGGAAATGCCTCCTGTAAAGATAATACCGTCCACATCTCCCTCCAGCACGGCTGCCATGGAACCCGCACATTTTCCAATCTGGTAAATCATGGCGTCATATACCAGCTTTGCATATGCATTTCCCTGTTCCATCATACCACGGACCTCCCTTGCATCGGAAGTCCCCAGATGATCTACCAGTCCGCCTGATTTGGTAATCTTCTCATACAATTCCTTTTCGGTACAGTTTCCGGTAAAGCAGGCCTTCATCACTTCCTTCACCGGGATGGCGCCGCATCTGGTAGGGGCCATGGGTCCGTCACCCTGGGCAATATCATTGGAATCCACCATCTTCCCCTTTTGGTGGGCTGTCACGGAAATACCGCCTCCGATGTGACAGATGATCAGATTCATTTCCTCATACTTATTTCCCCTGGATGCCGCATAACGGATGCCGATTTCCTTCTGGTTCAGGGCATGGATCCGGCTTTCACGATAGACTCCCTTCCATCCGGTCACTCTGGCCAGGTCACTGAATTCATCCACATCCGGAGGGTTCACCACGTATGCGTTTCCACCGTATGTCTTTGAAAATGCATCTGCCAGCTGTGCTCCCAGCATGGCCGGGTGCTTGACCGAGAATCCGGCCCTGGCATGTTCCAGGAGTTTATCATTGACAACATATACGCCGCCCTCCACGCTCACCAGACCGCCGCCCCTGGCGGAAAATGCATCCACGCCTTCCAGGCTGACACCGGCCTTTTCCACTTCTTCCAGAATGGTTTCCTTCCTGTAGTCAAACTGGTCGCTGATTTCCCTGTACTGCTTTAACACCTCGGCATCGTGGGCAACATTGCTGGAAAATACGGGTTGATTGCCTTCGAACAGCGCGATTTTGGTGGATGTGGAACCCGGGTTGATTGCAAATATTTTATATGGGACCATGCTCTTATTTACCTCCTGATTTTATCTTATCTTTCATGGACTTACCTGCTGCCCGGTTCCAATCAAGGCTGAGATTACAATGGACATGTACTTGTCATCCGCGGAAGCCGACCGGGACACCAGAAGTACCGGTACCATGGCGCCCAGCACGGTTCCTCCCGTGCGTCCGCCGCCGATGCAGGTTATGGTCTTGGCCGCCACATTCCCACTGACAATATCAGGCATCACCAGAAGGTCTGCATCCCCTGCAACCGGACTTTCATAGCCCTTGATAGCCGCTGACCCGGAATCCATGGCCAGATCGTAGCTGATGGGGCCTTCTATGACGCATCCGTTCACCCCTTCCGCTTTGATGGCGTCCGCTTCCACGGTTTCCTTCATCTTTGGGTTCACCTTTTCCACGGCCGCAATCACCGCCACCTTGGGTTCCATCACGCCCAAGCTGTGAAATGCCTCCACCGCGTTTTCAATGGCTGCTTTCTTCTGCTCCTGGGTTGGGTAGGTCAGAAGCCCCACGTCCGTGATTGCAAACACCTTATGGTAATGAGGGCTTTCCATAAAGGCCAGCAGACTCATGACATCATTTTTGCGGATACCGTTTTCCTTATTGACCAGCACCTTCATGAGGGTACCTGTCTCCAGTTTTCCCTTCATGATACAGTCAGCCTTGCCTGCCTTTGCAAGTTCCACCGCTTTTCTGGCACATTCCACCGGGTCATCCATGGATATGATTTCCGCCAGCGACGCATCAAAATCCAGTTTCTTCATCAGCCGCCGTATCTCATCTTCGTTACCAATCAGGACCGGGCTTATCATACCATCCTTTGCGGCTCTGGAAACCGCCTCCAGAGTGTGCTCATCGTGGGCAGCCACCACTGCCACGGTCCGCTTTACCGGTTTGTTTTTCAGCATTTCTTTTAACTGTTCAAAATCCTTTATCATCACATGCCTCGGGTCTGTCACAACCCCGGTCAGCGCCGTGGCGGCCGCCACGGCCGGGCTGGACAGATAGCTCAGAGTCTTTTTCGTTCCCTGTCTGCCAATAAAATTGCGGTTTGCAGTGGACAGGATACGCTCGTCATCATACATAAGTCCATAAGGCATTCCACAGCACAGCCCGCAGCACGGATGGCTGATTACACAACCTGCTTCGATAAAGGTCTTAATATATCCCGCCGCAATGGCATCCTTAAATACCTTGTTGGTAGCCGGCACCACGATTACCCGCAGGTCCTCCGGCACTTTCTTTCCCTTCATGATTTCTGCCGCAATCCTCATGTCTTCCAGGGAGCCGTTGGTACAGCTTCCGATATAAACCTCATCCATCTTTGTACCCAGGATTTCACTGACAGGATGCACATTGTCCACCCCCTGTGGACAGGAAAGCTGCGGTTCCAGTCCGCTTACATCATATACCAGTACCTTTTCATAAACCGCGTCCTCATCCACCTTTACCCAGTCAATCTCATTTAACGGCATATCATAATATTCCGCCGTCTTTTCATCCGCCTCGAACAGGCCGCATTTTGCACCGGCCTCCAAGGCCATGTTGGCAACCGTAAACCTAGCCATCATGCTCATTTCCCTTGCGGCAGGACCGGTAAATTCCAGGCTCTTGTACTGGCCGCCGTCCGCCCGGATATCGCCCAGGATTTTAAGGATGACATCCTTGGACAGCACCCCGTCCTGAAGATGTCCGTTCAGCACGATTTTGATGGCTTCCGGCACTTTGAACCACAGTTCTCCCGTAATCAGGGCCGCGGCCATCTCGGCCGTTCCGATTCCGGAGCAGAAGTTGCCCGCGCCTCCGTAGGTGGTGGTGTGGCTGTCCGTGGCGGTGGCGATATCGCCCGGCCTTGCATACCGCTCCTCATGCATGATGCTGTGGCAGATGCCTTCTCCGATATGGAGCTTTTTAATGCCGTATTTCTCTGCCAGGGCGATACCTGCGTTATAGTGCGCATAGTCGTTTTTAGCCACTGCTGTTGGCATACAGTGGTCAAAGATAATAGTCACCTTATCCGGGTCGTCGATACATCCAGCTCCCATTTTCTCCAGCGTGTCCAAAAGATACGGAGTGTAAATGTCATGGATCATAAACATATCGGGATGGGTAATCACAATATCACCTGGCTGCACATGGTCCAGCCCCGCATTTTTCTTAAGAAGCTTTTCCACCAGGGTGTAGCCTGTTTTGCGCCTCCCCACATCATCCAGCTCCGTGTGCCCCGACTTGGGGATACCAGCGGCAATCCGCATCTTGGTATCCTCAATCAGTCCGCCGTGCTCCACAATAGCCAGAAGGTTCTCCGGCACCTTTCCCACCGGAAACTCCTTTCCGTTGACACGGACGCATTTCCCCACTTCCACGGTAACCATATCCCCGCCCTGACAGAAATCCTGGATACCATCGCACTGGATCAGAAGGATTCCGCTGTTAAAGGCGTTGCGGAAAAATATCCTGGCAAAACTCTTCGCAATAATGCAGCGCACACCGTTCCCGGACAGCACGGTGGCAGCCTGTTCCCTGGAAGAACCGCATCCGAAATTGCGCCCCGCCACCAAAATGTCGCCCGGCTGTACGGTAGAACCAAACTCCGGCTTTAATAGCTCAAAGGCATATTTTTTCATCTCTTCAATGGTAGGAATGGTGCCTCGTTTGCCGGGAATAATGGTATCCGTGTCAATATCGTCCCCAAACTTCCATATTTTACCTTTAAATACTGTTTCCATTATCCTTCCCCTCCTGTGATTCCATGCCGGATGTTGATTTTGCTGCCTTGCCAGATGCTTTTTCTGTGTCAGACGCTGCCGCCATGATTGTTTCCACCGATGCCGTCATGACCCGCGCATCCTCACATCCCATAGATCCTGCAAAGGTATACAGCCCGGTCGTTAAAAGCGTTTCTCCCGGTCCCATGGCGCCCGCTCCCTGTGGTACCACGCTATGGTCTCCGGCCGCGCTGATCTGTGCCCCGAAATCAATGAATCTGGTGATGATTCCTTCCTCCATGGCCTGTATGTAATCCGCGCTGGCAGCCGGACAGACCGTAAGCCTGAAGCCCAGTTTCAGCTTCTTTCCCTCTGTCATCGCGGCTGCTTTTCTCAGGTCCTCTATGGTTCCTCCATTGCATCCGCCAATCTGGCCTCCATGGATCTTACAGCCGGCCAGGATGGAAGCTGGCTGAAATCCCGCCTTAATCTGGGAATTTTTATCACTGCACGGCATTCTCAGCATGGGAACCGTCTGATCCAGGTCCAGACAACAGCCCGCCTGCCCTTCTTCGGTCCAGAATGCGGTGTATGCGCCTGTGCCGCAGGCCATATGGCACAGCACGGCCTTTTCGTGGCTGGTCAGATTCCCGCCTATAAATTCAATGGCTTTGCCCTGGATACCATTTCTCTCCTTTAAGAAGCAAAGGGCCGCGTCCACAATGCCGCAATCCGTCCCCAAGCTGCCTTTCACCTGTACGCCCAGTGTTTCCGGCACTTCCACATGGTATTTTCCCGTCTCCAGCACCCTGGCCAGCTCCGTGTTGCTGACGCCGATTCCCAAGGCTCCCACAGCGCCTAACACAGAGCTGTGCCTGGAACCGGTAACCACAATCTGGCCGGGTTTTACTTCCTCCTTAAGAAGGTACTGCAGCCCGGTTCCCTTTGCCTGAAGGAAACGGGTACCGTATTCTTTCGAAAATGTCAGGATTTCCCCAAATATCCTGGCGTCCTCCGGTAAACCGGACGGCACGTTGTGGTCATACATCACCAGTACCTTTTCCGGCTCCGATACCCGGGAAACATGTTCCGTTACCCCGTGGGAAAACCCATTGGTAACCAGTACCATATCCGGGGAAACGGTGGCAATCTCGCCTTGTGCCGCGCCCAGAAGCTTTTCTATCATTCTTTTTTCCATTATCCTGTCACCTCATATGATTTTATAGACACGCCCTGACCGCTTCCCCAATCTGCTCTGTTGCAGCGGTCTGTTCCCGGCCCGACCAGCAGGGGCGTCCTCCGATTCCATGTTCCATCACGCGGTACACCGCCTTTCTTACACATTCCGCTTCCCGGCAAAGGCCGAAGGAATATTCAAGCATCATGGCGCCAGCCAGAATCATTCCCATGGGATTGGCTTTCCCCGTACCGGCCAGTTCTTCGTGGACCTGATGAAGCTGGTTTGGACAGTAGATTCCCCTTTTTCCGGCATTCAGACTGCCCGCCGGAAGGAACTCGCCCGCGCCTGTGAGTCCTGCTGCCTCGTCCGCGATAATGTCCCCAAACACATTGGAGGCCACAATCACGTCAAAGGCATCCGGCGAACTGATCAGTTCAAAGGCCCCGTGGTCCACCAGCATGTGTTCCAGTTCTATATGGGGATAATCCCTGTGGGTTTCCTCCATCACCTGACGCCATAAGGCACTGCTGGACAGAAGGATGGCCTTATCCAGGCTTGTAACCTTCTTTCTTCTGGTCCCTGCAAGTTCAAATGCCAGTCTGGCCGAATCCCGGATCAGTACCTCGTCATAGCCCTCCGTGTCCCAGGCAGCCCTTACATTGCACAGATTAGAGCTTTTACCTTCCGTGGTAAACATCCCTCCCGCAATATCCCGTATGATCAGGATATCCATTCCTTTTTTGCGGATTTCCTCTTTTAAGGGACACAGCCCCCGAAGTGCATCCGAAAAAAAGCAGGGACGTATATCGCTTCGCAGGGAAAGCTCTGTGCGCAGCAGTCCAAGAATGCTCTCCGGCCGGTCTTTAAAGTCCAGGTCCGGGCGCCTTCCCACGGCCAGCTTTCCCATGAGTATCCCATCCGCCTGGCGGCAGGCTGTGAGGCTCTCCGGCGGCATGGGACAGCGTCCCTGTCTCAGGGCCTGGGTACCGGCCGTCACCTCCTCAAACCGGAAGCTTTGGCCGAACACCTCCCCTGCCCGTTTAAGGGTCAGCACCGTTTCCCTGGTAATCTCAGGTCCAATACCGTCCCCAGGAATGACAGCTATGGTGTAGATCCTGTTGTCATCCATTGCGTTCTCTCCCTGGATTATTTGGACGCCAGCCCTTTGTATACCTGATATCTGGCCTTTGCATCTGCCTCTGATTTCCTGTAAAGGGCGTCTGCCGCATCCGGGAAGGTACGCTCCAGTGAAGAATAGCGGACCTCGCCCCGCAGGAATTCCCTGTAGCCGCCCTCCGGCTCCTTACTGTCTAACTGGAATGGATTTTTGCCTTCCTCCGCCAGCATGGGATTATATCTGTAAAGGTGCCAGTAGCCGGCTTCCACCGCGCGTTTGATTTCATCCTGCACCTTTGCCATGCCGCAGCGCAGTCCGTGGTTGATACAGGGCGCATATGCGATAATCAGGGACGGACCGTTGTAGCTCTCGGCCTCCTTCACTGCCTTTAACAGCTGTGCCTGGCTGGCGCCCATGGCCACCTGGGCCACGTACACGTCGCCGTAGCTCATGGCCATCATACCCAGGTCTTTCTTCTTGGTGCGCTTGCCCGCGGCGGCAAACTGTGCCACGGCTCCTGTCGGAGTTGCCTTGGACGCCTGGCCGCCCGTATTGGAATACACCTCTGTATCAAATACCATCACATTCACGTCCGCGCCGGAAGCCAGTACATGATCCAGGCCGCCGTAGCCGATATCATATGCCCAGCCGTCGCCGCCAAACATCCACACAGACTTCTTCACAAGGTGTTTTACATTTTCCCGTGCAAATCCCACCTGCTCCGCTACGATGGTGCCTGTATAATTGTAAAGCGCTGCCTTCAATGTTTCGCTTACAGCCTTAGTTGCCTCCTTGTCATCAAAATGTGCCAGCCAGTCCGCTGCCGCTGATTTTAATAACTGGTCATCAGACTGTGCAGCAATCTCCTCAACCCGCAGGCAAAGGCTGTTCCTCTGCTGGTCCGCCCCAAGGCAGATACCCATTCCAAATTCCGCATTATTCTCAAACAGTGAACCGCCCACCGCAGGTCCCTGTCCTTTCTTATTGGTGGTATAGGGGAAGCTTGGGAAGCTGGTGGCCCATACCTGGCTGCATCCTGTAGCGGTGGCGATATACATCCTGTCGCCGTACAGCTGTGTAACCAGCTTGGCATAAGGCGTCTCGCCGCAGCCTGCGCATGCGCCGGAGAATTCCAGAAGGGGCTGTTCAAACTGGCTGCCCTTTACATTGGATGTACCGAATGGATTTCGGATTTCCGGCAGTGCTTCCGTGTAATCCCATACCTTGGCCTCCTCCAGCTCCTCTTCCAGCAATACCATGGTAAGGGCTTTTTCCTTAGCCGGGCAGACATTGGCACAGCTTGCGCAGCCCGAGCAGTCCAAAACGGATATTGCCATGTGGAACAGCAATCCATCCGCGCCCTTTCCCATGGTCTTTGCTGTCTTTAATCCTTCCGGCCCGCCCGCTGTCTCCTCCTTTGTCAGAAGCAGGGGACGGATTACTGCGTGGGGACACACATAGGCACACTGGTTGCACTGGATGCATTTGTCCGGATTCCAGGACGGCACCTTGACCGCAATCCCCCGTTTCTCATATTTGGAAGTTCCCTGGGGCATGGTTCCATCTGCGTGGTCCTCATAAAATGCAGATACCGGAATGGAATCACCCTTCATACTGTTTACCGGTTCCAATATCCTGGTGATGAACTTCGGTTTCTCCCTGCTGTCTGAAGCCTCCTGCGTGTTAAGATCCGACCAGGACGCAGGAACATTTACCTTCACCAGATGTTCCACCCCGGCGTCCACCGCAGCGTAGTTCATATTTACAATAGCATCGCCCTTTTTACCGTAGGACTTAAGGATGGCTTCCTTCATGTACCGGGATGCATCCTCTGCCGGGATAATATCCGCGATTTTGAAAAATGCCGACTGGAGCACGGTATTTGTACGGCTGCCCAGTCCCAGGCCTGCGGCAATCTGAACGGAGTCGATGATATAAAGGTTGATTTTTTTATCCGCTATGGCTTTTCTCATGTATGCGGGAAGATGGCGGTCCAAATCCTCCTCCTTCCAGTCACATGCAATCAGCAGGTTCCCGCCTTCCTTCAGATCCGATACAATGTCATATTTGTCAATGTACGCCTGGTTATGGCAGGCCACAAAATCCGCCTTGTTCACCAGGTAGGAGCTGCGGATGGGTGAATGGCCGAAGCGCAGATGGCTCTTGGTCACGCCGCCCGACTTTTTTCCGTCATACTCAAAGTAGGCTTGTACATACATATCCGTGTGGTCACCGATGATTTTGATGGTATTCTTATTGGCGCCCACGGTCCCGTCCGAGCCAAGTCCCCAGAATTTACAGCTGACCGTGCCCTTTGGGATGATATCCAGCTCCTGGCCGTAAGGAATGGAGTGGTGGGTCACATCATCCACAATACCGATGGTGTAATGATTTCTTGGCTCCTTTGCTCCCATGTTCTCATACATGGCCACTATCTGGGCCGGTGTGGTGTCCTTGCTGGCAAGGCCGAAGCGGCACGCATAGGCCTTGATGGGGCTTCCCGAATCCTGAAGCACGCTGCAGATTTCCTCAAACAGCGGCTCGCCCACGGCTCCGGCTTCCTTATCCCTGTCAAGGACCGTAATCTTCTTCACGGTATCAGGCAGTTCATGGAAGAAATGCTTCGGGCTGAAGGGACGGAACAAATGAACCTCCAGATACCCCACCTTCTTCCCCTGGGCTACCAGGTAGTCAATGGTCTCCTGGATGGTTCCCGTCACGCTGCCCATACCCACCAGGACTGTCTCTGCTTCAGGACTTCCGTAGTAGTTAAACAGCTTATAGTTTCTGCCTGTAATCTCATTAATTTGATCCATGCAGGATTCCACCACATCCGGAAGGGCTTCATAGTAAGGATTCGCCGCTTCCCTCTGCTGAAAATATGTATCCGGGTTCTGCCCTGTGGTGCGCAGTACCGGGCTTTCCGGGTTCAGCGCGTTATCGCGGAACTTTTTTAACTCCTTCTGGTCTACCAGCTTTGCCAGCTCCTCATAATCCAGACATTCCACCTTCTGGATTTCATGGCTGGTCCTGAATCCGTCAAAATAGTGGAGAAATGGAACATGCCCCTTAATCGCTGCCAGATGGGACACCGCCCCCAGGTCCATGGCTTCCTGTACCGTGGAGCTTGCCATCATGGCAAATCCCGTGGGACGGCAGGCCATAACGTCGGAGTGCTCCGCAAAAATGGAGATTGCGCTTGTAGCCACATTCCTGCTTGCCACATGGACCACACCCGGTTTCAGCTGCCCCGCGATACGGAACATAGTGGGAATCATCAGCATCAGTCCCTGGGAAGCCGTGTAGGAGGATGCCAGAACACCTGCATCCAGCGCACCGTGCACGGCTGAGATTGCCCCCGCCTCTGACTGCATTTCCACCAGCTTGACCGGTGTCCCAAATATATTTTTCTTTCCATGGGCCGCCCACGCGTCCACATGCTCCGCCATTGGAGATGAAGGTGTGATTGGATAAATGGCCGCTACCTCCGTAAATGCATAGGAAGCATATGCGGCTGCTTCGTTTCCGTCCATGGTCTTCATGATTTTGCTCATAATCCACTTCTTCCTTTCTTCTAAGACAAATGATTGTGTGTTTCAGTTAACGGCTGTAACTTCTGGTTTGTGTCTGCATCAATTAGTATTATTTAGTATTAATTATTTTGTACTTAATGACTGGTTTATCGTGTTAGTTTAACGTTTTAGCTTATCTTTATTATAGTTTTACGTTTTAGCAGATGTCAATACCCACTTTTCATTTTGTATTATTCTCACAATTTATTCTTTTTATATTTGTGCATATTTTATTTTTTCATTCTCATGCTTTCATAATAAATGCAAAATCCACCGCCTCTTTTTTTGTGATTCTTTTTCGTCCTCCCACAGCCCCGTTTCTCCCTATTTTTCTTTATACTTCTTTATTTTAATCCTCCATCCTCACCGCTCTCCCCCTCTCGTTATTTCCCAATCCTTGACAAATCCTCTGTCACTCCGTATGATAGATACAGACTAAATCACGTTAACGAAACCGGAAAGGAAGTGCAGCTCATGGTAACGATTAAGGATGTGGCTAATTACGCCCATGTCTCTCCCACCACTGTTTCCCTGATTCTCAATGGAAAAGCAGAGGAACGGCGCATCTCGCCCCTGACATGCGACCGGGTCATGGAAGCCATGAATACCCTGGGCTACCAGCCCAATCTCAGTGCCAGGCGTCTGCGCTCCAACGACAGGCTGCGGCCCATCATTGCCTTTTACTGGCCCATGGATTACCGGACCAACATCCTGGCTTCATTCCTGTCCAGCTTTCAGGAAATCATACGCAAGCTGGACTTCGACTGTGAGCTTGTGGTACAGACCTATGAAAACAATGCCCTGGAGAAACATTCCGACGGCATCATAAAAAACAGCTACCACGCGGTCATCATAGGCGGCGCATCCTCCCGGGACATCGCCTATCTTGAGACCTTGAAGCCCCAGATTCCTCTGGTCCTGATGAACCGTTCCTCCGAAAAATACTCCACGGTATCCGTAGACACCAAAGAGATGGGACTTCTGGCCGCCCGCCTGTTCCGGCAAAAGGGCTACACTGAAGCCGCAGTCCTGACCTCCAGGCGCCCCTACCTGGCCACAGGTCTTCGCACCCAGGCATTCCTGAACGCGTGCGCCCAGATTGGGATTACCATAGACGCCACCCACATCATCCGTGCAGAAAACACCATGGAAGGCGGAGTCCAGGGAGCCGACACCTACTGCAGCCTGCCCGCCCGTCCCAGGGCCGTATTCTGCGACTCCGATTCCATGGCCCTTGGCGCCCTTTACTCCTTCCACCGCCACGGCCTTATCCTTCCCCGTGACGCCGAGCTTCTGGCCATCGGGTTCCTGGACCCGGAAGCCACCAGGTACTCCATCCCCCCGGTAAGCGTCATCTCCATGCCCAACAAAGAAGTAATGGAAGGCGCCATCCGCCTGGTCATCCAGGCCCTCTCCGTCACCCTCACTACACCTGTCCACACACTGATTGAGCCGGAGGTAGTATTGCGGGACACATTTCAGTGTTAAATCAAAGGATAATCATTCTTAGGGCCTGGCATACCCCAGGCTCTTTTTCATCGGATCTACTTTTTAAATTATCTCTTGACAATTCACCAATCCTATATTATTCTTATTTTAACGATTTAGTTTAACGTTTTAGCAAACCCTACTAAACTAAATCGAAAGGACGTGAATCCGTGTTTTGGAACAAAAAAGCATCCCTCCCCTCCGGCCATTCCGCTTCCGACTTTGCAGGAGCCGGAACACCGGTAAAATTTAACAGCGTGGAATTCCGCGATGGACAGCAGTCCCTATTTGCCACCAGAATGACAACCGCGGACATGGTTCCTCTGTTAAGCGCCATGGACCAGGTGGGATATGACAGTATGGAAATGTGGGGCGGAGCCACCTTTGATGTGGCGGTCCGTTTTCTGAAGGAAGATCCCTGGGACCGCATCCGCGAATTCAAGAAATATGTAAAGAACACCCCTCTCAAGATGGTCCTAAGAGGCCAGAACCTGGTAGGCTACAAAGCTTATCCAGATGATATCGTGGAGAAATTTGTAGAAAAAGCGGCAGAAGCCGGCATTGATGTATTCCTGATTTTTGACGCGCTCCAGGATCTGCGAAACTGCGAATCCGCTTTCAAAGCCGTGAAAAAGGCTGGTAAAAAGATTGAAGGTTCCATCCAATACAATATAAGCCCATTCTATACCATTGAAAAGTTCGTGGAAAATGGAAAGGAACAGGAAAAGATGGGAGTTTCCCTTCTCCATGTGGAGGACATGGCCGGACTTATGACACCGGCTGCTGCCTATGACCTGATCAAAGCCCTGAAAGCAGAGCTTCATGTGCCCATCCATCTCCACTGCCACTGTACCGGGGGCATGGCCGAGATGGCCTACTGGGAAGCCATCCGTGCGGGCGTGGACGGCCTGGATGTATGCGTATCCTCCATGTCCATGGGACCGGCCCATCCGCCCATTGAAAGCTTTGTAGCTGCGTTAAAAGGAACCAGCCGGGATTCCCACATTGACGTGGCCCAGTTTAAGGCCATCAACGATGGATTCCTTGCGTTGCGGAAAAAATACGCCCAGTTTGAGACAAAACTCATCGGCGTGGACGTGGGCTGCCTGGAGCATCAAATTCCCGGCGGCATGCTCTCCAACCTGGAAAGCCAGCTCACTGCCATGAAACTGTATGACCGCCTTCCCGAAGTTCTTGAAGAAGTGACCAGGGTAAGGGCTGACATGGGATATCCCCCTCTTGCCACCCCATCCAGCCAGATGTGCGGAGCACAGGCAACCACCAATGTACTGACAGGCAAACGATATATGATGGTCAGCAATGAAATGAAAGACTACTGCCGCGGCATGTATGGCATGCCTCCCGGCCCGGTTGCCCCAGAGCTTCTGTCCGCCGCATTAGGCGGTGAGACGCCCAGCACTAAGAAGCCGGCCGACATGCTTGCCCCCGGCTTTGAAACCGCCAGATTGGAAGCCGGTACTTTGGCCCGCACCGAGGAAGATGTACTCACCTACGCGCTTTTCCCAACCCACGCACCGGAGTTTCTCCGGGCCAAATACAATCTATCATCCACAGGAGGAATTTGAATGAAGCAGCAAAACCCTGAAAAGCTCCTCCGTTCCCAGGAGGTTTTAAAAGAACTGAAGGAAGCCAGAGGCGGCTCCCTGCTAAACTCCCACCAGGTCATGGGCAACGACCCCAACCTGGTCAACGCATTTTTACAACAGTACTTAAACTGTAACAAGCGGGATGTGGATATCCCGAAAAAATACCGCGAGCTGATTGTAATGGCCATCGGTATGGCTACCCAAACAGCCACCACCACAAAGGTGCACGCCAAACTGGCACTGGAAAACGGCGCAACGGTAGATGAGGTATTTGAAGTAATCCGCATTATCTTCTTTACCTGCGGCGTTTCCAAGCTTCTGCCGGCATTAGAATGCCTTGAAGGCTTCTTTGAACCCATAGGGTTAGAAGAATAGATGTAACAGTTCTGAATTGTTACAGATTCATAATCAACCAGACAAACGAAAGAGCCGCAGCAAAACAACTCCCAAGTAGATTTTGGTTATTTACCTTATCTACTTAGGAGGTATCATATCATTTTGCGCGGCTCTTTCAAATCCATAAAGACTTTCTATAAAGGAGAAAGCACCATGAAGCAAACGGCCCTCTAGTCTCCCAGCTACAGTATCCTCTTGTTCTGCTCTGTCTGTATCTCCATTTTTTATGCACTCATCCCCCTGCTGACCAGATACACCACATCCGGATTAAATCTTATGCTGGCCGCTGGCCAACCCCCTCCGGTTGATTCCTTAAACCATAAGGTATTTTTTGAATCCCTCATCTCTCTTATACCTCTTGGCTTGTTAGGCGCCCTCTTTTCTATTTCCAATGGAGTAGAAACAACCTTTCTTGCCTTGTTGGCAAGGGAGCGGGGAATTAATCATATTTCTATTTTTTTACATTGTATAAAAAGACTAAACCTAACAAATAAACTTTGTTAGATTTAGTCCTTTTCCTCTCGTCAACCTCTAAATACGTCTGTGATTATAATAACTCATTGCAAAGCTCCCGACCCATCCACATACCGGCCGTCCGGCGTTGTCGTATTGGCATACATCACACCATTGCTTCCAAGATAGTACCACTTCCCGTTAATGGCCTGCCAGCCCGTAAGCATGGCACCGCTGGGATCCAGATAATACCACTGTCCGTTCAGCCTCTGCCAGCCGGTCTGCATGGCGCCGCTGCTGTTCATATAGTACCATCTTCCGTTCACTGCCTGCCAGCCGGTCTGCATCACGCCGCTGCTGTTCATATAATACCACTGACCATTGATGGCCTGCCAGCCCGTTGTCATGGCGCCGCTGGGATTCAGATAATACCAATCCCCGTCCAGACGCTGCCAGCCTGTTAATATATAACCTGAGTTGTTAAAATAATACCAGGCTCCGTTAATCTGCTTCCAGCAGGATGAGGGATACCCGCCGGTATCAAAGGCATACCACCACCCCTTCTGGTCCTGGACCCAACGTCCGCTGCCGCCGTACCGTCCAAGATCATCCTCGTCCACATAAAAGGAACCGGAATCCTCAGACCACTCACCAGCCTTACTGTTATACCGTGATATTGCCCTTACCCGGAAGGTATAATCACCTTCCCTGTTAAAATATCCTGCAAAATCATAGGATGTTCTGGTTGTGCTCACAGTTGTCACTGTCTTGTCATTCCTGAGAAGCTTTACATCATAACTTTTGGCTCCCTCAATCTCCTCCCAAACAGCCGTGGTATCTTCCCAGTCCAGGTCCGTTGCGCCTTCCAGCTTGCCGCCAATACGCTTCAGCTCCGCATATACCTCTATATACGCGCCGCTGTCATAAATCTTGGCTTTCTTAAACTCGGCATTACATCCTGTAAATTTAAAATGGCTCTTGGATGTGTAAGAAAAGCGGTAGCCATCCTTGGCTGACAGTTCAATCTTCACCTCCGGTACATCCCCCACGGTCCAGGTATCCTGGTCATCTGAATTCGTATATTCTGCTGATTCCACATAAAATTCACTGCTGTCTGCCTTTACCTTGATATTGCCTATGTCGTCCCCGCTTGCAGGTGCCTTGTCATATGAAAATGTAAGCTTCACCGTATCAATCTTCGTATCTGCCGCCAAGGCGGTAAATCCGGTGCTGATTGCCATGACAACTGCCAGCATTAAGCATATGCCTTTCTTTTTTCTCATAACAACTCCTCCTATCCACCATTATATGAATTTTCTACCAATTGCTTATCTTTATTATAATAAAGCAAATGATATTGTACAATTTAATAATCCTTAAAAGAATATTACATTTTTCAAACACAATCAAAGTGGAAAGGACAAGTTACAAACTATTCCATATCTATAAGTATTTTTTTAATTTCTATCATACGGTCACGAAGCCTTGCAGCCTCCTCAAAGTTAAGTTCCACTGCGGCCTGGCGCATTTTCTTTTCCAACTCCTTAACCAGTTTATTAAGTTCCTTCTCATCCATGGATTCCGGATCCTTTTTAAACTTCTCATCATTATCCGCCACTGCTTTTGATATGGCAATCAGGTCCCGGACCGCCTTTTTAATGGTTGTGGGCGTAATTCCATGCTCCTCGTTGTATGTCTGCTGGATCTGCCTGCGCCGGTTGGTCTCCCCGATGGCCACACGCATGGAGTCAGTCATCTTATCCGCGTACATGATTACATGTCCTTCTGAGTTTCTGGCCGCACGGCCAATTGTCTGGATCAGGGAAGTCTCTGAACGCAGGAAGCCCTCTTTATCCGCATCCAGGATTGCCACAAGGGTAATCTCAGGAATATCCAGTCCCTCCCTTAAAAGGTTAATGCCCACAAGCACGTCAAACACATCCAGACGCATATCACGTATGATCTGGGCCCGTTCCAGCGTATCAATATCCGAGTGCAGGTATTTAACCCGGATTCCCACCTCCCGCATGTAATCCGTAAGGTCCTCTGCCATCCGCTTTGTCAATGTGGTAATCAGCACCTTATGATGGTTTGCCACTTCCTTGTTCACTTCAGAAATCAGGTCATCAATCTGGCCCTCCACCGGGCGGACGGTGACTTCCGGATCCAAAAGCCCGGTAGGACGGATGATCTGTTCCACACGCATCAGCTCATGATCACGTTCATATACGGACGGGGTAGCGGATACAAACATCATCTGGTTGATTTTCTCCTCAAACTCAGAAAAATTAAGGGGTCTGTTATCCAACGCGGACGGAAGCCTGAAACCATAATCCACCAATGTTGATTTCCTGGACCGGTCCCCGGCATACATGCCCCTGACCTGAGGAAGCGTAATATGGGACTCATCCACGATAATCAGGAAATCCTCCGGAAAGTAATCAATCAGCGTACAAGGCGGCTCACCGGGAAGCCCGCCTGTCAGGTGGCGTGAATAGTTCTCAATACCAGAGCAAAAACCAGTCTCCCGCATCATCTCCACATCGAAATTAGTCCTCTCCGAAATCCTCTGTGCTTCCAGCAGCTTGTCCTCGCTTTTGAAAAATGTGACCTGTTCTTTCAGTTCAGCCAGGATATTCTCAGTTGCCTCCATCATCTTCTCTTTTGGTACCACATAGTGGGATGCCGGGAAAATAGCAATATGCCCCAGCTGGGCTTTGATTTCGCCGGTCAGGGTATCAATCTCCGTTATCCGGTCAACCTCATCCCCAAAAAATTCTATCCTGTAAGCCGCGCTGTCCGAATATGCAGGAAATACCTCCAGCACATCCCCCCTTACCCGGAACGTACCACGCTTAAAGTCCATGTCATTGCGGTCATACTGGATATCAATCAGTTTGTGGATGATTTCATCCCTGTCCCTGATCATTCCCGGGCGCAGCGATATTACCATCTCCTTATAGTCAATGGGACTGCCCAGTCCATAGATACAGGACACGGACGCCACAATAATCACATCCTCCCGCTCTGACAGGGCCGCTGTTGCCGAATGGCGCAGCTTGTCAATCTCATCATTGATGGATGAATCCTTCTCAATATAGGTGTCAGTGGACGGAACGTAGGCCTCTGGTTGGTAGTAGTCGTAGTAGGAGACGAAGTACTCTACGGCGTTCTCCGGGAAGAACTCCTTGAACTCACTGTAGAGCTGGGCGGCCAGGGTTTTGTTATGGGCTATTATGAGGGTCGGCTTCTGTAATTGCTGGATTACATTCGCCATGGTGAAGGTCTTGCCAGACCCTGTGACCCCTAGTAAAGTCTCGAATTGATTGCCTTCCCTGAAGCCTTTGACAAGGGCCTCAATTGCCTGCGGCTGGTCGCCGGTGGGCTGATATTCTGAGTGTAATTTGAACTCCATAATGTGTTTTTACCTCCTTGCTAATCCAATAAAAAGTACGTCTATTAGGCAGAAATTCGTAAAATCTTTGAAATCAGGTGTTCAGGCAGCTGCCTAATAGGCGTACTTTCGAATTTCAGAATTTAGCTGCTGATAAAACAATATTATTTATTACTGAACAGTACAAAATAGCATCCCTATAAAATTTTATAATGAATTTCCTACTCTTTTGTCCGATATACATTATCCATAAGCATGCCTTGATTTTTCTCAAGTTCATATGCCAATTCTACCTCAGCAGGCAATACCGTCATATATTTTGAGGCAAAAATCTGTTTACTATCATTCAATGCTGAATATTTTACAATCGTTTCATCCTTATCCGTACAAAGAATACATATCTGGCAGCCACATCCGGGAATACCGGACCACGTGGATATGCCTGTCCCCACAACCAGGACTATCCCGTCCTCTGCAATCGCCTTCTTAATCTTTCTCCGTATACCTGGCACCATGAAATATTCATAACCGTATACACTTCATTCATTATATCAGATTGCCATTAGAAAGTATAGACCGCAATCGAATGTTTGTTCTATCCCCCCAATTCCTGTATGATTCAATCAGACCATCTTCCATAAGACAGCAAAACTTCGGCCAGATGGCCAAGGACCAGGTCTGACAGCCACGAATCAGGCCAAACACCCTGGGACCAGACCCAAATCAGGCCCAACAGCCACTATCCCTGATAATCAGTACAATCGAGTAGGAGGAATTTCTCATAACTGAGAAATTCCGGCCTCTCAGTCAAGTAAGTAAGAGGACTTTCACCTCAAACTTCTCACGGAACCGTACGTGAAAGTCTCCTTTCATACGGCTCTTATCATTCAACAATACGAATACAAGTTACTCCAATGGGCAAACAGTTTTGGCTCTCGCTGTCTTACAGTGCAGAGCCATTTCTCTGCTCTACCCCGTTTACCTCGAAAGTTCTTATACTTACACATAGCCCATTTCACCAGTCTTCTATCAATACATTGTAGCGTTCCTTTCATTGCGGATGGATTGAACTTACCAAAATAGTTCATCCATCCGCGAATTAAGGGATTAAGAATCTCCGCTATGATGTCTATTTTACACCCTGTCCTCTTATGAACTTCCATAGCTTTAATTTTATCCCGGAAGCTTTTAGACGAAGTCTTGCTCACCGATGCAATGAAGTTGTATCTAACTTTCCCATCTTTGCACATAATATATACTGCTTTGAATGTGTAACCAAGAAAATCAAACTCTGTAAGTTCTTCATTCCTTGTCCTGTCCTTATCCTTGCAATACACTACTCTTGTTTTAACAGGATGTAGTTCGAGCTTGCATTCCGCAAATCTGGCTGCCAACTTCTTTTTGACGACAAAGGCTTCTTCTTTTGTACGACAATGTATTACACCATCATCCGCATATCTTTCAAACGGTGCTTGTGGAAAATTTCTTTTCATCCACATATCGAAAACATAGTGTAAATACATGTTTGCTAAGACTGGACTTATCACTCCACCTTGTGGTGTTCCAGACAGTCTTTCAATTACTTGTCCCTCTCTGGTTATAAATGGAGTTTCTAACCATCTTTCTATATACAGACAAATCCATTCTTCTTTTACATGCTTTAACACAACCCTCATTAGAAGTTCATGGTTGATGTTGTCAAACAATCCTTTAACATCTAATTCAATGACATAATCATATCTCCAACACCGTTTCCTTGCTGTTGCTATTGCATCGATTGCCGACTTGTTTGGTCTATAGCCGTACGAGTCATCACAGAACATCGGCTCTACCACAGGTTCTACATACATTCTTGCAACCATTTGTGCAATTCTGTCCGTAATGGTTGGTATACCTAACCTCCTTGTTCCACCAGCTTTCTTTGGTATCTCTACCGATAATACTGGTGATGGAAAGTAACTTCCTGAACTCATTCGATTCCATATCTTATATAGGTTATTGTTTAGTTTCTTTTCAAACCGTTCAAAATCTATACCGTCAATTCCTGCACTGCCTTTGTTTGCTTTTACTCTTTTATATGCCTCAATAACCACTTTCTTCGGTATTTCGTATTGTTTGCTCTCGCTCATCAAATCCTCCTAGTTTCCTAGTTGTTATCAGTATCAAGCAGAATGATGTTACCCTTTGCTCCATCGTCATTACAACAACTTCAACACTACTACGAGTAACTCCGCCCCTGTAGAATACATTTCTACTTTCGACCTCATCTTTCTGTGACTTGAATCTTTTCGATTTTCATTATTCTACAGGTTCCCATGTTTCACACAGAAGCCTGATACATGCTCATGCCATCTTAATGCCGTTCCACAGATAGTCGGCTTTACAGGTTTCCTCCATCCTCATCCTTACTCAGTGGTGAAAAGTAAGTTTTGCAGAAATCTTACGCTTTCGACACTTCTTCAATGGTTCATTTTCATTCATCTTCATGTATCATATCTGATTGTTTGTACAACCTTTTCTCTAATCGCTCACTACCATGACCTGAATCATAGCAGCATTAGAGTGATTTGACAGGCTTGCCTGTTCAATTCCTGCCGAAGGGCCTACCTTCATCTTCCGTGTGCCTTGCATGGCACACCACCACCGGGCGTACCGTTCGGTACACGGCGGTTCAATCAACTTAACAAGTAACACACCTTTCGGTGTAGTAATCTAACATTGATACTAATCCAAATCGGGTTAGTCTTTCTTTTGTAACAGCCATGTTCATTGCACCACCTTGGCACACTCGTGCTATATGAGTTCCATAGTAGGCTGTAGACCATGCAAATTTCTTACTTATTCCCAGTTTTATCAAGTTCTTCGCACGGTTTTGTGGTGTTTTCCATTGCTTCCATATACACATGCGTAGACGAAATCTTATCCTTGCATCAAGTTCTTTACAAAGACTTTTCATACTCCCTATCTTGAAGTAGTTAATCCACCCTCTGATGAGTTCATTGAGTTTCTTCACCTTATAGGCGTTGCTTACTCCCCAACTTCTACAAGTGAATTGTTTCATTCTCACTTTAAATCTTGCTACTGATTTTTCATGGGGTTTCGCTTTATACTGATGGGCTCGACTATCATAGTAAAATCCAAAACCAAGGTATTTAAGACCGCTTGGTCTATCCACCTTGCTCTTTGTCATATTTATTTTGAGCCCTAGTTTCTCCTCAATGAATCGTGACAGATTTCTCATCACTCTCTTTGCCGACATTTCACTTCCGACCATAATAATACTATCGTCTGCATATCTGACAAAGTTCAGTCCTCTTTGCTCCATTTCCTTATCCAGTTCATTCAGCATGATGTTTGCCAGAAGTGGTGACAGATTTCCTCCCTGAGGTGTTCCTATCACGGATTCCTTGTATTCATCATCTACCATGATTCCACTGACAAGAAACTTTCTAATGATTGAGATTACATCTCCATCCTTAATTGTTTTACCGATTAAGCTCATCAGCTTATCATGGTTTACTGTGTCAAAGAACTTTTCCAAATCAATATCAACAATCCAATCGTAGCCTTCATTCATCATATCTAATGCTGCGATGATTGCCTGCTGGGCACATCTATTCGGTCTGAATCCATAACTATGGTCATGGAATTGTTCTTCATAGATTGGCGTTAACATCTGCGCTATGGCTTGCTGTACAAATCGGTCTGTTACTGTTGGTACTCCCAGGTTTCTGACACCTCCGTCTGGTTTTGGTATCTCCACTCTGTATACTGGTTGAGGTTTGTATTTTCTTGTCCTCAACTGTTCCTTGATAATTTCGCCGTTCTTTGCAAGATGTTCTTTGAGTTCCGTGTACTTCATTCCGTCCACTCCCTCTGCACCTTTGTTTCGTACGACTTGCAGATATGCAGTGTTGAGGTTATCTTTACTTAATATCTGCGCCATTAGACTACCTGTGTCCATGCGTTCGTTCCTTTCCGTCTCGCTTGAATTGACCATCTTTTTCCCGATTGGCTACGGCAGATGTTGTCTTTTCTGCAATCGAGACTCTACTAAAACTGATTGATTGTTTACCCCTTTGCTCCATTTCCATTACAGAAATTTCTTCACTACTATGGGTTCTGCTGACTTCTCACAGTTCGTTGTTACTAGGCTAATGAAACCTCTATGAGACCTCCACGCTTAAGGTGCACGCTCTTTCTCTCCATATATCCGCCACATTTACTCTGCTACTACAAAGGTGATAGTTACTAGACTTCGTTGCTTTAAGCCAACTTATCTCTCGTAGCCTAGCCTTATATGTGATTTCTGTTCGTCCGACCAGAGATTTGCTTACAGCTTCCTTCCGATTCTACCTCACGATAGACACCCTTGCTGTTCGGCTATACACTTCCCACTATCCGGGCGTGTTCGGGACTTTCACCCGTTAGAGCGCGCCCATGGCGCGCAAACTTAAAACGGTTCTATACTGAATGTTGGGGTGTACTGAAAAGCACACTTCCAACATTCTTTTAGTTGTAATAAAATACATCTATAAGAAGCCTCCTAAACGCATTATCCCGACCAAAGTTTAATGTTACGGAGGTGACCCCTTATAGATGTACCCTAATTATACCAAGGCTTTCCTTAACTTGGAAGGTGTTTCTATTAAAAAAGTGGTTCAGGCAGACTCTTTCATTAAAATTTTCATCCAGTCCCAACCGGCTGAACAGACCTGCCCATGCTGTGGGGCTAAAACAAAACGGATTCATGATTACCGTCTCGCTTGAATTGACCATCTTTTTCCCGATTGGCTACGGCAGATGTTGTCTTTTCTGCAATCGAGACTCTACTAAAACTGATTGATTGTTTACCCCTTTGCTCCATTTCCATTACAGAAATTTCTTCACTACTATGGGTTCTGCTGACTTCTCACAGTTCGTTGTTACTAGGCTAATGAAACCTCTATGAGACCTCCACGCTTAAGGTGCACGCTCTTTCTCTCCATATATCCGCCACATTTACTCTGCTACTACAAAGGTGATAGTTACTAGACTTCGTTGCTTTAAGCCAACTTATCTCTCGTAGCCTAGCCTTATATGTGATTTCTGTTCGTCCGACCAGAGATTTGCTTACAGCTTCCTTCCGATTCTACCTCACGATAGACACCCTTGCTGTTCGGCTATACACTTCCCACTATCCGGGCGTGTTCGGGACTTTCACCCGTTAGAGCGCGCCCATGGCGCGCAAACTTAAAACGGTTCTATACTGAATGTTGGGGTGTACTGAAAAGCACACTTCCAACATTCTTTTAGTTGTAATAAAATACATCTATAAGAAGCCTCCTAAACGCATTATCCCGACCAAAGTTTAATGTTACGGAGGTGACCCCTTATAGATGTACCCTAATTATACCAAGGCTTTCCTTAACTTGGAAGGTGTTTCTATTAAAAAAGTGGTTCAGGCAGACTCTTTCATTAAAATTTTCATCCAGTCCCAACCGGCTGAACAGACCTGCCCATGCTGTGGGGCTAAAACAAAACGGATTCATGATTACCGTCTGCAAGAGGTCCAGGACATTCCCTTACAGGGAAAACAAGTAATCCTAGTTCTTCGGAAACGACGCTATCTCTGCCCCTCCTGCCACAAACGCTTCACAGAACCCTATTCGTTCCTGCCAAGCTACCATCGCAGGACCCGCAGGCTGGCTTGTTACATTGTTTCCCTACTTCGGCAGGCCTTTTCTATCAAACAGATTGCAGAACTTACGGGTGTTTCCGTCCAGACGGTCTGTCGCCTTTTGGACACGATTAGCTATCCTCCGCCTGACCGGCTTCCACAAGCGCTTTCCATTGATGAATTCAAAGGTAATGCTTCTACCGGCAAATATCAGTGCATTCTGGTTGATCCGAAAAAACGCCGGATCCTCGACATTCTTCCGGATCGCACCCAGAGCCACCTGGCTGATTATTGGCGGAACATTCCCAGGAAAGAGCGCCTAAAGGTAAAGTTCTTTGTCTGCGATATGTGGCGGCCCTACACCGAACTTGCACAGACCTTCTTTCCAAACGCAACAATCATCGTAGATAAATATCATTTCATCCGGCAGGTGACATGGGCGATTGAAAACGTACGGAAACGGCTGCAGCGGTCCATGCCGGTTTCCCTGCGTAAGTATTATAAACGCAGCCGGAAACTCATCCTGACCCGCTATAAAAAGCTGAAGGATGAGAACAAGCAGGCCTGTGATTTAATGCTTCAATATAGCGAGGATCTGCGTCTGGCACACCGCATGAAAGAGTGGTTCTATGATATCTGCCAGATGAAAGCGTATCGTCAGCAACAGAGGGAATTTATGACTGGATTGCGAATGCACAAAGCTGTGGGATCAAAGAATTTGAGGCCTGTGCCAGGACCTACCGGGCCTGGCGAAAGGAAATCCTGAATGCCTTTAAATACGGGCTGACAAATGGTCCCACAGAAGGATTCAACAACAAGATAAAGGTATTAAAACGGAGCAGCTACGGAATCCGAAACTTCAAACGGTTCCGGACGCGGATACTCCACTGTACATCATAGGATAAAATGGTCGGTGATGCGGAGGCTTATTTGGCATGCCCAAAATCAGTAAAACCTGGAACCAAACATAAAAAGAGCCCTTTTCATAGAATTGGGGCGGGATTTTAATAAATCCCACCCCAACTATTGACAAAGAGCCACTTAAAACAGGAGTGGCTGCCGCCGGCAGACCACTCCCATATATCCCATTTTCCTTAACCAAACCAATGCCGTCTACTTCCCCAGTTTACCTTCCAGCACTTCAACCGCCTTCTGGATCTGGTTATCCTCCTCCGGCTTCACCACGGCCTGGGTCTTAAGCTTCTCATCCAGTTCCACTGCCACGTCCGGCTCAATCCCCTTTCCATGGAGGTCGAATCCGCTTGGTGTATAATAATGGGCAGTGGTAATCTTAATTGCAGAGCCGTCACCCAAAGGAATCAGGTTCTGTACGATTCCCTTTCCATAGCTGGTGGTCCCCACCACGGTTGCCCTGTCATAATCTTTCATGGCTCCTGTAAATACCTCGGAAGCGCTTGCAGAGTCTCCATTTATCAGGATGACCATGGGCAGGTCAAGCTCATGCTTGTCGGACGCAGTATATACATCGCCCTTCTCATTCTTATCAGCCGTGTACACAATCAGGGTCTTGCCCTCTCCCTTGTCGTACTTGGAAATATCATCTGGAAGAAGGTAATCCGCCATCTTCACGGCTCCGTCCAGGACACCGCCCGGATTGCTCCTCAGGTCGATGATCAGACCTTCCATGCCGTTTTTCTGAAGTTCGTCCACAGCAGCCTCAAACTGCTCCACTGTGATGATGTCAAACTCGCTGACAGCAATATATCCAATATTGCCATCCATCATCCTGTGCTCCACGGTGGGCACCTCAATCTTGCGCCGTTTCACGGTCAGGTCCACATACTCATCCTTATCCGCGCGGTAAACCGTAATCTTTACAGGCGTGCCTTCCTCGCCTTTGATATAGTTATTCACCAGCACATCCAGGCTCTCAGAAGCAACCATGGTTTCCCCCACCTTATAGATAATGTCCCCAGGCTGCATGCCTGCTTCCAGGGCAGGAGATCCTTCAAACACCTTTACGATGGTACAAAGGCCGGTGGTGCGGTTCTGGCTGATCATGGCGCCGATACCTGAATAGGTGCCCTTGGTGCTGTCCTGCAGCGACTTATAATCCGACTCCGAATAATACACAGAATATGGGTCGTCCAGACCTGCCAGCATGCCCCTGTAGATGAAATCCTCCACATTATCCGCATCCTCTTCATACAGGAAATATTCCCCTATAATCTGCTGGATTAAATCCATCTTGGCCGTCACACGCCCAAAATCCACGCCTTCCGGCTTCTTGGCCCCGCTTGAAATCGCAGGCGCCCGACCCTCTGTCTGGGTACCCGGCTGATGGTTCAGCACCTTTTTTCCGAAAATGTATATGCCGGCCGACATCCCCACCACAATCAGGCCCACAAAGGCAGTAACCAAGGCTCCGGCCAGTACCCCTGCCCAAAACCGGTTCCTTCCATTGCCCTGGCGTCCCTCGTTGTTCGGACGTCCCTCATTATCCGGGCGTCCTTCATTGCCCGGCCATCCTTTATCAGAATCCGGCTGCGGGCCGGGATATCTGCCGCCGGCGCCACCTGCCGGATTGCTGTTCCCATCCATATTTCTTTGTTGATTAAAATCGCGATTATCCAATTTAAGTCTCCTATCTGTCCCTTCTAATCTATACTTATGACGTATCAGGGGCTAACATAACTGCGGGGATTCACATAAGTCCCTCCTGAACGAATCCCAAAGTGCAGGTGGGAGCCGGTGGAATAGCCGGTGGACCCCACCTTTGCAATCACCTGCCCCTGCTTCACCTTCTCCCCCACCCCCACTAAAAGCTTGGAGCAGTGCATATAAACCGTGCTGACGCCGCCTCCATGGTCAAGCATGATATAATTGCCAGCTGAATAGCTGTATGTAGAAATCACCACCTCGCCGTCAGCCGCCGCAATGATATCCGCCCCTGTTGCAGCGCCGATATCCATTCCCTTGTGGTTGCTGGAAGCGCCCTCTGTGGGCGATTCCCTGTCCCCAAAATTGGAGGTGATACGGCTGCTGGACGGACAGGGCCACTTAAAACTAATATTCCCCAAATTTGATACGGTATACGTTTTGCCGGCCGCCTCTGCCTTTTTCCTGGCTTCCTCTTCCCTGCGCTTCATCTCAGCCTCGATTTTCTTCATCTGGTCTTCCTGGGCTTTGATGTCCGCATTGTACTGGTCAATCTCAGACTGGGCCGATGCGATCTTGGAATTATAGGAATCCAGCTCTGACTTTTTGGAATCCATCAGCTTCTGCATGGACGCCTGTTTGGCCTGGGTGGTCTCCTGCAGCACCAGGAGTCCCTGGTGTTCTTCCTCAAGATTCTTTTCCCTGTCCGCCACCTCATCCTTTACAGCCGCATATTCCTTTAACATCTTCCTGTCATATTCAGCAATCTGGCTCACATATTCAGCCCTGTTGAGAAGCTCGGAAATGCTTCCGGACTCCATGACCATATCCACAAAACTGCTCTCCCCGTTTTCATACATGTACTTAATGCGCAGCTTCATGGTGCTGTACTGATGTTCTTCCACACCCTTTGCTTCCTCTAACTGTGCCTTTGCTGTCCCTATCTCTGACTCCTTAACCGCAATCTGTGCCTCCAGACGTGACAGTTCATCTGACAGTTCCGATAAGCTGCCATCCAGCTTCTTTACATAGGCAGCCGTATCCGCTTTCAGCGTTTCCAGCTGGTTCAGGGTGCTCTCTACTTTTTTCTTTTCCTCTTCCAGGGCCGAAACCTGCTTTTTGGCGTCCTCAATCTCCACGTTCGTGGCATAGGAAGAAAATGCGCACATCCCTCCCATGAGAAGGCCGCCGGCCAGGACCGCTGCCCTGATTCCTCTGTTTCCCTTCATGGAACGCTCCTTTCCCAAAGTTTCAGACACGCCCTATACCTTCAGATGGCGGTGGATCGTGAAAAAGCTTACAAAGAAGCCGATTCCAATCCCCAGCGCACCTGCCGTACCCGCCATATAAGGGAAAATATCCCCCAGGGCAATGGGCCTGAAAAGCCCTGTTATCATCTGATACTGTTCATTTACATAGATAACCGCTTTCTGATACAGGAAATACATCCCAATCAAGGGGATTACCGCCCCAAAGGCGCCTAACAGCACCCCTTCCACCACAAAAGGCGCCCGTATCATATAATTAGTAGCCCCTATGAACCGCATGATTTCATTTTCACGCCGTCTGAAGGAGGCTGCCACCGAAATTGTGTTGCTGATAAGGAACACGGCCACTGCCAGCAGCACGCCGATAATGACCACGGACAACGCCCCGATCATCCTGCCCGCACTGGTAAAGCCCGCGACCGCTGCGCTGGAATAGCGCACCTTGCGCACGCCCTCCATACCGTTAAGGCGTTCCACGATTCTCTCCTGGTCATCCAGGCTGTTTAAGAAAATCTCATAGGAAGCAGAGCCTGACAGCGGGTTATCATCCGCAAACCCTTCAGCCAGTTCCTCCATCCCCTCAAAATACTGTATTTTAAAATTCTCCCATGCCTGTTCGGCCGATACATAATTGGCCTCCCTGACCTCTCCCCAGCTTCGGATATCATTGCCTGCTGCCAGGATCTGTTCCTCCGGCAGCTGCTCGTCAAAGAACACGGTTATGCCAACCGTTGTCTGTGCTGTCTCCGAAACATTCTGCACATTGGCCACCAGGGCAAAAAAAAGACAGAATAAAAAAATACATGCAGAAATAGTCGCTATGGAAGCCAGCGAAAACAAAATATTCCTGCATATATTAATGACGCCCTGTTTCAGGCAATACCAAAATGTACTGATCCTCATTGCTGTTTATTTGCCCCTCTCATCACTGATAATCGACCCCCGTTCCATGGTAATGACACGCTTATTCATCTCATCCACCATTTCCTGACTGTGTGTGACCACAATCACAGTTGTCCCCCTCTGGTTGATTTCCTCCAGAAGCTTCATGATTCCGTGGGTGTTAAAGCTGTCCAGATTACCTGTGGGCTCATCCGCCAGAAGTACTTCCGGATTATTGATGAGAGCCCTGGCAATGGCCACCCTCTGCTGCTCTCCTCCGGAAAGCTGCCTGGGATACGCCTTGTACTTGGAAGACAGCCCAACCAGACGGAGCATCTCCGGCACGGTCTCTTTAATCACCCGGCCAGGCACCCCGATTACCCTTTGGGCAAATGCCACATTCTCAAACACAGTGCGGTCTTTCAGGAGTCTGAAATCCTGAAAGACCACGCCTAGTCTTCTCCGATATTTGGGAATATACCGTCTCGGCATCCTTCCCAGGTCCATATCGTTTACCACGATACGCCCCTTTGTGGGTTCCAGTTCCTTTAAAAGCAGTTTCATCAGCGTGCTTTTGCCGGAACCGCTCCTGCCTACAATGAATACAAATTCCCCGTCATCAATGGTAAGGGAAATATCCTTCACGGCCTTGCTGCCGGTTTCATAGGTCTTGCATACGCGGCTTAATTCTATCATCTGTTACTCCGGTCTAATAGTCAAGGCTCTCCATATACTTCATATACTTTGCAACCATCAGCGCAATCTTAAACGTGATGGCATCCTCAAAGATACGAAGATCCAGGCCCGTGCTCTTCTGAAGCTTATCCAGACGGTATACCAGGGTGTTGCGGTGGATATACAGCTGTCTGGAAGTCTCAGACACGTTCAGGCTGTTCTCAAAGAACTTGTTAATGGTGGCAAGTGTCTCCTCGTCAAAGTCATCCGGTGACTTGCCGTCAAACACTTCGCGGATAAACATCTTGCACAGCGGAATGGGAAGCTGGTAAATCAGGCGTCCGATTCCCAGGTTGTTGTATGCAATCACATTCTTGCTGGCATAGAAAATCTTTCCTACATCCAGGGCCATCTTGGCCTCCTTGTAAGAACGTGATACTTCCTTAATATCGTTAATCGTGGTTCCGTAGGAAACCCGCACCTTGGTCATGGCCTCGGTGTTCAGCATATCCAGGATGGTGTTGGCAGTCTTATCCAACTCGCCGTAGGATTCACCCTGACGGACTTCCTTCACAAGTATGATGTTCTTCTCATCCACGGCCGTGATAAAGTCCTTGGTCTTGGATGCAAACAGGCTCCTTACGGTCTCCAGTGCATTGACATCCTTCTCATTGTGGGTCTCGATGATGAATACAACACGCTTTACGTCCGTGTCAATGTGCAGCTTCTTGGCCCTGTTATAGATATCCACCAGAAGCAGGTTGTCCAGAAGCAGGTTCTTGATGAAGTTGTCCTTATCAAAACGCTCCTTGTATGCCACTAACAGGTTCTGGATCTGGAATGCCGCAAGCTTTCCTACCATATATACATCATCGCTTGCACCCTTGGCAAGGAGGATGTATTCCAGCTGGTGTTCATCGAACACCTTAAAAAACTGGTAACCCTGAATCACCTGGCTGTCTGCCGGTGAATCCACAAACACCAATATGGAGCTTTCGGAATCCTCTGCATCTGTAAATGTGGATGCCAGCACTTTTCCCTCTGTATCACATATACCCAAATCAATTCTCGTAATTGCTTTTAATCCATCAAGTGTGGTCTGAAGTATCTGATTTGAAATCATTCTATAATCTCCTTTTCAAACGTATTCGGAGTAACTAATATCCCTATTTTCATATTTTAATGCAAAATTACAAAAAAAGCAAGAGAGTTGTATACTCTCCTGCTTCTTTTTACCTTAATTTTCATTTACGGAATATGAAAGTTAGTTAAGAACTACAAGTTCCGTGTCCTTGTCAAAAATATGGATCTTCTCTAAATCCAATGCCAGCTGGATGGTATCGCCTGGTCTGGCTGTGGTACGCGGGTTTACCTTGGCGGTAAAATCAGCGTCATCAATATCAAAGTACAGCAGGACCTCGGAACCTAACATCTCGTATACGCGGATGGTGGCATCAAAAACGCTCTTGGGTGACATGGAAAGGAAGGATTCCTCATCATGCAGGTCTTCCGGACGGATACCAAGGGTAACTGTCTTGCCCACATAACCTGCTTCCTCCAGCTTCTTTGCCTTTCCTTCCGGAAGCGCAACCGTGTGTCCGCCAAAGCTGAGCGTCACATCACTGCCATCCTTGCCCACTGCCGCATCAATCATGTTCATCTGAGGTGCTCCGATGAATCCTGCAACGAACTTATTGCATGGCTTATCATACAGATTCTGCGGGCTGTCCACCTGCTGGATCACGCCGTCCTTCATGACTACAATCCTGGTTCCCAGTGTCATGGCCTCGGTCTGGTCATGTGTTACATAGATGATGGTTGTCTCCAGTCTCTGATGAAGCTTGGAAATCTCAACACGCATCTGGCCTCTTAACTTGGCGTCCAGGTTGGACAGCGGCTCGTCCATCAGGAATACCTTGGGACTGCGGACAATGGCGCGGCCCATGGCAACACGCTGTCTCTGACCGCCGGAAAGCGCTTTCGGCTTACGGTCCAGAAGATGCTCCAGGTCAAGGATCCTAGCTGCATTACGTACTTTCTGGTCAATCTCGTCCTTTGGTGTCTTTCTCAGTTTCAGGCCGAATGCCATGTTATCATATACGGACATATGGGGATAAAGGGCATAGTTCTGGAATACCATTGCAATATCCCTGTCCTTTGGTTCAACATCGTTCACCAGCTTGTCATCGATGTAAAGTTCGCCGGAAGAAATGTCCTCCAGACCAGCAATCATACGAAGGGTGGTGGACTTACCACATCCTGAAGGTCCTACGAAAATAATGAATTCCTTATCTTTAATTTCCAGATTAAACTCTTTAACTGCAACGAAACCGTTTGGATATTTCTTAGTTACATTCTTCAGTAATAAACTAGCCATCCTGTCTTTTCCTCCTAAAATTCGCTTTGCTTACATGCATGAACGCCTTTCGTGTAACTGTTAATATCATACATGAAAGCACTTGAGGAATCCATATTGTAAATCCACAAAATCCATTTTGGGGATTTAGCTAATTTGTATACGAAAAAAAAATGTGCTGTAAATCACAATGCATTCCAATATTTTCCGTAAATTTTTTGTTAATTATGTTAATCAAACCCGGAAATCAATGAAATTCAATGAATCCTTCGCCAAAAACTTCTCTTGCATCACTAACAATCACAAAGGCTTTGGGGTCAAACTCGGCCACAATTTCTCTGATTTGCACAATTTCTTTCTTGGAAACCACACAGAAAAGCATCTTCTTCTCCTGGTCCGAGTACATGCCCCTGGCTTCCAGGCTGGTAACCCCCCGGCCCATGCGCTCCATGATGGCATCCGCAATCTGTCCGTATACATCAGAGATGATGTATGCCTGCTTTGAGAATTTAAGCCCTTCAATCAGTCCGTCCGTCACCTTTGCAACACAGAAAATGGCTATCAGGGCGTACAAGGCGCTTCGGATCCCAAACACGGACGCGCCGGCTATCACAATCAGCCCGTCCAGCACCTGCATGATCTGGGCCAGGGTATAATGCTTCATCCGTTTCTGGATCAGGGCTGCCAGCATATCGGTGCCGCCCGTGGTACAGCTGGTCAGGAACACCATCCCGGTGCCCACGCCGCTTATGATGCCTCCGAACAGGGCTGACAGCAGGATGTCATTTCCCATGTATGAGCCTTCGGGCAGGATATAGAGGGAAACGGAAAGCATCACGGTTGCAAATAAGGTGCGCTTGATGAATTTCCATCCCATGACAAACAGGCCCGCCGCAAACAGCGGGATATTGAGAAGGGTATTGGTCAGCCACAAAGGCACGGACCACAGCTCCTTTGCAATGATGGCCAGGCCGGACACGCCCCCTGTCACCATGCTGACCGGGTCATATATATTTTTAATTGCAAATCCGATAAGGAATGTCCCTGCCACAATAAGGATATAATCCACTGCCGTGCTTCTCCAGTTCATATTCACATCTCCCTCTCCACCCTAAGGTGTATTTGTAAGCCGCGCCCTGATTTGGGAACCGCGCCCTGCCGTCCGTGTGTTCCCGTGTTCTCCCTATACCCTGCCCCGGCACACCCTGGTACATAAAAAGGCAGCCGCCTGATATGGGGCTGCCTGATCATTCCATCTGCGGTTGTGCATATTAATCTGCATCCATCTGCATTCCCCCGCATCTATCCGCATTCATATACGCTCAATGGTCTTCTCCGTAATACGGATCCTGCCTTCCTTCAGAAGGCGGCCAACCGCACGCTTAAATGCGTTCTTACTCATGTGGAACTCGCGCATGATCACATCCGGATTGGCCCTGTCATTGAATGGAAGCACCCCGTCAAAATCATCAATCACCTTGAGCACGGCCTCTGCATCCGTCCCCATCTGCACATGGGCCTTCTCCCGGGCACACAGATCCAGCTTCCCGTCGTCGCGCACCCTGGTCACCCTGGCCTGCACCGTATCGCCTTCCCGGAACTTCCCGAAAAGCTCCTTCTTTGGTATCAGCCCATAATATTTATTGTCCACTGCCACAAATGCCCCAATGGTATCATTAATCTCATAAACCGTGCCGTTCACCCAGTCATCCGCCTTATACGGGGACTGGTTGCTCATATGGGAATATACCCGCATGGTGGCTGCCAGGCGCCTGCTCTTGTCCACATAAAGGGTAACAAGGCAGCGCTCCCCCTTGCGCACCGGATGGGTCTGTTCCTTGAACGGCAGCAGCAGGTCCTTCTCCAGGCCCATGTCCAGAAAAGCGCCGATCTTAGCCACATCCTTTACCTCCAGCATGGCTGTCTCCCCCACCTGCAGCTTGGGGGCGGCCGTGGTGGCAATCAGCCGGTCCGAGGAATCCTTGTAGATGAACACCTGTATCCTGTCCCCTACCTTTGCCCCTTCCGGCACCTGCTTCTTTGGCAGGAGGACCGATGCCTCATCCCCTGCGTTCTCGCCAACGTATACGCCGAAATCTTTTTCCCTTAATATCTCAAGTTCCTGTACTTTTCCTAATTCAATCATCGTTCTCCCCCTCTGGTCCGGCCTCTTCTTCCGGTTCGGTCCGCAGCCATATCACTGCGCAGGCGTCATCCTTGGTATTGTTTAATGCAACCGTCCACACATGGTCCGGCTCCTGGCTGACATGGGGAATGATGACATCACCCAGCACAGCCGCTTTCTTATAGTCTGCCCGTATTTCCCTGATTTTAAGCCCTTCCGGGATAGATTCCCTGGCCATATCCACATACTGGGCATTATTCACATGATGGTTGGTGTCAATATGATGCCGCGCCACCACAATCGGTTCCCCTGTCTCATAAATTTCCGGCACCGCTATCTTCCTGGGCGCCGGGCCCAGTTCAAGGGGCGCCTCCCTGTCTCCGTACGGCTCCGTGTCCTCCGGCCGCACCCGGATTGGCATGTTCTTCTCCGTATCATAGAGGAACCACACGGATGCAGCCCTGACACAGCCGCCGCCCGTTTCATCCCGGATCACAAAGTCGCGGTATCCGTAAATCCCCCTGGAGGAACAGTGCCATGTCCCTACCACCAGACGTTCCCCAAGCTTTGGATAGCGGTCAACCAAAATCCTCCAGGAGGACAGAAGCCACGCCCTGTGGCCGGTGTCCAGGTACTCCACCCCAACCCTTGCATCCTCTGACTGGAAGGTGCTGCAGTCCTGCATATAGTTGATGATCCCGGTAAGTGAGAGCTGCCCGCGTTCGTCCGTCTCACTGTAACGGACCCTGCTGTTAATCGTATACATATTTACCTCGTTCTGTGTTTCGTTTTGCCTTTCATCATGAATCCTATCATGAATCAGCGTACCAAGCCATTGTATCACATATAAAGCGGATTATACAAGCCCTTCCGCCACCGCGGCAGCCTCCCGGGCAATCTCCAGTTCCTCATTGGTCTTTATGACCAGCACATTGACCCGGGAGGTGCCGTCCGATATCTTCACAGCCTCTGCCTGCTCCCGGTTCTTTACCTCGTCAATGGCAATGCCCAGGTATTCCAGATAACTGCATATCTCCTCACGTATATCGGAATCATTTTCACCGATTCCGGCCGTAAAGACAATGTTGTCCACGCCGTTCATGGCAGCGGCATAGCTGCCCACGTACTTGGCCACCCTGTATGCGAATATCTCCCTGGCCAGGGCCGCCTTTTCATGGTATTTGATTTCCGCGTCCTTTAACTCCCGAAAGTCACTGGAAAAGTTCTTGGATATGCCCAGTACGCCGGATTCCTGGTTCAGTATGGCCACAATCTGGCGGATGTCCAGGTCCTCTTTTTTAGCAAGGTACTCCAGCGCCCCTGCATCCACATCCCCGCAGCGGGTTCCCATCACCAGCCCTTCCAGAGGCGTGAAGCCCATGGAGTTATCCACCACCTGCCCGTATTTGACCGCACAGATACTGGCGCCGTTTCCCAGATGGCAGACAATGGTCTTCACCCGCCCCGGGTCCTGTCCCATGAACTGGGCCGCCCTGCGTGAAACATACTTATGGCTGATCCCATGGAAACCGTAGCGGCGTATTTTATGCCTTTCGTAGTATTTATAGGGAAGGCCGTACAGAAATGCCTTGGGTTCCATGGTCTGGTTAAATGCCGTATCAAACACCCCCACCATCAGGGTGTCCGGCATCAGCTGGCGGCAGGCCTCCACACCCACCAGATTGGCGGGGTTATGGAGGGGCGCCAGGTCATTGCACTCTGTCATGGCATGGATGACTTCTTCGCTGATGACAACAGAGCCAGTGAACTTCTCCCCTCCGTGGACCAGCCGGTGGCCCACCACGTCAATCTCGGAAAACGCCCGGATCACACCCCTGTCCGGGTCTGACAGCGTGTCAAGGATGGTATGTACCGCCTGCTTGTGGTCCTCCATGGGAACCCGCTCCTTCAAGGAAACGCCTGTATCTGTTTTATAGGTAAAGCGGCCGTCAATCCCAATCCGTTCACAAAGTCCCTTTGCAAGGACCCGCTCGGTTTCCGAATCAATCACCTGGAATTTCAGTGAGGAACTGCCGCTGTTGATAACCAGAATTTTCATGTGACCCTCCCCTTTCCCCTTGGAAATGCCTGAATACCCATCCTGTTGTCCCAGGAAAATACTTGTTAGGGAAATTATATACCAGTTCCCTGACTGTGTCCATAAAAATATGCGCCCGCTAAAGCGGACGCATATTTTTATGAAATGGGTATATGAAATGGGTATATGAAATGGGTATATGAAATGGGTATATGGAATGGATATATGGAATAAGAATCCATCCATGACGCAAGGGTAAACCAGATGATTGTCAGCCCGCCTTCTTGCCGGTGCCAAAGAGCATTTTCAGGAAACCGAACAATACCATGCCGATGATGGCCGTTGTCAGATAAATCTGTACACCGGCAATCTGTTTCACCACATAACCAAGGTTCTCCTGGCCCGCGCCCGTGAAAAAGGCAGCCGCCTTGTTGGAGGCCACGATCCCGATTGCCATGGGGAAAGTAAGCCCTGCAAAGCCAGGTGCAAAGGGAACTGCAAAAAATACGGGCAGCTTGATGATGATGAATGCCAGGGAGGCAAGAACACAGAAAAACAGGATGCCCACAAGAGCCATGCTTGGTTCCTGGGCCAGGTTCAGGTAGCTTGCCAGGCAAAGGCTGCAGGGAGCCAGCACAATGGCCTGGGTGTGGCAGAACGCCGGTTTTACTTCCCTTGTGGCCAGCCTCCACACCATGAAGGGGATGGTGATGGTGTAAATGCACAGGCCCCAGACCAGCACGGCCTTAGCCATGAAAGGAGGCAGCATGGCAGCCCCCACCACGGTGGATACCATGATTCCGTTAAATGTAACGAACCAGCTTGGGACAAAGGTATCAAGCTTCACTCCGCCAAACACATTATTAAACAGGAAAACCAGGATATGTATGGCGTGGATACAGACAGCCGCAATCAGGATGATCCTGGCAGGCCCCGGAGCCCAGTCCTTATAATAGCTGCACAGGATCATGGTTACCATGGTGATTCCCGCATAGAGGCTGGCCGGGACCGTATTCTTATATTCCCCCTTTGCAACGGAAGGGTAAAGGATGATTTTTCCCATATAACACAGCAGCACCGCCGTGGCCGCCCACATGGTCAGATGACGGATCCAGTCATATCCAAGTCCCTGATAGATATTGCTCAGCGTTGCCGCGCCCAGCATGGTGGCCACTACCGGGATGGGCATGTTTTTCAGTCTCTCTTTCATAGGCTTAAGCCTCCTCATAATAGAATTCAAAGTTCTCCTTTGTATGGAAGAAATCTGAGTAATCAATCTCAAATAATGGCTTCTTCACTTTTGATACATCTATCTTCCCTGCAATCAGCTGGGTAAGCACACCGCCGTAGGACAGATCTCCCTGAAGGATGGCGCCGTATATCTTTCCGTTTTTATGGATGACCTTCCGGTAAATGCCGTCCTTGTCTTCCATGACCACATCATAGCTGTCATCCGGCCTTTCCGGGATTCCCAATGACATGGTGGGGATGCCCAGGAAATTCATGGTGGACTTGCTGGCAAAAAAGTCGTCCATGGTAGCCCTCCTGCCATTTGCCCCATGGCTCATTGCCATATTCACCGCAGCCACCATGCCCTGCTTCACTGCCGCGGGCCAGATGGGGGAACGTCCGGTCACATCGCCTGCACCGTATATGTCAGGAACACTGGTCTGCCCGTACCGGTCAATCACAAGGCCAAACCGGTCGCACTCCACATCGGACCCTTTCAGGAAATCAATGTTGGGGCGCACGCCTGCGGTGACGACCAGCATATCGCATGCCAGTTCGGAACCGTCGGTCAGCTTCAGGGATGTGACGGTTCCCTCCTGCTGACACACTTCCCGGATGCCCACGCCCAGATGCAGGACAATACCTTCATGTTCCATGGCCTTTTCATAGGTTCCTGAACTTCTTGCATCCAGCTGTTTTGCCAGCAGATGCCCTTCCATCTCAACCAACCCCACCTTTTTCCCAAGGCGGAGGAATCCAACCGCTGCGTCCAGCCCCGTAAGGCCGCCGCCCATGACCACGATGTGTTCCGCCTTCACGGCCCCTTTCTTAATGGCTTCCACCTCGTCCAGGTTATGGAAGCCGTACACGCCCTCTGTTCCCACCAGTCCCTTAACAGCAGGCAGGAGTGTGTGGGAGCCGGTGGCAATCAGGAGCCGGTCATAGGCAATGCTGGTCCCATCTGAAAGAAATACCTGTTTTTCCTTATCATCCAGCCCCGTACAGGTGACGCCTTTTCTCCAGTCTGCCTTGTGCCTGTCCTCAAAATCATCCTCTGCAAAACAGAGTTCCTCCTTTGTCCGCATATTGCCCAGATAATGGTGCAGGATACATCTGGAATATATCGAGCTGTCCTTAGATACCAGGATGATTTCAGCTTCCGGACACTGCTTTCTCAGCTGCCGCACGCCGTTTATCCCTGCGGCAGACGCGCCTAATACCACATATCTCATTCATCCACCTCCTCCAGTGTGATTGCATTCATGGGACAGATTTCCACGCACATGGGCTTAGGGGTACCATCCTCCGTCCGGTGCACGCACATGTTGCATTTCATGATTTCCTTATGCTCCAGCCGGTCGCTCTTTAACACGCCGTAGGGACAGGCCATGATGCACATATAACAGCTGGCGCACTTCTCCTTGTCATATTCCACAAAACCAGTATCCGGATCCTTATGCATGGCCCCGGTCATACAGGTGTAGGCACATTCCGGGCGCTGGCAATGACGGCAGAATATGGGCGCGCATTTTGCCCCGCTGTCAATGACCACCCGGTTCCTGGCATCGCAGCTTTCATGGCTGACCACACAGGCTGTGACACAGGTCAGGCAGCCAATGCAGCGGCTCCTGTCAATTTTTATCCGAAGCATATGCATTTCCTCCTTCTATTTTCTCAAACCACACAGGTGTTGCCTTGTAGGACGGCTCCTTGGAATATGGGTCGTAAATGGATGGGGTCAGCCGGTTGCACTCAATGTAATGGATGGGCGCGTAAAGCTCCCCGGGCCTTACCTGCTCCGATATCCTGACCCTCAAATCGGCCTGCTGCCCATTGGCGGAGTGGACCCGGACCCAGTTGTTTTCCTCAATATGCCCGGCGGCTGCCGTGTCCGGATTCATATACAGGTATGCCTCCTTTGCCGACACATCCCCGATAAACCGTACCTCGCTGGTCCTGGACTGGGTATGCCACTGACCCACGCTGCCGCGTCCCGTGTTGAGCACATATGGGAACCCTTCCGTCACAGGCAGCGGGTTCTCCTTAGGCGCTTCAAACTTAAACTGCGCCTTCCTGCTGGGTGTAAAGAAGCAGCCGTCGCCGTAAAGCCTGCGCTCATCCTCGTCAAGGACATCCCCTTCCCTGAACGGCCACTGGATTCCGTGGGAATCCTCTAACATTTCCCAGGTAATGCCGGTAATGTCACAGGGCATGCCTTTTGAACATTTCTTCATCAGCTCAAAGCATCCCCTGGGGGTTTCCCAGCCATTCAGGAGACTGCCCATACCCAGGGCCTTTCCAACGCCCAGGATGGCCTCGTAGTCCGTAATCTCATTTTCCCCTTTCTCAAGGCAGGGGCGCATGGCGGAAAGGCGCCTCTCCAGGTTGATGTAGGTCCCCTCTTTCTTGATTCCCGGAACCACGGGGAAGAATACCGTACATTCCTCAGCGCTTTCAATGGTGTCATAGATATCCTGGACCACAAAGAGCTCCAGCTTCTTCACCGCGCTGGCAAATGTCTCGTTGTTGGTCCAGCTGTGCCTTGGATTGGTGCACAGGATCCATAGGCCTTTAATCCTTCCCTCATTGATCCCCTCAATGATCTGGTTATAGGTGGCTGTGGGCTTCTCAGCCAGCACGCCCTCGTCCACCCCCAGCGCCTTTGCCACACTGGCGCGCCTGGCCGGATTGGTGAAATCCCCGCCCGCATAAAGCACAGCCGTATTGCTGTAGGCCCTGGAGCCCATGGCGTTGCACTGGCCTGTGATGGAATTGGCCCCGGTTCCCGGACGGCCTATGTTGCCTGTCATCAGCGCGATGTTGATGATGGACTGGGCGGTGCGCACTGCCTCGTATCCCTGGTTCACGCCCATGGTCCACCAGAAGGAAACACGCTTCCCGCTGTGGATCAGCCCGGCCAGCTCAAGGACCTGCTCTTTTGAAAGCCCGGTCGTCTCCTCCACATTGTCCAGGGTGTAATCCTTCACGAACTCCTTAAATTCCTCATATCCTTCTGTGTGCGCTTCTATATATTCCTTACAGACATATCCCTTATCAATGAGCACCCCCGCCAGGATGTAGAACAGCCTCAGGTCCCCCCTGCATTTAACCGGATACCAGTAATCCGCGTTCATGGCTGTTTCTGATTTCCTGGGGTCAATGACAATCACCTTCTTGTCAGGGTTCTGGCGTACCCGTTTCCACAGGATCGGGTGGGCCACCACCGGATTGGCCCCCACGAATATGATGGTATCGGAAAGCTCCAGGTCCTTAAGCGTATATCCCGGCGCGTCAAATCCATAACTCTGCTTATGCGCAACCACTGCGGTTGCCATGCACAGCCGGGTATTGCCGTCCACATTGGTCCCCAGATAATTCCTCATCACATGGCCGAACAGTGCAAATTCCTCCATGGTAAGCTGACCCGTGCTGATTCCGGCCACGCTCTCTTTCCCGTATTTCTCCTGCAGTTCCTTCAGCTTATCCGCAACATGAGAAAAACCCTCATCCCATGTGACCTCCTTCATGGAACCGTCTGCCTGGCGTATCTTTGGAAGGGGCGATGTCTTTACCACGGTCTGCTGCCTGTCCAGGGAAAGCCCCTTGATGCAGCAGAACCCGTCATTGACCGGATACCCCTTGGTGGGCAGCACCTTCACAATCCGCCCATCCTCCACGTAAAAATCCATGTTGCAGTCCAGGGCACAGTAGTTGCAGGTTGATTGTACCTTTTTCATGCGTTCCTTACTCCTTCCCCATTAATATTTTATCCCGCTCCAGTAAATCCGCTCCTCAAGTTCAGCCAGGTCCGGCAGGGACACGTCCTTAAGGGCCCACTTCTTAAACTCCTTAAACCCGGTCCGGTCCACGATGTACCCAATATGTTCCTTGCCGCCGGGCGCCTCCGGGTCAATGTATTCCTTCACATACTCATAGGTGTTTGTGATGATTTTTAAAATCCCCTCCTCATCCGCCCACTTGATGAAATCCTCCCCCATGCGCGGATTCTTCTTGCCGGTCCTTCCAAGAAGGGTCAGGCGGTAATACTTTTTTTCACTGCGCACCCATGCCCTGGTAGGACACTGGATGACACACTCGCCGCAGCCAATGCACTTTTCATGATTCCTCTGCACCCGGTAGTTTACGGTTTTCAGGGCGCCGACCGATTTTTTCTCACAGGCTTTCACACAGGCGCTGCAGCTGACACAGCGGTCCTGCCTGTATTCCGGTTTTGTCATTCCCATGATGCCAAAATCATGCATCCTGACCTTGGCGCAGTCATTGGGACACCCGGTCAGGGCCACCTTTACATGAAGGTCATTGGGAAATACCGCCTTTTCAATCTTAAATGCAAATTCGCTGGTATCGTAGCAGGCATAGGGACAGACCTTATTGCCCACGCAGGCGGAAATATTCCTGGTACCCGACGCCGGATATCCGCGGCCCGGCTGGTCCTGGTTAATCCCGATGCCCTGTATGATGGGCTGTAAAAGCTCATTTACCTTATCCATGTCCTCATACCGGATGCCTGGGATCTCAAACCCCTGACGCACCGTCATGTGGACGCTGCCATTACCATACTGCTGGGCAATCTCCTGTATCATTGACAGGTACCTGGCATCCAGGTGTCCGCCCGGCACCCTGACGCGGGATGCGGTCAGTCCGCGCTCCTTGGTGACGCGGAAGGCATTTTTCTTTAACTTCTTTGTATTGATATCCATTACACGCCTCCTAATCCAACAGATTCTTTCCCACCGTATAGGGGAATACCGGTCCGTCCACACAGACGTATTTATCCCCGATGCGGCAGTGTCCGCATTTGCCGATCCCACAGCACATCTTCCGCTCATAGCTCACCCAGATATTCTCCTCCAGGAAGCCGCGCTCCAAAAGCCCTTTGACAGAGAAACGCATCATGGCCGGCGGTCCCACCACAATTGCCTTTGCGGATGAGGCATCCTTAAGGTCCAGGTCAGGTATGTACTTTGTCACAAGTCCCACCCGTCCTTCATAGCCATCCTCCGCCCCGTCCACGGTAAGGAACAGGTCCATGGTCTTTTCCCATTCTTTAAAGTCCGCCTGAAACAGGATATCACCGGGACTTTTAAAACCAGCAATCATCGTCATGCCCCTTCGCTCCCCGGGATGATGGGAAAAATACTCCGCCACCCCGCGCACCGGCGACACCCCGGTGCCTCCGGCAATGATTACAAGTTCGCTGTCCTTATAATCATCCACATCAAAGCCATTTCCGTAAGGTCCGCGCATGAACAGGGAATCCCCTTCATATCGTTCAAATACCTCTCCGGTCACCCGGCCCACCCGCCGAATGGTCAGGTCCACGTAGTCCGGCCCAATCCCGCTGACCGAGATAGGTGCCTCGCCGTACTTTGGAATGGACACCTGGAAAAACTGTCCCGGCTTCACTTTCCCGAAATACTCCATGGAAAAGGTGTACTCAATCTCCGTATGTTTTTTTACATTTACTATCTTTGACAAAAATGGTGCATACTCCTGTCCCTTCATCAGCGCACCTCCTTTTTGGTATTCCCGGCGCCGGCACATACGCCCTCCCGGACCCTATTCCCTTGGTTCCTGCGCGCCTGGTCCCCGCACGCCTGATTCCCGCCCTCCGGATCTGCGTTTCCCATATCCGCCAAACGGTTCACGCAGGCTGAAAATGAGATATATTCCGGACAGATGTCGTCACACCGGCCGCAGCCCACGCACATCTGGTATCCGAACTGTTTCTTAAAATCAGATATCTTGTGCAGGACCTTAAAGCGCATGCGCTCTCCTTTGGAATCCCGGTAACAGCCTCCTCCCGCCACATCCGTGTAGCCATCCACCATGCAGGAAGCATGTACCCTGCGCCGCTCTCCCGCCCTTTCGTTGTCCTGGTAGAATATATCCTGCATGGTAAAGCAGGTGCAGGTAGGACAGGCAAAATTACACCGGCCGCAGCCAATACAGCGGCTGTCGTAATCCTTCCACAACCCGGCCTTTACATGCTCAGGCCCGCATTCCTCCGGTATCCTTACCTTCACATGGTTTTCACTGACAAAATCAGGCCCTGCCTCAGTCCTATCCGCGCCCAGTCCGTCCAGCAGCCCCTCCAGTCCATCCATGGTGCCTGTGATTTCTGCCCGGACCTGTCCGTCAACCTTCTTTATATTCATGGCAGCATCATATTCCTCTGTCTGGTTGGTTCCCATGGACACACAGAATCCGTTGTCACAGGATTTGCTGCAGCCTAAAAGCACAAGGCGCAGCCCCTTCCTCAGCCGTGCATAATAGCTGTCCCCAAAATGATTTTCCAGATAAACCGCATCCAGCCTTTTAAGGGCGTGGATATCGCAGCTTCTCATGAACAGGAGCGCCGGTTTCTTCCTCTCCGGCTCAGCCTCCTTTACCTCCCCTTCCGTAAAATAAAAAAGGATCTGGGTAATAGGCAGGATTGCCTCCTTAAATGAATACGCGGACTTCGTTTCCCATTCCAGTTCCTCAAACCGTTTCAGCCGCCCATATCTTACCACATCCGTATCCGAATACATTCCTTCCCCGGCCATGCACTTCGGTCCATAAACCACATAATCCCGGTTCCACATCTCAAACAACTGATGCAGCCCATCTTCCCGCAGACAGTAACCCATGCAGCACATACTCCTTTTCCTTGTTAATAATTTAACTATAACAGATAAAAACAAAAAATGCCGTGATTTATATCACGGCTGTTTAAAATAATCACTTAATTTTTCTAAATCAGGTACCCAGAAATGGTTCTTTTCCACATATATAAGGCCCAGATCCCCCAATTTCTTGGCCTGTCTGGATACGGTCTCCCGCTGGGAGCCAAGCATCTCCGACAGATAGGTGATGCTGAGCTGCATCTGGATCAGCACCCCATTATCCGTCGTGACACCGTAGTCCCTGGCCAGCTTGTATAGCTTTGCAGCCAGCCGTTTCTCACCTTTCATGGCATTGGTGGTATTCTTCATCTGTCTGTAAAGCCTGCGTACCCGAAGGGCCATGGCGTCAAAGGCAGCCCTGGTCAACCCAGGATCCCGCTCCATCACGTGCCAGAACCGCTCCTTGGAAAGCACCAGCACCTGGGCGCTTTCCCGGATTTCACAATTAATGGAGACAGGCAGGTCCTGGAACATGATCTCATTGAGCATTTTTCCAGGCCCGTATATGAACACCACTTTCTTTTCCCCCAGGGTGTTCAGCTTATAGAGGGAGGCAAGCCCTTCTAATATAATATAGAAACAGGACAGCCCCTCACTGTCATAAAACACATGCTGTCCCTTCTCATACCGTTTGATACAGGCAAAGGACATTATCTCTGCCCTGCTGGACGGACTGGCATCCCTTAATATATCTGAAATCCCAAACGCTTCCCCAACCGTCATCCCGCAGTCCCCCATGCCTTTTCCCATGACCTTTTGCCCATGTCCCGTTCTGTAAAAAAAAGTCTTTAAACACAAGGAACCCCTCCTCATATTTAAAGACTTGCTTTAGCTGGGCTACAAGGATTCGAACCTTGAACTGACGGAGTCAGAGTCCGTTGCCTTACCGTTTGGCGATAGCCCATTAATACAACGTTTTGAATTATACAATATTTTAGCAATTTAGGCAAGCCCTTTTTTGACTTTTTACATTTTTTTCGCCCAATCCCCGCCCAATGTTTCGGACCTTCTCACATATCCTCCAAAACGCTGCAAACCAGCGCCCGGGAATCCTCTCCTCGCAGACGCTGGTATTCTCTTACCGCATACCTTAATCAAAATTTCTCAATTCTGGAATTGCAGCCTTTTTTAACCGAAATTGTCCCACAAGTTCTTTAAGCTTCCTGGCCTGATCCGATAGTTCCTCGCTGGACGCTGCGCTTTCCTCCGCGGTGGCGGACGTTGTCTGGACCACGCTGGAAATTTGGTCAATGCCAATCGTAACTTGGGAAAGAGAACTTGCCTGTTCCCCTGAGGACGCCGATATATCTTCAATGGCCTGTGTAATTCCCTGCACGCCTTCCACCACATTTTTTAAGGATTGGGCTGTTTCATCTGCGATAACGGCCCCGTTCTCCACAGCCTTCAGGGATTCCTTAATCATTTCCGCGGTATTGTTGGACGCCTCTGCTGATTTGCCTGCCAGGTTTCGCACCTCGTCAGCCACCACGGCAAACCCTTTCCCGGCTTCCCCTGCCCTGGCCGCCTCGACAGCCGCATTTAAAGCCAGGATATTGGTCTGAAACGCGATATCCTCAATGGTTTTTATGATTTTTCCAATCTCTTTCGAGCGGTCGCTGATATTGGAAATAGCCTCCAGCATTTCCGCCATTCTTTTGCCGCTTTCCACGGCATAATCTTTCACTTCTTCCGCTGTCCGGGTTGCATTTGAAGCACTGTCTGCATTCTGTGCCACATGACTGGTCAACTCGTTAATGGTCGCGGCAAGCTCCTCAACCGAGGACGCCTGTTCCGTTGCCCCCTGAGACAACATCTGGGCTCCTGCGGCCACCTGGTCCGAACCTCCGGCCACCTGGTCCGCAGATTCATTAATCCGCAAAAGCGCCATACTCAAATGATCCGAAATTGCCTCCATCGATTCTCGGATCATCTCAAATTCCCCACGATAATCCGCATGGATCTCCACGCAAAAATCATTGCCGCCCATGCGTTCCAGATTTGTCTTTACATCCATGATCACATCCTTCAGACTCGCCTGCATCTGCCGGAAAGAATCAGCCAGTTCCCCAAACTCATCCCTGGAAACATAAGGAATTTCCTCCTCCAGATTTCCCTGTTCAATTTTCTCCGCAGATTCTAACAGAACATAAATAGGGGAAATAATCCGTTTTCTCAGGATGCCGAGCATCAGGATTGTTAACATAAAGGCAGCCCCAAAAATAAAACACAGCACCATCCTGCTGGCGGAGGCACTTTCCATCGCAGTATTCTTAAACTTCAGGGCATTGTCTGCAGCCGTTGCAATAATGGCATCCAAACCATTGATGGCATCCTGCTCAAGCTTTGTATACTGCTCCACCTGTTCCCCGGATGGAATCTGCCCGGAATTGACTATCTCCAGAATCTGCTGCCCGGATGAGGACCAGGCGTCGACCATAGCCAGGATATTCTTCATATTATCGCTCATAGGAGCGGTTTTATCTACCTTATTTCCTTCGATGTCCCTGATTACCTGCTCCACAGCCATCAGGTTAGCGGTAAGATCCGCTGAAGGCGGGATATTGTAAAGGATCATCTCCCTCAACCCGTTTCCGGTCTGGGAAATCCTGGACTTTGCCTCCCACATTCCAACCAGATTTGTGTGGGGCCGTTCATAGAGTACCTCCGTATTGCCGGATATATTATGGATGTAAGTAATGGAAGTCAGGCCCAACAAAAGCAGGATAACTAAAAGAATCCCGAAAGACATGCTCAGTAATTGTTTGATTTTCAAGGTAGAAATCCTTTTTTTCATGATAAAATCCCTCGTCAACTTCATGTTTTTCATAACTTATCGTTCTAGTGAATATATCGACTGATTCAAATTAATGATAAGGGAAAAAATGTCACATCTTTCAAAAAATAGCGCTGCTGGGCTGCGACAAAAAAGCTGATAAACAAGAGAGTTCCCTCTCAGTTTATCAGCTTTCACTTACCTGGGCTACAAGGATTCGAACCTTGAAATGACGGAGTCAGAGTCCGTTGCCTTACCATTTGGCGATAGCCCATTATTCAATTTTAAATCCCGCAGTGTTGGCAATCACGGTGCCGATTAACAGCTGCGGGATTAATTATACCCATATTGTGGCAAATAGTCAAGCACTTTTTTATCCAATTATTTTGTTTCAGCTATTTTATATCAACCGGAAGTCCCATTCCTCTCAGCAAGGTTCAGCCTGTGAATACGGAAAATGGAAATAATCAGCGGAATAAAAATAGAAAATGCACCGATTGCCCCAGTAGAGGTCAGGAGAATCTGTACGATTTTCATCAATCCCATAAGGGATACAAAATAGCACACTATCATAAATGCAAGTGCTATAACAAAAACCTTAAGCTTCCGGTCAATCCCTGAGTTTTTCCAAAGCTTGATAAAACGTGCCGCTATACTGAATGCAAAGGTGGGCCCGGTAGTAATTACCGCAATAAAAATAACAACCCAGTAAATAATGGTAAGCGTGCTTCCCAGATAATTCTGACAGATGTTCAGAATCGGGGTGGAGTTAAGCTGCTCCGGCAGGAACGGAAGCACGATACAGGATGTTGCAAAAAACAGGACGCTGACAAAAATTGCAATCATGATACCGGAACCGACCGCATCTTTCTGGTCCCGGATTTTTTCTGAATAACTGCTAAGGGTGGCCCCCCATGAGCCAACATTAAAACAATAAGAAATAAGCATGGTATACCCCGTGGCAAGAGAGGCTCCGCTCCAGTCCACCCCTGTCCTAAAATTTCCCAGCAGGCCAACAAGAACATCTCCCCGTATTGCACACACAGCAGCCAGGACCGCCAGAAGGCTGCCTGTCAGAGCCAGGGTCATCACGGTGTTGAATTTGCGCAGGAATGCACTGCCGTAAACACTAAGGATGGCAAATACAAAAGCTGCAATGAGTGAACCTGCCTGTACAGGCATTCCAGTGGTTGAATTGGCAAGAGCGCCGAAAAGGGCCATTGCTCCAGCACAGGCGGCAATACCTGATAATATGGTATAAAAATCAAAAAACAGTGTGACAATCTTCCTAAGTCCAGGGTTGGAACCATCCCTATGAAGACCATATAGGGCAAGATAAAATCCATTGTAATCCGTTACTTTATAAGCCCTGATTACATTGATACCCAGGATGCAGCAGGCAGCCATGATGGTCATGAAAATCAGAATGAAAATTAGCATATGGCCGCCGCCATATCTGGCAAAATAGCTGGTGGCATAAGCGCCGGAAGCCATTGCGCCTCCGCAAAAGGCCCCAAAAACCAAGGCTGCAAGTCCAAACCAGACTGACAGACGCATTCTAATCGTATATTTTTCCTGTAACATAATATCCTTTATCCTTTCACCGTGCATATTGCCGCAGTAACTCACTACAATCCACTACCATTCCCTGCTTTGCAGATTCAAGGCAGGCCATGACCATGGCAAAGCTTTTCACATTGTCCTCAAGGGAGGTTTCCGGAACATCCCCCTGCTCAAGACTGTCCAGAAACATATGGAAGCCGTATTCCATTTCAGTATACTTCATTTCTGGCTGCAGGATTTCCTCTCCCTGCTGTCTGCCGGTATTAAGTACGACCACCTCTGCCCTTTCATGTTTATAAAAATACACTGCTCCATCTGCATCCAGCGTCAGGCAGCCCTTGTCACCTGTAATAGTAAAATTCCCGTCCCAGGAGGTTTCCTTTCCTCTGGCCGCCCAGCTTCCGCTATATGTAACCGTAACACCATTGGTCATCTGAAAGACTGCATGTGTATCAGGCTTTCCTTCATATAGGGACCAGTACGGTCTGGAAACGCGGCAATACGCTTCCTTACAATCAGCGCCCGTAAAAAACCGTATCAGGTCAAAATGGTGGATGGACACATCCTGCAAAAGAGGCATTTCTAATCCCGCCCTGTATCCCTGCAGGTCCTCCTGCTGGCGGAATTCCAAAAGTATGGATTCCATCCTGCCAATCATACCATGGTCAATGGCTCGTTTAATGGCCTGGTTATGGGGTCTCCATCGGTAATTCTGTGAGGTCATGAACCTTCGGGCAGGATATTGGGCTTTCAGGCGCAGTAACTCCATGGCCTCCTCCATATCCATTGCCAGCGGCTTCTCTGTAATCAGATTCATGCCTTTTTCCAGTGCCAGCCTATCGGCCTCAAAGTGCAGCACGCCCGGAAGCACTACCACGGCAATATCTGCATCTGTCTGTACAATGGATTTCCTGAAGTCAGTAAACGTGATTACAGGATTAATTCCATAATCTGCACATATTTCCTGCATTTCGTCCTCACTGCCTGCTGCGCCTGCCAGATGGCATTGTTCAGATTTTAAAATCAGTTCCAGCCACCGCCGGCCCCAGAATCCCATTCCAAGGAGTAATATCTTATGCTTCATTCCAGCCTTCCTCCCCGATTTCCTCCATCACTTCCCTCCAAAGAGGGAATCTGGGAAGGGAACCTTCAGACCAGCCGCATCCGCCGGAGATTACTGTTTTTACACCGCCTGCCTTTAAGGCTTCTATCACCTTCATTTTAATATGGCCCTTTATCTCATCCCTGTCATTCCCTGCAAAATCAGAGCTTGGTTTATATCTGCCCTCAAGTTCTTTATAACCATGGCCATTGGCATGATCCAGCCCACCTACAAGGACCCGGTCTGTTTTCTGGCGCATTTCTCCAATGGTTAGCTGGCCTTGCTCCTGATCCGCCCAGTTAAATGCATCTACCGGATAATCCAAAAACCATTGGCTGGTGCTGGCATCCCCATGGCAGATATGGGCCATGTTAAACCATGTCCTGTCTTTTATTGCATTAATATTGCTCACATCATATTTCCTTGCACACTCATCAAACATATCCCTGCCCATCAGTTTAGCCATACCACACTGATACCCCAGGAAAAATCCAGCGGCCCCCGCATCAACAAACGCCTCCATTAGCCGCTCATTGGTCTCGGAAATCACTTCAAGGGCTGCCCTGGCATAGCTGCCGGAGTATTCAAAATGCGAAAGGATTACTTCCGGGTGGAAGAACCCTCCCGTCATCTCCCCCATCCATATGAATGGACTGAAAACAGTGGCCAGCACAGGCACATCTCCCTGATAATAGTCATTCACCCGTTTACAAACCTCGATTTCCCTAGCCAAGGCACCCGTTTTCAGGTCCGGCACCTTTAGTTTCGCCCACTGGTGCGGATTATTGATTGCGCTTGCCTGTACGTTCATCCAGGTATCGTCATAAATATGGGCCGCCGGTCTTAACACCTGCCCGAAATCTTCGGTAAAATACATGCCATTAGGCATCAGTTTTATAAAATCAAATTGATATGTATTCTGATATGCTATGGTTGCCTCGGTAAAATCCTTTGCATTTCTGTCTACCAGATTCATATGGGGCCCCCAGGCCACAAACGCCGGTCTGTCTGTCTTTCTTCCTTCTTTTACTGCCATCAAACGTTCTTTATGCGTCATCTCTTAAGTTTCCTCTCTTATATGGTTTCCCTGATATCCACATGCGGAACATGTCTGGCAATACAAAATTCAGCATCTTTTATGCTTTACGCATGTCCGATTGATGCTCCTGCTTTAAATGTGGTTTTCAGGTAATGGTCCTCACAGGGCCTGTTATTCAGGATATCACACAGCATTTCTGCCGCAAGTTTTCCCATCTCTGCTTTAGGGACATTGATAGTAGCCAATACTGGTTCAACATAGGAAGCAAATGGAATATCATCACAGCCCGCCACGGAAATATCTTCCGGAACACGTATCCCCCTCTGCCGCAAAGCCTTCATTGCCCCGATAGCCACCAGGTCGTTAACAGCGAAGACCGCATCTACATCCGTGCCCCTTTCTAAAAGCTGATTCATTGCCTGGAATCCTGTATCCAGGTCAGCGATATAAGGCATCTCGCCATCAATCAGAAGTTCCGGCAGTACCTGCAGGTCATTGGCTTTCATGGCCTGGCAGAAATTAGCATACTTTTCATGAGATGTCTCTTTTAGAGAATATCCGCTCAGAAAAGCAATCCGCTTATGACCAGTCCCTGCCAGAAACCGGACCATCTCCCCAATGGAATCCTCATAGTCAATCTTCAGCACCCTGCCAAACTCCGGGCAGCCTGAGACCACACGGATACCGCTTGCACAAGCCCGGCGGATAGCCGGTTCCATGCTGTCAATGTATGTTGCCAGGAATAATCCATCCACATTCCTTGCTATCAGGTCAAAAATGGCATCTTCATTAAAGTTAAAGATATTAATATCTATGGCTGATACAATATATCCCCGTTTTCGGGCTTCCTCCTGCATGGCTTCCGCCACTTCCGCATAACGTGGATTCTTTAAGTTATTTACTACCAGCGCCAAATGGCCGCTTCTGTTCGTAGCCAGACACCTGGCTGCCTGGTTTAGATAATAGCCCTTTTCTTCAATTGCTTTCCTTACCCGTGCGGCAAGTTCCGGGCTCACATACTTTGTTCCATTTATTACATGGGATACTGTAGCCTCAGATACACCCGCTGCTGCTGCAACTTCCTTTCGCTTTGACATCCTCGTTCTTTCCCTTCCATTTATTCTGGTGTTATTATATTACCAGTTTCAGAAAAAGGGAAGGATAATCCTATTTCCTTCAGGGTTATGTGATTTCACATATCCAATTATAAATTGACAAAACCACCTGTCCTGGCAGACTCCTCTATTGCAGATACCACACGCATTGCCTCATAAGACTCCTTTGCAGGCACAGGTGATGGACCATGGTCCTGTATTGCTTTTACAAAAGTACTGACCACTTGTGAAGACGGATTCTCCTGGCTTATATACCGTACCTTCTCGCCGGAATCCATGATTACCTCCAGTGCGCAGTCCTGACTGTACTGAACACGGAGCACCCCTTTCTGGCAATAGTAAACTGTCCCGTTTTCCATTGGTCCGTAATTAGAATAAGACAGGTTCAGGGTACCCATGACACCCGATCTGCTCTCCAGGACACAGACTGCATTATCATATACATCCACAAGCCTTCCCTCTGCATCACACTTGTCCCTGGTACCAGCGATGGCCCCAACCCTTATAAAAGGTTCTCCCAAAAGATAACCAAGTACATCACACTTATGAATCCCCAAATCAGTGATACACCCAAAACCTGAATTCCGTTTATTCAAGTACCAGGTGGATGTGGACCGGTTGATGCTGAAACGCTCCGGTCCGTCATGTGCCAGTGTACACCTAAAGGCAATGACTTTTCCCAATTGACCGCCCATTAAAATCTCCTTTGCCTTTCTATGGGCCAAGGTAAAACGCTGGTTATGGGCTGCCATGTAAAATGCCTTACTCTCCTGCTCAGCCTCCAGCACTTGACCGGCTTCCTTAAGGCTCATGCACATGGGCTTTTCACATAAAACATACTTGTCCCTCTTAAGAGCTTCCATGGAAATCCTTCCATGGCTGTCATTGGAAGTACAGATTACAACCCCGTCAATGGTTTCATCATCCAGCATTTCTTCATATTGGTCATAGACCTTACCCCCATACCGATTGGCCAGGGACCTGGCGTGTTCCGGCACATAATCGTAAAAACCTGCAAGTTCTGCATCCTTGCTTTCCGCAAGTTCTGGTACATGACGGATTTTTGCAATCTGCCCACAACCTATGATGCCAATCCTCGGACACCTATTCTGTTCCAATTTCCCTTCCTCCTTCTCCTATCTTTTTATAGTTACGCGCGTAACTAATGGTTAAAAAAATATATGTATATGATAAATGCATGTGGGTTACGCGTGTAACTAAAACTCATTTTATCATGTTCCACTAATTTGTCAAGCATTTTTCTTTTATTTCTCAATTATTAATCTTTTTTTATACAATACTATATTTAATAATGCAGTACTGGGTAAACCCACATAAAAACATCCATCTGCCTTTCACCCTGCAGATGGATATTTTCCTGCGCCCCTTATGAACAGGCATCTCCTGCCTCTGTGTATGACGGTATCCAGCCCCCCAGGGCCGCTGAAACCTTCTCAATAAAGAAATGGGAAATGCTCCCCACGATCAGGGCAGCAATCACGGTCCCCTCCCGTATGCCCAGCACATGTCCTGTCACCGCAACAGAAACCACCACCGCGCTGGCCACAATGCTCATATCAAACCCGGTCTTCACACGACCGAACCGCCATCCGGTAAGTCCTGCAATCACACGGACCAGCCCTTCACCAGGAAGGATCAGGACATTGGGGATGACCTCAAATGCAATCCCCAGCCCCAGGAATACACATCCCAGCAGCAGCATCAGCACCTGTCCCACATAACCTCCTGTCTGCCAATAACTGAGGATGCAGAGCCAGCCGTCAATGCAGACGGAAAATAAAAGTGCCGCCGGAAGCTGGAGCAGCTGGATTTTCTGAAACGCTTTCCCCAGCAGGATTACCTGGATGATGAACATGACCGAATTGACCATCATGGTAAAGGTTCCCAGGGTATGGGGAAAAATAAAGGTCAACACAAAAGCAAGGCTGGTAATCGGTGACGTTCCCAGCCCTGCTTTTGTTATCAGGCTTATTCCCAATGCACTGAATATGACTCCTGCAATGAACATTCCATAACGCTTAAACATATCTGAATTTTTCACGTGCTGACACCTCTATTTTTTTTAGTATACCTAAAATATTTTATATATTTAATCATAGCACGTTCTATTATCCGCTACAATGGGCATACTGACCAACTTGAGGATGAAAATTCAGCAATGTGCACAATCATTTTTAGAGTATCTAAAAAATTTTTAGGTCCCTTTCTGCCGCCTGTCAATCAGGATATGGGCCCCCAATGTCACGGCAGCGCTGAATAACAGCTGTACATAATAGGCAATCCCCCTGGAAAGCACCATGGCCGGAAGCAGCAGGTCCCCGTAAAAAATAGGGTCAAATATGGTCAGGAACAAATGCTCGCTGATTCCCATGCCGCCCGGGAGGGGAAGCATATCTGCCGATATGGATATGGTTGCCTGCAAAAGGATAAGGGTGGCTGCATGGGTTCCTTTTAGCCCAAATGCCTTATAGACAAAATATGTAACAGAAAACAGGACTATCCTCTGGCAGAAAGTAAGGAGCGTCACCCGCACCAATACGTCCTTGTGCCGGCGCAGGTAGGATGCTGTTTCATTGTAATGGTCCATGGTCAGGTTAAGCCGCTCTGTCCTGGACAGTTTATCCTTCAGTATATGCAGTCCCACCAGGAATCCCAGCAGCTTCATGACAATGTTCTTTGCCAGGGAAGTGTGGAATGCCAGGATCAGCATGGCCAGACAGAACACCACGTTCAGTGTAAGGCCCAGATAGAACACCGGCATGACCTCATACAGGTAACGGTCCAGCAGCCCTCTTCCAAATACAGCCAGAAGACATCCCACAATGACCAGCACGGACTTGTACGTAATGGTCACAACCATCAGCACCACGGTTGCCACGGGCACCGGTATCATATTCTTCCTCATATAATAGACCTGGGCCGGCTGCCCTCCCCCTGCCGAGGGCGTGATACAGCTAAAGAAAAAGCCAATGGCCGAATACATGAAGCAGGTCCGCCGCTTTGCCTTTACCTGCAGCGTTCCAAAAAGATAATGGAGGATGGCCGACTCAGCCCATATGAAGAATACCACACAGGCCACGCCCAGGATCAGGAACACCGGCGATGCCTCGGTCATGGTATCCGCTATATCGCTTAAGTCTTCCCCCCCAAACACGCTGTATATGGTCAGAAAGAATACAACCAGCAAAAATACGGCATTTAATATATTTTTCTTTTTACTAGACATTTAAACCCCTTTTTCCAGATAGCCGGCTCTCTGGCTAAACATCGCTTACAGGATAGGATACCATAAACCAAGTAATCCCGCAACCCGATATGCCCGCGGCACATCACAAAAAACCGGAAATCCATAAACTGGATTCCCGGCTTACTTAACAGCTGGGCTACAAGGATTCGAACCTTGAAATGACGGAGTCAGAGTCCGTTGCCTTACCATTTGGCGATAGCCCAATAACACAACGAAAGTTATTATATATCATAGTTCAATTTTCGTCAAGTACCTTTTTGAATATTTTTCCAAGCAGTACCTTTTTGAATATCTTTCCAGGCAATATTTTTCCAAAGACCCTTCCGGTTCCTGGCATATGCTCCGGACAGCCCTTCAGGCGCCTGGGTATTTCAGGATATTCTGAAGCTTTTTCATGGAGCGGTTGTATTTGGACAGGACTGTGGCCAAAGGCATTTCCAGGGTCTGCGCCACCTCCCTGTGCTTCATCCCGGCCGCGGTATGGAGAAGCACGATCTGACGCTCCTCCTCGCTGATTTTTCCAAGGGCGTCAAGGAGCACCTTCCTGTCCGCAGCCTGTTCCAGGGATTCACAGTACGCTCCCTCTTCCTTTTCTTCCAGCTCATCAAAGGCCACATTGCTTACCATTTTCTGTTCCCTGAACCTCATATAGCAGAGATTCCTGGCAATGGTAAAAACCCAGGCCAGGGGTTTTCCCAAAGGGACATAGGATTTGGCCTTGGTCCATACGCAAAGATATGTTTCCTGCATCAGGTCCTCTGCCTCATAAGGGCTTTTTGTCAGTGACAGGATAAAGCTGTACACCGGGCGGGCCGTTTCCTGGTAAAACTGGCGGAAGGCTTCCCTGTCGCCCTCTGCCATTGCCTGTATCATCTCTTCCTGTGACATCTGCCCTTCCCCCTTTGGGGATTAGCCTACTCTTTATTTCCCGACATGAAACTGTTCTCCACGGTAATGACGCACTCGCAACGCCCATCCCGCTTTTTAACCTCATCGCTAATCCTTGCTTTCAGTTTACCCTGCACAGACTGTTTATATTCCCAGGGAACTACTAAATCAAAAATCAGGTTAATCCGGGCCTGTCCGTCCACCATCCTGAAATCATGGAATTCCAGGCGGCTGTCAATATTTTCCAGGACATCGGCCACCATATCTTTGAATTTTACAACCAGTTCATTGTGCGTCTCCACCGGATCCATATGGATTACAAGAAGGAGGCGGAACCGCCGCAGCGCCTCCCGTTCAATGCGGTCAATAATCTCATGGCTGAACTCCACGTCACAGTCATTGGGGACCTCTGCATGGATGGAGGCCATGCTTCTGGTTGGCCCATAATTATGTACAATCAGATCATGGGTTCCCACAATACCGTCAAAGCCCTCCACAAAATTACTGATTTCCTCATAAAACTCCGGGTCAATCCCCTCTCCTATCAGGGGCGCCAGGGTATCTTTTGCAATATTCACGCCGGCAACCATGACCACCACGGACACGATGATTCCCACAATGCCATCCACATTCAGACCGGCCATGCCATAAACAGCAATGGAGAAAATCGTGGCCGACGTAGCTGCCACATCCCCCATTGCATCTGCCGAAGTTGCCATCATGACCTTGGAATTAATCCGTTTTCCAAGCTTCTTGTTAAACATGGACAGCCACAGCTTCACCCCCACGGAGAGCAGGAGGATGACAATGGAAATCCATCGAAAGGTCATATCCTCGGGATGGATGATCTTGCCCACCGATGACTTGAACAATGAAAAACCCACCTGTATGACCAGGAAGGCCACGATGAAGGCGGAAATATACTCAATCCTCCCATGTCCAAAGGGATGGTCGTCATCCGCTGGCTTTTCCGCCATCTTAACGCCGATAAAGCCGATAATGGAAGAGGCTGCATCGGACAGGTTATTAAATGCATCTGCCATGACAGAGATGCTGTTTACCAATATCCCAATCATCAGCTTGGCTGCAAACAGAAGAAGGTTGCAGAAAATCCCCACCCCGCTTGCAAGGGTGCCATACTCTGTCCTGACCTCGTCTTCCTCCACCTGTTCATGATTCTTAACAAAATGTTTTACCAGAAAATCAGTCATATCAATTCCCCATATTCTACCTTTTTAAGAAACAGCCCCTCAGGCGGGGCCGTAAACCCGGCCGCCTGCCGGTCCAGCGCCTTAAGGACAGACCTCATGTCCTCCGGCCTGCGCCTGCCCTGCCCCACTTCTATCAGTGTTCCGGCAAGGATACGCACCATCTGCTGCAAAAACCCGTTTCCCGTAAATGATATATGAAGCCTGGTGTGTTCCAGGCGTTCAAAGCATATGGACTCCAGGGTCCGTACCGTGGACTTTTTCATTTTTTTATTGCCGCTGAAACTCTTAAAATCCCAGGTGCCGGTCAGGAATGCCGCAGCCCTTTCCATGGAGTCCACATCCAGTTCCTGTCCCAGACCATAATAATAACTGCGCCTGAACACATCCTTTTTGGGTCCCATTTCAATCTGATACCGGTAGGTCTTGCTCACGGCGTTCAGCCGGCTGTGGAACCGCTCAGGCCCGGTTTGGATCCTCCACACAGCAATGTCCTCTGGAAGATACCGGTTCAGGTACTCCATTACCTCATCCGGAGTCCTCTTTCCCTTTAGCCGGAAATCAGCCACCTGGCCCTGGGCATGGACACCTGCGTCCGTCCTTCCGGAGCCCCGTACCTCCACCGGTTCCCCATCCAGCTTTTCCAGGATGCGTTCCAGTTTTCCCTGGATGGTCTTTTCCGTATTGCCCTGCTTCTGCCATCCGTCATAACGCGTCCCGTCATAGGACAGCCATATGATATAATTCATCTTAATTTTCCCCTATCTGTATTTCTCATAAAAGCCAGCGCGGTGGTCAATACCAGCCCGCACACCACTCCGCACAGATCCAGCCACACATCATCCACCTGCCCGGACCGACCATCCACAAACAGCTGAATGGTTTCGTCCACAAAAGGCACAAGAAAGGCCAGTTCTGCTGCCAGCCTGGGTTTCCTGATTCCTTTTGGCATCCATGTCCTGCAATTTAAGGCTAAAAGGATGCCCAGACCTGTATACTCTATAAAATGCGCTGTTTTCCTCACAATATGTTCGGTAAGCCATCCGCTGTCCAAATCCGCCATTTCACAAAAATCATGAAGCTTCATGAGCAGGAACCCGCTCTCCCTTGAGGATATATGGGCAGGCATAAGGGAATTACCGTAAATAAGGCAGATATATGCAATCAGCAGGATAAAGGCCGCCCGCTGTGCCGGACCTGCCGCTGTCCTGCGTTCCGGCTGTCCCGCTGTCTTTCCCCGCCCACACTGGTCCGCTGTCTTCCTGTTCTTCATCCTGTCATTACCCCTTTTTTCTTCCGGCCGCGCCCACGCACCCGCCTAAGCTTATCTTGCGCCCACGCTTATTTAAGGATACCGCTTGCATCCACGGCACGGATGGCCTTATTCAGCATTTCCTCATCCTGCACAAGGGCAAGGCGCACATATCCCTCACCGGACGGGCCAAAGGCGCTGCCGGGAGTTACCATGACCCCGGCCTTTTCCACCAGCGCCATCACAAATTCCTCTGAGGATTTAAACTTCCCCGGAATCCCAGCCCACACAAACATGGTGGCCGCGGGCCGTTCCATCTTCCATCCGATTCCGGTAAATCCGTCGCACATGATATTGCGGCGCGTCTCATAGGCCTTCATCGTGGTATGTACGCAGGACTGGTCTCCTGTTATGGCTGCAATGGCAGCTGCCTGGATGGGAAGGAACATGCCGTAATCCATATTGGATTTCAGCAGCTTGATCCTGGAAACCACTGCTTCATTGCCCAGGCAGAACCCAATCCTGGCGCCTGCCAGGCCGTATGTCTTGGACAGGGAATTAAATTCCACCCCAACCTCCTTTGCGCCTGGAAAACCCAGGAAACTGCCGCAGGTCCTTCCGTCAAACACAAGGTCGCTGTATGCATTGTCGTGAAGCACGATGATATCATGTCTGGACGCAAATGCAATCAATTCCTCATAAAATGAATCAGGCGCCATGGCAGTGGTGGGATTGTTCGGATATGAGACAACCATCAGCTTTGCCTTTTCCGCCACGTCCTCAGGTATCTCATCCAGACGGATCATATATCCGTTTTCCTTTTTCTGGGGCATATAATACAGATTGGCGCCCGCTATCTGGGGACCATCCCCGAACACAGGGTAACAGGGGTCAGGAACCAGCACCATATCCCCTTCATCCACCATGGTCAGCGCAATGTGCGCCAGCCCCTCCTGCGAGCCCAGCAGGGAACAGATTTCCCTGTCAGGGTCCAGTACAACCCCATAGCGTTTCCTGTACCAGCCGGAAACAGCATCCAGCAGCTCATTCCTGTCGCTGATGGCATACACATAATTCTTAGGGTCGGCGGCAGCCTTGCAGAGCGCCTCTGTGATATGGGACGCGGGCGGTATGTTTGGCGCTCCGATACTAAGGTCAATGACCTCCTCCCCCTGCTTAAGCTTCTGTTTCTTAATCTCAGCCAGCTTTGAGAAGATTCCCTCCCCAAAACGGTCCATCCTCTTTGCAAATTCCATTTCCGTCATCCTCCCTTATATATCCGAATCTTCCTAAAAACCCAGGGCGCATGCAATCAGCGGCAGGAACACCGCCGGAAGCAGGTTGCCGATTTTAATCTTGCTTCCCAGGACCAGGTTCAGTCCCAGCCCGAAAATAAGGATGGAGCCAATACAGGACATCCTGATAATCATCAGGTCCGTGAGATACGGCTTCACCAGTCCGGCCAGCGCAGTCATGCCGCCCTGGTATATCCCCACCGGAAAGATGGAGAAAGCAGTTCCAATGCCCAGGGTCGCGGTAAATACAATGGACAGCACCCCATCCATCACTGCTTTTGTAAACAGCGTGCTGTAATTATGGCTGAGCCCGTCCTCCAGTGAACCCACGATTGCCATGGCGCCCACGCAGAACAGCAGGGATGAGCTGACAAATGCCTCTGTAAAAGTCCCTGACTTCTGACCCCCGGGAATCCTGGACTTACACCAATCCCCCAGCTGCTCCAGTTTATATTCAATATTGATCCACTCCCCCAGGGCCGCTCCCGCCACCATACACACAACGGTCACAAGGGTATCCCTTGTCTCAAAGCCGCTGCCGGACATGGTCATCAGGCCTTTGATGCCCCCGGTTATCCCCACAAACACCACGCACAGCCCCACTGCGCTGGAAATGGTGTCCTGAAGGCGTTTTGGAAGGCCTCCCTTCAGCAGCATCCCAACCAGACATCCGGCCAGAATGGCCCCTATATTTACAATTGTCCCTAATCCTGTCATCCCTCTATACCTGCCTGTTCCGTAACCTTTTCCTGCCCTGGCAGACGGCGCCGTTCCAAAACGCCTCCTGCTCCTATGCGCGTGATTGGCGCCTCATTGGGATAGGACAGTCCATTTCGCCTATTATAGTACAATTTTCCAGATATGACAAGACAGGAAGCTTCCCAAAGGAAACTTCCTGCCTGCTGTCATGGTAATATCAAATCACGCGCCGGCTCCCGGACCGGGATTGCCGCCGCTGCCGCTCAGGGCACCCGCAGGTGGCGGCGGTGCGGCTGAAGGCTTCATTATCTTTTTCCAGGCATGCATTGCAAGGGCCATGGCAATCACGCCGTAGGATACGAATACACGGAAATATTCACCGATGACCGGATCCCCGAAGAGTTCCTTGCCTGCCAGGGGCGCTACGATGAACAGGGTATGGAACAGGATGATTCCCAGGATTGCCTGCTTATTGCTGGCCTTCTGTACAGAAGCGCCGCCTACCAAAAGGGCTGCAATCGCAAACTGCCCAACCTGGGTATGTGCCCCATAGGTGGAGAAGGTCCCCACGTTCTGCAGGAAGATCAGCTGTCCCCAGCTGGCCAGGACCGTTGAGAAAATCATGGCAATGATACGTGTTTTATCAACATTGATACCAGCCGCATTGGCAACGGTACGGCTCTGTCCGACCGTACGCATGTTCTGTCCCAGACGGGTGCGCATAAGGGCCGTGTTAAAGAAACACAGTCCGGCGATGCACAGATAGGTCATGACCGGCAGGTGCACCACAATCAGGACCTTAAAGACAGCCGGTATATAGGTAAGGCCATATACGGCTGCTGCCAGCACACAGTTGACAGCCGCCCTTTTGCTGTTAAAGTCCTTTTTGTAAATAAACTTAGATGCCAGGAACTTCCATATCTGCCAGATAAAGGTGCCGGCACAGCCCAGCTCAATGGCGTTGAGCAGAAGCAGACGGTCCGTTGCCAGGAACTGTTCAACTGCAGGCACATAGGTCACACCATAAACCGCAGCTGCCAGAATCAGCTTGATTATGGCGGCCTTCCAGTTAATCTCAAGATTCTTGGTCTTCTTTATGATGATGGTTGCAATGATGCCAGCCACACAGATATAGAAGCCAATCTCAATGATGGTCAGCATGGGGACCGTATCCAGGGCATACTTAACCGTATCCTTAAGGTCAATGGTATTCTTTACACCCACTCCGGTTGCAATCATCAGCGTGGGATTGTATAAAGGAATCACGCCGCCGAAAATAAACAGGAACAGCAGCTGGTACAGGCCTTCAGCAAAATAGGAGAGGACCAGACCGCCAATCATCTCCGCGCCCTTCATGTGGTTGAACAGTTTGCCCACCAGGAAGCCGAAAAACATGGCAATCGGGGTTGCAATGGCAACAGTCAGCAAAAAGCCGCCAATCCCCACAAAGCCCCAGTAAGTAGTCAGGAAAATGGCTACCTGGGCCGCCATGGCTCCGATTACGATACCAAAGTTCAGTCCCATGCCTGCCAGGACCGGTATGATCAGGGACAGCACCAGGAAGGAGTTACGTGCAATACGCGTAAACAGCTCAGGTATGACAAAGGTAAGGGGCTGCTTGGAAGCGATTGTCCCGCCCACACACAGGATGACGAACAATATGACAACTTTATTCTTAAATAAAACATCCAATGCTTTCTTTCTATTCACGTCCATCACCTTCTTTCGTTTGTGCTAATGCGTAGATGATGATACCATTGGAGATGATCAGACGCATTACCTCCGACAGGTTTCCTTCCGGTATAAACTGGTTTGCCACCGGCAGTCCCAGCGCCAGGATGCCCTGGAACAGGAAGGTGCCAAGCAATACATTGGAAATCCTTGCCCGTCTTGGCGAAGCGCCTCCGATCAGCACGGCTGCCACGGAGTTGAATCCCATCATCATGGGGCCGTTGTACAGCTGCATGAATCCAAAGCCCTGGGCATATACAATGATTCCCACCGCGGCAAGGACCGTGGAAAGCGTGGTCCCTACCAGACGCATCCGGTTCACGTTAATTCCGGCCGCCTTTGCAAACATGGGGTTGGATCCGGCTGCGGACATAGCCATGCCGGTCTTTGACTTCATGAACAGCCATACCAAAAGGCACATGAAGAACATGAAAAGAAGCAGGCCCGTGGGTACTGTAAAATTACCGATTTTAAATGAAAGGGTATCATTCATCACACCGCTGAAGGATGTGGACAGGGAAATGGTATTCCTCAATCCCTTACCGGCATTGGGCCATTTCAGTTCCCCGTTCTGGAACGGGAGGAGCATCCAGAGCATGTTCATGAATGCGATGATGGAGAAACCCACATAGGTTGTAACGGTCATTTCCGAACCCTTTACCTGGTTCAGCAGAAGGCCGTATAGGTATCCGATTCCCGTTGCCAGGACAACGCCAATCAGGATGGCCACCAGCACGGATACCCACATCCCAAACATGGGTCCCACAGCTACCAGGGCAGGAATCCTTGCAACATCAAGTTCAATTACAATCAGGCCTCCCAGCAGACCGCCTACAATACCCATGGAGATACCAAAGTTCAGGCCGATGCCGCACTGCACCGCCGGGACCATGGCCAGGGTCAGGATGCCGAACATGCCCCACCTGCGGACACAGTCACTTAACAGCTGCATGAGATTCATCTGGAACCCGCCTGCAGCAATCACTAAAAAGATAAAAAAACCTACGATGATGATACGCGGCAGACCAAACTGCCGTATTGCCGATTTCACGGGATTATGATTCATAGGCTTCCCCTCCCTTTATTTTTGTACCTGACATGGCCAGGCCAAAGTCCGCGTCAGGAGCATCCGGACTTAATATCCTGGACAGCCTGCCATCTGATATAATGGCAATCCTGTCTGAGATGGAACGCAGTTCCACCAGTTCAGAGGAAACAATAATGACCGTCATTCCCTGTTCACGGTTAAGCCTTGCCAGATACTCCAGCACCAGCTTTTTGGCGCCGATATCAATCCCCCGGGTGGGTTCCGATACAAACAGGATATCAGGCTCCAGGGTTAACGCCCTGGCCAGACATACCTTCTGCTGGTTGCCGCCGGAAAGCCTTCCTGCTGCCTGCCGGATACCCGTACAGCGGATATCCAGCCGTTTGACCATTTCCTGGGCGTGTTCCCTGGCCGCTTTTTTGTCATAAAGCCGCATCCACAGGACCCTCTTAAGGAACTTGTTATTGGTCTGCATGGCTGAGAAGATGATATTATGTTCAATGCTTTCATTCAGCAGGAGCCCGACCCCCTTACGGTCCTCGGAAACAAATGCAATCTTATGTTCCAGGGCGCTGCCCAGTTTATCCAGGTTCAAAGGCTCACCATTAATCAGGACCTGTCCTTGCGCCTTATAAAGTCCCATGATTCCATTGGGGATTCCCAGTTTCCCCTGTCCGGCCAGACCGCCGATTCCAAAGATTTCCCCTTTCCGTATGTCCAGGTTGATCCCTTTTACCTGCTCGCCCGGCATATCCACATAATAATCCTTAAGGCTTACCGCAATATCCCTGTCATTAATTACGCGCCTGTCCTCTTCGCTGGTGTCCACCAGTTTCTCCACCTTGCGGCCAATCATCAGTTCCGCAATCTCAACCACATTGGTGTCCTTAATCTCCCTGCGCGCCACGAACTCACCATCCCGGAGAATGGTCATCCCATCTGCCACTGCCATGACCTCGTCCAGGCGGTGGGTGATGAAAATAATGGCAATGCCCTGGGAAGCAATGACCCGCATGGCTTCCAGCAGACGGTCAGCCTCGGATTCGGTGAGCACAGCCGTAGGCTCATCAAATACCAGCAGGCGGATTCCTGTCTTATCAATCTCCCTTGCAATCTCAATAAACTGCATGTAACCAACCGGTAGGCCGGCTACCTTAACATAATCTTCTATCTGTAACCCTATGGTCTTAAGGGCCTTTCTTGCGTCCTTTGCCATGGCTTCCACATCCAGGCCTTCCATGGCCTTTCCAAAGACACGGCTGACCAGATTCGGGGTACTAATTTCGCGTCCAATCTTTATATTTTCCGTCACGGTAAAACCCGGAATCAACATGAATTCCTGGTGAACCATTCCAATCCCTAACTCCATTGCCTTTAATGGGGTGTCAATATCCACTGGCTGGCCTGCCATCTTAAGGGTTCCGCCAAAGCCGCCGGTTGAGTGGATTACCGGCATACCAAATAAAATATTCATGAGTGTAGATTTTCCGGCTCCGTTCTCACCCATCAGGGCATGGATTTCACCTGGTTTAATGTGCAGGTTTACTCCTTTGAGTACCTGGTTACCGGAATATTCTTTTGTGATATTATCCATTTCCAGGACATACTGTGTATTATCCAAGTTAACAACCTCTTTTCCTTCGGACTTCTTCTAACAAACACCTGGCCGCCTTAAAAAGGTTTCGCCGTCTGCCAGTGCAGGACGGCGAAACCACAGATACAATGAATTCTTACAATATGTACGAATTACTCAAATGTAACGAAGTCTGCCATTACCAGGTAATGGTTGTCTTTTGCATTACCACTGTCATCTACATAATTGTCAATGGTCATCTTAATCTCGCCTGCGCACTCCTGAAGGGTATCGCGGAGCAGCTGGTCGTCCAGGACAACACCGTTGGTCTGTCCTTCTAATACCTTCTTTGCATATTCAACGCCGGCTTCAACAAACAGCATGTTACACGGAACGCCCCATGTGGAAACCCTTCCGTTCATGCCTGCTTCATCAACCTTGGCCTGAAGCTGCTCTAACATGTAGTCCACGTCAGCCTCATGTCCGGCCATATCAATGTTCAGGGCTGCGGGGAATGCATGGAATGGAGATGGGCAGCACTGTAAGGAATAGATAGCGCCCTGCTCAAATACGGAACGGATTAACGGCTCCTGCATGCCGCAGTTGGTTGTGAAGAACACGGTATCCTTGCCGTACTTCTCAATCTGACGCGGTACATCCTCAAGGATGAACTGCTGGGCGCCGGTGATACCGGAATCACCGGTTGGGTCAGGAGCGGTTACATCAACTAACTCAATGCCATTCTCCTCACAATATTTCTTCAGGTTCTCATGACGGGCAACAATCAGGGCATAGCTCATATGACGCGGGAAGGAATAGTGAATCATGGTCTTTGCTCCCTGGGCTTTTGCCTGAGGAGGAATCACGACTCCGCATCCTGGCTCATCTACCTGTAAAACAATGTCAGCCTTGGGGTTGATGACGCCTGGATCCTCGCCTGGTGTACCGGTGATGAAGATCATGTCAGGACGTGTCTCACGTACCTTATCAATGGCTGCGGCGGTTCCCGGGATGGCCTGGCACCAAACAATCGCCTTAACAGCCGGGTCAGACGCCATGGCAACTGCGTTGGAGATAACGGTCTCAGTCTCAGTGGAGAAGTTGTCCGGGTATGTAGAGGTAACAATCATGTCGCCATACTTTTCCTTCATCTTGTTGGCCTGTGTGATTTCCTCATCACCCTGGGAAGCAGTACCTGTAATGATACCAATCTTGAAATCTACAGCAGGGGCCTCTGTCTCCTCCCCCTCTGCCGCTTCTGCCTCACCGCCCTCTGCGGCTGCGGTGGTGGCTGCAATGGTGGTTGGGGCCTCAGTTGCTGCGGGCTCTGCGCTGCGGCATCCGGCAAGTGAGAATACCATCGCGGCTGCCAGTGTAAAGCTCAATAATCTTTTTTTCATGCTCTCTCTCCTTTTAATAAACGTTTTCTTCAACTTCCCTTACATGGACTGAAATGCCTTATGGACACCATCCAATTAAGGTACAGTCATGTTAAAAATTATACCATATAAAAATAGTTTATGTCTACTAAAAATATACATTATTTACTACTTTCTAACGGAAAACTTTAAATTCTGCTATATTATTACCTATAAATAAGAATTTCTTTGATTTTTATATTACAAAACAAAATATTGAAGGCGGTGGAATTTTATGTAAACTTATTCATCCAGGAAAATCAAGGCGGGATAATAAAAAAATTTTATATCCGCTTACTTTCAATTTAGAAGAACCGGAACCCTTCATTGCTGCAGGATTCCGGTCCATGATAAAACACAATGACAACACAAAAGGCTGAAATCCCTTGTAAATCAAGGAAATTCCAGCCAATAAAAAAGCGCGAGACGGGACTCTAGCTCTCCCGTCACAAAACAAACCTAGTAAAATCAAGGAAAGGAGATGCGCTGTTTTCGACTGTACTCAAAGGTGTACTCAAGACCATTCACATCTATCATATTACCACCTTCTACCCAGTTAAGGGGTGCAAAATTTTCCGATTTAGTATAATATCATATTATTCAGTTTTTTTACTTTTTACGTATATATAATGGCTAAGCGGTGGATTTGTTGGCACCATTTTTCAGTTTCATTACATACTATCTGATGAAAGGAGAATTATACTATGGGACGAATTAAAGATGTGTATACGGAATTTACTGAATGGCATCAGAATTTTAAAGAAGATGAAACCCCCGAACGGTTTGATTTTGCCATAAACATATATCTGACCCTTGCGGGTTCCATTACAAAAGATGCGAACCCCCTAATAGCAGATTTTTTTCATGACCTGTTTCCCGAACCAATAGAGGGAAGGATTTGGGGGATGGCATCTGACGGTACTCATACTTTTAACTTTGATTTTTGGGGTGTAAACAAAGCGATTAAAGGCTTTTCTGTTTTGAGCAAGGAAGACATACATTTATATTTTTCCCCATCAATATATCGAGGATGGAGGACTGATAAAAATGCACTCTGTATAAGTACAATCTACATTGATATTGACGATATACCGGGAGTTGATTTTTCAGCAATGGATGATGATAGCATAAAGTCCTATCTGATGTCTACATATAAGCTTACCCCCGACCTGCTCCCCAACTGGCTGGTATGTAGCGGGCATGGACTGCATCTATATTATCTGGTGAATGAACTTAACCTAAAAAATAGTGTTGACGCATACCAGAGGGCGTTATACACGGATTATCTTATCACCTACTTTGGGGCAGATATTGCCTGTCGGAATAAGTCAAGGATTTTAAGGTTCCCCGGCAGTAAAAACATCAAGAATATGGGCAACATCAAAACAACCCGCCTATTACACCTTAACCAATCCGATAACCGGGATATTTCCCGGTTAAACGCCTTTATTGCATCACCAGAGCAAATAGAAGCCTATATGTTAGAGTGCAACCGCAAGCGTGAGGAGAAACGCAAGGCAACCATGAAGCGGAACGGAACCACCCCTGGACGCAAGCGCACGCATCCACCCAAAATCACAGATGCCACAAAGAAAGCCGTCCCCCGGATAGCGATACCGAAAGTAGATACCGCACCAGTGAAGCCCATACATGCTACTGCATCCCACCCGGAACTAAAGGTAATCCTTTCCCCGCTCCCGGCGAAATCACGATATAGACGCATATTACGGGATTTACACAACTATGCCGCCCGCCGCCGCGGATGCCCGACAGGCTACCGGGCTATTTACACACACCTGACAGCCGTATATCTCAAGCGGACAAACGTGTCAGAAGAAGCCGCCTACGAATATATTAAGAGGTATGTCGATACTGGATTTTATCCAGAAGCCGAAGCAATCATTAAGAGCGTCTATAAACGAACCGCAAAGTACATGTATACCAATAAACGCATAGCGGAGTTACTGGGATTTACCCCACATGACTTGCAGTATTCTTTTGCCGCTTATACCGATACGCAGAAACAGGCGGCACGAAAAAAATCCGTGGATGCCTATGATGAAAAGCGTTACAAGGAAAGCCGGACAGATGCACAGAAACGGAAACAGGAACGATATAGCTATGTAAAAGGACATCAAACAGACACCGCTGCCCAACTGGCGGAGAAATTAGGATGTTCTGTCAGAACCATAAAATCTATAAGAGCGGCTATCCGCAATGAAGAAAACAGCTAGGGAGGTGACATCTTAGCTGTTTTCACTTGTCTAATCCAAACGCCCTCACAAGATGGCTTATATTGGATTGTAAGCCGATTAGGCAAAATTCTTACCATCTGGCAGTAAAACAGTGAAATAGCTTTAATTTTTATTACATCAACTAGTTGAATGCCTATTTTTTAGCATCGAAGTATTTTAAAAGCCCATAAACAAGTTCTTTTTCCTGCTCACTGTATCTATCCAGATTTACAGCTTCACTTGCACTTAGCCCGATTAAGTAATCAACTGTCACATGAAAAATATTGGAAAGTTCCACGAGGTTCTGCACAGATGGAACTGAAATCCCCATTTCCCAAGCATTGACACTGGAACGAGTAACATTTAACCTATTCGCAAGTTCAGTTTGAGACATCCCATATCTAACTCTTAACTCGTTAATTCTTTTGTTAGCGACAATTATCATCATTGAATACCCCCACATGACAAGCATATCAAATCAACTGATGTTTAAAATTATCTTTAATGATTATTTTAAATTGACACGGAAAATCTAAATGCTATAATATCCATAGGGGGTGATAATTCACGAAGCGTATACTACTATTATTGACAATCATCACGATATCATGCACCATTACATTACCGATTAGCAACGACTGGGAAACAATACAACCAGAACGGGGGCAACGGTTCCGCATCTGGCAGAGTTTTATTCATGATGGCGGCGGATATAGAGATACAACTTTACGTGTAATCCTATGTACAAAGGATGCAAACGACCTTGATACAATTTTCCGTGAAATACAGGTACTCCATGACCGGATGAACGGAAAACCAGATAGTTTGACAATTTACCTCTACAAATCCAAAAAAGACTTTTTAGATGGTAATTGTTTTGCTATAAATACATATCTAAAGGAGAATGAAGATGATGAAAAAGAAATTGATGACCGCAGTATTGACTGCAACAATGGCTCTTACTATGAGCATGACCGCACTAGCCGGACAATGGACTAACGATTCCATTGGTTGGCATTACGACAAAACAGGATATGGCAATTTTGCCGCTAATGAATGGTTGTGGATTGACGGCAACGGAGACGGCATTGCAGAGTGCTATAATTTCGATGGAACGTCCTTTATGCGAGCAAACACCACCACTCCGGATGGCTTTACTGTAAATGAAAACGGGGCATGGGTTGTTAATGGAGTGGTACAGACAAAGCAAGTAGGGCAGACAGCAGAGCCAGAGCAAAACAATGTTGAAGCGGTAAATCTGCTTGATTTAACACCGTCAGCATCCAGTAGCTATAACAAGTTTGAAAATAAGCGAACTATCCAAGGAGATTTGTGGTCTAAGGGTTTTTATCTTCACTCAAATAATTTTTGGAGCGAATTTTATGTTGGCGGAAAATACACAACATTTACTGCTACGGTTGGAGTAATGCAAGATAGCACAAATTATAAAACAGATATGACCGTAGAAATTTATGGTGATAACGATGTTCTGCTAAATTCCTACGACCTTGATTTACACTCAGAGCCAGCAGAAATTTCTGTCGATATTACAGGTCAAAACTATATTAAAATTATTAACACACATAATGGAAGTACCTCTGGTTTTGCGATGTTTAAAAATGCACAATTCAAATAACAAACTCTTGCGCTCCTTTTGCCTGGGGCGCATTTCCATTTTAAATACGCTTTTGAGCAAATATCAGCTATCACCTGTTGAAAAATGTTGCCCTATAAGGTATCATATTACTGATAGAAAATTAAATATTTGGGAGGGCTGAACATGAAAAGAAGCTATATAAAAGGTTGCATATTGGTGTCAATATTAATCGTTTTTGCGTATTTCACATATGAGGTATTTCTTAAAACAACTTATGCTGGAGGATATTTAACCTCTCTTGAGGTTCCTACATGGTTGAGGGAAGATTTTTTCCTCTCAGAACCCATAACGTCTAAAGAGCCAGGGCCTATTATTGAATGTGAGGAGGACTGTTATGGCGTATTTAGAATTAAATTTTTCAATGCAGATACAGATGAGGTAATAACGGATAAGGCTGTTTTAAATGAACTAATATCCATGTTCTCATATTCAGATGAACCTTTTGTATATGATGAAAGCCGTACAAGGGGTGGGATGTGTTTCTTTTATTACAACGGCGTACTCCCTGCCTGCCAGCCTGCCAGTTTGTTTTCTGGTTTTAATGGGACTACGATTCCTTTTAAAGAGGGGATGGAGATAGAAGGCTTTTATATGAAATACCATGCCTCAACAATTCCTGCCTCAACTACCGATAACCTTGAGGAAGCCCTTGATCAGTTTATTATGGATTATATACCATAAATGAGCAAACGGGTGTGTATCATCTGAAATTTGACAAGCTGTAGTGTTCCTATACTGCGCCCTCCCAACCGGGGGCGCATTTCTCTTTTATATCCGCTTTCAATTCAGTTTTAAAACAACAAAAAAGGGCTGTCTGCCCTTCCTAGCGTTCGGGTTCCTCGTCCCCGTCAATATCCTTGAAATATTCGTCCTCAAACTTATCCCGTACCCTCTCGAACTCGTCCGTATCATATGACGCAAGTTGTACCGTCATGTAATTGTCAAAGTTAAACTTGTGCTTGTTCTGGTACTCCGTGTAATATTCGTCAAAGACTGGTTTCATAGCGCCGATAATCTCTCTGGCTGTCATTAAGTCCCCCAAACACTCGCCCACCCATTCATCAAAGCGGTTCCACTCGTCAGCATCTATTATTGCCACCTGTTTCCCTTTGTGTCTGATGCGCTCTACACGGCATCTGGGAGCATAGTCCTCACACTCCATGTCAAAATATATGCGCCGTAATCTTAAAACCTCTTGACGGACAACTTCTTCAAAGTCCGCCTTGTTAACAATCATTTTGTCATTGTCCATAGTATTTTCCCCCTTATAAGGAGTATGCAAGTTGACGCACCCCAAAACACCGAAACTCGACAGTCTGCTCCGCAGACTGCCGAGTTTCTCCCTGTCAACGGCTCCGTTCCCTCTCCCTCACACGTTTCTTGTCTGGTGGTAATTCCTCACCGATTGCTATTTTAACCGCCCTGTTAATGGTTCCAATAGTTCCGGGGGCTTCTTTCAATGTGTCGGCTAATTCCTTTATATTTCTTCCCTTAACCTCTTTGATGACCGTCTGCATCCGTTCTATCTGTTCCTGTTCCCGCTTAATGATATACTGTTCCTTCTCCATATGTTTCCGTTTTTCAACCATTACCCCATCCCTCGTATCTATCCCATGTTCAAGGGCTATTTCCTGTAACCTTGTACGCTCTGCCTGTTGCCATTGCTCAAAGGGTGTTATCCGCTTGTTTGTGACAGCATCGCATCCACCCATATATCCCATTTCCTTTAATGCGGTTTCAAATGACAGCTTCTGAAAAAGCCCTTGCGGCTCCTTTGCCTTATAGAGAAAGTCGAGATGCATATGTGGTGTGGCTTCATCCATATGTATATATACACCAATCGTATACAGGTTCGGATTTCTCTTACGGAAGTCTTTTGCAAATTCAATTAATATCTCTTTCTCAATAACTCTGTTATGGGCATCATCCACCCCACCTAATTGCACAATCATTTCTTTAACCGGTGCTTTTTGTTTATTGCGATATTTTCGGCAGTTTGCCGATATAGCCTTGTCCCTCGCCTCCGCATCATCATATATCTGTTTCAAATGTTTATATAAGTCCCCTATCTGCCTACAAGGGCGTTTCCCGTCATTATACGCTTCCAGTTCTTGACCGTATAAGCGTTTATATGCTTCTTCTGGCTCCACTTCCCTAATATAGTTATATTTCTGCATTTCTGGCTTACAGTGCAAAGGTGGATTGCTCCTGTTGTTATGTGCCCGTCTAAATTCGCCGCCAACATGCGTTGTCATGCTCATTATATCCATGTTCATTCGTCCCCTATAAGATTATTCTAGCCAAGTTTTTATTGGCTACCTCTAATATGGTTCCAATATTCACAGGATAACTGGCATCTTCCAGGTATCTACCCAATAAACAGTTGTACGCTCCGCATCCATCCGTTTTTGGGCTCTGCCGAGGGCTTGCGACCACTGCACCATTACATAAACACGGTTGATCCTATCGGGCTAACCATGTTTATTTCATTCCACATCCATCCCGTTTCTATTTCTCTTGCCACAGTTCCCAAAGCATAATCAAGGCGGAACGGACAAAACCGTTCCACCCTATCTAAGGGTTTCCGCTCCGCTTATGTCAAGGGTAAACGTTGCGGCTCCGCCGCCCTTGACAACACTCCCGCTCTTTTTCTCCACTCTAAGGGATTGCACCCCCACCCAGACGATGCTATAATATTCTTGACTTACAACCCAACATGCGGAAGAATGGGAGATTGTCCTCGACAGTCATTCACAGGAAACTTGCAACCTCAAAGAGAAACGAGGGACGTTGGCGAATGACTAGTTTTCATATTGAATGGAGATTAGTTATGAGTAAGTCAACAAACGTTCTGAACATTGACAATTTAAAATTGAATATACCGAATGAGACAGCGGAAACAGTGCTTGTGGAATACATGAAGAAAGCACAGTTAGACCTTATCAAGAAAGTTCACCCTTTTAAAATCACACCACCCAAAAAAGAGGGGGGACGTTGGCAGACCTATGTCAAAGACCTTTCCCAGACATCCGGGCGTAAACAGATAAAGGCTCCAAGTGAGGATGCCTTGTATGAAGCATTGGCAGGTTATTACCTAACAGGGGAAACCTTTTGTGAGTTATGCTGTGAATGGCTTAGTTATCTGGAAAGCTATGGAAAAGCAGGTGGAACACTTCAACGGCACGAACAGCGGTACGAAAAATATTTTGCATCCTCTAAGATTGCAGATATGTCCATCCGTAATGTAAATGTCCTTACTCTTGAAGCCGAATGTAACCGTATTGTGACAGACTTTAAACTGACACGTCACGAGTGGCAACAGGCAAAAACCATTTTAAACGGCGTTTTTAAATATGCCGTGAAGAAAGGCATGATTGCCAAATCGCCAATGGAACAGGTTGAAATAGGAGTAAAGTGCAAACAGGTAAATAAGAAACCCAGTGAAACACAGGTATACCAGACGGACGAGTTTAACGACCTGACGGATTATCTTGAAGCCAAGTACACAGAGACAGAGGATGAAAGCTTTTTAGCAATCCTTTTTGGTCTGTATACTGGCGTGAGGGTGGGCGAACTTGCAGCTTTACAGTTTGGAGACGTCAAGAAAAAAAGGCTCCATGTTGTACGTGAGGAAGTCCGTAGGAAAAAGAAAGTCAACGGGATGTGGGAAAGCACTTGTGTGGTAGTGCCGCATACCAAGACCAACAGTGACAGGTTTGTTACGCTTCTGCCGCCGGCGCTGGATGTGTTAAAGCGTTTAAAGGAAAAGCACCCCAACTATAAGTCCTCTAATTATCTTTTTACCAGAGATGGGGAACGGTTAAGGGAAAGACAGCTTGCCTATGTTCTGGAGAAATTTTCCGAGCGGAAAGGAAAGCGGACGAAAAGCACCCATAAGATGCGTAAGACCTATGCAAGCCGTCTTGTGGCTTGCGGCGTTCCGATTGAGCATGTACGGCAAGAGTTAGGACACCGTTATATGTCCTCAACCTATGAATACATCTTCAACCCATTTACCACGGATGAAACCTATGACTTAATGACACAGGCATTTAGTAAAACCCCTGTACTCAACTGTACTCAAAGTTCAGAACATTAAAAAAACGGGAAGCCTTGATTTTCAAGACTTCCCACTTAAAAATTAGAGCGCGAGACGGGATTCGAACCCGCGACCCTCGCCTTGGCAAGGCGATACTCCACCACTGAGCCACTCGCGCATTAAAAACTGATTCAATTGAGATATACATGAACGTACCCTCAAAACCACATATTGAAAACCGAATTGAACAAACTTCCTATCCCCTGAACCTTCTGGTTAAGCCCTCGACCGATTAGTATTAGTCAGCTCCGTACATTGCTGCACTTCCACCTCTAACCTATCCACCTCGTCGTCTTCAAGGGGTCTTACTCGCCTTTCGCGATGGGATATCTCATCTTGAGGGGGGCTTCACGCTTAGATGCCTTCAGCGTTTATCCCGTCCAGACTTGGCTACCCTGCCATGGCCTTGGTATGCCAACAGGTGCACCAGCGGTCTGTCCATCCCGGTCCTCTCGTACTAAGGACAGCTCCTCTCAGATATCCTACGCCCGCGCCGGATAGGGACCGAACTGTCTCACGACGTTCTGAACCCAGCTCGCGTACCGCTTTAATGGGCGAACAGCCCAACCCTTGGGACCTGCTACAGCCCCAGGATGCGATGAGCCGACATCGAGGTGCCAAACCACTCCGTCGATGTGAACTCTTGGGAGTGATAAGCCTGTTATCCCCAGGGTAGCTTTTATCCGTTGAGCGATGGCAATCCCACTTTCATACCACCGGATCACTAAGTCCTACTTTCGTACCTGCTCCACCCGTCGGTCTCGCAGTCAAGCCCCCTTATGCCTTTGCACTCTCTGGATGGTTTCCAACCATCCTGAGGGAACCTTTGAGCGCCTCCGATACCCTTTCGGAGGCGACCGCCCCAGTCAAACTCCCCGCCTGACATTGTCCCCCGCCCGGGTCACGGGCGCAGGTTAGAAACCCAATACCGCAAGGGTGGTATCCCAACAGCGGCTCCTCACAGACTGGCGTCCATGTTTCTCAGCCTCCCACCTATCCTGTACATGCAATACCGGATCCCAGTATCAAGCTGGAGTAAAGCTCCATGGGGTCTTTCCGTCCTGGCGCAGGTAACCAGCATCTTCACTGGTATTTCAATTTCACCGGGTGCATTGTTGAGACAGCGCTCAAATCATTACGCCTTTCGTGCGGGTCGGAACTTACCCGACAAGGAATTTCGCTACCTTAGGACCGTTATAGTTACGGCCGCCGTTTACTGGGGCTTAAATTCAAAGCTTCGCGTTTGCGCTGACCTCTCCTCTTAACCTTCCAGCACCGGGCAGGCGTCAGCCCATATACCTCACCTTACGGTTTTGCATAGACCTGTGTTTTTGCTAAACAGTTGCTTGAGCCTATTCTCTGCGGCCCACTCTCATGTGGCACCCCTTCTCCCGAAGTTACGGGGTCATTTTGCCGAGTTCCTTAACAATGCTTCTCCCGCCGGCCTTAGGATTCTCTCCTCATCCACCTGTGTCGGTTTACGGTACGGGCATGTATCACACAATAGCGGCTTTTCTTGACAGCCGGAATCACACACTTCGCTACTTTAGTTCGCTCCGCGTCACGTCTTCGGATTGCACGGCGGATTTGCCAGCCGTACTCCTACCCCGCTTGCCCCGGTATTCCCATTCCCGGGATGTGCTGTCCTTCTGTGTCCCCACAGTTCTGATGATACACGGTACAGGAATCTCAACCTGTTGTCCATCGGCTACGCCTCCCAGCCTCGCCTTAGGCCCCGACTTACCCAGAGCAGATCAGCTTTACTCTGGAAACCTTGGATATTCGGCCTGGAGGATTCCCACCTCCATCTCGCTACTCATTCCGGCATTCTCTCTTCTTAAATGTCCACGGCTCCTTATCGGTACCGCTTCATCCCTTTAAGAATGCTCCTCTACCAATGTACTTACGTACATTCCTAAGCTTCGGTGTTGTGTTTCAGCCCCGGACATTTTCGGCGCAGGACCTCTCGACTAGTGAGCTATTACGCACTCTTTGAATGTGTGGCTGCTTCTGAGCCAACATCCTAGTTGTCTTTGAAATCCCACATCCTTTTCCACTTAACACATACTTTGGGACCTTAGCTGTAGGTCTGGGCTCTTTCCCTTTTGACTGCCCAACTTATCTCGTGCAGTCTGACTCCCATACATCATCTCTGCGGCATTCGGAGTTTGATATCCCTTGGTAAGCTTTGACGCCCCCTTAGGAATTCAGTGCTCTACCTCCGCCAGACTCGTATGAGGCTAGCCCTAAAGCTATTTCGAGGAGAACCAGCTATCTCCGGGTTCGATTGGAATTTCTCCCCTATCCACACCTCATTCCCACCCTTTTCAACGGATGTGGATCCGGTCCTCCACGGAATTTTACTTCCGCTTCAACCTGGACATGGATAGGTCACCCGGTTTCGGGTCTGCCTGTACTGACTTGACGCCCATTTGAGACTTGGTTTCCCTTCGGCTCCGAGCCTTCAGCTCTTAACCTTGCCAGTACCGGCAACTCGCCGGACCGTTCTACAAAAAGTACGCGGTCGCACCTTAACGTGCTCCCACAGCTTGTAAACACAGGGTTTCAGGTTCTCTTTCACTCCCCTCCCGGGGTCCTTTTCACCTTTCCTTCACAGTACTATGCGCTATCGGTCACTAAGGAGTATTTAGCCTTGGAGGGTGGTCCCTCCGACTTCCCACAAGGTTTCTCGTGTCTCGTGGTACTCTGGATCCCGCTGCTTCCTATTGTTTTCATGTACGGGGCTTTCACCCTCTTTGGCCTGACTTCCCAGACAGTTCCATTAACAAATCGGTTCACGTGTGCGGTCCATAACCCCAGCATGCACGCACGCTGGTTTGGGCTCTTCCCATTTCGCTCGCCGCTACTTTGGGAATCGATGTTTCTTTCTCTTCCTCCGGTTACTTAGATGTTTCAGTTCACCGGGTTCCCGGCGTATGGCTATGTATTCACCATACGTCACTGAGGGTTGCTCAGGTAGGTTTCCCCATTCAGATATCTCCGGATCAAAGGATATTTGCTCCTCCCCGAAGCTTTTCGCAGCTTATCACGTCTTTCATCGGCTCTTAGTGCCAAGGCATCCACCCTGCGCTCTTATTAGCTTAACCAAAACGACTTCCACCTGCGGGTGCGGGTTTCCGTCAAGGCCCATAGCGTTGGGCCCTTTGGTTCTAGGTTCTTATTTCAACGCTTTCGCGTCTACAAGTTTGTTTCTTTCCATACAATCGCTTGTATGGCCTCGGATGTCTTGTTTATCCTATCTTTCATAATAGGATACTCAATTCATTTATTTCAATATGCGGTTTTCAAGGTACGTATGATAAATGTATGTCCATTCAACTAAACTCGACAATACCTCGTTAAGTTTCATGGACGGCCCCGCACTAAGTTCGTCTGTCGCCTGCCGGCTCGTCCTCACTAAGTTGCTTTCGGCCAATGGAGATGGAGAGATTCGAACTCTTGACCCCCTGCTTGCAAGGCAGGTGCTCTCCCAACTGAGCTACACCCCCATGATGACCTGGCACCCACCTGCTCTCCCATGCCGTCTCCAGCATAGTACCATCGGCCGCTTAGGTCTTAACCATCGTGTTCGGGATGGGAACGGGTGTGTCCCCTAAGCGCATCGCCACCAGAAATCTTCCGTTTTCCTTATTCAATTGCCTGATAATCAGAAAACTGGACAGTATATAAAACCCCTACTTCTTCTTCCTTAGAAAGGAGGTGATCCAGCCGCACCTTCCGATACGGCTACCTTGTTACGACTTCACCCCAGTTACCTGCCCCGCCTTCGGCAGCTCCCTCTCTTGCGAGTTGGGTCACTGACTTCGGGCGTTGCTGACTCCCATGGTGTGACGGGCGGTGTGTACAAGACCCGGGAACGTATTCACCGCGACATTCTGATTCGCGATTACTAGCGATTCCAGCTTCGTGTAGTCGGGTTGCAGACTACAGTCCGAACTGGGACGTTATTTTTGGGATTTGCTCCACATCACTGTCTTGCTTCCCTTTGTTTACGCCATTGTAGCACGTGTGTAGCCCAAATCATAAGGGGCATGATGATTTGACGTCATCCCCACCTTCCTCCAGGTTATCCCTGGCAGTCTCCCTAGAGTGCCCAGCTCTACCTGCTGGCTACTAAGGATAAGGGTTGCGCTCGTTGCGGGACTTAACCCAACATCTCACGACACGAGCTGACGACAACCATGCACCACCTGTCTCTCTTGCCCCGAAGGGAAGGCGCCGTTACACGCCGGTCAAGAGGATGTCAAGACTTGGTAAGGTTCTTCGCGTTGCTTCGAATTAAACCACATGCTCCACCGCTTGTGCGGGTCCCCGTCAATTCCTTTGAGTTTCATTCTTGCGAACGTACTCCCCAGGTGGAATGCTTACTGCGTTTGCGACGGCACCGAAGGGCTTTGCCCCCCAACACCTAGCATTCATCGTTTACGGCGTGGACTACCAGGGTATCTAATCCTGTTTGCTCCCCACGCTTTCGAGCCTCAACGTCAGTTATCGTCCAGTAAGCCGCCTTCGCCACTGGTGTTCCTCCTAATATCTACGCATTTCACCGCTACACTAGGAATTCCACTTACCTCTCCGACACTCTAGCAAAACAGTTTCCAAAGCAGTCCCAGGGTTGAGCCCTGGGTTTTCACTTCAGACTTGCTTCGCCGTCTACGCTCCCTTTACACCCAGTAAATCCGGATAACGCTTGCCCCCTACGTATTACCGCGGCTGCTGGCACGTAGTTAGCCGGGGCTTCTTAGTCAGGTACCGTCATTTTCTTCCCTGCTGATAGAGCTTTACATACCGAAATACTTCTTCACTCACGCGGCGTCGCTGCATCAGGCTTTCGCCCATTGTGCAATATTCCCCACTGCTGCCTCCCGTAGGAGTTTGGGCCGTGTCTCAGTCCCAATGTGGCCGGTCACCCTCTCAGGTCGGCTACTGATCGTCGCTTTGGTGGGCCGTTACCCCGCCAACTGGCTAATCAGACGCGGATCCATCTCACACCACCGGAGTTTTTCACACCGTACCATGCGGTACTGTGCGCTTATGCGGTATTAGCAGTCATTTCTAACTGTTATCCCCCAGTGTGAGGCAGGTTATCCACGCGTTACTCACCCGTCCGCCACTCAGTCAATCAGATTCCATCCGAAAACTTCCTCTAATTGCTTCGTTCGACTTGCATGTGTTAGGCACGCCGCCAGCGTTCATCCTGAGCCAGGATCAAACTCTCATGTTTAAAAGTTGATTCCAGGTTTCAGACTACTTAGCTTGGCTAGTTATCTTTAACCTTCATTACTTGGTTTTGTTCTGAATTTTCTCAAATCCAAAGGCCTAAACCAGACCTTTTGTTTTTAGAATTTTCAGGGTTTTACATACTGTCTAATCTTCAATTATCAAGGTTCTTTGTTGTCGGCTGTTCAGCAGCAACTTTTATATCTTATCACAGCTGCCTGTGTCTGTCAACAGCTTTTTTAACTTTTTTGTTTCCTGTGCTCTCCTGCGCTTTGTGGCTACTCACCGCAGCGCAAGAGATATCTTACCAGATGCTTCGACAATTGTCAACAACTTTTTTAACTTTTCGCAGAAAAAAATGCAGCCATGTCTTATCCATGGCTGCATCATGAAATTAATTGTACCGGATTTAAATATCTCCCATATTGAACTCATCTATGGCGCCATCTACAGGAGCTTCCTCACTTGACTCTTCAGGCACTTCCTCAGCAATCTGGAACTCGGAAAGATATGCCTCCTCCGGAAGCCCTGCCAGATATGCAGGAAGGTTGACTGCAATGCCATCCATGTGGTATGGCAGGTCCAGGGTCACATTAACGGTTTCCTCTGTCCCGCCCTTTTCCTGGGTGATTTCAAGCGTCATATTGAACTTCTGCCCAATACAGGTCGCCATGCCCCTCTCCTTGTCGCGGAGTTTTGCCACCTGTTCACCATCCACGAATACCACAACCTTATAAGGCGTGGTGTAGGTCTGGCCGTTATAATCAAAGGATTTATTATCAATATATACCGTATGGCCGCGGCCAATGAGCATCATGAATCCAGCAATAATGAGTAGGAGTAGGACCGCTCCCACCCTGAATAGAATGGTACGTTTCTTTTTCAATTCTCCGCCTCCTCATCCTGTGCAAGCTGAAGCATCTGACCAGCCTTGCCCTTTGCCCTGCGTTTTTTTGCTTCATACATAATAAGAGCCAGCGTTATGACACCATAAGAAATGAACACACGGAAATATTCACCTATCATGGAATCGCCCGTTATCTTCGCACCGGCTGACGGCGCAACGATAAACATCAGATGGAACAGGATGACGCCAAGGAATACGTTGCCAATCGATGCCCTATCCACGGATGCCCCGCCCACAAGCAACGCTGCAATACAGAACATACCTATCTGGGTATGGGAACTGTAGGTTGAAATATTACCCATATTCTGCAGATAGATGACCATGCCAAGGCCGGCAAAAACCGTGGACATCACAATGGCAATAATCCTGGTCCGCTCCACCTTGATGCCGGCATCTCCTGCCACGTCCATGTCCTGCCCCACGGCACGCATGTCCTGTCCAAGCTTTGTCTTTCTGAACCATATGATGAACAGGCATAAAAGACCGATGACAATCAGGGTCAGCACCGGAATCTTAACGCCTCCAATGCGGATTGCCAGCAGGTTATCAAGATACTGCCTCATATGCAGAAGGCTGACCGTGTTGCGGACGCCATATCCCCTGGGCAGTTTGATGGATGAATGCATGATCGGGATAATGGAACCCATCATATACAGAACCACGAGCTGGTATAAACCATTCATGAAAAAGCTGATGATATAGCTGGTAATCATCTCCCTGCCTTTTGCCCTGTTAAGCATTTTACCGCAAAAGATACCCAGCAGGATGGATATGGGAATCGATATGATCATGGCAAGGATAATACCGGGAATCCCCCATATCTGCCAGTCAGCAGCAAAAATCAGGCCAATCTGACCAGCCATGGCTCCCAGCGTCATGCCAAAGTTCAGGCCCATGCCAGCCATGATGGGAATCAGAAGGCTGAGGATCAGGAAGGCGTTCCTTCCAAGCCTGGTCATGATTTCATTAAGCAGGTATCCCGGAGAAAAGCCGGATACCGGAATGCAGACGGCGCAGATAAGGATAAACATCAGCGGCACAGAGTTATTCCTGGCTAGTTCGACGATTCGGTTGCTGCCGTTTTTTTTCTGTTTTGTGCTCATTTAGATCCCTCCGTCTTTCTGGTTAAAGCGTAAAGAATCATACCGTTAGATACAACGATACGGATTACCTCGCTCATATCCATATGAATCATGGAATTCATTACCGTTGGGGTCATGGTCACAATACCCTGGAACAGGAAGGTACCAATAATGACGTTGGTAATGGACGCCTTGTTAACTGAAGCGCCGCCGATAAGGATGGCAGACACCGCAGGCAGCGCCATATAAAACGGCGCCATATAGAGCTGGATGAACCCAAAGCCCTGCTCATACATCAGGATGCCAACCGCGGCAAGCCAGGTGGACATAATGACTGAGAGCATTCTCATCTTGTCAATGTTAATGCCGGACGCCCTTGCAAAGTTCGGGTTTGAACCCACTGCCGTCATGGCCGTGCCGGTCTTTGTGTGGAGAAATGCCCACATCAGGAACGCAAGTACTGCAAAGAACAGGAGGCTGCCCACAGGTATGGAAAAATGTCCAATGTGGATCTGAAGGAAATTAGCCAGGACCTTGTCATAAAAGCCTTCCAGTGATATGGTGGTACGAAGCCCTTTTCCTGACAGTCCCCAAACCATGGTCGGGCTGCTGTAAGGCAGTAAAAGCCACATCATACACATAAAAGAAACAGATGAAAAGCCCACATAGGTGGCAATCATCATTTCCCCGCCTTTTATCTTGTTTAACAGCCAGCCATAACCGCCGCCAAACACCAGGGCAAAAGGCGTTGCAATCAAAATAGCCATGACAAAGCTCATAGGTCCGCTAAAACCGAACTGTATGGACATGGTGGCTCCCAGAAGGCCTGATATGATACCTAAAGGAAGACCGAAGTTAAGGCCGCAGCCTGAATGCACCATGGGCACCATGGCCAGCACCAATACCGCATTCCAGCTGAAACGGTTAATCGTGTTGGTTATCTGGGTAGGAAGGTCCGCCCCCACAAGGGGTGCCAGAATAAAGAGCGCCAGAAGGAACCCGGCGATGATTAATCTTGGCAGACCAAAGTCATTCACAAATTCCTTGATTTTTGTCTTATAGCCAAGAGTTGTTGTCGTATTATCATTTTTTCCCATGCTGTCTCCCCCTTATTTAACCTGGCTGACCATGAGCAGGCCGAATTCTTCTGAGGATTCGGTCGCCGGCAGGATTCCAGCAATCTTACCACCCGAAACAATCGCAATGCGGTCACAGGTTGTCCGCAGTTCTTCCAGCTCGGATGAAATCATGACCACCGTGACGCCGTGTTCTTTGTTGAATTTCTTCAGGGCGTCCAGAACCAGTGACTTCGCGCCCACATCAATACCTCTTGTGGGCTCGGATACAAACAGGAATTTAGGTTCAAGGGCAAATGCCTTGGCCAGGCACACCTTCTGCTGGTTTCCGCCGGAAAGCTCCTTGGCCTTCTGCAGGGAACTGGTACATTTAATCATAAGTTCGTCAATATACTTCTGGGTCACCTCATGGATGGCTTTCTCGTCCCTCCACTTAATCAGGCCGCCCAGATAATTCTTAAGGAATTTGTCCTGGATCTGCATGGCGGAAAACGCAATGTTCCACTCAAGTGTTTCGTCAAGCAGCAGTCCCACGTCCCTTCTGTCCTCGGAAACAAAGGCAAGGGATGAATCCAGGCATTTCCTTGGGTTGTTAAGCGGAATCTCATGTCCGTCGAATTCCACTGAGCCGCCTGCTTCATAGAGTCCCATGACCCCGTTGGGAATGCCCAGCTTTCCCTGTCCGGCCAGCCCGCCGATTCCAAGGATCTCGCCTTCCTTAATATCCAGGTTGACGTTGCGCACGGTCTCACCGGGCATGTCAACCCACAGATTGCGGATGGACATGATGGTCCTGGCATCCGGGTTGATCCGGATGTCGGCCCTGGCAGTGGACTGGATATTCCTGCCCACCATCCACTTGGTAATGTCCGCCACATCCGTTTCTTTCGATGGCACATCCTTTACAACATAACCGTCACGCATGATTACAACCGTATCGCATACGGTCAGTATCTCATGCAGTCGATGAGTGATGAAAATCACGGCAATACCTTTGGCGGACATGCCGCGGATTGAATCTAACAGGGCCTCTGCCTCTTTCTCAGTCAATACGGCCGTGGGTTCATCAAGAATCAGCAGTTTCAGCTGCTCCTTGCTGAGCTCACGGGCAATCTCAGTAAACTGCTTATGCCCTACCGGCATGTCACTGATGACCATATCCGCATCAATCTTTACGCCCATTTTATCAATGGCCTGTGAAGAACGTTCGGCCATTGCCTTATAGTCCAGGGTATTTAATCTATCTCCAAAAACTTCTGAAATTATATTCTTCTTCATCGGTTCACGGTTTAACAGGATATTTTCCGTGGCTGTAAAGCCCGGTATTAAGGAAAATTCCTGGTGAACCATGCCAATTCCCGCATTCAGCGCATCAAACGGCGTGGAGAAATTGACTTTCTCACCGTTAATCAGGACGTCTCCGCCGTATCCGCCGGTTTCCCTGATTACATCCATACCGAAAAGGAGCTTCATCAGCGTACTCTTGCCAGCTCCGTTTTCGCCTACAAGGCCCAGTACCTCACCGGCTTTCAGTGTGAAGTTGATATCCGTAAGGACCTGGTTCCCAAAGAAATCCTTTTTGATATTCCGCATCTCCAACAAGGGAGTGTTGTCATTTATCATCGTTATGCCCCACTTAAAAACAGCAGGAGGAGAGTGAACTCCCCCCACTGTTGTCCAAATTTAGTATTATAAAGCGTCTTACTTAATGGTGAAGTATTTCTCCGGAACCTCAATCTGTGTAGAGCCCATGAAATGTCCGGGATCGCCCATGATATAGGTATCCTGATAAACCAGGAATACGTTGTCTAACTTAACGCCGGTTTCCACGTTGGTGTAGTTGGAACCATTCCACTCAGCCTTTGGTGAGAATACCTGATAAGCCTTGGCAATATCATCGATATCATCCAGTTCGCTCTCGCCATTAAGGACGTTCAGGGCGTGCTGTGCAAGACCTGCAGAGGTTGTGTAGCCATAGGAATAAGCCCATGTGCCGAAGTGGTCAGCCCCGCCTTTTTCAACAATGGTGGACTCAACCTTGGCAAGGATCTTATCAAAGTCTCCTGCCTCAGCCGTCAAATCGATGCCCAGTGCGCCTGGATAACCCATAAGCGGTGAAGGAAGGTCAGCCTCGATGAAGTAGCCGCCGTATTCCATCAGCTGCTTAAGCAGCGGCTCGGTATGTGCATCGTTGGTACAGAAGTAGGCAGCGTTCTTACCGTATTTCTCAACCCACTCCGGAACCTTCTCAAGGATGTAAGCCTGAGCACCGGCAACGCCCACGTCAGAGGTTGGGTCTGGAGCAGTCTCAAGAACGAATTCCATGCCAAATTCCTTGCAGGCTTCCTTCATGACAGCCACACGGCGGCTCATGGTCTCATACGCCATATGACGCGGGAAGGAAATATGTACAAAGGTGTCGCAGCCCAGTTCATGGGCAGTACGGATGATCAGGTAACCACGCGCAACGAAGTCGTTGTTGCAGACCAGGTCTGCGGCGCTTCCGATCTCCGGCAGGTCCTCATGACCCTCACCTGCGATACAGATGATGTCCGGGCGGCTTTCTTTAATCTTACGGAAAGCTTCGGTTGTACCTGGAACAGACTGGTTAACGATGATTGCCTTCATCTGCGGGTCATCGGAAAGGTTAACAATGGTCTGAATGGTTGTTTCAAGTTCCTCAGTAAAGTTGTCGGGATAGATGGCCAGTTTAACCATATCCTCGCCATACATGGCCTGGAATGCCTCGGCGCCACGTCTGTCGTCCTCGGACTGTGACACAGAACCAGTTACGATACCAATATGGAAATCGCCGGTCCCTGATGCCTCGGTCTCCTCTGCATCGTCTGCCTGTGTGTCGGCCTGTGCATCGGGTGCCTTGGACTCAGAAGCCTGCGTGGCAGGTGCCTGGGTAGTGCCGGTGTTGGATCCGCCGCAGCCAGCAAGTCCCGTAACAACGGCTGCTGCAAGCAGAATGCTAAGATACTTCTTCATAACAAACCTCCAAAATCTTATTTTAAAAAGGGGACAATAGGTACCTATTAATTGTAGCATATGCACATTTTTTGTCAACTATAAATAAACAAGCCGTAACAATGTGCGTAACGGTACCATATGGCTCATTGTCCCCTCCTCATCCTACATCCCGCTGTCCAGGGTGAACCAGAATTCCACCCCGCCGTCCACATTTTCGACACCGCAGTCCTTGTTGTGGGAATCCATGATGGCCTTGACAATGGAAAGCCCAATGCCGCTGCCGCCGTATTCCCTTGTCCTTGCCTTATCTACCTTATAAAACTTTGTCCAGAGGTTCCCGATGTCCTCCTCCGGAATATGATGCCCTGTATTGAATACAATGATCCGGACTTCATCTTCATTTTTTTCCAGCCGTATTTCAATCCGTTTCTCCCCTTCCAGATGGTTCATGGCATTGTTCAGATAATTCGTGACGACCTCTTCTATCTTAAATTCATCTGCCCACACCCACACCGGAGCCTCCTGCCCAAATACAACGGACGCCCCTTTCTGCTGCAGAAGTATGCCTGCGGACGAGAGTATGCCCTTAATCAGGGTCACGATATCAAACTGTTCCATCACCGGCATGTCATTGCCGAATTCAAGGGCTGTCAGGGTAAGGAGCTGTTTTACCATCTTGTTCATCTTATTGGCCTCATCCATGATGACATCACAGTAGTAATCCCTGCTTTCCGGATCCTCCGCCATGCCTTCGGTCAGTCCTTCCGCGTATCCCTGGATTAATGCAATGGGGGTTTTCAGTTCGTGGGATACATTGGCGATGAAGTCCTTCCGGGTCTCGTCAATGCGGATTTTCTCTTCTATATCCCTTTGAAGTTCATTGTTGGCAGTTTTCAGTTCCCCGATGGTTTCCTTTAATTTTTCCGACAATGTGTTCATGCTGTTGCCCAGGACCCCGATTTCATCCTCTGAACTGCCTGTGTAACGGGCCTCGAAATCCAGTTCCGACATACGCGCCGAAAGGGCTGCCAGGGAACGGATGGGGGATACCACCATTTTCGTGGTCCCATACATAAGGATGCTGCCGAACACCAGGGCCGCCAGACCCACATAGGCCATGAATTTATTGGAGATATCCACGCTTTCGTGGATGCTGGCAAGAGGCATGGACATGATGAAGATGGTCCTGTTGTCATCAAAAAAGCCCCAGCTTTCCAGGTAATAGCCCTGGGAACGCCTGTCATAGCTTTTCTGTATCTTATAATTGTCTTCGGAAATCAGCGTCTCTGTCTGGGGTTCATTTTTCCCAAGAATATACTGGTGCACCCGGTCGGCCAGGAACCTTCCGTCCCGGTAGGAGGGCACCATGTTGTCATTCATGCTGTCCACGATGGCAATGGTGATATTATACTTCTCGCTCATCAGCCGGAGCATGCGGCTGGCCTCGGTCTGCTCCCCGTCCTTGGAGTAAAGGCTTTGAAGGTCGTCTATGATGTTCTCGCCGTTCTCAGCCTTCTCAACGACAAACTCATTCAGCTTATCATATACTTCTTCCAGCAGTTTCAGCTTTTCATTGGTATAAAAGCCTTCCAGGAAAAAGCTGTTCACCGCCCACAGGGTAAGGAGCACCGCTGCCATAAGGCCGATAAAAATCATGGTGAATCTCACCCTGATTGAATGTTTCATCCTTCACTCACCTCGAATTTGTAACCCATTCCCCATATGGTCTTAATATAATCCCCTTTTTTTCCCATCTTGCTGCGCAGTTTCTTCACATGGGTGTCAATGGTCCGGGCATCTCCGAAATAATCGTAATTCCACACATTATTGAGTATCTTCTCCCTGGAAAGCGCAATCCCCTGATTCTCCACAAAATAACTGAGCAGTTCGAATTCCTTGTAACTCAGCTCAATCTCCCTGCCGTCTATGGTCACCTGGTGGGCTGCCTTGTCAATACAGATTCCGCCCACATCCATATTCTCCGTTGAGGCCACATTGCTCCTGCGCAGGATTGCATCCACCCTGGCCACCAGGATCTTGGGGCTGAAGGGCTTGGATATATACTCATCCACCCCCAGGGAGAATCCCTGAAGCTCGTCCCGCTCCTCGCTTCTGGCTGTCAGCATGATTACGGGCACCCGGGAATATTTGCGGATGGTCTTTAACACCTCCCACCCGTCCATCTTGGGCATCATCACGTCCAGCAGTACCAGGGCAATGTCCTTTTGTGCGAAAAAAGTATCCACCGCCTCCTCGCCGTCCCCTGCCTCAATTACCGCAAAGCCTTTATTGGTCAGGAAATCCCTGACCAGCTTCCTCATCCTGGCCTCATCGTCCACCACTAATATCTTAAGCGCATCCATGGTTTAGCCTCCTTCACTTACTTAGGACTTATTTTAACAAAAAAAAAGAAAGATTTCCATGTTTTCACACAAGTTTCACAGCTTGGACATCATAATTACAAAAAACAGCAAAAAAGCTCCGGAATCCTTCCCGGAGCCAGATCTATCATCAGTATGGACCTTTATTCTTCTTCTAATTCATCCTCGCCCACAAGCTCGTCATATTCCTGGGCATCTAAAAGCTCGTCAAAGGCATCCGCCACAACCTCATACTCATCGTCATCCTCAATGTTGTCCAGGGTAGGCTCACCGTCCTCTGTCTCGCTGTAGCGGTAGAGATATACTTCCCCTTCCTCTGAATCAGCGCCTTCAACCGGGAGAAGGGCAATGTATTCGCGCTCCCCTGCATTGAAAATGGTCAGTACCACACACTCCACCTCAGTGTCATCATCCAGGGTGAGGGTAACGGTCATCTCCTGCTCTTCCTCGTTTAAGTTCTTCTCGTCTGCCATATCATGATTCCTCTCTTAATCTGCTTTCTTTGAATTGTGTATCTATTCTTACACTCTATCAGACTCACTGGAAAAATGCAAGAAAATATTCACCCTAATACTCAATCCCCTCGCGGGCAGGTATCCCCCTTTCAAAGGGGTGCCTGCCCATGACCATTTCCGTGATATAGTCCGCGCATTCCATCAGCCCATCCGATGGCCCGCGTCCCGTCATGACCACTTCCAGGCCATCGGGTTTGCTGCGAAGCTTCCCAATCACCATGTCCTCGCGGACAAAACCCAGACCGCAGGCGCCGATGACCTCATCCAGCACCAGCATGTCATACCCTGGACCCCCGTCCAGCCCTGCTGCCATTTCCCATGCCATGCGCAGCAGGTTATCATAGTATACAGCAGCCGCTTTCCTCTGGACCGCCGACATTTCCCAGGAAAACCCGAAATTCCGGTCGCAGGGAAGCAGGGTGATTCCAGGCACATGGGCCAGCCCCGTCACTTCCCCGGAGTCGTCTGTTTTCAGGAAACGGGCAATCAACACCCGTTTCCCGCGCCCCGCTGCCCGGACCGCACTGCCAATGGCTGCCGTTGTTTTTCCCTTGCCGTCCCCGTGATATATATGGATAAGACCTGTCATTGTCCCGCCTCCTTAACAAACCGCGATACTTCCTGCTTTTTATGGTACCGCTCTTTTACATAATATATGTGAAGCCGCTCCTTTGCCCTTGTCATGGCCACATAGAACATCCTGCGCTCTTCCTCCATATCCTGGTCCAGCACCGCCTTGTGATGGGGGGTTATCCCCTCATTGGCATCCAGGATATAGACCACCCTGAATTCAAGACCCTTGGAACTGTGCATGGTCATAAGGCTGACGCCCTGTCCCGGGCCGTTCCCTCCCTGGGCCTGCTTTAACAGCTGTTCCCTGTAGGCATCCATGTGGGCGAACCAGGCCCCGTATGTCTGAAAGCCGCCGGCGCTCTCCTGAAGCTGGTCCAGCACCTCCAACAGTTCCTCCGCCTTCATCCTGCGCTCTCCCGCATATTCCCTGAGATATGAATCATAATCCACGGCCTTGCGGATATAATTCACGGCAGCTGCCGGGGACATGCTCTTAAGCATGAGCAGATCATACTCCAGCTGTTCAATCCTGTCTAACATCCAGCTTTTGTCCTGGTAAAAGGATTTCACTGCTTCCCAGTCCACTATCTGGCGCTCCAGGGCATCCCGGCTCACATATCGCTTGGGGCGGTTGATGATGGAAAGGATATTGGCCCTGCTAAGGTCCCCTGACGCAGCCTTAATATAGGACAGCACGTTCTTTACAATCCAGTGGTCATAAAGGTTAGGCACCGTATCACGCATGCAAAAAGGGATATTATACTCCATCAGCTTTTCAATCAGGAGCCTTGGCCCCATGTTCGTGCGAAAAAGCACCGCCATGTCCTGAAAGGCAATGCCCATGGATGCGTAGTCCCGCAGTTCCATGGCAATTGCCAGGCTTTCCTCCATGGGTCCGGGCCATTCCCGGATGTCAACGGGCCTTCCCGGCCCCCTGGCTGCCTTTATATCCTTTTCAAACCGCGTCCTGTTGTGGACAATCAGTTTCCCGGCCGCCTCCACGATCTGGCGGCTGGAGCGGTAATTGGTGTCCAGAAGCAGCCGCCTGGCATCCGGATAATCCCGCTCAAACCCCAGCATGATTTCAGGCCTGGCCCCCCGGAAACGGTATATGGACTGGTCGTCGTCGCCCACAATGAACAGGTTGTTCCCAGGCAGGGCCAGCATTTTCACAATCTCGTACTGGATCCGGTTAATATCCTGGAATTCATCGATTAGTATATACCTGTATTTATCCTGCCATGCAGAAAGGATATCCTTCCTCTCCTTAAACAGCTGGTGGCACATGACCAGCATATCATCAAAATCCAGAAGCCGGTGCCGCCTTAACTGCTCCTCGTATCCGCTGTACAGCTGTTTAAATATTTCCTCAGGGCAGTTTTTGGCATAGTAATGGTCCAGGTCCATCATCTCTCCCTTGACCATGCTGATTTCGCTGAGGATGGAGGATATGAACTCCCCCTCGTCCTCCACCTCCAGGTCACAGCGGCCTAACAGCGTCTTTATGAACTGTATCCTCTGCTCTTCCCTTACAATGTTGGCGGCCTGGTACCGGTAGGCCAGTTTCAGAATCAGAAAAAAGACAGAATGGAAAGTTCCGAATGAAACTCTGCTGCATCCTGCCCGGGTCATCTGTGCATACCGTTCCTTCATCTCCCTGGCCGCTGCCCTGGTAAATGTTATCACCAGGATATGGGACGGGTCAACTCCGGCTTTTTCCGTAAGATAACGGACCCGGTTGGTAATGACTGTGGTTTTGCCTGAACCGGGCCCTGCCAGAACCAGCATAGGCCCCTGCCTGTGCCGGATTGCTTTTTTCTGTGTATCGTTAAATGCCATCGCTGATTTTCTTTATGCCTGCCTTCAGTCTTGACAGGGACTCCTCTTTGCCCAGTACCTCCATGATCTCAGTGGCCCCGGCCGGTGTCATCTGTTTGCCGGAAACAGCGGTGCGGATCGGCCACATGACATAACCTGTCTTGACGCCGTTCTCCTCCACATACCTGGAAAGGACTGCGTACAGGGCATCGTTGCTGTAATCCTCCTGGGCTTCCAGAACGGGAAGCAGGTCCGTAAGCACCTTCAGGGAGGTTTCACTGTTGGTCTTCATCTTCTTATGGGTGTACATGGCAGCGTCGTACTCCGGCAGTTCCTCAAAAAAGTCAATATGGCCCGCAATATCAGGAAACACTTCAATCCTGGTCTTGACCATGGCAGCTATCTTGCGAAGGTCCAGGTTCTTTTTAACCACGGTCCTGATGTAGGGCTCTGCCATCTCATAGAACTTCTCAAAATCCATGGCTTTTATATACTCGCCGTTCATCCACTTAAGCTTTGTCATGTCAAATACGGCCGGGGACTTGCTCATACGGTGGTAGTCAAATTCCTTCACCATGTCCTCCAGGGAAAAGATTTCCCGGTTGTCCTCGGGTGACCATCCAAGAAGGGCCACATAGTTAACCACTGCCTCTGACAGGAACCCCTGCTCCAGCAGGTCCTCAAAGGAGGAATGGCCGCTCCTCTTGCTCAGCTTGTGATGCTGCTCGTCCGTAATCAGGGGGCAGTGCACGTAAACCGGGACCTCCCAGCCAAATGCCTGGTAAAGCCGGTTGTACTTAGGCGAGGAGGACAGGTATTCATTGCCCCTTACCACATGGGTGATTCCCATCAGATGGTCATCCACCACATTGGCGAAATTGTAGGTGGGGTATCCGTCCGACTTAATCAGCACCATGTCGTCCAGCTCAGAGTTGTCCACCGTGATATCGCCGTATATCTCGTCGTTAAACGTGGTGGTTCCCGTGACCGGGTTGTTCTGGCGGATGACATAGGGCAGGCCTGCTTCCAGGTTGGCCTTGATTTCCTCCTGGGACAGGCCCAGGCAATGCTTGTCATATGCCATGATTTCCTCGCCCCCCACTGTTTCCTTAAGGGATGCAAGGCGCTCAGGGGTACAGAAGCAGTAATATGCCTCCCCCTTATCAATCAGCTTCTTTGCATATTCCAGGTATATGCCGGATGCCTGGCGTTCACTCTGGACATAGGGACCCACCCCGCCGTCCTTATCCGGACCTTCGTCGTGAATCAGGCCGGTATCCTTCAGTGTCTGGTAGATGATTTCCACCGCACCTTCCACATAGCGCTCCTGGTCTGTATCTTCAATGCGGAGAAGGAAATCCCCTCCCTCATGTTTTGCAATCAGGTAGGCATATAATGCCGTCCTTAAGTTTCCCACATGCATCCTTCCGGTTGGGCTGGGTGCATATCTTGTCCTAACTCTGCTCATCTCTCATCAGTCTCCTATATTTTCCTTATTCCTGGAAATGTTCTGTCATTCCCGGTGATGACTCATAAAACACATTATATAACGAAGGCCAAAAAAAGACAATGCCTGATTTTACCCAGGCACTGTCCGATTATACTGCATATCTGATGGAATCTGATTCCGGATTTACTTAAAAGATGCGTTCTCCAGATCGTCCACGAACTTATCCATGTCAGAAGGCATCCATGAAACCTTCTCCTTGCCGCTTACTTCCACTTTCATCTTCTCGCACTTAACAGTAACGTCCGTGGTCTCCGTGGTTGGCTCCATCTCGCCGAACTTTGCAATGACCTGCTTGATTACGTCCTGCATCAGGGCCATGGTTGCTTCTTCGTCACCTGTCATGAGTGCTGTCAGGGTCTCCTCATCCATATTGGTCTGGATTTCGGTCATAAGGTCTGTCATGATCTGGTTCATGTCATCGCTGGAATAACCGGTCACCTTCAGAAGGACGGTTGTCTCATCCTTACCCTCATCCTGGATTTCAGCGGTATAGCTCAGCTTGTTCAGAAGCTTGGACATGGTGTCGGACATTTCTGCCACTTCCTCGTCCGTGAACTCGATGCCCATACCGGAAAACTCGTTCTTGAACATGTCAGACATTTCCTCGTAATCATCGGTGAGCAGGGAAGCCCTTACATCATCCTCAGATGCAAAACCAAGTAAATCCTTCATAGGGGTGGCATTTTCCTTAACAGTCAGTTCATACATTGCTCCCACTACCTGGTCTGCCGGTACAAGTTTGCTCTGGCATCCTATCAGCGCCACGCTGCAGATCATCATCACTGCCGCAAGCAGCACTGCCAACTTTGTTCTAACGTTTCTCATAATCACTTTTTCTCCTCTTTTTATATTGCTATTAGCAGAGATCAGGTCTCTGGTTTAGCCTCTTCCTTTTTTCCGGCCAGGTCGCTTGGCCTCATGGTCAGGTTAATCCTGCCCATCTTGTCAACCTCGGTTACTTTGACCGTAACCTGGTCGCCGATGTTAACCACATCCTCTACCTTGCCCACCCGCTTATCAGACAGCTTGGAAATGTGTACCATTCCGTCCTTGTTTGGGGCCAGCTCAACGAATGCGCCGAAGTTCATGATACGGACCACCTTGCCCTCAAATACCATGCCGGCTTCTATGTCTGTAACGATTCCGGTAATGATGGTGATTGCCTTGTCAATCATGGCCTCATCAGTACCGCATACGTTTACGGATCCATCATCGGTAATGTCAATCTTGACACCGGTCTCTTCAATAATCTTATTGATGACCTTGCCCTGCTTTCCTACCACATCGCCAATCTTCTGTGGATCAATGGTAATCTGCTTAATCTTGGGCGCGTATGGGCTTAAATGTTTTCTTGGCTCATCAATCACAGGCTTCATCACGTCATCCAGGATGTGCATCCTGGCTTCCCTTGTCCTGGCAATGGCCTCCTCGATAATGGGTCTTGTAAGGCCGTGGATCTTGATATCCATCTGGATGGCAGTGATACCGTTCTTTGTACCGCCCACCTTAAAGTCCATGTCGCCGAAGAAATCTTCCAGGCCCTGGATATCAGTCAGCACAAGGTAATCATCATCCGTGTCACCGGTTACCAGGCCGCAGGAGATACCGGCCACCATCTCTTTAATCGGAACGCCGGCCGCCATCAGGGACAGGGTGGACGCACAGATGCTTGCCTGGGATGTGGAACCGTTGGATTCCATTGTCTCTGAAACAGTGCGGATTGCATATGGGAATTCTTCCACGCTTGGCAGCACGGGAATCAGGGCCCTTTCCGCCAGCGCGCCATGGCCGATCTCGCGGCGTCCCGGTCCCCTGCTTGGCTTTGTCTCGCCAACTGAGAAGGACGGGAAATTATAATGGTGCATGTAGCGTTTGCTGGTTTCATTCTCATCCAGTCCGTCAATCCTCTGGGCCTCGGAAAGAGGCGCCAGTGTGCAGGCGTTGAGGATCTGGGTCTGTCCGCGGGTAAACATGCCTGAACCGTGTACCCTTGGCAGCAGGTCAATCTCTGCGGCCAGGTGGCGGATTTCATCAATGGCACGGCCGTCGGGACGCTTGTGGTCCTTAAGGATCATCTTGCGGACCGTCTTTTTCTGGTACTGGTAAACAGCTTCGCCCAGAACTGCCAGCCACTCTTCGTTCCCAGCAAATGCCTCTTCTAAACGGGCTGTGATTTCAGCAATGTTCTTCTCCCTGGTCTGCTTGTCATCTGTAAATACGGCAGTCTCCATCTCTACAGGAGGAACAATCTCCCTGATTGCGGCAAACAGTTCTTCCGGAACCGCACAGCTTTCATAGGAATGCTTTTCCTTGCCGCACTCGGCAACAATGGTGTCGATGAAGCGGATGATTTCCTGGTTTACCTCGTGGGCCCTGAAAATGGCGTCAATCATCTTCTGCTCCGGCACTTCGTTGGCGCCGGCTTCAATCATGATGACCTTTTCCCTGGTGGAGGCAACGGTTAAGGCCATGTCGGAAACCTGCTTCTGGGCAGCGGTGGGGTTGATGACGAACTCACCGTCCACAAGGCCTACCTGTGTGGTTGCACATGGTCCTGCAAATGGGATATCGGAAATGCTGGTGGCAATGGCGGAACCCAGCATGGCTGTCAGCTCAGGGCTGCAGTCCGGGTCAACGGACATGACGATGTTGTCCAGGGTTACGTCGTTGCGGTAATCCTTTGGAAACAGGGGGCGCATGGGACGGTCAATGACACGGCAGGTAAGGACCGCGTTCTCAGATGCCTTTCCTTCCCTCTTGTTGAAACCTCCAGGAATCTTGCCCACGGAATATAATTTCTCCTCATATTCCACGCTCAGAGGGAAGAAATCAATGCCCTCCCTTGGCTTTGAGGATGCTGTAGCTGTTGCAAGAACGACTGTGTCGCCATAATGCATGAATGCTGCGCCATTGGCCTGGGCCGCTACCCTGCCAACCTCTACGGTCAGCTTGCGTCCAGCCAGGTCCATACTAAAACTTTTAAACATACTGGTGTCTCCTTTTCTTCCTAAAAAATAATGATATGATCTTATGACGGAGACAAAAAAGATGCCGAAACTACTAATCTGCCCGCCGGACACCGGCGGCAGCCGGGACCTGCGGTCTGTCCAGGCCGTCCTGCGGGTACATCAGCGGTCTCGGAGTATCTCTCCTGTCCGTCCATTCCGGTAAAATGCCGCAGATTCCGGGCATCATACCGCAATTACTTCTCCCATGTTTGAAAAGCAAATATAGGGTGGAGTCCCCTCCACCCTAATCTTCAGAATTACTTTCTGATACCAAGCTTCTCGATTAATGCACGATATCCTTCCAGATCCGTTTTCTTCAGGTAATCCAGAAGACCCCTTCTCTGTCCAACCATCATCAGAAGACCTCTTCTGGAATGATGATCCTTAGGATTCTGCTTTAAATGTTCGGTCAGTTCGGTAATCCTTTCTGTCAGGATAGCGATCTGAACCTCAGGTGAACCTGTGTCACCAGGCTTACGGCCATACTCTGCAATGATCTGTGCTTTCTTTTCCTTAGAAATCATGGTAGTTCCTCCTTAAAATAGTTAGTCTCACCGCAAACCAGGCAAATGGCTGGAGTAACCAGTTAACCGGGCATCGGCGTAATCTCATACCGGCTCAGTATAACACAACCGCGGACAAAAGTAAACCGGTAATTTGATTTTCAGTTTTCATTTGACCGCATTTTCCCGCTGTCTGAACGGCTGCGCCATTTTTCAGCGTCCTGCCACTTCAATCTCCGGATGCATCTCAAAATACCCTGCCGCAAACTCCTTATCCATCTCAATCCTCTGCTTCAGTTCTTCCAGGGAGGCAAACTTCTGTTCGGGCCGGTCAAAGGCCAGCAGCTGGACCTCAATGGTGTCCCCATATATATCCCGGTCCAGGTCAAAGATATAGGTCTCCACCCCCACAGGATACCGGCCCTCTACCGTTGGCTTTTTCCCTATGTTGGTGACCCCGCGGTAATACACATTGTCCACCAGCACCCTGGATACATATACCCCGAACCGGGGCAGGCGCTTCATGGCAGGAGGCTCTAAGTTGGCGGTGGGGAACCCCAGGATGCTGGAACCGATGTGGTTGCCGTGGACTACTTTCCCATGTATGGAATAGGGCTCCCCCAGCAGCGCATTGGCCTTTTCCACGTTTCCCTTTTCCAGTTCTTCCCTTATATAGGTGCTGCTGATATCGCGCATATGGTCTTTTTCCTTTTCAATCACATGGAGGCGGTATCCCAGTTCCTTTTCCATGTGCTTCAGAAGTCCTGCATTGCCCGCGCCCTGATAGCCAAAACTGCAATCCGGCCCGACCACGATTTCCCTGGCGCCCATACGGCCTGCCAGTATATCTTTCACAAAATCCTCAGGGCTCATGCGGCGGATTTCCTCATCAAACGGATATTCCACCAGATAGTCAATCCCCATCCGTTCCATGTTGGCGCGCCGCTCCATGTTGGTGGTTATCACGGTCTGGGGCTGGCCGGACATCTGGGTCAGGGGCGCGATGCTGAATGTAAAGATAGCCGTCGGATAACCGAGCTCCTGCTTCAGCTCCTTCATGGTACGTAAAAGCTTCTGATGGCCCCTGTGCCTTCCGTCAAACTTGCCCACGGTAACAATGGTTGGCTCCTCTATCTGAAATTCCGTGGTGTCTGTTATATACCTCATCCTGCTATTCCTCATTTTCCTTCCGTATGGTGTCAAACATGATGGTATCAGGTATGCTCCGGGGCAGCCAGGAACATTTTCCACGGCTTCCACCAGTGTCTGCTGTCCTGATACTCATATACACCCACAAAATGTCCCTTGCTGTCGTACATCCTGAATCTCAGGCCGTCCTCCAGCCCGTCCAGGCAGCCGTCCCCGGCATCCAGCTGGCCTTTGAAACAGGGATTGCCATTATAAAGGAAGGCGTCCGCCTCAGGCAGGACCTTCAGCCCGGCATACCCCTCAAGGGCTGTTTCCACCGGAAGGATGCATGTATCAAGGCCGCCCTCATCCCTTATCCTTTCTATCTCATCCAGCCTGAGGCTGTCTTTTATATCGAAACGGTCCACCCTGGTACGGGTCAGATGCTCCATGCATCCGCCGCAGCCCAGCTTCCCGCCGATGTCATGGCACAGGGTCCTTATGTAAGTCCCCTTGGAACAGGTAACGGTCATCCACACCCTGGGAAGCACCACCTTGTCCACACGGATTTCCAGGATCTGGACCTGTCTGGCCTGGCGTTCCACTTCCTTTCCTGCCCTGGCAAGCTCATACAGCTTTTTCCCGTCCACCTTAAGCGCGGAATACATGGGTGGGATCTGGTCATAATCCCCCTTATATCCCAACACGGCTTCTGTCACAGCTGCTTCCTCCAGTCCCATGGCCGCATGATGCCGGTCCTCCAGTACCTCTCCCGTTGTATCCTGTGTGTCGGTGGTCATCCCCAGCAGCATGACAGCTTCATATGTCTTGGTCCTGTCCGTCAGCATGTCGCAGAGCCTGGTACCCATGCCAAGGCATACGGGAAGCACACCCTCGGCCGCAGGGTCCAGGGTTCCGGTATGTCCAATCTTCTTCTGCTTTAAAATCCCTCTGAGCCGGGCTACCACGTCGTGGGAAGTATAGCCCGGCTCCTTATATACATTCATGATTCCATGGTACATAGTCTCAGTCCTTTTGTCCTGTCCCTTGCCGCCTTCTTATATATCCAGCTGCCTGGCAATGTGCTGGGACAGGTTATTGATTACATCATGTATGCTTCCGGACATGGTGCATCCGGCCGCCCTTACATGGCCTCCGCCGCCAAAAAAGGCAGCAATCCGGCTCACGTCCACATGGTTCTGCGACCGCATGCTGACCTTGAATTCCTGGGCGCCTGACTGGTAAAGGAAAATAGCCACCTCCACGCCCTCTGTCAGCCTCAGCTGGTCGATGATCCCATCCATATCCTTGCTGTCCACGCCGTAAAAGTCCATTTCATTCTGGCGGATTGCACTGAATATACAGCGGCCGTCAAAAAATGTAATGCTTTCCAGCAGGGCCCTTCCCAGGATCTGGTTCTGGATATATGTTTTTTTATAAAAGCTGTTATCGATGATGGATCCGAAGTCAATGCCTTTGTCCATCAGCTTTCCTGCTATCTCCATGGTCCGGGCGGAGGTAGAGGAATATTTGAATACGCCTGTGTCGTGGATGATTCCCGTATACAGGCATTCGGCAACCGTCCTGTCAATCTTCCGGCTGTCCAGCTGCCCGTAAAGGACCTCGCAGGTAGAGCTTGCGCCGTCTTCCACCAGATTGGTGTCCGCGAAACGGGTATTGGTCACATGGTGGTCCAGGCACAGGCTTTTGCCGGCTGATTCCAGGATGCCGGCAAATCCTCCCAGCCTTCCAAGGTCGCCGCAGTCCAGGCAGACACAGAGGCCGTAGACCTCTTCATCCGCCTGGTGGCGTATTTCATCAAATCCCTGGAGATAGCCGAATTTGCATGAGGCTTCCTCCAGGTATACGGCTGCGCGGACAGCCGGATAATTAAGTCGGAGATAGTTATACAGTCCCAGGGCAGATCCCAGACAGTCCCCATCCGGACGTATATGGCCCAAAATTGCCACGGAACCTGTGCCTTCTAACATCTGTTCAAGAATTGTCATCAGCTCTCCTCCTCTTCACCATCCTCATCCGGTCCTTCTTTATCTTTAAGGTCCTTTGTGACCTCATCGATTAGTTTTGACATATTGACCCCATATTCAATGGACTGGTCCAGAATGAACTTAAGCTCCGGTGTATTGCGCAGGTTAATCCTTCTTGCCAGTTCCCTGCGCACGTATCCCTCCGCGCTCTTTAAGCCTTCAATGGTTGCCTTTGCCGCATCTTCATTGCCCAGGACGCTGATATAGGCCCTGCAGTATTTAAGATCCGGCGTCACCTCAACGGAAACCACGCTGGTCATGGGATGTATACGCGGGTCCTTGATGCCTGTGCGTATGATCTCACTCAGTTCCCTGAGCACCTCCGCATTGATTCTGGTATTCTTTATGCTGTTCTTACGCATGAAACTCCTCTCTTATCTTCCAGGAAAGGGCGCGACAGGCCGCAGCGCTTCCCGGCGCCGCATATTGGAACGCAGCGCCAAGGCGTGGGGCCTGTCATCATCTGTATGGGCCTATCTGGGTACTTCTACCATGATGTAAGCCTCAATCTCATCATCTTCCTGAAGATCATTAAACTTCTCAAATACAAGACCGCACTCATAACCTGCAGCCACTTCCTTCACATCGTCCTTGAAACGCTTTAAGGATGCCAGCGGTCCCTCGTATATCTGCTCCGTACCCCTCTTGATGCGGCAGCTGCAGCCCCTCTGGAACTTGCCGTCCAGCACATAGGAACCAGCGATGGTACCGATGCCGGATGCCTTGAAGGTCTGGCGGATAACGGCATGGCCGATTACCTTTTCCTCAAATACAGGGTCTAACATACCCTTCATGGCTGCCTCCACATCCTCAATGGCCTGATAGATGACCTTGTAAAGACGGACATCCACTTTCTCCCTCTCGGCAATGGACTTGGCGGTTGCATCCGGGCGGATATTGAAACCAATGATGATTGCATTGCTGGCAGATGCCAGGGAAACATCGGATTCATTGATTGCGCCCACGCCGCCGTGGATTACCTTAACCATCACTTCCTCGTTGGACAGCTTGGTAAGACTCTGCTTCACAGCCTCCACGGAGCCCTGTACGTCTGCCTTGATGATCAGCGGCAGTTCTTTTACATTGCCTGCCTTAATCTGGCTGAACAGGTCATCCAGGGACAGTTTTGCTTTTGTATCTTCAATCAGCTTATTCTTGCCTTCTGAGATAAATGTCTCGGCAAAGCTTCTTGCTTCTTTCTCATTTTCCGTTGCCACAAACACTTCGCCTGCATTGGGCACATCGTTAAGTCCAAGGATTTCCACAGGTGTGGACGGTCCGGCTTCCTTCACGCGGCGTCCCCGGTCATCCATCATTGCACGGATTTTTCCGAAGCATGCGCCGGCAGCAATGGTGTCGCCCACGCGCAGGGTACCCTTCTGCACCAGTACGGTGGCAACCGGGCCCTTGCCCTTATCCAGTTCCGCCTCTATCACAAGGCCCCTGCCCTTACGGTTCGGATTGGCCTTAAGCTCCATTACATCTGCTGTCAGAAGGACCATCTCAAGAAGATCGGTGATGCCTTCCTTAGTATGTGCGGAAACAGGCACAAATATAGTGCTGCCGCCCCAGTCTTCGGAAATCAGTTCATATTCGGAAAGTTCCTGCTTTACCTTATCCACATTGGCGCTGGGTTTATCAATCTTGTTGATGGCAACAATAATCTCAACGCCGGCCGCCTTTGCATGGTTGATGGCCTCAATGGTCTGAGGCATCACGCCGTCATCTGCGGCAACTACCAGGATGGCAATATCCGTTGACTGGGCGCCCCTCATACGCATTGCAGTAAATGCCTCATGTCCGGGCGTATCAAGGAAGGTAATCTTGCGGTCATTGATCTCGATGACAGATGCACCGATATGCTGTGTGATGCCGCCGGCCTCCCTGGCAGTCACATTGGTCTCGCGGATTGCATCCAGAAGGGAAGTCTTGCCGTGGTCAACATGGCCCATGACACACACAACCGGTGACCTGGGTATCATATCCTCAGAGCTTTCTTCATCCTCCTTAAGGAGTTCTGCAATCACATCTACCTTTACTTCCTTTTCACAAAGGACGTCAAATTCCATGGCAATCTCTTCTGCCTTCTCATAGTCAATCTCCTGGTTCAGGGTTACGATCTGTCCCTTTAAGAAGAGTTTCTTGACAATGACGGAGGGCTGGAGTTTCATCTTATCTGCCAGCTCCCGGATGGTCAGGACCTCCGGAAGGATGATGGTCTTTACTTCATCTGCCTTTGTCTCTTCCTTTTTAGGCTGCGGCATGATAAATGCGCCTTTGCCTGTCTTCGGTACTTTCTTTCCGTCCTCTGTGCGGTCCCTCTTGTCATAACGGTCATTTCTATGGAAATTTTTGTTCTGACGGTTGCTGGTTGGTTTGGCCTGGATGGAAGACTCAAAGGACGGCTTGCTGTCCCTGGTTCCCGGACGGCGGCTGTCACCCCTTACGCCTCTTGTATCCCTTGCATCCTTATCCTTATCACCTGCATAACCGCCCTGGGGACGGTTGCCCTGATAGCCTCCGCCCTGGGGACGGTTGCCCTGATAACCTCCGCCCTGGGGACGGTTGCCCTGGTAACCTCCGCCCTGGGGACGGTTGCCCTGGTAGCCGCCCTCGCGGTTGCCCTGATAGCCTCCGCCCTGGGGACGGCTGCCCTGGTAGCCGCCCTCGCG
>QFCH01002748.1_pt1 | contig 161554 bp, 146 predicted proteins | sample 5346071 | NCBI WGS metagenome assembly QFCH01 (sample SAMN09062255, study PRJNA434731) | Human gut metagenome, whole genome shotgun sequencing project. | isolation source: stool timepoint B chromium assembly | host: Homo sapiens | collected 2015
CGCACAGTTTATTAGATATCTAAAAAGCTTTTATAAAGCGAATTTAGATATCAATAAACCACTGCGTCTATAAGTTTTCATATACACCTTGTTAAAATTTAGGACTTTTGGGTCAGCCCTTTTACTTAATTCTTACTTCTTTTTAAAAAACACAATACCCGTCATTAGTTGCCATAAGGTTATTGGATAAACAGTCATTCTTTCGTAAATAGCAACAACATCAGAGAGATTGTTGTTAATTGCATTATTCATAAAACCTGCACTAATTAAGCCGATAATCCCTAACACTATAGATACAACAGCGTATTTTTTATTCTCTCTAAATAATGCTACTCCACTTAATAAAGCTGTAAAATTTCCACCTGAAAACGATAATCTCGCACCTAAACCATGAAGCCCATCTTCACTCGGAACACCACCTTGATATAATCCTACCAATACACTTCCAATAGCAAAAACTAACGGAGTTAGTATCAATAGAGTACCTAGTTTTCTAACTCTTACTTTTTCAAATATCAGTAAATAGTAAGCAATAAGAAACACTATACCTGTTACAACAAAGTCAATATTCATAAGAATAGCTAATTTTGAAAATCCATTTGGAACTCCATCAACTACTAGGTACGGGTAAACTCCTAGTGAACTAATAAAATGCTTTGAATATACTTCTCCCAAAGGAAAACCAGTACCCATTGCTGCGATAAATTCACCTAATAAGTAGATTATACCATTTAAAATAAATAACAAAGCTCCAACATGAATGGTATTATTTTTATTATCCATTAATAATCTCCTAACAATAATAATTGTATTCTATTCTAACATTATTATATAAAACTTACCTAATATTTTTTTAATTCAGCTCATCAATTAATTTATTAATAAAAAGATCTAGTATAATATACTTATCCATATACGAAGATTTTAATAACTTATCATAGTCAGCTGATAAAATCAATGTTTTCATAATTTTATCAACACTATAATTTCTGATCCCTTGAGCTGCCAACTGCACTCTATACGGATGAACGCCTAATTCCTTAGCTATATCTTTTTGTGAATAATGTTCATTTAGAAGTACTTTCACCTTATAATATATTCTTAATTGACCGCTAATTAAAGATAGCAAGAATATTGGCTCTTCTTTTTTTAAAACTAATGAATTAAACACGACTCTCAATTTAGCATAATTTTTCCCAAACAATTCATTGGTTAAGCTGAAAACATCATACTCTAAACTTCTAGTTGCTAATAATTCTATATCTCCTCGCGTTATTATCTTCTTATCATCACAATATAAAAGGAGTTTTTCAAGTTCTTTTTTTATATTAGCAAAATCCAAACGAGTGTAATTCACTAGAAATTCTGCATCAACTTTAGAAATTTTCACATCGTGCTTTGCTACTGTTTTTACAATATACTCTGATATTTCCTTCTCATTAAAGTTAGAAAATTCTTTAACTTCTCCTGCTTCTTTAATCTTCTTTATTAATTTCTTTCTACTATCAATCTTATCCAATATTTTTAAAATCAACACAACGTCTTCATTAATATTCTCTAAATAATTCATCAATATATCCACGTTATGTTCTACTTTAATTTTTTTAGGTTTCGCTAATAAAAAATTACAATTCTCAGCAACGACAACTTTCTCATTCCCAAATAATCCACTACTTCTACATTCATAGACTAAAGTTTCTATAGTATTTTCATGCATATTAATTTTTACATAATTAAATTCATCTAGTTCTTTAAGATATTTTTTCGCTATACTTTTCTCATAATCATTAATAGCTTCAAAATTTTCTCCATATATCACATAGATATTTTTCATCAATCATCTACCTCAATCTCAAATTCTCTGTCCTGATTTTTCACCTTTACTTTTTTATTATAATAATAAACAGAAGTATTACCAAATTTCATCTCAGTTCCATTATTCAAAACGATATACTCTACTTTTTTATATTGAGCTATATCTTTTAATTCTAATAATTTCCTATTCACACTATCTACTACTACAATCTTATTCACTAAGTTATTTGCTAATAAATTTGTCGCATATTCACTTTTATTTTTCTTAGATGAAGTAAGTAGTAAATAATTGAATCTATCCTTACCTTCATAGTTCAAGAGTGAATCATATTCACTCATTATATCATATTCTCTATCTTTTTTTCTGTAATCTGTATAAAAATTTTTTATATTACTAGATGTATTTATTATCATATTATTACTATTTTCTCTAATATAATAAATATTTTCTTTTCCTATTTTTAGCTCCTCTATATATTCTTTAGGTATATAACTCGAAATAATTAGTATTATAGCAACTGTCAAAACTCCGATTGCAGCTTTTGAATATTTTAATCTATTCAATTCAGTCATAATATATACAACTACTATAAAAATAACAATAATTATAAAAATACTCTGTTTTCCAATTCTTAGTGGTTTTATATATAAGAATATTTCTTGAAGTTTATCAAAAATACTAAAGGTAAAATTCAATAACGGTCTACACAAAATATTAAATATAGGTACACTTAATAAAAATATTATATAACTTATCAATACTAATGGAAATAGTATTATACTAAATATTGGCACTAAAACTATATTACTTAGTACGGAAATATAAACAATAGTATGAAAATTATAAAGTAATATCGGCATACTTGCCAATGTAGAAATAATACTAATTCTCAAAGACATATGTAGTTTATTTCTAGAGGTTTTAATATAACTTTCTGACATCAATAAACTAAATGTTATAAAAAATGATAATTGAAAACCAATATTAAAAGTATACAACGGATTATAAAATAATAAGATTAAAAATGTAAGCAGTAAACTATCCAATTTATCAATACTTTTTCTTCTGAAAATTATATAGAATATAATCATAAAACCTGCTCTGAGAACAGATGCACTAGCCCCACTTAATAACATATATAACGGAATTATAATTAAGATTATTTTTTCTATATAATCAACACTTACTTTAAGTTTTAATAAAATAAAATATATTAATGATATTAGTACCCCAATATGTAAGCCAGAAATTGCTAATAAATGACTAGTACCTAAGTTTTTAAAAGAACTAACTTCATCTCTCAACAAATAACTTTTATCTCCAAAAATTAAGGCTTGAAAATACCCACTCTTATCAAAGGTAAGTTCTCTATCTATCTTCAAGGTCATTCTATTCCTAAAGGTTTTGAATTTAAAAAGAAGAGAATCTAAATTCTTAACCTCAGATATTTCATTAATAGAAACTTTTTTAAAGATTCCTCTATTCTCGTTATACTTTTTATAATCAAAAGAATAAAAATTAGTTTTACTTGGAACGTCTTCTATATTAGCAACTACAGATAATTTTCCACCCCAAAATTTTTCTTTAAAAAAATTCTTCTCTTCTTCACTCTTAATTTTATAGTTTATTAGTACCTCCTCATTTCCAATACGTCCAATTCCCGACATATAATTTCCATTTACATTTAAATTATCAGAAATCACTAGTTCTAAATTATAATTTTCAACATTTTTCAAATGAGAAATATTAGTTTTTTGTTCATATGCTCCACGAATAAAAAAAGCTAAGAAGACTATTAAACAAATAATAGTTTTCCTAGCATTAAGATTTTTATTTTTCCAAGTTATTAGTAGAAAAATAACAATACATAGCATAGATGTCATTAAATTATAATTTAATAATATCGCCCCTAATGCTAGTAAGGAAAGTTGTAAGTATATCATTACTATTTATCTAGTAACCTTTCTACTACATTATTTACATCGTAATCTATTTTTCTTACGACAACACCTGATTTTTCTAATAACTCTCGAGCATATTCATTATTTCTATAATCATTTGCATAGCAAATTTCTTTTATCCCTGCTTGAATTATAGATTTTGTACAATTCAAACATGGGAAGTGTGTAACATAGATTGTTGCACCTTCAGTTCCAACACCGAATTTAGAACATTGCAAAATAGCATTTATTTCGGCATGAATCGTTCTAACACAATGTCCTTCCACTACTTTACAACCAACATCTATACAATGTTCATCACCTTTAATTGAACCATTATAACCACCTGAAACTATTCGTTTATCTTTGACTATTGTCGCCCCAACAGATAACCTACTGCAAGTCGATCTAAGTGAAAGCAGGTGACTTTGAGCCATAAAGTACTCATCCCAACTAATTCTTTGCATAACTATACCTCTATTTTATCTTTAATTTTCTCAAAAGTAGCTTTTCCTATCCCTTTTACTTTTGTTATATCTTCTTTCTTTTTAAAATCCCCATTTTTTTCTCTAAATGAAATAATTGCTTCAGCCTTAGTTTTTCCAACTCCTGAGATTTTCATGAGTTGTTCTTTATTGGCGGTATTTATATTTATCACATCTTTGTTAGATGAACTTGAACTACCATCAGAAATTTGTTTTGGTTTCTCTCCATTTTTAAGAACGTAAATAACCATCTGATCTTTAACTTTTTGACTTAAATTCAAAGTGGAAGTATCAGCATCTTCTAATAAACCACCAGCTTCTTCAATTAAATCTTTTACCCTTTTATCTTTCGTTGTTTCAAATACCCCAGGGTGTTTAACCGCACCTTTTACATCAACAAAAATTTTGGAATCCTGTTCTTCTTTTTTGTCATCCTTACTCACTTCTGAGTTTTGAGAATTAGAAAAGGTTACATCATTATAATCTTCTGTTTTATCATGACCAAAATACAAAAGTCCTCCAATTATAACAAGTAAACTACAGAGTAATGCCAAAACAATTGCCTTAACATTTTGTTTTAAAAATAAAACAACATCTTCTTTATTAATATTCATATTTCTCCCCCCTAGTACTAATATTATATCATTAAATTTATCATAATAATACTGAAAACTTAGCCTTCTTATTATTTATAATTTATGCTATACTAAGATAAAAATAAACATTATCATAAAATAGGTAGGAGAGTCACTATGGCTAACGAAATGAATTTATTAAATTGGACATTCTTCAGAGAAGTTGCTATCCCGCAAGATATTGCAAACTTATTGATAAACGGTGAACAACTTGTTGCAGCATTTGCGACAATAAGGGACGTTGCTGTATTTACAGATAAACGACTTATTGTAAAAGATGCTCAAGGACTTACAGGAAAAAAAATAGAAATCTATTCCCTTCCATACTCTTCAATATTAATGTGGTCAACTGAAAATGCAGGTAAAATCTTCGATTTAAATGCCGAAGTAGAGCTTTGGACTAAAGTTGGAAAAATAAAAATTAATCTAAGAAAAGATATCGATATTCGTAGATTTGATACGTTACTTGCTCAATATATACTATAGTCTTATAACTTAGAAATAAAAACTAAAAATCCTAAAAATTAGAGATTTCCTCTAACTTTTAGGATTTTATTAAATATTAAAGTTGAAGTTTTTCTCCATCTTTATATACTTCGTCAATAATTGCTCCACCTAGACAAACATCTCCATCATAGAAAACAACCGCTTGTCCTGGAGTAACCGCACGTACTGGTTCTTTATAGACAACTTTTACTTTGTTATCCTCTAATACTTCTACTTCAACTTCAGTATCTGGTTGACGATATCTGAATTTTGCAGTACATGTGAATTTATTAGGTTGTGGATTTTTCGTTGTAAATGATAGTGAGCTTGCTAATAAGCTATCTGAATATAGTTTTTCATTGTGGAATCCTTGGCAAACGTACAGTATATTGTTTTCAAGGTCCTTACCACATGCAAACCATGCTTCACCTTCTGTATCTTTAGTTCCACCAATACCTAAACCATGACGTTGACCGATTGTATAGTGCATTAAACCGATATGTTCTCCACGGACATTACCATCTAAGTCAACCATTTTACCACCTTGAGCTGGTAGGTATTGAGATAAAAATTCTCTAAAGTTTTTCTCACCGATGAAACAAATACCTGTTGAGTCTTTTTTCTTCGCTGTAGCAAGACCCGCTTCTTCTGCAATCTTACGAACATCTTTTTTCTCTAGTTCTCCTACAGGGAATAAAATATTTTTAATTTGGTGTTGTTTCAATTGAGATAAGAAGTAAGTCTGATCTTTATTATTATCAACACCACGTAACATTAAACGTTCTCCATCAACATCTTTAACTCGCGCATAGTGCCCTGTTGCTACATAGTCAGCACCTAAATCTTCTGCGTATTCTAAGAAAACTTTAAATTTAATTTCTTTATTACACATAATATCTGGGTTAGGTGTACGACCTTTTTTGTATTCATCTAAGAAGTAAGTAAATACTTTGTCCCAATATTCTTTTTCAAAATTAATAGAGTAATAAGGAATATCTAATTGTTCACATACTTTAATTACATCTTCGTAATCTTTTTCCGCAAGACAAACTCCTCTGTCATCTTTTTCTTCCCAGTTTTTCATGAAAACACCGATAACATCATATCCTTGTTGTTTTAGAAGATATGCTGTTACAGATGAATCAACTCCACCACTCATCCCAACTACTACTTTTTTGTTGCTATTCATTATTAGTTCCTTTCTTTTATTCTTTTTTCTAAAGTTACAATCTTCTCTATAACTTCATCAATTAACTCTCTGCTAGTGTCAAAACCTACACTAATTCTAACAGAATTCGCAGCACGTTCAATATTGTACATTTCTGTAATTATACGACTTCCTTTAATATTTCCTGAACTACAAGCTGATCCACCAGAAATATAAATGTCACGAGCATCTAGATACGTAATAAGTCGTTGTGCTTCAATATTTTTAAAGTAAATATTCAATATATTCGGCAATGAATTCTCTATAGATCCGTTTACTTCAAATTCAACTTCGTTTTTCTCAAGTTCAGAAATAAAGTAATTTTTCAATTCTCTAAGAGCTGGAATTGAATTTAATGTCTCTGACAAACAGTCATTAAGAACTAGTATCCCTAGTAAGTCTGTTGTTCCAGAACGAAGACCATTTTCTTGGCCTCCACCTAATAATAATGGTTCAACGTCTCCATTTTTTGCGTATAAAAATCCAAAATTATTAAGCGAACCTAATTTATGTGCTGATGCTGAAGCAAAATCTAAACCTAGTTCTTTCACATCAATTTCAACTTTTCCTAATGCTTGAACAATATCACTATGCAATAGTATATTTTTATCTGCAATAAGTTCTGAAATCTCTTTTATAGGATTTAATACCCCTGTTTCATTATTTGCTAACATAATTGAAATTAACACCGTCTTAGAATTAATCTTATCTTTTAATTCCTCTAGTGATATAGCTCCACTTTCATCTACTGATAATTCATGAACCTTAAATCCAAATCTTTCAAGTCTCTTAGCACTAGCTTTAACAGATGGATGTTCTATAGATGAAATTATTATTTCACCTGTTTCAAATCTAGTTAATACGTGATTAAATACTGTATTATTACTTTCAGTACCCCCAGAATTAAAAATTATTTCATTACTACTTGCATTTAGAGTATTAGCTATTTTTTCGCGTCCTTCACGAACTAGCCTATTATTTTTCTTTCCTAGAGTATGGCCACTACTTGGATTAGCATAGACTTCTTTTAGTATATTCATATTTTTTTCTATGATATCAAAATGTTTTCTTGATGTTGCTGCGTAATCTAAATAAATATTCGCCATATCATCGCCTCCTAATATTAATCATATTATATTTTAACACAAATAATAGTCAAATAAAATCAAAACCACTTTACGCTATATAAATATATTGGATATAAAATTATTAATCCCTTTCTTATCTTTACAGAAAGGGACTAATATTAATTTTATTTTGTTTTCTCTCTAAGTTTACTTATGACTATTATTAATATTGCCAATACTCCTGAAACATACAACAATATATTTTGTTCCTCTAAAATAGGAGTATTAATCACTCGTGGTTGAGTGTATACTAAATAACAAAATGTCATTGGATAAAATAGAAGTTTTGCAGATCTTGTAGCACTAACTTTCTTTAATACTCTAACACTACTTACAATCGGAACAGTTATCAGAATATACATCCAATCAATTGGTAGTTTTCCGAAAAAGTAGGCAGGTATGATACAAATAAAACTTATGAAAGCTATTATTTTAAAGATTATTGTATATACTGTATACATAAAATCCGCAGAATTTTTTAATTTAAATAAGCCATTAACAATAATTAAAATAAAAATATAAGTACCTATAGTAAGTTTAATTTCATTACTAATATTGTAGTTAGACCCTTGTGTAATAAATGTAGAAATATTCATATATAAGTACATTATTATAATCGGAAAATATGTCCAAACATACGCTAGGAATTTACTATTTTCAAAATATGGTACTTCCCATTCCCAGATGTACTGTCTATCAATTACTTCAAGAATAAGGGCATCTAAAAATGTTCCTGCTATTAAATTAAAAAGAACATCTTCAAAATTTCCTCGTGCTAACATTAGCATTATAAAATTAACGATTACAAACAATCCGACTCCCAAGAAACCTGCAAAATATAACACTATCATTGCTGGTGTATTTTTAGAAGCACTCTGTCCGTATCTATTAAGATATTCTGTATTTTCTACTACCAAATAATTATAAATATTTGAAATACTTGAATTATCTTGTTTATTTTTTAATATCCCAGCCAACAGCGATCTTACTGGGAAAAATTCAATTTTTGTAAAATCTATATTGCAAATTTCTATCCAAAAATCATCATTCATTTCTGAATCCTTAGAAACTATTTTTGACAGTTCTCGCATACTTTTTAAATCATTAACGTTTTCTTTCAACTTATCGACTAAAAGTAATGCTTGTTTACGACTTTCTTCTAACTTTTTTTCACTAATATTATTCACTCTTCAACTCTCCTATTCCTTAATAGTTATTTAAATATAATAATTTACAACATCTTCTAACATCTTTAATCCTAACTTCTCAAATTCTTTATCTTCAACACGTTTGGTGTAGTTTAAAATACCTAATGCCGATATGAAAATCATGCAGTACTCTAGTTCCTCAGATAGAACTTCCTCATTTGAATGTTCATAATAATGTTTTAAAAATAGATCTTTTTTAAATTTATCATTATCTAAATCTTGATAGAACTATTTAATAAAGTCTAAATAATAACTAGCATATTTTACTCTTTCAAAATCTATTAATACTAAATTATCATCTTTTCTCATAATATTTCTAAGACCGAAATCTCCATGAATTAAAACTAGTGTTTTTTCATACTCTTCATCTAACTTCCTAATATTTTTTAAAAATTTAGAATGAAGCTCACTTATTTTAGGATACTCTTTTCTATCAGCTAATCTATATACATTTTTTTCTAGAACTTTTTCCAATGAAATTTCTTTGTCATTTTCAATTAAGAGCCAATTTCCTCTATGAAAATCAGATATTAACACTGCTATTTTTATTATATCTTCATTATTTATACTTTCCTTATTTAGTGGAGCAAAATCTTCATATTTCAATACTAGTGCAGAATACTTAGGAAAATCTAATAAAAAATTACCTTTATTTCTTAAAACTTTATACTCTAGTTTATATTTTAATGGATCTTTAAAAATTTTAACGAATACTCGTTGTCCTAATCTTTTAGAAAATCCTATAAAATGTGTATTTTCAGAAATATGATTTATTTGTTGTAAATTAGTATCTAATAATTCTTCAAGTTGTCTTTTCATAATTACACCAAAACATTTATAAAAAAGGAGTGACTCAAAAATCATGATTTAAAGAAATCAATTTTGTCGAGTCAGTTCCCTTCTAATGTTTATCCTCTAACTTCTTCTAAGTCTAACGTTGACTTCGCATTTAGCGTTAACGGATTAGAAAATATATTATTTTTATAATAATAGTATCCTACCGCTCCCATCATCGCCGCATTATCACTACAATAACTCATTTTTGGAATAAGTACTTTTACTCCTAATTGTTGTTCTAGATCTAAGACTTGCTTACGAAGTTCGCTATTACCTGCAACCCCACCTGCTAAAATCAACTGTTTAACACCTAGATTCGCAATAGCTTTCTTAGTTTTTGCGATTAAAACTTCTACTACCGCCGTTTGGAAACTACAAGCTAAATCTTCAGGTACGATCTCTTCACCACGTTGTTTTGCATTATGTACAAAGTTAATCACCGCTGACTTCATACCTGAAAAACTAAAATTATAATCGTCACTATCAATCATTGCACGAGGGAATTTATACTTATCTTCACCCAACTTGGCTAGTTTGTCTACTTTAGGACCTCCTGGGTACTCAAGATTTAACTGTCTTGCTACCTTATCGTACGCTTCACCTACAGCATCGTCATGAGTAGAACCGATTATTTCAAAATCAAGTTCATCTTTCAAATAAACTAGTTCTGTATGTCCTCCACTAACAACAAGAGCTAATGATGGATAAACTATATCATTGTCTATATTACTAGCATAAATATGTCCTGCAATATGATGTGCACCTATTAAAGGTTTATCTAAAGCATAACTTAATGTTTTCGCAACATTAACACCAACTAGTAATGAACCTATTAATCCAGGTCCTTGTGTTACACAAATTGCATCTATATCGTTCAAAGTAATTTGGGCTTCTTCCAAAGCTTCTTCAACAATTTGCATCACTACTTCTATATGTTGCCTACTCGCTATTTCAGGAACTACCCCACCAAATTGTTTATGTGTTTCAATTTGACTACTTACAATATTCGATAGTACTTCTTTTCCATTTTCAACTACAGCTACACTAGTTTCATCACAACTTGTTTCTATAGCTAAAATAGTTACATTTTCTAAATTTTTATATTCTTTCATTACTAAAATCCCTTACCATTACAAAAGCATTTTCTCCATTGTTTTTGTAATAATTTTTTCTCATATCGACTGTTGTGAATCCAGATTTTTCATAAATAGTTATTGCAGGCATGTTACTTACACGAACTTCAACAATAGCTTTTTTTACACCTTTTAGTTTTAAAAGTTGCATTACATAAGTGAAGAAAATTTGTCCTAATTTTTTATTTTGATGCGGTTTATCAATAACTATCTTATTAACTTGATATTCATCAGCAACAAGCCAACCACCACAGAATCCAATAATTTCACCGTCATTAAATAATCCGTAATACTCTGAGTTTTCATGTTCCAACTCGGACTTAAACATTTCTTTCGTCCAAGCATCTTCGAAATTATCTACATCTATTCTTGATAATACATCTAAATCATTAACATCAACTTTATTTATTTTTATCATTTTCAAGTTCCCTTTCTGCTTCAGTTTTTCTTAAGTATTGTGGTTTCATATTATAACAATCCACATCTTCTAATGAATCATAAATTTTAAAAACATTAGCTGCACGAACCATGTCATTATTTTTTGAACCTTCTAAAAGAGAATCATTTAACTTTTCTATATCTTTACTAATATAAACAAATTCATCACTTTGAGATAATAAGAAGTTATTAATTTCTTCAAGAGAGTAGTATCCTTCTTCCAGTACCTCTACTAATTTTCCTTCTTCATTTTTATAAACTGCACCAAAAACATTTCCTCGACGTGCATCAATAAATGGAACTAATAATTTGTTGCTATCAAACTCTAACAAAGCTTGTAACTTCAAAGAAGATACTTTCTTCAAATTAATCTTCAGTGTGTAAGCTAAAGTTTTACAAACAGCTGCGACTACACGAATTGCTGTATACGATCCTGGTCCTTCACTTGATATAATTTCAGTTAAATCCGTTTTTTTCTTATCTGCTTCTTTTAAACAATTATCGATTTCTTCTAAAATCACTGCTGATAAATTATTACTACATACAAAACTTTTTTCAGCTAATACAGTCTTATTTTCAAAGCATGCAATTGAACATACTCCATTAGAAGCTTCCACTATTAAACTTACCAATTTTCACGAATCCTTTCTTCAATTTTTTTATATTCACCACTAGAAATAATTTCAACTTCTCTATAATCTTCTACTAAGCGAATATTGAAAATTAATCTTTCATTCGGTAAGAATTCTTCAATAAATTCTCCCCATTCGATAATACTAACATTATCTTCAAAGAAAATATCTTCAAATCCTAAATCTTCATCGCTATCTTCTAAACGATAAGCATCAATATGATATAATTTTCCATTAGGATATTTATATTCTTTCATTATATTAAAAGTTGGTGAATTAACTACACTTTTTACTCCTAAATATTCTGCTAAATATTTCGTAAATGTTGTTTTACCTGCGGCTAGATCACCATTTAACAAAAGTACTAATCTATCTTCTATACCTTCACTAACAATTTTCGCTAAACGTTTAGTATCTTCTAAATCTCTTATAACTATTTTTAACATTGTTAATCCTTCTAAATTTTTAATTTATTTACCATCTACTATAATACCATATTTACCAGTATATTCCAACAACTAACAGCGTAATTATAGGCACAAAATAACGCCAAGACATCTCTATCTTAGCGTTATTGTGACTCATATAATTTGTTGTTAAATCAAATATTATTTTACTACTCTTACTCTTGAAGTTCTTTCAATTGGTGCAGCTTCTTGTAATTTTTCACCAAATGGCATTTGAGCACGTAGTACTAAGTTAGCTGGAATATCCCATTCTGCAGCAACTTTTTCATCAATTACTGGGTTATAGTGCTGAATGTTAGCTCCAACTCCAACTTCTGCTAATGCATTCCAAACTGCAAATGATGCAATCCCTGTTGATTGTTCTGACCATATTGGGAAATTATCAGCATATGATGGAAATTGTTCTTGAAGACCTTTCACTACATCGTGATCTTCGAAGAATAAAATTGTTCCGTAAGCTGCAGCAAAACTATCGATTTTTCCTTTAGTAGCTGCTTTAGCTTCTTCATTTGGTAAGAATTTTTCTAATTCTCCAAAAGTAATATCCCAAAGTTTTTGGTGATTTTCTCCTAATAATACTACAGCGTGTGCAGTTTGTGAATTAAATGCACTTGGTGAATACTTAACCGCATTATCAATAATTTCTAATGCTTCTTGTTCTGAAATTGGTAAGTTTTTACCTAACGCATATACACTTCTTCTATTTTGATATAAACTTTTTGCTTCTGTCATTATTATGTCCTCCGTTTTTTAGCTATTGCTAAACTTTATTATTTGCTTTATAATTGTTATATATATTATTATAATATTTACCCAAAAAATAACAAGTACGTTTTTTTACAATAGTAAGTATCTTTTTAGATAGAATTGTATAATATCAACGAAATTTTAAGGAGATTTTTTATGGAACAACAAGAACCTTTTGGAAAATGCCCTTTTTTTACAACTCAAAAAATATTATCAGGAAAATGGACAATTCTTATTCTTCATCTTCTAGAAGATAAAAGTGTTAGATTTAATGAGTTACAAAGATCACTAGGGACAATTACTCAAGCAACATTGACAAAACAATTAAAACAATTAGAACAAGATGGATTAATAAATCGTAAAGTTTATGCCCAAATACCACCAAAAGTTGAATACAGCCTAACGGATATTGGTAAAAAATTCCAAGCTGTACTAAATGAATTAGAAATTTGGGGGAATGATTACATCGATTACTTAAAAGAAACTAGAGAAGCTGTGTAAAGTTATGGATAAGCTAAATGAAATTAAAACAAAACTTCATTTTCTTTCAAGTGAACAATTAGATATTATTCATAGACTTATTTCTTCTTGGAATATTAAGAACAATAAAATTCAAACAGATGAAAATCTAGTTAAGAAAATTTATGAAAGTACAATATCACCTATAGAAGATCCACTGAAGAATTATTCAAAAGAAGAACTCTTAGAAGAATATGGAGTATTATTTTATAATCAACAGAATATTGCAGATTCAAATTTTGGAGAAGTTTCAATAGAATATAATTACGATGATAGTGATGATATAACTTCTCCATTTATTAATAATTCTATTCAAACTAAGGACTTTCATATTGAAGAATACGCCAATAACAATATTAAAATAGATAATTTTATTTCTGAATCTTCAGTTACTGATACACAGACTACCACATCAAACATTGAAGTCGATGACTTCGATCCCTTATTTCCAGATACAGATTTCGATTCATTAACTGGCCTTAATAAAAGCAAATATGATGATTTAGACTTTTCAGCATTAATATCGAAGAAACCCAAATAAATATTATTTTCAAAAGATGGAAGTGACTCAAAAAACGTGATTTCGGAGAAATCGATTTTGTCGAGTCACCCTCGCACAGTTTATTAGATATCTAAAATATTCTATAAAAGCGAATTTAGATATCAATAAACCACTGCGTCTATGAGTTTTTATATAAACTTTTAAAAAATTTAGGACTTTTAGGTCAGCCCCGTTTTTTTTGTATTTTATATACATCTAATTTAAAAAGAGAAGCAGATTTTTCCGCTTCTCTTTTAACTTTTAGAAGAAATTATTTTTCTTTACGTCTTTTCATTGCTGATAAAGCTATACCTAAAATTGCTAATCCATAGCCAGCTATAGAATTACTTTCTACCCCAGTGTTAGGAAGTTTTTCAACTTTAGCTTTTTTAGAAGTATTATTTAAAGTAACAATATCTTGATGTTTATCATTTGGTTCACCATTTCTTATATTGTTATTTTCATTTCCTCTATTATCAGTATCATAATTATCATTATGATAATTATTATTACCGTTATTATTGTTGTTATCCGCATTATTCGGATTTGTATTATTTTCTGGAATACGTTGTTTTTCGATTACTTTTACGGGAACATTAACTGTAACTCTTTGTCCATTTGGTAATTCTATCTCTACTGGTACCGCTGTTTTTTCACCTGGTGTTGTAGTTGTTGGAATTTCTCCTACTTTTGTAATTTTCCATCCTTCTGGAAGATCTACATGTTTCTTAACATCATCTTGAGTTATCGGAGTTCCTACTTTCACAACTATAGGAGTAGTTTTTGGTGTTACAATTACTGGCACTTTTACTGTAACACGTTTACCTCCTGGTAATTCAATAACTACAGGTATACTTGGGCGTTCACCTGGAACGTCTGTTGAAGGTTTATCACCGATACTTATAACTTTTCCACCTTTTGGAATTTTCACATGTTTTTCAACTTCTTCATTAGTAATAGGTTCCCCTAGTTTCTTAACAATATCTTTTATTGGCGTAACGTTTACCGGTACTTCTACTTCTATTTGTTTTCCGTTAGGAAGTTCAATTTTCACTTTAACAGTACCTTTATCTCCTGGGGTATTAACTTTTGGAATTTCTCCTACTCCAATAATTTTTCCACCTTCTGGGACTTTAACATGTTTTTCTATATCCTCTTTAGTTAGTGGTGTATCTGTAACAGGAGTTTCAATTCCAGTTGCAGGAGTTACAGTTATAGGCACTTCCACTGTGATTACTTTTCCATTTGGTAATTCTACTGTTACTTTCACCGGAGTTTTCTTACCTGGTGTTGTTAAATCTGGAATGTTTTCTACTTTCGTTACTTTTCCACCTTCTGGTATTGTTATTCCTTTTGTATAATCCTCTGGTTGTAACGGTGTTTTTGTAACTGGAATTTCTAAACCTTTGACAGGTGTTATATTTACTGGTACCTCTACTATGATTACTTTTCCATTTGGTAATTCAATAGTTACTTTCACTGGAGTTTTCTTACCTGGTGTTGTTAAGTCTGGAATATTTTCTACTTTCGTAACTTTTCCACCTTCTGGCACTTTAACATATTTAGCAATATCATCTTTTGTTATCGGTGTATTTGTTACCGGTGTTTCAATTGGTGTAGGTTTTGCTTCAACAACTTTAATTGTAGCTGGGACTTCCACCAATACTTTTCCATTTTTATCTTTTACAACTACTGTTACTGGTTTATCTCCAATAGTTGTTGCATCAAACGGCTCAGTTTCTCCATCAGGAACTTTGTATTCAAATGTAGAACCTTCTGGATAATCACCTGGAGTAATACTGTCTTTTGCTTGTGGTTTTTCAGTTGGATTTACTGGTATTAGTTGTTCTTTTCCTTCAACAACTTTTACTTTCGCTGGGACTTCTACTAGAGTATCGTCTCCATCTTTTGCTTCTACTATTACATCTTTTTCTCCTGGTGTTTTTGTATCTACTGGAGCTTTATATTTAAATGTTATTCCATCTGGATATTGTTCAGGATTAATACTTTTAGAAGCATCAGGTTGTTTATTATTTTTATCTACTGCTACATATTGAGTTTTAGGCTCTACAACTACTATTTTAGCCGGTATTTTCGTAATAACTTTATCTCCAATTTTAGCTACTACTACGACATCTTTCTCTCCTGGTGTCGATGTGTCTACTGGAGTTTCATAAGAGAACTCTGTACCTTTAGGGAATGCTTTAGGATCTATACTTCCTTCCGCATTTGGTTGTTTGTTATCTTTATCAACAGACACAAATTGCGGATAACTTTCTATAACACGTACTGTTGCGGGAACTTCCGCAATAGGATTACCCTCTTTATCTTTAACAATTACATTTACTTTGTAATCTCCAGGTGTTGTAGTATCAATTGGAGTTTTTGGATCATATTCAAATGTTGAACCATCTGGATATTCAGTTTTGTCAATACTGTTTTCTGGATTTGGTTGTTTGTTATTTTCATCAACTGGAACAATTTGAGGAACTCCCTCTACAACTGTCACAGGAACTTTAATAACGGTTGTTTTTTCTTCTCCGTCAACAATATATTTTACTGTAACATTTACATCTGTATCATCTGATAAATCTGGATTTTCTACATTTTCATCAATACTTACATTCGTAACATTTGCTGGAAGTTTTCCTTTAAATTCACTGTCTTCGATTGATTCTTTTGCCTTAGCAAGAACTTTTTCTTTTGCTTTTTCTTTATCACTATCTTTAGCAACAATTATACCTTTCGGTGTTGGTTTTGGAAGAACTATTACTTTAACTTTTACTGGTTCTATTAAAGTTTCTCCATTTTGATCTGTGTAAGTCACTGGCACAGTGACTTCTTTCACACCTGGTTTAGCTGTAATATCTTTTGCTAAATCTTTAGGCTCACCTTTAGTTCCATTTTCACCAGGAGTAACAGCGTCAGTTATATCCTTAGCTGTAATTTCATCTCCTTCAAATACTACTTTAGATGTTGGAGTTGAACCAACTACATTAACAGGAACATCCACGTTAACAGAGACATCATCGATAACTTTTCCTGTAGCATTATCTCTATATTTAATTGTTACTGTTACTGGAGTTTGTTGACCGTTTTTATCAGTTTTTGGAGTGACGATAGCATCATCTGTTATGAATGGAGTTACACCTTTAGGAACATTTGTCAATCCATCTATTGCTTTTTTAACGCTTGCTCGGATCGCATCAATTAAAGTTTCATTTGGTGTTCCGTTTAAGACCGTAACCCCTTTTGGTGATGGTTTTGGTAGAACTTTCACAGTCACTTCAACCGATTCATCGCGTTTAAATTGATTTGCTCCATAAGTTACTGTTACTGGAACTTTAATCTCTTGACCTGCTTTTCCTTCTGTCGAAATATTACTTACATCAGGATTAGTAACTTTACCGTCTTTACCAGGTGTTACAGCTTCTCCTACTTTTTCAGAAGATGGTTTATCACCTTCAACTACATACACCGTTTTTGCAGTTGATACACGTGGTTGTACTTTAATCGTAAACTCTTGACTTATATTTTCATCCGTATCTTTTTTAGTATCAAATACTGGGTCTTTATCAAACGAATTATCTACAATATCATACCCCATTGATTTCAGTACATCAATACGAGTTTGTACATCACTTTCAGGAATTATTTCACCTGTTTTACCAGTAAGCGTTAATGCATGCTCAGTTAATTCAGTTTCTGTTTGAGTTTTTGGGTCTACTGAAACAAATTTAACTTTTGCTTTTTGATCGTCTTTTTCATAAGTAATCTTGATATTTGCTTTTGGATCTGTAATTTTCGGTGGTTTATATCCTTGTTCTGGATTTGCAGGATTTACTGGTTCTAATGGTGTTCCATTTCCATCTTTCGGAGTATATCCATCTTTATGAGGAATAATTTGAGTAATTTCTCCTGTTTTCGTTGGATCGTTTGGATCATTAGGGAATGGAATTGGTTCTCCATCTTTACCAGTTGTTGGATCAACTGGAATCCAGCTTCCAATCTTCGTATAAGTAACTTTTTCAGTTTCATCAGGAATCACTTTAGTATTTTTATCTGGAGTAGCTACTTCTTTAACTGGAATTTCTTTTTTATCTGCAATATATCCAGGTAGAACACCTACCTCGACTTTATTCCATGATTTATTTGGACTTTCCCAATCAGTATAAGTTACTTCTTTAGTAACAAGATTAACGCTCGCTTTTCTTGTGAATGATACTTTCTGAATTGTATCGTCTTTCGCTTTTTCTTCAGCTGCTGTATCTGATTCTTTTTTCACATAAGAAATTACTCGTTTTGCTGATGTATTTAAATCGGATTCAGCCAGTCCCTCAGGCCATTTAAGCTCAGGAGTTTCTCCATTTGGATCTACTGGACTGTCTTTTTCATGAGGTGTTGATGAAGGTACTTCAACGATTCTAGGTTTTAGAACAATCTCAAAAGTTTGAGAAGGTTTAGAAACTCCTGCCACAGTATCCTCTTGATCATCAAAGTTAGGGTGATCTCCATTTATATTATATGAATCACTTTCTATTTCATATCCTTTTCCTTTAAGTTCTTTAATTTTATTAACAATCTCGTTACTATTCGGTAAAGATGTTCCAGGCTCTCCTGTTAATTCAACTGTAGTTGTACTTTTACCGTCAGTAGTTTTAACTACTACATTAGCTTTTTGATTTTTAGCTACATATTTGTATATAACTTCGATAGGATTTTCAGTTAGCGTTCCTGAAGAATTATTTGGTAAATCCGTTTTAACTAACTTATATACAACTCCATTTTCTGTAAATTCTTCATCTGGAGTTACTGAATAATTATTTCCAACAATATTTTCTAATTTTGCTGTTCCATCTTTTAAAACATTTTCTTTAATTACCGATGAAGTATCATTAGACTTAACATATTTTACAGTTACTTTACCATATTTGGCTTCATCATATGCTGCTACAATATTTGAAACAGCATCATATACTGTACCACTTGTCGATGTTCTATTGTAAGGACTATTTTTAGTCACATATTCTTTAAATATGTAATATTTGTTGTCTGCTCCTTTAATAATATATGGCGCAGTAGCTGTTGTTGTTTTTATGTTTCCATTTTGAGTTTCTACTTTCTTTGTAGTATTGTTAGTCTCTGTAGCTACATTTGCTTCTGTAAAATCTTTTTCTGGAGCACTAGTTGCAAATTTATCTACCTCTGCTGTTCCATCTTTAACGATAGATTTTGCTTTTAATATTGAATTATTATTCGCAGCATTAACATAACGCATCGCAACATTTCCAAGTTCTAAATAATCTGCTAACCATGTACCATTAGTATCGAATGTATTTTTTTTCGGATATATCCATTCAAATGTCATTGTTGGTGAAAATTGACCATTTAAGTTTCCTTCTTCACCATCTCTTGTAACAGTAATTTCTTCTTCTGTTGGACCAAATTTTTTAGTGTCACTGTGATAAAGTTTTAAAGTATCTTTCACTGGTTCACGTGATACACCTAATGCTGCCCAGTCCACTTTATATAATATTCCTTTACTAGCCTTACCTTTTACTATTTTAACCGTTACTTCATCTTCTGTTAAATTAGTCACTTGGAAGTAAACATCACCTCGAGGTTCTTTTAAAATAACTCCATTTTCATTAACTTTTGAGTTAACAGTTGTAATGTTATTTTGGACATTTGCTTTAGCAGGATTAAAATTTCCAATTTTAGCAAATTTATTTAGATTCTTGTTTTTTAATTTAATTTTTATGGTTGTACCTGTATCATATTCATACTTGTTAGATGCGAGTCTGAACTCTTCATTGTGAGATAATAATTCTCCGTTTTCACTAATATCCATACTACCTGTAGTTGAAAGTACTGAAGGTGCATTACTTTCTTTATCAACTTCGATATTAGTTTTATTCATGATATATTTTTTCTCAACAACAGGTTGATCATTAACAAGAATCTTACTTGTCACTTCTTTGTCTTCACTGATTTGTGGATAACGTAAACTATAATTATTAATAGAACCTTTAAATGTTACATCAGTTAAACTCTCAATGGCTGAAGTGAATTCATAAATAAATTGTGTTTTAGTCCCTCTATTTTGAAAATGTCCTGCTTCTTTTTCTTCTAAAGATACAGAATCATCACGTTGTGCCCAAAAAGATGTTTTATTCTGTGTTCCATTTTTTCCATAACGCTGATTATATAACTCTTTTGTTTCCTTTAACTTTGCAAAAACTTTGCCGTCTTTACTTAATTCTTTAGGCAAGCTATCTCCATTTCCTAATTCTTCAAATGTAAGTGAAAATTTATCTCCTTGTTTATAAGCTCCATCCTTGAATTTTAAGTTATAAGTAATATTATTAACTCCACTAAAACTACCCATTCTAGGTTCTGTAGATATAGAACCACTTGCTGTAATTTTTCCTCCGTCAACTGCTACATCATTGTTAGTTTGAGTTTCGGGTGCTCTAAATCCACTTTCCCCTTTTCCTGGAATAACTTTTCCATTTCGAGGATCATTATTTTTATTTACTTTTTCCTCTTTTTTATCGGAAGTAGCTTTTTTCATACTTTCTAAAACGAAAGCTTTATTTTTTAGTTCTACCACTTTTCTATTTATCTCTTCTTGAGTAGTTGTTGAACTTTGTTCTAATGATTTTGCTGAAGTTAATTCTAATTTTGCTTCTTCTATAGTAGATTTCGTTTTATCGCTAACATCGGCAGAATCTATAGCAGTCTGTAATCTATTAATAGAATTAACTAGTTCTGATTTATTAATTTGTTTATCAACCGTTGGTTGCATGGGTTGTGTTGTTTGATCTTTTTGTACTTGTTGTGTTGTTTTTTCAAGTGTTTCCTTTTTATCAGTACTATCTACTTTTGAATTAATCCCTACATTCTTCTCACTTGTGACGCTGTTAGTATTACCCTCTACCCTATTTACACTAACGTTAGAATTAGATTGTTGACTATCACTTGCAAATGCATTTGATCCTAAAAATGCGAATCCAGCCGCTATCAATACAGAAGCTGTACCAATCTTAAATTTTTTTATACCGTAGTAATTAATTTTTTCTTGTTTTTTTTGAATAATCATTTTCTTATTATTCTTACTGTACATTACTATTCCCTCCTAAATAAACAATAAAAAATATAATTCACCTTTAAAATAAATATAAAAATATTTTTAAAAACAATGATAATTATGCGATTATGAATATTAAACTATTACTTTATTTTATAATCACTTTAGTTAATTTTAACTATAAAATAAACTTGTGTCAATAGCTTTTTCTATATTTTAAGTAGGTTTAAGTTATAAAATCAACTGTTTTTTCATAAGAAAATAGTTGTTTAATTTAACAAATAACATCTTTTTAAGAAAAATATCAATTTACATAATCTTAATATTTAAAACTGCCAATACTTTTTATTATAGCTTTTCTGATGTTTACATAATTTATTAATAAAATTATTATATATATAATTCAACTTTTTTTGAGAACGTTTACAGTTTTTCTTTTAACATACACCTTTTTTTCGTAAATTAAACAAAAAAATCAGTAGCATATTCATGCTACCGACAATTATATTATTAATTTAAAATTTTATTTTCTAAATAATCGCAGTATTTCATTTCTAGATTTTGAACATATAAATTAGGCGCTTTATTTTTTAATTTTCTAGCTTCTTCAATTAGGATCATAGCTTTTTCATCGTCTAATTTTACTCCCCATTCATATGTCGCGAGTATATTTTTTGTCTGTGGATTTTTTTGTTTAAACCTTGCTAATAAAGTTTTATCCTTCATAAGTTCTTCTAGCAGTTCATCTTCTGGATTCACTAAACTTATTAATTTTACTAACAATGCCATAAGTTCAACTTTATAAACTGTTAACAAATCGTCTCTTTCAATATATAGTTTTCTTGTTTCAGTATATAAAGTATCAAAATCAAAGAAATATTCTAGCCCTTCTAATTTAATAAATTCTAGAGAATCCGTTAAATAATTGTTTTTTGTAATTTCTAATGAGTTAATTTTTTCTACTATTTCCGGTTGTTCAATCAATAGATTCTTTCCTATACTTTGATAATATACATACTCCAGTTGTAAAAATAGTATAAATCTTGTAGTTTCATCTTTACTAGCATGATAGAACGTCATACCATCGTTGAATCCCATTGGAATCAAGTTTAGAAAAGCTAATGCAAACCCTATCAAGGTGAATAGTAATGTATAATAACTTGGTAAAACCAACCAAAATACAATAGAAAATACTAGATTAAACGTTACTCCACCTAATAAGTATAATTTATACTTAAACTTCCCTTCAACATATTCAGGAGCTCTCATCAGACACTGACCACCTGTTCCAGCTAATCTTTCATATCTAATTTTAAGTTTACCATTTTCATCTTTTATAATTTTGAAATCAAACACTCTAAAACTTATAAATTTGTATCCTGATAGTAATCCAAAAATTAAATGTCCCGCTTCATGAATTATGACTTGTAAAATAAAAGATATTACTCCTGCTATTAAGAACAAAATAATATTTGGTTTATCAACCCTCGAAAGTGTATCTCCTGCAATTTTACCAACTACATATCCTATTATTCCTCCAACAATCATAATTCCTAATATTTGTAACAATCCATTAATAATCTTTTTCTTCATAAATTATCCTCCTATTCATATTTTTCATGAATATAATTCATCATATCACCGATATTTTCAATATTTTCATCTACCAAGATATACATCCATTCTCCCATAGCTGTTGCAAAAACCGCTGGTACTCTATCTATCAAGCGAATTTCTTTTGAATATTTGTTATAAATATCTTCATTTGAATATTTGTATGTATATTTATCACGTCTAGATAAAGCTATTCCGTTATTATTATGCTGGATTTTCTTCGGTTCATTTCCTACGACAACATCCGCATACATCTCAAATAAATCACATTCATAAGTATGATTATATAAATCAACTGTATATCCACCCGCTATTCGGTTATTATATTCTAAAGCGATATAATCGTTATTTGGCAATTTGAAGAACTCAATATGGAAAAATCTCTCTTTCATACCAAATTCCTTAACAATTTTTCTCCCATAATCTCTTAATTTAGGATCTATTTCTTTTGATATAATATTTCCATAATCAAGACTATCATTTAATAGATCTAATGTAGGTTTTGTGTAATAAAAACTAGTTTCAAAAACAACTTCTCCTCTTGAGTCAATTAGTCCATCATACGTACAAAGAATTCCATTGTCTATATAACTTTCAATAAAGTATACAACCTCTTGAATCCATTGTTTTTTAAAGTTTTCTACATCTTTTTTTGATAAAAGTTTATAAGTATTATTTGCTCCTACACCATTATCTGGTTTAGCTATTACTGGTAATTTTATCTCTTTAATTGCTTTTTCAAGTTCTTTAATATTCTTTACAGCACGTCCCTTAGCTACTGGAACATTTGCTTTAATAAATCTTTCTTTCATTTTCGATTTATATTTTGTAAAATCTAGTTTTTTCGGTTTCACACCAGTTATATTAAACTGTTCTCTAATTATTGAATCTAAAAATAACCAATGCTCATTATTAGACTCCGCTCTATCTATAACTCCATGCTTATAGATTAAAAACGCTACTCCTCTTAAAACTTCTTCATAATTTTCTAAATCATTTACTTTGTAATATTCAGTTAAAGCATCCTTTAAACCACTAGAAAGATTATCGTAACTTTCACTACCTATTCCTAATACTTTAACTCCTTTTTCTACTAACTTTCTTGCGAAATTTTCCTGAGAAGTTGGAAAATTTGGTGATACTAATAAATAATTCATAATAATCCCTTCTTTCCTAATTTTATCTACTAGTTTAACATAAAATCTACTTATTTTCTATTAATAACAAAAAAAATACGAATTATTTTCATAATGTTTAGAAAATAATTCGTATTTAATTTTATTCTTTTACATTTACTGTTAAATTCTGTAGATATGTTTTAAATGTTGAGTTAACCTCTTCACTTAACCCTTTTGTCGCGTTTAAGTCAACCGTGATTTCAACTTTCTCATTATATGTTTGTGTCATAATAATATTACTTAATACACAGATATTTGAAACTAAACCACAAAATTCCACTTCTTTATAGTCACTACGTGAGATATAATGTGCTAAATCAATACTACCAAAAGATGTTTTATTAAATACTCTTTTCGCATAACTTTCATAATTAGCAACATCTCCATATAAATTGTGACCTTCACTATCTATTATACAATGCTCAATCGGTAAATGTTTACCTTCACGAGTTGAAAGATAGTTTGTGTAATGTGTATCTTTTGTAAATATTACATCTTGACCAGCTTTCAAATATTCATCAATTTTATTTGCAATGACTTTATCAAGTTGATCAGCAGTTTCAAAACCTAATGCACCATCAACAAAATCTTTTTGATAATCAACAACTACAAGTAACTTCTCAGATGTATCATGTTTTAAAGTTACTCTTAGATATAGTAAAAATGCTACAAAGGCTAAAAATCCTAAGCAATAAAAGATTATAACTGATTTAAATTTTGGATGAGCTCTTTCATCTAATACTACAAATTTCATTAATACAGCAGCCTCTACAATTAAAAGTACCACTATATATTTAATTCGTTTTTTAAAGAACACCGCAAAATCTTTTGCACCTAATTTTTTAAATATTAAGTAAATAAACAACGCAGCTATAGCTACAATAAACAACATTGTTCCATATTTATGTAATAATTTGAATGCATGTGGAGCACTAGGCCCTAATACATATCCTAGCGTAATAAACACTACTACCCAAAGGATACCTCCAACTGTTGAATATACATGGAATCTTTTAGCATTTATACGTGAAATACCAGAGAAATATCCAAGTATGTGTCTAACTCCTGGTAAAAAGTACGCAATTACTATTACTATGTTACCAAATCTATTAAAAAAATCAGCTGCTTTCGTCATTCTATATGGTGTAAGTCCAATATATGAACCATACTTATCAACTGCCCTAGTTCCTAACCTTCTCCCAACTTCATAAGAAAATTGCATACCTAAAACAGTTCCTAATGCACTTGCAACAATCATCCCTATATAACTTCCATGATTATTATATGCCATTATTCCAGCTACTACCATCATCGTTTCGCCTGGTAGAGGAAGAGCCGCAAACTCCAAGATAAGCGACACAAATAATATTATATATACATGTTCAGCCAATAGTTTAAATAACATTTCCATATATAAACTATTCTCCTTTTTATTTATTTTCTAATAAATTATATCATATTTTACTTTCACTTAAAAGCTAAAAAGGTAATTTCTATACGATATAAATAATATTGAAAATTATCTTATCATATAAAACTTACAACTAGTTTAAATATTTACTTTCGTACCTATAGTAAAAGAATTTAATAAAAAACTAGAGTCATACTTAAAGTAAAACTCTAGCTCTTATTCATTTTATTTTCTTTCTTCAATTACTCTTACTAAATCTTTGATTTCTACAATGTTTTCTGCATCTTCATCTGAAAATTCAAAACCATATTTTTCTTCAATATCCATTACTACATCTGCAACATCAATTGAATCAGCATCTAGATCTTCGTTTAATCTTGATTCTAATGTAATTTTATCTGCATCAACTTTAATATATTTAGTAATAATTTCTTTTACTTCTTCGAAAATTGCCATTACTTTTATTCTCCTTTTTCCATCGTTTCTATCATTATATCATAAAGTTTTGTTTTGTGTATTTGTTTTGCTTGTTGAACTGCATAATATAGTGCATTTTCATCAGCAGAACCATGAACTTTTATACTTGGTTTCTTAATTCCTAGTAGGAATGCTCCACCATATTCACTATAATCAAATTTCTTTTTAAATTTCGTAATTCCACTTTTTACAAGTAATGCTGAAATTTTAGTTATAATGCTTTCCATAAAGATTCCTTTAATCATAGAACCTAAAGTACTAGCAACACCTTCTATAGTTTTTAATAACACATTTCCAGCAAAACCATCTGCGATAACTATATCATATTTATGCTCAAGAATTTCTCTAGCTTCAATATTTCCTTTGAAGTTATTAATATCTTCTTTAAGTAACTTATGCGCTTCTTTATATACTTTGTTTCCTTTTGATTCTTCTACACCTACATTTAGTAATGCTACTGATGGTGTTTCTATATTATAAATATATTTCATATATAATTGACCTAGTTTAGCATAATTTACTAAATCATCTGGTTTAGCTTCTACATTAGCTCCTAAATCTGTAAGTAAAAACTTATGTTCGCTTTTTGTAGGTAATAGTGACGCTAATCCTGGTTTCGAAATTCCCTCTATGCGACCTAACATAAATAATGAACTTGCCATAAATGCACCTGTACTTCCTCCAGAAATCGCTACATCAATTACTCCTTCATTTAAATCAGATAACATTCTAATCATTGAGGCATCTTTTTTCTTTCTATGAACACGCGCCGCATCATCAGACATCAATACTTCTTCAGTACAAACATTCTTAACAATATTTTCTGTTTTAGTTATTTGTTTTAAGTTTTCTTCAAGTCCATAAACATAAAGTTCTACTTCTTCATCTTTATAACTATTTACAAAGTTAACAATTCTACTAGGTTCATCAACACCTAATATATCAATACCTATTTTCATAATATTATGCACTTTCTTCTCCTATTAATTTTGCTTCGACTACAAACCTACTCTCCCATTCTCCTGTTTGTGGGTTAAAGTTATCACATGTAAATAATTTTAATATCTTCGGTTCATTTTCATGTTGTTCTAAAATTTCAACTTGTGTTGGTACTACATCGTAAAGCTTGTTAACTTCATATGTACGTAATTTATCTTTAGAAATAATTTGAATCTTGGCACCATTTTTTATTTTGTTTAAGTTATTAAATCTTATACCCACACCTTGCACACTGTGACCTGCGATAACTACGTTTTGCGCATCTAAAGTTGATGGCTCTTGTGATGTTGCTACTCCATTAATTAAGTTGATTTCAGTAACATCTTGGAAAATTGGCTCTTCTATTTGTACACTATCAATTTTTAAAATTCCTAACATTGAATCAGTTAGTTTAATCTTTGATTCGTTATCTGTAAACATTTTTTGCCACCATGGTATGTCTACTTCGCCTTTACCATTTTTATAAGCTGTAATAATCTTATCGTTAGCATTTCCTGTTAAATATTCTCTAATTTGATTTTTGAATATTAACACTACTGATGTACATAGCAATACTACAATAAGAATATTTAATATTGTATTTTTAAGTTTTTTATTCATTGAATCCTCCTAAATTATTGTCTCTTCTAATCCAACATACTGTAATAATCGTTCTTTATTATCGGTTACTTCAATAATTTTCACCGCTAATTTTTTAGCTAAATACATTAAATCTACATCATTTATTAAATCTGCAACTTTAAAACTAGGAACACCACTTTGTTTCGTACCAAAGAAATCTCCTGGCCCTCGTTGTTTTAAGTCAAATTCTGCAATTTTAAATCCATCATTTTCTAAACACATTATATCAATTCGTTCACTCTTAGAATCTGTCACTAAAATACAGTATGATTGATATTTACTTCTTCCTACTCGACCGCGAAGTTGGTGCAAAGTAGCAAGACCAAAGCGATGAGCATCTACTATTATCATAAATGTTGCATTAGGAACATTTACTCCAACTTCAATAACTGTTGTGGAGATTAATATATGTATTTCTTTATTTAAATATTTTTCAACAATTGCGTCCTTTTCCTTATTACTCATCTTACCATGAAGTATTGCAATTTTATAATCATCTGGTAGATAATTTTTAATATTTTCGTATGTTTCTTCAACATTTTGAAGATCCATTTTCTCAGATTCTTCAATTAATGGACAGACTACATAACCTTGTCTTCCATTATCAAGTTCCATTCGAATATTATCTAGTACCTTATAAAAACTCTTATTATTAGCTTTATAAGTCTGAACTTTTTTTCTACCTGCTGGTAACTCATCTATTGTTGAAACTTTAATATCAGTTATTAAAGTGATTGCTAAACTTCTTGGTATTGGTGTTGCTGTCATCATCAATGAATTAACAGCTTCACCTTTATTACTTAATAATTGACGTTGTCTTACTCCGAAACGATGTTGTTCATCTGTAATTACATATTTTAAATTATTAAACTTTACATCTTCTTGAATTAAAGAATGAGTTCCAATTAATAATTCTATCTCACCTACTTCAAGTAGACTTAAAATAGTGTTTCTTTCTTTCTTAGGTGTACTACTTGTTAAAAGTGCCACTGAAATATTTAAGTCTTTAAAAAACTCAAAGAATGTTTCAAAGTGCTGATTAGCTAATATTTCCGTTGGCGCCATTATAGCTGTTTGATATCCTGCTTTTATAGTTGCATATAAAGTTGCCGCTGCAACCGCGGTTTTACCACTACCTACATCACCTTGTAACAATCTATCCATTTTATAAGGTTCATTTAAATCCGTTACTATTTCATCTATAACTCTACTTTGTGCTCCTGTTAATGTAAAAGTTAGACTATCTTTAAATTCTTTAATATCTTTCTCATTCACACCTACAGAATATCTATTATCTTCAATTCTACTATTGATGTTTTGAAGTTGCAATTTCAACTGATAATTAAACAACTCATGAAAAGCAAACATCTTTCTTGCCTTATCAAACTCTTCTGAATTTTTTGGGTAATGTAAAGTGTAAAGTATTCTTTCTAACTTCCAAATCCCTTTAAAATTTTCAGGAATCAAATCTAATATTATATTTTCACCATCTATCATTTTAAATGATTCTTCAACAAGTTTTATAAACTTTTTTTGTGTAATTCCTTGTTTCAGATGATAAAAAACTTCAATAGTATCACCTTTAGTTTTTTCTTCAGTTATATTGAAACTTACGCTAGAAGCAGTTATCGTATTATTAGCTGCATTATATGTACCTTTAACTACTACATCTCTACCTTCAACAAGATTTTTCTTCAAATAATGCTGATTAAAAAATACTATTTTAATACTTCCCGATGAAGTTGACAATGTAAAAAAAGATCTACTTCTTCTATTTCCATAAAACTGTGTACTTACTCTAGTTTCTACTTTTCCTGTAGTTATTACTTTCTCATTATCTTTTACAGAAGAAGAAAAATCAGTAGAACTAGATACTCTGTAAGGAATATTATACAGAATATCACGAATTGTATATATTTCTAATTCATTTAAAGTCTGTAAATATTTCTTTCCAACACCTTTTATAGTTTCTACCGATTTTTCTAAAATATTAATCATTACCGAATAATAAACTCCTATATCTTTCTCCAGTTTTTGTGATTGCTAAACCACCCTTAGCAGTTTCTTTTAATGTAGTAGACATTTCAAGTCCTATCTTATACATTGCTTCTAACACTTCATCAGCAGGAATACGACTTTTTATTCCTGCTAGAGCTAAATCTGCTGCCATTAAAGCTGTAGAAGCTCCAGCCGCATTTCTTTTTACACAAGGTACCTCTACTAATCCTGCTACTGGATCACAAACAAGTCCTAACATATTTTTTAAAGCAATAGCAAATGCATGAGCACTCATCTCTGCATCTCCTCCCATGGCTTCTACTATAGCTGCCGCTGCCATTGCACTAGCCGAACCAATTTCAGCTTGACATCCACCTTCTGCTCCTGAACAAGAAGCATTATTAGCTACTACGAATCCAAAAGCTCCAGCTGTAAATAACATTCTTAACTGCGTTTCTTCATCAATATTGAATTTTTTCATTAACGCATGAATACAACCTGGAAGTACTCCAGCTGATCCTGCTGTCGGAGTTGCACAAATTAATCCTAAAGATGCATTAACTTCGTTTGTTGCAATTGCTGCTGCAACTCCATTTAAAAAATCACTACCAGTAATTGATTTACCACTATTGATATACTCTTGTAATTTTTTAGCGTCTCCACCCGTTAGTCCTGTTTTTGAACTTACTCCTGCTAATCCTTCTTCAACAGCTTGCATCATAACAGCTAAATTTCTTTTCATCAATTTTTCTACTGCAGCACGAGTTACACCATTCACTTCAATTTCTTGTTCTATCATCAACTCAGAAACAGGTTTTTGTTCTAATTTTGATTTTTCTACGATTTCTTCTAAACTAGTAAACATTTCTGTACCCTCTACAATTTATCTGCAAATTTTACTTCATTAACAAATTCTAGCTCAGTTATTTTTTGAATGCTTTCTTCATTTAATTCCTCTAGAGACTCAACTACAAGTAAATTAGTTCCTTCTAAAATAGAACTAGAATATTTCTCACTTACTTTTTTATCACCAAATATTTCTTGAATTCTTAATGATAATTCTTTTTTATTTTTTTCATTAAACTTATAAAAAATGAAATAAGTTGGGAAGTCACCTGATAAATTCACATCAAAGCCTAGCAGTTCAAATATAACCATCTTTCCTCCACCTATTGATTTTCCAATAAGATCAAGACTATGTCGACCAGCTTGAACTTCTATTTTTGCTGTATTTGGATGAATATGTTCAATTTCACTCTCTATGAACTCAAACTCCATCCCTGCTGCTTTTGCATCTTCCATACTAGTTCTTATACGCTTATCAGACGTATTATACCCTAATAATCCACCAATAAGAGCAATGTCTGTTCCGTGTCCTTTATAAGTTTCTTTGAACGAACCATATAATGTTATTTTTACATCTTCTGGTTGCATTCCAAAAATATATCTTGTAAATAGACCAATACGAACTGCTCCTGCCGTATGTGAACTTGACGGTCCTACCATTACCGGACCTATAATATCAAATACACTTCTGTATTTCATATTTACACCTCCAATATTGTTGGTAAAATAACAGGTTTTCTTCCTATTTCACTTTCTAAAAATTCCCCTAAAGATTCTAAAATTTGTTGTCTAACTTGATATACTCCGCACTCCTCATTAGATAGTACAGATAAAACAGCATCTTTAACAACTGCTTTAGATTGTCCGAATAATTCTGTTGATTCATTTACATTAACGAATCCACGACTTATTATATCAGGATTATTCATTAATTTTTTATTTTCAAAGTCAATTGCAATAGAAACTACGATAACACCTTCTTCAGAAAGTTCTTTTCTATCTTTAATTACAACACTTCCAATATCTCCAATTCCAAGTCCATCTACATAGACATCTGATGCATCAAACTTACCAGCAATTCTTGCACTATCGCTAGTTAATGCTAATACCTCACCATTTTCCATGATGAATGAGTTTTCTAGAGGAATATCACATTCTGCTGCTGTTTGAGCATGTATAACCTGCATTCTATACTCACCATGAATTGGCATAAAATATTTAGGTTTGATAAGTCTAAACATTAGTTTTTGTTCTTCTTTCGAACCATGCCCAGATGTATGAACATTGTTAACACTAGAAGTGATAACATTTGCTCCGAGTTTTGATAATAAATCTATGTTTTTATTAATAGAAAGAGTGTTCCCTGGAATTGCCGAACTAGCAAATATTACCGTATCCGTTGGCATTATTGTAATTTTCTTATGTGTTCCATTTGCTATTCTACTTAACGCTGCTAATTCTTCTCCTTGAGTACCAGTACATAAAATAAGTAATTTATTAGGATCTACTTGATTTAAGTACTTACTATTAACAAATGTTTCCTTAGGTGCTTTAATATACCCTAATTCTGTACCAATTTTAATAGCTTTTTCCATAGAGCGTCCGAATACAACAATCTTTCTTCCATGTTCGATACATGCTTCTACAACCTGTTTTACACGGTATACGTTTGATGCGAATGTTGCAAATATAACTCTATGTTTCTCTTTACGAAGAATATTAGAAATAGTTTTACCTACTTCTTTTTCACTTTGAGTAAATTCTGTTCTTTCTGAGTTTGTTGAATCAGAAAGCAAACATAATACTCCTTTTTCTCCAATTGCTGCCATTTTGTGTAAATTTGACCCTTGTCCAACAGGGGTAAAGTCAAATTTAAAATCACCTGTATGAACAATATTCCCTTGTGGAGTGTTTACAATAACTCCAAATGAATCTGGAATAGAGTGAGTTGTGTTATGGAATGATACTTTAAGATATTTAAAACTTAACACAGTATCTTCATCAATAACATTAAGCTCAGCTTTAGCCAGTAAGTTATGTTCTTCTAATTTTGATCTAATCAATCCAATTGCTAATGGTCCACCATATATTGGTAAATTAACTTTTCTAAGTAAGAATGGTAATCCACCAATGTGGTCTTCGTGACCATGAGTAATAATCAACGCTTTGATTTTATCAATATTTTTTTCAATATATGAGTAATCAGGTATTACATAGTCAATTCCCAGAATATTATCTCCAGGAAACTTAACTCCAGCGTCGATTATTATAATCTCGTCGCGGTATTGAATAGCATAGGTGTTTTTACCAATTTCTCCTAAACCACCAATAGCAGCTACTCCTACTTCATTTTTTTTAATGATTTTATCCATTAACTTTCTCCACTTTAAAGTCTTCAGATTGTTTTTCAAACTCTAAATATGCTTCGCTTAATTCTTGAACAAGTTCTACATTATAGTTTCTATCATCTAAATACTTTCTTACTGCTGGTACTCCATCAGCTTCTACATATAACACCTGTGTGTTTTCTCTTACTGGAATTTCCTTTGAATTTTCTTGGTAAAATACTTTAAATACTGCCATTAATAATCTCCTATCATTTCTTTTAATATATTTAATGTGTAATCTAATTCATTTTTTGTTGTGTTAATATTTATAAATGAAAACTGTATAATATTTCTCTCTTGAAGATATGAACTCTTATAATGAATGAAAATATTATTTATTGCAAGTGAGGCTCCAACATTTAGTGAACTAATATTTTCAGGTAATTCTACAGTTACAATCACCGGTGAAACTTCTTTTTCTTTTATCTTCATTATTGGAAGACCTAATTCTTTAAGTCCAGCCTTCATATATGAATATTTTTCCTGAACCTTTTCATATCTTTCATCTGTTTTAAAGGCGTCTAAAGCTGTATTTAGTGCTTCCATTAAAATAGATGGTTGAGTGAAAGGTATCGATGTCATTTTATTAGCATAGTGTAAATCTAAGTATAACGGTGTGTTTTCAAGTGGAACTAATTCGCAATTAGTTCCTACAATTGCTAATCCAGCTACAGAACAAAAGGCTTTACCTGATGAACATGCTACATAATCAACATCTTTATAACTATATTTAATAGCACCTACTGCAGAAACTGCGTCAACTGCAAGTACTAAATTATTTTGTTTAACGATTTTTGTAATTTCTTCTAAATCATTCAATATTCCAACACTAGTTTCGTTATGAACTAAATAGACAAAATCATAATTTCCTGATTTTAATTTTTCAGCTACAACTTCTAAGTCAAAACTTTCTCCAAAACCTACAGAATAACAATCGATATTTAAGCCGTGACGTTTTGTTTCACGAACTAATCTATTTCCGAATTCACCATTTGCTAAAACAAGACCATTATTAAGACCTCTACCTTTCAATTGCGCCATTATAGCTTCATTAGCTAATGTAGCTGATCCATGTAATATAGTCGCTGTTTCTACATCTAAAATTCTCTCTATTTTTGAAAGTGTATTTTTAGTTAGACTTACAAACTCATTACTTCTATGTGAATACAATTGCTTAGATAATTTATCTATTACATCTTGAGATAAATCTACAGGTCCTGGTAAAAAGTTAATTCTTTGAGCTTTTGCCATTCTATCAAGAACCTTATTTTCACTCTTAAGTGAAAGATACATCGGCATATATTCAGCATCTTTAGTTCCTACGTTCTCATGGAATTTTGTAAAACCTAAATGCTTGTAAAGTTTCTCTTGTCTAGTTGTGCCTGAAATAAACACAATATCATAGGCATTCTGAATAATATAATTAAATGTTCTTTGCAATAATTCTGTAAAAACTTTAGTTTTTCTATATTTTTCTTTTATTGATAATAGTCTTATTTCTACAGGTTTTTTATAACTGCCTTTGTAATATTTATCTATATCATTAAGCTTTAAATCTAAAGAAAACGGGCGTTGATCTGATAATGCAATCATACCAACTACATCGTTTTTCTTTTTGGCTATTATATATATGTTTTTATCATGAAATTTATCTTTTAATTTTTTAGTTTCATTTTTTTCATGTTGAGGGATTTCTTCGACAAATGTTTCATAGTTCAACTTGAAAATTTGTTCATATTCTTCCGCTGTATTTGCTATTTTATATATCATAATTTTTCCCCATAACTTTATTTGGTTAAATTTTCTCTACACTATATCTTACCATAATTACAACTTTTTTTCAAATTAACATGGCTAAAAATACTATAATTTAAAAAATATTAATACTAAATTTACATTATTTTTTTTATTACATTCAAAAATAAAAAGACCCAAAATTAATTGGGCCTACATAAATAATTTTTATTAAAATCGTATTAAAAAATACGTTGGTTTTTAAGTGCAGTAACGAAGTCTGTTAATTCATAAATTGCTTTAGCTTCGATAATTTTTTTAAGTTTAGCTGCTTTGAATCCTTTAGCCTTTTTACCACCCATAACATCTGCGATACCATCTTTGTGACCTAATGAACATACAACACCACGGTTAATGTATTTAAAGTCTCCAACTTGTTTTCCACTAATTCTAGCTCCTACATATGCTCCCATTTGATTAGCGATTTGAGCTGTTGTTGGGTAAGGTCTTTCTTGACCAGTTTCAATAAATGCAGCACAGTCACCTACGATGTAAATCTCATCGTGTCCAGGAACTGTTAATTGTTGTGTAGTCACAAGACGACCACGTTTAGCAAGTTCTGGGAATGTTTCATCCATAAGTTTGTTACCACGAACTCCGGCTGTCCACACTAGTGTAGAAGCATATAAATCTTTTCTTTCTCCATCAACTTCGATAGTAAAGCTATCTTTAGTAGCACCTTTAATACCAGCACCTAAGATAATTTCGATTCCATTGTCTTCTAAGTATTTTCTTGCGTAGTCACTGTACTCTTTAGTAAACATTGGTAATAATGTTGGAGCAGCATCTAATCCGTAAATTTTAACTAATTTTTCATCAATTCCGTATTTAGAGCATAATTCTTTTTTACGGTGAACTAATTCCCCTAAGAATTCCATACCTGCTAATCCAGTTCCACCTACGATAACTGAAATATCTTTTACATCTTTTTCTTCGCTTGTAGCATATTTTCTGAAGTTGTCTTCTAATGTAGCAGCAATTTTTTCTGCAGCATTAACATTTGCGATTGGTAATGCATTTTCAGCCATACCTTCAATTCCAAATGTTTCAGGTTGGAATCCTAATCCAACAACTAGTACATCATAGTCAAGTTCATGTTTTTTAGTTAGCACTAATTTTTTCTCAACATCAATTTTAATTACTTCATCTTGAACAAATTCTACACCTGGTGATACTAAATCTTTAATATCAATACAAATATCTTTTGCTGGGATGTTCCCTGCAGAAACTTCGTGTAAGTTTACTGTATCATAGTGATAAGAATTTTTGTTTACTAAAGTAACTTTTACCTCTCCAGCTTTAGCAGCTTTTTTTAATCCTTTTAAAGTCGTAAGTCCTGCATAACCAGCACCTAAAATAACTACGTTTTTCATAGTATCCATTTCTCCTTTTATATGTTATTTTGTATTTTAACAACAGCAGCAGCCGTTTCCACAGCAACCGCCATCTTCATCATCATAAATTTCAATCATATTTGGATTGTGTAGTGTAAACTCACTACCATATTCATCTTGAACGTAATCTATTTCAAGACCTTTCAAAAGAAGCTCATCTTCTTCATTAACAAGAACTTTAAGATTTCCAAAGTTAAGAACTTTATCACCGTCTTCTAATTCGTCCTTAATATCAATAGCGTAATGCATTTGTGTCCCTTCTAAAGCGATAGAAATTTTCAAGTAACTATCACGTTTATCAGCATCAAATAACATTTCTTGGAATTTACCAACCGCTACATCTGTTATCAAAATTAATTGATTATCTGTATTAGCCATAAAATGTTTCCCTCTTTATTTTTTATTTTCTATTTAATATTATAACCGTTTTTCTAATAAAATAACAGTATATTGCTTATATTTTATAAAATAATTTGTGAATATTTTATGAATTTTTTAAAAACGTTTAAATTTGCATGATATTGTTTTATTAGTATTGTTACTTATACTATTCTAAAGGCTTCTATTAATATTAATCTCTAATCTTTATAACATTAATAGAATTTACATCCGTAGACATTTTTAAAAAATTATTTTGATTTAACTTCATACTTAAATATTTATTTTTTCGTTTATTTTCTCTTTAATTTTAGTATATAGTCTATCTATAAAGGATTCTTCTACATCCTATTTAATAAAACTTTATCTTTATTTAATATTTTTATGTAAACTGTTTTAAATTACTTGCAATATCAAATATTTATATCTTCTTACTTTATTGACTTTTCTTTTACCGAACAGTATAATATTTTATAGAGAGGTGGATTCGTTTTGAATAAAGAGTATTATGAAACTGTTGATAAAATTAAATTTGAGTTAGAAAAAATACGCCCTAAACTTATTAAAGATGGTGGAAATATAGAATTTATTAATTTTAAAAATGGAATTTTAAAAATTAGATTTTTAGGTGAATGTGCACATTGCGAACTATCACACATTACATTAAAATATGCAATTGAAAAAACAATTGTTGAAAAAATACCAGAAGTGAATAAAGTTATAGAAGTGAAAATGAGCGTTGTTTAGACGTTCTTTTTTTATTTTCATTAACTATAAAAATAAAAAAAGAGTAGATTTTCATCTACTCTAAGTGACGTCCCAGAAGGGATTCGAACCCCTGACCGACGGCTTAGAAGGCCGTTGCTCTATCCTGCTGAGCTACTGAGACATATTTAATAATTACCTCTCTCTGAAGTACTTTAATAGTATATCAATTTTTCAATATTATGTCAATACTTTTTTCGATATAAATATAAATATTTTTTATAATTGTGATTTTCTAAGAATATTACGTGGTATAAGCATAATTAAAAATATATCAAAAATATAAGAAAAAATATCGCTACTCTTTCGTTACATTTATAGAAAAAGGAAAGCCGAAGTGTCTCAAACGGCTTTCCTATAAGCTTTTTAAAAATTATCTTCTTAATCCTAGAGCTTTAATTAATTCACGGTATCTTTGGATATCTTTTTTAATTAAGTAGTCTAGTAAGTGACGACGACGGAAAACTTTTTTAAGTAATCCACGACGACCTGCGTGATCTTTTTTGTGAGTGTTTAAGTGCTCAGTTAAAGCATCGATTTCTGCAGTTAATACTGCGATTTGTACTTCTGGAGAACCAGTATCTGATTCATGAGTACGGAATTTAGCGATAATTTCTTGTTTTCTTTCTTGACTAATTGCTGCCATTGCAATTTCCTCCATATAATTATATTTTTGCGACCTTAATCCTAGTGTAGAACCTGGAGGGTTTCTATACCACGAATAAGGAACATAAGTAATTGTACACTATTTTTTGTAATAATTCAAGTGATAACATCTAAAATCAATATATAAATATGATTTTAATAATCTTTTTCTTCACAAGTTTTTTTGTCTAATTTTAGCTGTTCTCTCAAGTGATTAAAACTCTCAAATTTTTGTTCTTTTCTTAAAAATTCATAGAAGAAAATTTCTATTTTTTCATCATAAATATCTTTATCAAAATCTAAGATATGTGTTTCAATAAATTTCTTATTTTTTCCAGTTGAAACTGTTGGATTATAACCTATATTAGTAATTGATTTATAAATCTCACCATGAACTTTTATTTTCGTAATGTAAACTCCATTAGTTTCTGGTAAGAGATATTTTTCTGATAATTGAAGGTTGGCAGTTGGAAAATTAATAGTTCTTCCTAGCTGTCTTCCCTTTACTACAAGACCAGAAATTGAATAATATCTTCCTGAATATTCTCTATACTTTTGGAACTCTCCATCTCGAACAAATTTCTTTAGTACTGTCGTAGATATTTTTTCTCCTTCAATCATTTGCTCTTCTTGAACATCAATATCTATTCCATTTTCACTTATTAAATCTGGTGTCCCCAATCCTTTATTTCCAAATCTGTAATCGAATCCGCAAAATACCTTATCTACATTTAACTCTTTTAAAATAAATTCTATAAAATCTTCTGCAGATAAATTTTGCAATTTTTCATTAAATTCTAAATAATAAACTTCATCAACACCTAAACTCTCTAATAACTCATTTTTTTTATTTATTGGTGTCAATAACTCCTCACTCGTTTTTCCAAAATATTCTTTTGGGCTCTTATCAAGCGTTATAACAATCGACTTATAATCTCCAATAGCTGCACCTACTGCTCCGCAGATAATCTTCTGATGAGCATTATGAATACCATCAAAAAAACCTAAAGCAGCTACTCTTCTCACATTATCTTTTTTTATTTCACTAATATCTGAAATATTAAATATTTCCATCTTCATCTACCTACTCTATTATTTTTGGAAATGTAGTTTTTACAGATAACAATTCATCATCTTTATCTTTCAAATGATATATTGCTATCGCTTCATTTTCATAAGTAAAAACTATTCCATCTGTAAAATCATGATCCGGAAATTGATTTCTTCTAAATCTCAAACCGTTCATTACTTGTTTTGCTCTAAATTTTGGTATTTCTACAAATTTGTATTCTTCTAGAGCATATTCTTTCCTTAGAAGTTTTTCTTCTAAGGTTTCATCTTTTAGATGTTGTTCTACCTCAGAGAGTGTTAAACAATTATCTAATGTTATTTCACCACTTCTAGTTCTAGTTAATTTACTCATGGTACTTGGTAAATTTAGTTTTTCACCTATACTAGTAGCTATTGTTCTGACATAGGTCCCTTTTCCACAATTTATATCTATAGAAAAATAAAACTTATCATCTTTATAATATTCACTATTTTCTATAAATGAAATGTTATAAATATTTACTTTCCTAGTTGGAATTTCTACATCAAATTGACCACGTCTAGCATACTCATATAATTTTCTACCATTGACTTTAATAGCTGAATATATAGGTGGCTTTTGCTCTATTTCACCAATCATAGATTTAAGAATTTCTTTAATTTTATCTACGCTAATGTCAGTAACTTTACATTCTTCAACAACTTCTCCTGTAAGATCTTCAGTCGTAGTTTTAATTCCCAAACATACTTCTGCTCTATAACTTTTACCTAAATCCATTGCATAATCACTAACTTTAGTCGCTCCTCCTAATAAGAGAAGCAACACTCCATCTACCTCAGGATCTAATGTACCAGAATGACCTATTTTTTTCATTTGAAGAATTCTTCTAGCTCTGAATACAACATCATGACTAGTAATTCCACGTTCTTTATAAATTGGTAAAATACCTTCAAACATTATTTTTTATCCTCTTTTTTCAAACAATCTGGGCATAAACCATAAACCTCAAATTTATGACCATCTATTCGATAGCCTTTCAATTCTTCAATTTCTAAATCATCACATACGTGTACATGTATTATTTTTGCTTTTCCACATTTTAAGCATATATGATGGTGATGGTGATGATCTGTTTCCAAACATCCAATTTTAAAATATTTTTCCCCTTTAATTTCTGTAGTTTCCAAAATACCTATTTCTTCATAAGTACTTAGATTTCTATAAATAGTATCAAAACTTAGTCCAGGATACATTTTACCTACTGTTTCAGATACATATTTTGCATTAATATATCTATCTTCTTTTACTAAAAGTTCAACCATAGCTTTTCTTTTATCAGTATATTTATACCCTTTTTCCTTTAGAAGTTTCATTATTCTATCAACTTTTTCTTCTGATATTTTCATAAGTACCTCCTACATAGTCTATTTTTTAAAGTCCACAAACGTCTTGTTTCTTAACATTTCAATTTCATCTTTATAAGGTGCAATGTCTTTCTTTTCTCCATACCAAGGAGTCTCTAAAATTTTAGGAATATTTGCAAATTCATCTAAATGAACAATTCTATTTATCGTATCGAATCCAATTCCACCGTATCCGATATTTTCATGACGATCTTTATGTGCACCTAATGTATTTTTACTATCATTAATATGAAGCACTTGAATCCTATCTAATCCCACTATTTTATCAAATTCAGTAAGAACACCATCTAAATCATTAACAATATCGTATCCACCTTCAAATACATGACAAGTATCAAAAGTTACTGTTAATTTTTCGTTTAAAGTAACTCCATCAATAATTTGTGCAATTTCATCAAAAGTTCTTCCACATTCACTACCTTTACCAGCCATAACTTCCAAGGCAATATTAGGTTTCATATCTTTTGTTAGCACCTCGTTTAAACCTTTAACGATACTTGCTATCCCAACATCAGCACCTGCTTTGACGTGTGATCCTGGGTGAAGAACAATATTCTTAGCACCAATTTTTTCAGTTCTTTCAATTTCTAATCTTAAGAAATCAACTGCAAGCTGATAGATTTCTGGTTTTACTGTATTTGCTAAATTAATAATATAAGGTGCATGCACTACTATATCACTAATATTTTTTTCTTTCATTAATTTATGCGCTTCTTCGATTCTCAATTCTTCAATAGGTTTTCTTCTTGTATTTTGAGGAGCACCTGTATAAATCATAAATGTATCACTATTATAACTAGCCGCTTCTTTTACAGAGCCTAGCATCATTTCTTTTCCTGACATTGATACATGAGATCCAATTTTCAAGTTCTTCATTACTTACCTCTGTTTGCTTTGTTACTACGTTTAGCAAATTTTCTTCTTTCTTTTTGTTTAAGTTTATCCATTTTATATTTATATTTTTTCTTATAACCTGGTTTAACTTTTTTAGAAACTTTTACTTTTGATTTCAGTTTCTCAGTTAAGTTATGGTCAGCTACGACTTTCTTTCTACTTTGACGTTTGTTTCTGTCTTTAGCTTCAACAAACTCACCATTTCTAATATCTTGGTGATTAAATTCAATACCACGTTTTTCTAAATCTTGTAATTTTTCTTCATCTTTATTATTATAAATTGTAATACAGTCACCGCTTAATCCAGCACGCCCTGTACGCCCTGCTCTGTGGATAAAGAAGTCTAAGTCATTAGGAATATTGTAGTTAATTACATGACTTACTCCTTCAATATCAATCCCACGACTCATTAAATCACTAGCTACAACATAGGTGAAATCTAGATTATTAATTCTTCTTTGCATTTGCTTACGTTCACGTGGTGTTAAATCTCCGTGAAGTACTCCTACATTTAATCCTTTAGAAATTAAATAGCTACTTACTTCCTCTACCTCAGTTTTCTTATTAGCAAAGATAAGAGCTAAATAAGGATTAATAACTGTAGTGATTTCATGTAATTTTTCTAATCGAGATGAACTCTTTTCTGGTATTAAAATATATTCAATTTTACCGAATTTAGCGTTATCAACTTCGATATATTGAGCATTTTTTAAATATTTCTTCAAGAAGTGATTCATTTGAGTTGGAATAGTTGCTGAGAATACTAGAAATTGACAGTTTTCTGCTGCTCTTTTAGAAATTTTATCAACATCTTCCATGAATCCTAAATCGATCATCATATCACATTCATCGATTACAAGACTTTCTACTTCTTTAATTGCTAAAGCACTCGCTCTATCTAACTCTAATACACGTGTTGGTGTACCAATAATAATATGTGGCGCATTAGATACTCTCTCTATATCTCTATTTAAATCTTGACCACCAATACATAATGTTATTTTAATATCTTCTTCAGAAAAACTAGCAATATGTAATGCCATATCATATAGTTGTCTTGACAGTTCTCTAGTTGGAGCTAAAATAATACTTTGTGTTTTTTTCTTAGCTACATCTAATTTGCTAAAAATTGGTAGTAAGAAAGAATGACTTTTTCCACTTCCTGTTTGTGATTTAGCTACTATGTTTTTTCCTTTTAAAACTGGTGAAAATACTCTCTCTTGAATTTTTGTAGGATTATCAAACCCTAAATCTATTACTGCCTTATTTACAAATTCATTAAATTTATATTGTTCAAATGACTTTGGTAACATTTAAAATCTCCTTTATGATTTTTCTATCTAAATATATGGGAGTTTTCCCCATCTTCAATTTCACACATGAAATGATTGAAAATAACTTTTTATATTTCACGTTATAATAAACCACCCTTTATTATACTATAAATACATAGATTTAGCTATAAAAAACACCGTATTATTGCCTATTATTCGTTTTCTATATATATTTTCCTCCTGAAAATAAAAAAGTAATTCAGAAAATATTTTACAATCTTCTGAACTACTTAATAATATTATTTTACTATCTCAATTCCTGAGCTTGTTCCTAACCTTTCAGCTCCTAAATCAACATATTTTTGAGCAGTTTCTTTATCTCTAACTCCACCACTCGCCTTAACTTTAGCATTATCTCCGACTACAGATTTCATTAATTTTACATCTTCATAAGTTGCACCACCAGTTCCAAATCCTGTTGATGTTTTTACAAAATCAGCTTTGGCAACTAGTGACAATTCACAAGCTTTAACTTTTTCTTCATCAGTTAAATAACATGTTTCGATAATAACTTTCAAGACATTATTACCAATCGCTTCTTTAATTAGTCGAATTTCATTCTCTACGTAATCAAACTCACCATCTTTTAATTTTGCAACATTAATAACCATATCTATTTCACTTGCACCGTTTTCGATTGCTTCTTTTGCTTCAAAAACTTTTGATGTTGTTGTCATTGCTCCTAATGGAAATCCAACAACTGCCGCTACTTTAACATCAGTACCTTGTAAAAGATGTTTAGCATCCGCAACGTAACAACCATTAACACAAACACTATAAAATTCATGTTCAATAGCTTCTTCACATAACTTTTGGACATCGGCACTACTTGCCGTAGCTTTTAAAATTGTATGATCAATATATTTATTTAATCCCATTTTTTTACCTCTATTCTATTATTTCTAATATATTTTTAATATTTTCTATTTTTTCATTTCCGATAACATAAGCATCTAATAACATATTTTTACTAGATTCTACATTCTTATCATCATTGTAATAAATTTCAGCGATAAGATCACCTTTTTCTACCTTATCTCCTACTTTTTTCTTAAGCTCTATTCCTACAGCATGATCTACTTCATCTTCTTTTGTCGCACGACCTGCTCCTATTACCATAGCTGCTTTACCTACTTCTTCGGCTTTAATTTTAGTAACATATCCATCTTCATGCGCAAATACTTCTAATACTGATTTCGGTGTTGGTAATAACTCATAATTATTCACGACTTCACCGTCTCCACCACTAAGTTCTATAAACTGTTTTAATAAGTCTAACGCACTACCATTATTAATAACTTCATCTATTTTTTCACTAGCTTCTTCGAATGTCTTCACTTCGCCTTTATGTTTTAACGCTAAATAAACAATTTCATATACAACTTCCTTAAGATCACTTGACCAATTTCCTTTTAAAGCCTCTATACCTTCAATTATTTCATTAGCATTACCAATATTATAACCTAATGGTTCTTCCATGTTAGTTAGTACTGCTATCGTTTTTCTTCCAACACTATTACCGATTTCTACCATTCGACGTGACAGTTCCCTAGCATCTTCAATAGTTTTCATGAAGGCACCATCACCAACTTTAACATCAAGAATAATTAAATCTGATTGAATAGCTAATTTTTTACTCATAATACTACTAGCGATTAATGGAATACTATCAACTGTTGCAGTAACATCACGTAAGGCATATATTTTTTTATCTAACGGAACAATATTATCACTATACCCCATTAATCCAACTCCAGTTTTACTAGCAACTTCTACTAATTCCTCTTTTGTTGTACTAAATTTAAAGTTTCTAATAGACTCAAATTTATCTATTGTCCCTCCTGTATGACCTAGACCTTTACCTGAAAGTTTAGTTGTAGCCATTCCTACAGCTGATAGAATTGGTCCTAATACAACTGTTACTTTGTCTCCAACACCTCCAGTAGAGTGTTTATCAACTAAATAGTGGTCTAAATCATCAAAGAAAATAGTATCCCCCGAATCTCTCATTGTTAATGTAAAGTTTGTAAGCTCATCTTTAGTCATATTATTAAAATATACCGACATTAAAAATGAACTCATCTGATAATCCGGAACTTTACCCGAAAGATATCCGTCCAGTAAAAACTCTATTTCAGCTTTAGTTAGCTCATTATTTTTTTTCTTTTTATCTATGATATCAACAACTCTCATAGCTAATCTCCTTATTTATTGATTTAATTAAAATAAACTTTACAGTATTAGTTAATTCGTCTAGAAATCATTACAATAAAAATTTGTCATACCATACTTTTCATTTTCTATATATATGTTATTAGAGATTTCTAATATCTGCAAACTTTTCTTATCTTTCAATATTTTATATAATTCTTTTTGATCTTTTTTACTATATACTATTTTATCACGAATCAAATACATTTTGTAGCCTAATAATATTAATGTATAATTTTTGTACTTAAACAACATACAAAATAATAGATAAAAGATAAATACAAGTATAGCTATTTTAAAAATTAATTGTACTTTTTGATTTATAATTAAGAATGTAATAATTATCATCAAAACTAAATAATAGTAATCTATGCCTCTTTGTTTAAAGATTTCTTTCTTGCTGCAAACGAATATATTTGTAGGTTTACTACCATTTTGAATTATTAGAGAGAATATAGAAATTATTATTAATATTGTACTCAATAAAAGATCTTCCAAATCTTGTTTTACAAAGGTATAAATAAGTAAAACAAAATAAAGAGGCATAAATGAATAGATACAATAACTAATATAGTTAAATGATTTTTTCATCTTATACCTCCTATTTATTATCTTTTACTCTTCGGTTTAGACAGAATCTCTGAAAAAATTATATCATTAACAACTTTTTCTTTATCAAAAGTTAAAGAATTTGAAAATATTTCTTTTTCTCTATCTACTATAACTCTTTGTTTTTTCTCAAAAGATTTACGAGTTAGAGTTTGCTGATTTATTACGGGATTTTCTTTTTGCTGTTGACTTTTAGACGTGGTATTTTTTACCTTTGTCTTCCTTTTCTTAGCTTTCTTACCAGGATTTTCTTTAGTTTTATTATTTTCTCTTACTTTATCAATAATAAATGAAACTAATAGAAAGATTAACGGGATATATAAACTACTCATCTTCCCCTCCTAGAATTCTTATTAAGATACTCGTTAGCAATCAATCCACGAACTATATTTTCTTGTGTAAACTCTAATTTTTTTGAATTTTCTTGAACAACATTAGTGTTATCGAAATTCCTTTGCATTGAAAATTTATTTTTACCTCTATTATAATTTTCATTATAATATTGTTGATATTTATTTATAGATGGACTATCAACTTGTTGTTCATAAATATCTTCTTCATACACTTGCTGATCACTTAATGAACTTTGTCTATTTCTTAAAGCATTAGAGTCTTTATCAGCAGCTTCTTTAATTCTTTTCATCTCTTCGACAGCTTTTAAAGCCTGTGATCGAGCATTGTCTAATTCCATTTGTTTTGAATTATCTAAATTTTTTCTGTATCTTTTACTGTCAGAAGCAAAAACAATTACGAAAATAGCAAAAATTATGATAAATGTTATTGGTGCTGCGAAAATTAAAAATGACATTTCACATCCTCCTTTTTATCTAATTATTTACCCGCTCCTGTTTCAGGTTGTGACATACGTTTAATTGAATCTCTCATACCTGTATCAGCTTCTAGATTTTTATAATTCATATAATCCATAATACCTAGATTACCTTGTTGGAAAGCTTTAGCCATAGCAAGTGGTAGTTCTGCTTCTGCTTCTACTACTTTTGCACGCATCTCTTGAATTCTAGCTTTCATTTCCTGTTCAGCTGCAACTGCCATCGCACGACGTTGTTCGGCTTTAGCTTGTGCAATGTTTTTGTCAGCAATAGCTTGCTCAGTTTGTAAGTTTGCTCCGATATTTTGACCGATGTCAACATCCAAAATATCAATCGATAAGATTTCAAATGCAGTACCTGCATCTAAACCTTTGTCTAAGATTGTTTTAGAAATACGATCAGGATTTTCTAAAACTACAGTGTGTGACTCTGAAGAACCGATTGTTGAAACGATACCTTCACCTACACGGGCGATAACTGTTTCTTCTCCAGCTCCCCCTACTAAACGTTCAATGTTTGCACGAACCGTGATTCTAGCTTTCGCTTTAACTTCGATACCGTTAATTGCAACCCCAGCGATATATGGAGTTTCAATAACTTTTGGGTTAACACTCATTTGAACTGCTTGAAGAACATCACGTCCTGCTAAGTCAATAGCTGCACAACGTTCAAAAGTTAAACTTACAATATTAGCTCTGTGAGCTGCAATTAGAGCATTAATTACTCTATCCACATTCCCCCCTGCTAAATAGTGACTTTCCAATTGATTAATAGTAACATCTAATCCTGCTTTGTGAGCTTTAATCATAGGATTTATTACTCTACTTGGTATAACACGTCTCAATCTCATACCAACAAGTGTGAAGATACTTACCTTAACGCCTGCGGCAATCGCACTAATCCAAAGACCAAGTGGAAAGAAAGTAAAGAATATCGATAGTACAATAAGTACTACTATCACGATAATACCTGAGAAAATTAATTCTGGCATAATACTACCTCCTTAAAATATTTATATTTTTTTAACTACTATACGCATTCCTTCAACACGTATAATTTCAATTTCATTACCTTTTTCTATAAAGTCTCCATCAGTAACTACATCCAATTTTTCATCGCCAAATACAGCGACTCCTGCCGGACGTAAATCTGTATATGCTCGAAGTTTTTTACCTACAAGTTCTAATCTACTTTCACTTGCTACATAGCCATCTTCTGTTGAGATAGCATCAGTTAATACAAGTCTATCTAGAAAAACCAACTTTTTATGAAGAATACTTCTATTTACATAATACAGTATAACTGCAAGTATTAGAGAAACTATTAAGATAAATGCAATATAATATGTTGATTTATTTACATAAATTATTGCATATACTACGGTAATGATACCTACAGTGCCTACTATTCCTCCTGGGACAAACATTTCAAGTCCTATTAAACAAAGTCCACCAATGAATAGCAATAGAACAAAAATACTAAGTCCTGAAGAATAGGAATGTAAGGCAATGTATGTCGCTAAACTGACTATTGACAATATTCCAAATAGATTAAATTTTCTTGAGAATAATTGCTGACAGAAAGTTAATGACATAGTAATTAAAAGAATCCAATCGAGAGACATCATTAAATTCATATGTAATCACCTCATTTTTGTATATTCTTTTTCAAGATAATCTAACAATTCCTCTCTCGTAAATATATTACCATGACCAGGAACAGCATATTCAAAATCAAGAATTGTTATTCTATCTATATAATCACGGAGCTTCTGCTTATTATATGCCATCGGTTTAGTATAATAGTTTTTAGCATGACTATCTCCTAAAAACAATAGTTTTTCCTCTGGAATATAAATTAAAAATGCATCATTAGAATGTGAGTTATCATTATATATACAATTTATTTTAACTCCACCAAGATTCAAATTGAAATCAGCCATTTTTGGCATATCCGGTATTCTAATTTTTATTTCATTATTTTCATAAACTCTTTTTATTACATCCGCACTATATTTTATTTCAGTTCCATCTTTTACCCTTTGGTAAAGACTCTCATCATCCCACTTAAGTTGTGATAACTCAATTAAAGAGTCTCTAGCTCTATCTGTAGAGATTACTGGAATATCTAGATAGGCCGCTCCAAAGCTATGATCCCAGTGATGATGGGTCAATATTACATAACTTGGCATCGGTAGGTCATTTTCCTTTAATTCCTTTAGAAAATTCTCAACTTGTGTAGGTCCATTTCCAGAATCTAACATTACAGAAAAATATTCACCTTTTAAATAACCAAGTGTCGGTTCTAAATACATATATCGTTGTTTTGTATAATAAAATCTATCTGAAAATTTAATTAGCATCCTTTTTACTTCCTTTTGATTATAGTTACATTATAGCATACCTAATAACTATTTACAAACCAACATTACTAAATAAACAGCTGTAACTAAAACCTTTACAAATTCTAGTTGCAGCTGTTTTTTAAAAAAAAATTTTTTTACTAAAATAGAGCTAATCCAACGAGATACAAATAATAGAAAATAAACCCTATTCCTACTATTAATGCTATTATATACAATAACCAAGTTACCAAGTAAAATGTATATCCTAGTGCTTTAACGATATTAGTCAATCCTAACCATAAATGTCTACCTATCGCCAAAAGAATAGAAATTACTCCGCCTTCATAAACTTCATCTTGATTATCTAAATTAGTAAATTTAAACATTGTTAATAATTTCATCATAATCATCTCCCCCTTTGATAAATTATTTATTACTCTTCAATAATATTATAGCACATTTATCAAGCGGTTACAATTAGATTTTTGTAATAAAATTTGTCGAATTAACATATTATTAAGATATACAAAAAAGAGACTCATAAATCTTTATTTTAAAGATTTCAAGTCTCTTTGACACAGTTTCTAACTGCGTATTTTTTATTTGAGATTAATCTCAATATAATGGAGATGGCGGGATTTGAACCCGCGTCCAAAAATACCTCCCCTTAGCTTCTACATGTTTAGTTTACCTATTGAATTTAATTCTCCACTTAAGCCGATAAACAGGCAATGAAAAACGAGTTTGATTAATCTCTTATTTTTTTCTACAAACGGAAGAAAAAAATCGTAGACTGCTAAAAATGAACCGATTAGCTTTGTCACAGTCAAACAAAGTAATCAGCCTTTAGCTTATTAAGCTGCTAAAGCGTAATTTGTTTTTTCGCCAGTTATATTTAACTGATGTGTTGTTAAAGGAGACAACCCTCCTACATGCCACCAAGAAGACTAGCATCCCTGTCGAATCCTAAACATCCCCTTATTGTGATTATTATATTTTATCATAAAATCAAGATTATGTAAAATTTTATTATTTTTTATATACAACGACACTTCCAATTAACTTTCTAACAACAACTATATTAATTATGATATAATTAATATTAAGAAATAAAAACTAAGGAGGTACCATGGAAACACTTATCAATAAATTACGACCTAATAAAATCAGTGATATTATTGGTCAACATCATTTAATTGGAGATGGAAAAGTTCTCACTAAGATAGTAGAAAACAAAAAAATGTTCTCATTTATTTTATATGGTCCCCCTGGAACAGGAAAAACTTCAATCGCTAATGCTTTAGCTAATGAACTAGACTATAAATTTAAAATATTAAATGCTGTAAATTGTACTAAGAAAGATTTAACTGCAGTAATAGAAGAATCTAAAAGGTTTAAAAAAGTAATACTACTACTTGATGAATTTCATAGATTAACTAAACCTATGCAAGATATTCTACTTCCTGAAATAGAATTTGACAATATATACGTTATTGGATGTACAACAAATAATCCATATCATACGGTAAATCCTGCGATTAGATCACGTTTAATTATTTTTGAATTACAACAAGTTTCAAACGATGATATTTATGAATATCTAAAAAAAATATCAAATAATAAAGAAATATTTCCCAAAGAGTTAAAAATAGAAGATGATGTATTTAAAACAATCTCTTTAAACTCTTCGGGTGATTTGAGATTCTCTTTAAACACTTTTGAAATTTTATATAATTTATCAAATGAAGGTGAAATTATTACAAAAGAGAAACTATTAAACTTATCTCTAGGAAAATTCAAAGCCTATGATAAAGATGGTGATGCTTTTTATGATATTATTAGCGCTTTTCAAAAGTCTATACGTGGAAGTGATGTTGATGCTTCACTATACTACTTAGCACTACTGATAGATAGTGGTGACTTAGACACTATATATAGAAGAATGAGTGTTATTGCTTACGAAGATATCGGTCTAGCAAATCCAAATATCGGGCCTTTTGTTCATGCTGCTATTGAAAGTGCGAAGATGCTTGGATTACCCGAAGCTAGAATACCATTAGCCAACGCTGTTATTCAACTAGCTCTTTCATTAAAATCTAATAGTGCTTATATGGCAATTGACAATGCACTACATGAAACAAAGACAAATCCAAAATTTATTATTCCTGATCACCTTAGAGATGCACATTATTATGGTGCTGATAAACTTAATCGTGGTGTTGGTTATCAATATCCACATAGCCACCCTACAGGCTATATTAAGCAACAATATCTCCCTGATAACTTAGTAGGAAGATCATTTTATACACCAAAAACTAATAATAAAAATGAACAAAATCTTGCACAATATAAAAAATTTATAGATAATATGAAATAAAAAAAGGGCTAATTCAGCCCTGAAATTTAACAAAGTTCATATGTGAACTCATAGACACAGTGGTTTATTGATATCTAAATTCGCTTTACAAAAGCTTTTTAGATATCTAATAAACTGTGCGAGGGTGACTCGACAAAATCGATTTCTCCGAAATCACGATTTTTGAGTCACTCCTTTTTATTCACCTAATATTTTAACTTCACACTCAAGTTCAACACCTGAATCTTCTAAAACTTTTTTCTGAACTTCTTTTATTAAGTTTTTATAATCTTCACAAGTTGCTGAATCTATATTAACCATAAATCCGGCATGTTTTTTTGAAACTTGCGCTCCACCTACAGTTAATCCTTGTAATCCAGCATCTTGGATTAATTTTCCTGCGAAATATCCTTCTGGTCGTTTAAACACAGAACCGCATGAAGGGTATTCTAAAGGTTGTTTATCTGAGCGCAGTTTATTTAATTCTTCTACTTTAGAGATAATTTCTTCTTTATTTCCTTTTTTCATTTGGAAATAAACTCTAGAAATAATTTCTTTAGTTTCTTGAATTACAGAATGTCTATATGAAAATTCCATCTGTTCATTTGTGTATATTTTCTTTTCCCCAGCTTTAGTGAAAACTTCAACTTTTTGAACAACTTCCTTCATCTCACCGCCATATGCCCCAGCATTCATGAAGATTGCTCCACCAACACTTCCTGGAATACCACATGAAAATTCAAGATTAGTTAAGCTATTTTCAATACAAAAGTCTGTAAGTTCTTTTAACGTTAATCCCGCATAACAAGAAATAACATCACCATCTAATAATTCAATCTTGTTCATATCACTAGTTATAGCTACTATTCCTGCTATACCATTATCTGATATTAACACATTTGAACCATTTCCTAAAATAGTCAGTTCTATGTTATTTTCGTTGCTATATTTAATAACATTTTGTAAATCTTGTTCATTTGTTAATTTTACTAAAACTTCTGCGTTCCCACCTGTCTTTGTAAAACTATATTTTCTTAGAGGTTCATTATATAGTACTTCACTATTTTGAACAATCTCCTCAATATTTTTTATTTTAATCATTATTTTCAATCCTTTTTAACATATCATTTATAAATATTACTTTTTTCGCTGAATAATCTTTAAACGAAAGTTCTTTATTATTATTTTTAAATGAATTATATTCATTTTTTAAAACTTCATCATTAAAAATTTCTTTAATTTTTATAAAATCTTTATGTATTTCTGTATCACGTTGTACAACGTTTAATACAACATCATAGCTCATTGTTAGATAATCGATAATTCTAGCATATTTTATTACACCTTTTGTACCATTATGAGCTATTCTATGATAACTGATATTATTTAGTCTTTTTTCATCGAATGTTGTTATCTCATGTAAGTTTTCTACAACAACAAGTATATCAACAATCTTTTCTCCTAATACCTGTGTATTACTCGTAGCTCCAATATGTAAAAACTCACATTTAGGCATTTTAGGAATTTCTTGTATCTTTTTTATCTCATCTAAAAATGTTTCAACAAACATTTTATTATCTGCTATTTCTTCAATTTTAATAGTTCTCTTATCCATTTATAAAATCCAATCTTAAAATTAAACATACTTATATATTATAGACTGTATTTCTTATAAAGTAAAGTTATATCTAAATTTGAACAATTCCCTTATTTATATTACTTTCCATAATGCCAATTTAATAACATTTCTTAGCAACATTCTTTATAGCAAAAACATCCTTTTTCATGATCATTTATCATTCCAATAGCCTGCATATAACTATAAATTATCGTACTTCCTACAAAACTAAATCCTCTTTTTTTCAAATCTTTACTTATTCTAGTAGATAACTCCGATTCACTTGCTGCATCTTTGTAGCTTTCTAATTTATTGTTGATTTTTTTATAATCTGTAAATCCCCAGATATACTTATCAAAACTTCCAAATTCTTTTTGAACCTTAAGAAATACTATAGCATTTTTTCTAACAGAATATATTTTCAATTTATTTCTAATTATACTAGCGTCTTGTCTTAACGATTCTAAGTATTCGTCGGTATAATTAGCACAGATATTATAATCAAAATTATCAAAAGCACGTTTGAAATTTTCTCGTTTCTTAAGTATTATCGACCAACTTAAACCAGCTTGCATTCCTTCTAGTATTAGATATTCAAATAACATTTGATCATTATGAGTTTCTCTCCCCCATTCATTATCATGATATTCAATATCTAATGGATTTACAGCCCAAGGGCATCTATTTTTATTCATCATTCTTCTCCAAATTATTATATACTAAGGCTAACATTTCTCTAATTCGTCTAATGCTATATCTTTCTTTTTTATCTATTTCAAGGAAGAATCCATCTTTTGCAATGATACGTGTGTCCTTATGCGGCGTTAAAGCTGTAAATAATTCTTTTCCTTTAAGACTGTTCATAATGTCTTTATCAAAAGTTACAACTACTTTATTGGCTAACTCTTTAATGCTAGTCACCATAGTATTTTTCGCCATAACTTTCAGATAACATATATCTATTAGGTTATTAACTTCTTCTCCAAAATCAGAGAATCTATCAATTAGATCTTCTACAATACTATCAATCTCTTCATCACTAACTACATTATTTAATCTCTTATAGAAATCTATTTTATCTGCATCACTAGTAATATACTCTTTTGGAATAAAAGCATCAACGTTAAGTTTAATTTCTAAATCATCTGTCTTGACTTCAAAAATATCTTTCTTAATTTTCGGAGTAGCTTCTTTAATTATATTTTCATAGTAGCTAACATCTTGTGTTCGATCTTGTTCTAATAACGGTTCTAAAATTCCTTTTTTCTCTTGAATTTCTTGTTCTAACATTTGAGAATACAATGTATAACCTACCGAATCAATGAAACCATGCTGTCTTCCGCCGAGTACATCTCCAGCCCCTCTAATAGATAAGTCCTGCATAGCGATTTTAAAACCACTACCTAAAGAAGTAAAGTTCTTGATCGCAGATAATCTCTTCTCTGAGTTCTCAGTTAATGACTTAAATGGTTCGTACATCAAGTATGCATAAGCTTCTCTACTACTACGACCCACTCTTCCACGAAGTTGATACAATTGACTTAATCCAAAGCGATCAGCATCTTCAACTATTAATGTATTTACATTAGAGATATCAATACCTGTCTCAATAATTGTCGTCGATATTAGCATATCATATTTTCTATCTATAACGTCAGACATAATATTTTCAAGTTCTCTTTGACTCATTCTACCATGTGCATATGCTATGTTTATATCAGGCAATAATCGTTTTAGCTCTAGATATTTTTCATCAATAGTTTCTACTCTATTATAAACATAAAATACCTGTCCTCCACGATTAATCTCATTCATAACCGCTTCTTTTATAACCATTTTATTTTGAGCTGTCACAAAAGTTTGGATTGGTTGACGTTCTCTTGGAGGCGTCTCAATCACCGATAAATCCCTAATACCTATTAAACTCATATGTAATGTTCTAGGAATTGGAGTTGCACTAAGGGTAAGAACATCTACCGTATTTTTAAGATGTTTTATTTTTTCTTTATGTTTAACTCCAAAACGTTGTTCTTCATCAATTATTAATAAACCTAAATCTTTATATTTAAATTTGTCATTTAATAGTTTATGAGTTCCAACAATAATATCTATTTTACCTTCTTCAAGTTTTTTACAAATTTCAGTAATATCTTTTGCAGATTTAAATCTACTCACTACTTCTATATTTACTGGGAAATTCGCAAATCTATTTACGAAATTATCGTAGTGTTGTTCAGCAAGAAGAGTAGTTGGTACTAATACCGCCACTTGCTTATTATCAGTAACTGCTTTAAACGCAACCCTCATCGCTACCTCTGTTTTACCAAAACCAACATCTCCACATAGAAGTCTATCCATCGGACGTTGTTTTTCCATATCTCTTTTAATTTCTTCTGTAGCTTTCACCTGGTCATCCGTTGGTGTATATGAAAAATCAGCTTCAAATTCAGACTGCATACTTCCATCTAAGCTATACGCATATCCAGAACTTAATTCACGTTTAATATATAACTTAATAAGATCTTCAGATATATCCTCAATTTCTTTTCGGACTCTACTTTTAGTCTTCTGCCAATTTTTTGTACCAAGTTTATTTAATGCTGGTTTTCTATTATCAGTAGACGCGGTATATTTTTGGATATAGTTCATATTATTTATGTCCACATAGATAATATCACCACCATCGTAGATAATTTTCAAGAAGTCTTTGTATACTCCACCAACTTCAACATTCTCTATACCTTCGTATAACCCTATCCCATGACTAACATGAACGATATAATCACCAACATTTAGTTCTTGGTAATTTCTAATTTTTTCTGAGTTAGTATATTTAAATTTTACTCGACGTTTTTTTCTCTCTTCTTCAGTAAAAAGTTCGCGTGGGGTAAGTAAAAATATTTTATTCTTTCTATCCTCTAATCCTTTTAGATGATACTTATTCACATCGATAAAGATTTTCCCTTCTTTAACACCATAATAAATATCATCATAGAAATAATTATCGAATAGTACCTTTTCTACATAATCTTTTTGTTTTTGAGTGTTTAATGAAATAATTACCTTATAATTATCCGTTAATTTTTCACGTATTTCCTTAGCTAAATATTCTTCACTTGAATAATAAGCCAAATCAATTATATCTAAATTGTAGTTTTTTTCTATAATCTTATCATTGAGTTTTAAGGTAGATAAATAGAATTTTCTTACATCTAAGTTTTGAATTTTTTCAAAAGCTACATTATCTATTACATCTTGATATATATAATTTCTATTCATCTCTTGAAGACTTGTTAAAAAGTATTCTCTTAGTCCTTCTATTTTTTCTAAGATTTTATGATAATTGTCATAGAAAACTATAATATCATCTGTTAAATAGTCGGCAATACTATATGTATTTTCATAAACTAAATTTGAAAAACTTTCTAAATCACTAAAATCGCCAGTTGCTTTATAAATTTCAATTTTTTCTTGAAGATAGGTACTAATTTCTTGGTAATTTTCTTCTTCTCTTAATTTGTTATCATTTAACTTAGTAAGTATTCTCTCAACAACTACATCTTTTTCTTCAGATGTAAGGAAAAAATCACTTGTAGGATAAATAACAGCACTATCTATTTTTTCTAACGATCTTTGTGTAATTTCATCAAAAGTTCTCATACTATCAAGCTCATCATCAAAAAAATCTAACCTAATAGGTTTCTCACTTAAAGGGCTGAAGATATCAACTATACTCCCCCTTTTTGAAAACTCTCCTACCACATCGACAGTTTCAACACGACGATACCCCATATTAACTAGTTTTTTCTGTAATTCATCAAAACTAATAACAGTATCTTCATTAATCTCAAAGCTATTATTTTTAAAATCACTAGGATTTTTTACAGTTCTGTAAATTGATTCAATCGGTACAATTATAATACTTTGAATATTATGTACAAGATTTTCAAGAACTTTAATAGAATTTTGTACCAAGTCATTACTTTTAGAAGTATGGCGTTTTAATATATCAATTTCTGGATAAATATATGTTTCACCTTCGAAATCATTTAGAATAGCGAACAATTCTTCAGCTTCTGCTTTACTTTGTGATAACACTACAATTGTCTTGCCACTATTTTTATATTCGTTATATATTTCTAAAGCACGTGTTGTTAAATTTTGTCCATATACACCTATATTTTTATTCTTTTTTTCAAATTGTAAATTAACAATTTCCAAAAGACTATCTTTTATCATATACGCTCCTTTCTACAACAAATAGCAGCAAAAAGGGAGTGACTGAAAAATCACGATTTTAGAAAAATCGATTTTATCGAGACTCCACAAAGGTTATTAGATATCTAACATACTTTTATAAGGAATATTTAGATATCTATAGTCCACTTCACCTATAAATTACATATAAACTTTTAAAATTTAGGACTTCTGGGATGCACCTTTTGCTGCAATTGTTTTTAATTATATTTATTCATTAGATCTACGAAACTCATTTTTGAGAAATCTTCAATACAGTTTACACTCTTAGAATAGATTTTTTCAATTTCATTCATTTCGTCTTTTGAGAATCTTCCTAAGACATAATCAACTACTTTCATTGGCGGTATTGGTCTATCTATTCCAATTTTTAATCTATTGAATTTCTCTGTTCCTAAGTGGCTAATAATACTCTTAATTCCATTATGACCACCACTACTTCCCTTAGCTTTTAATTTAAAGTTTGCAGTTTTTGTATCTAAATCGTCATAAATTATTAATATATCTTCAATATCAATTTCAAAATAATCGTAAAACTTACCTACTGCTTCTCCTGAAAGATTCATATACGTTGTTGGCTTTACTAATAAATATTTAATTCCATTGTGATATGCTATAGCATATTCGGCGTTAAATTTCGTTTTATCAAAACTTACATTCCAAGATTTAGCTAGTTCATCAAGCACCATAAATCCAATATTATGTCTTGTATTTTCATACTGTTTACCTGGATTACCTAATCCAACTATTAATTTCATAAATTATCCTCACTTTTATTTTTTACTATCGAATATACGACTTAAAGAAGGCAACGGACACCGCTGCCTTCTTTAAAAATTAATTTAATTAATGATTATTCAAAAAGAACACTTACAGGTTCGTTATTGTGAATTTTGTAAATAGCTTTAGCAATTAAATCACCTACACATAACGGTACCATTTTATCTAATTTTTTCTCTTCTGGTATATCAATTGTGTTAGCATATACTAACTCTTTAATTGGAGAATTTTCAATTCTATCTAATGCTTGTCCACTTAATACAGCATGCGAGCAACTTGCATATACTTCTTTTGCTCCTCTATCTTTAAGTGCTTGAGCTCCTAAAGTAATTGTTCCCGCTGTATCGATAATATCATCAATAAGAATACATGTTTTTCCTTCAATGTTACCTACAATATTCATAACTTCAGCAACATTTGGTTTTGGTCTTCTCTTATCGATAATTGCGATTGGCGTATTTAATGCATCTGCTAGTTTTCTAGCACGTGTTACACCACCGTGGTCTGGTGATACAACAACAACTTCTTCCATATCTGGAAGTTTTTCTTTGAAATATTTTGCAATAATTGGTACACACATAAGGTGATCAACCGGAATATCAAAGAATCCTTGAATTTGAAGTGCGTGAAGATCTAATGCAATTACACGATCCGCTCCTGCTACTTCTAATAAGTTAGCTACTAATTTAGCTGTGATTGGTTCACGACTTCTTGCTTTTCTGTCTTGACGTGCATATCCATAATAAGGGATTACAACGTTAATAGTGTCCACTGATGCACGTTTAAGCGCATCTATCATAATTAATAAAGTCATCAAATTGTCATTTACAGGACCACTAGTTGATTGAAGTACGAAAACTTCACTACCACGTACACTTTCCTCTATATTAATTGAAACCTCTCCGTCACTGAATTTCTTTACACTACATTTACTTAATTCTACTCCTAGTGACTTCGCTACTTGTTTTGCTAATGGAATATTAGCATTTAATGAAAACAGCTTTAATGGTTTATCTACAAGCATATTAAATTTTTCTCCTTAAAATCTGGTTCGATAGTAATACAGATGTATTCCGTTAATTATTATAGCATAAATATTTGATAATTTCTACTGTTATCAAGTATAGACCAATTAAAATTCACTAATTTTTTTACTATTTATATTTATTCTTCTTTCTATAGAACTATATTATTATATATTTTATACATATCTCCTTTCAATCTTACAAATAATTCATAATCTGTACTAGTGATTTTAAATTTTTTACTTATTTTACATTTAATGTTCGCATTTTCATATCATTAATTAAATTTTTTAATAATTTTGACTATTTTTTTTATTTTTTAGTTTATTTATTTTTAATACTATGCTATTATTATAAGACAATGAATAACAACTAATTTATAAATATTTATTTTTTAAACTAGTATTATTTGTTTGAGTTAACATAGTTTCTAATATATATACATTTATTTATAAGTTTATATTTATTAAAATATAAATTCCAGTTATTCTAAAAAATAAAAATTAGGAGATTCATTATGGATAAAATTTTTGAATTAATTGAAAAAGAACAACATAGACAAGATACTAATATTGAGCTTATTGCTAGTGAAAACTTTGTTTCTAAAGATATCCTAAAAGCTACAGGAAGTATTCTAACTAACAAATATGCTGAAGGATATCCTGGAAAAAGGTATTATGACGGATGTGAAGTTATTGATGAAATTGAAAGTCTTGCTATAGATAGATTAAAAGAACTTTACGATGCTAAATTCGTAAATGTTCAAGCACACTCAGGATCAAGTGCAAATATTGCTGTATACTTATCTCTTCTTACACCTGGGGATACTGTTTTAGGAATGAGCATGGATGCAGGTGGGCACTTAACTCACGGTAGTAAAGTTAACTTCTCTGGAAAATTATTCAATTCAGTTTCATACGGTGTAACAAAAGATACTCACCTTATTGATTATGACGAAGTACTACGTATCGCAAAAGAACATAAACCAAAAATGATTATTGCTGGTTCAAGTGCATATTCTCGTATTATTGACTTTGCAAAATTTAGAGAAATTGCTGATGAAGTTGGCGCTTATTTAATGGTAGATATGGCTCATATAGCTGGACTTGTAGCAGCAGGATTACACCCTAATCCAATACCATATGCTGATGTCGTTACATCTACTACACATAAAACATTAAGGGGACCTCGTGGAGGTATTATCCTTACTAATAACGAGGAAATTGCTGTTAAAATTAATAAGATGATTTTCCCTGGAGCTCAAGGTGGTCCACTAGAACACGTTGTTGCAGCAAAAGCAATTTGTTTTGCTGAAGCACTTAAACCAGAATTTAAAGTATACCAACAACAAGTTGTAAAAAACATGAAGGTTATGGTTGAAGCGTTTAAAGCTAACAATATTCCTGTAGTTTCTAACGGTAGTGATAATCACCTGTGTCTAATCGATACATATTCTACTTATAACGTAACGGGACATGATGCTAGTGATTTATTAAGTAGAGCTAAAATCACTTGTAATAAAAATGGTATTCCATTTGATACATTACCTCCAATGAAAACTAGTGGTCTTCGTTTAGGGGCTGCGGCAATGACTACTAAAGGATATGTAGAAGAAGATTTTGTTGAAATTACAAATATTATTTGTGATTTACTAAAAAATGGAGAAAGCTACTTAGAAAAAGCTCAAGAAAGAGTGGCTATACTAGTTTCTAAAGAAAGAAAAGAATTTAGATAACAATATGATATAATAAATTTTGAAACGACGAAGGAAACATTCTTCGTCGTTTTTTACGAACTTTCATTTTTATAGAAGTTATTTATTGTTCGTTATTTAGAAAATAAGTTTTAATAATTTAATTTTTTTATTGACATCGTTCGTTTTATATGTTATATTTATAAAAATTCTTTAGGAGAAACAAAAATATGAAAACCAAAAAATTTATTAAAGCATCTTTTTTTCATAGCCCAAAGTATGGAGAAATTGAATTTCTGGAACAAGCTGTACTTTTAGTTTCTGAAAATGGAATTATTTCTGAAATTATTAATAAAGAAGATGAAAATTATCAACAAATTTTAAATCAATACTCACATGAAAGTAACTTTTTTGATTTTAAAGATAAAGTTCTTTTACCTGGTTTTATCGATTTGCACATCCATGCTCCTCAATGGCCGCAAGCTGGCCTTGCACTGGATGATGAATTAAGCTATTGGTTAAATAATTTCACGTTTCCTTTAGAATCGAAATATAAAGATATCAATTATGCTAGAGAAGTGTATACCGATTTGGTCAAAACATTATTAGCGAATGGTACTACTTCTGCAATGTATTTTGGAACTATTCATAATGAAGCTACTTTGGAATTAGCAAAAATCTGTGCTAACTCTGGTCAAAGAGGCTTCGTAGGAAAAGTCGTTATGGATGATGAAAATATGAATCCTGACTTTTACCGTGATAATAGTACAAAAGAAGCGATTGAAAATACTGAGAAGTTTATTAATGATGTACATAATCTTTCAAAAGATGTTCCTCAAGGTGTATATCCAGTTATTACTCCTCGTTTTGTTCCAAGTTGTACAGATGCTGCTCTTTTAGAGTTAGGAAAATTAGCAAAGAAATATAACTGCTATATACAAAGTCATTGTAGTGAAAGTGATTGGGAGCATAATTATGTTTTTGAACGTTTTGGAAAAAGAGATACCGAAGTTTTAGATCAATTTGGTCTATTAACTGATAAATCAATAATGGCTCACGGTAACTTCGTGAATTCTGACGATGTAAAGATCTTTAATCATAGAAAATCTTCAGTTTGCCATTGTCCAATCTCAAATTCTTATTTCGCAAATGCAGTATTACCTGTTAATAAACTAAAAAAAGAAGGCTTAAACATCTGCTTAGGCACTGATATTTCTGGAGGATTCTCCCCTAGTCTTTATGACAACATAAAACATACAGTCATGGTTAGTAGGATGTTAAATGACGGGGTTGACAATAGCCTAGATGCTAATAATCGCGGTACTCAAGATTCGAAAGTGAGTATATTTGAAGCATTCTACCTTGCTACTACAGGTGGTGGTGAAGCATTAAAATTACCACTTGGGCTTTTTAAAGAAGGTTATATTTGCGATTTCCAAGTAATTGATATCAATACACCTAACAATAAACTTCCTAATTATCTAGATAATGAAGAAGATAAACATCTTCTTCAAAAGATATTATATCTTTCTACTTCAGAAAATATCCGTGAAGTTTGGGTTCAAGGTAAACAAATTCTTAAAAAATAGTAAAATTAAATTTAACATATGGAGAAAAAAGTTTTTATGTCAAAAAATAAAAATCATTTAACAATAGGAGTTGAAGAAAATATTCCATTTTCACAATCCCTAATTTTAGGTTTACAACACGTTTTAGCTATGGACGTTTATGTACCACCTTTTATATTAGCAACAGCAATTGCATTATCACCTGGTGATGCTACAGGATTAATTCAATCTACTTTCTTAGGAGCTGGTATTGCTTCATTAATTCAAGTTTTATTCTACTTAAAACTACCTGTATGTCAAGGTCCATCATTTATTCCCCTAGGTGCTATTATTGGTATCTATATGGGAACTAAAAACCTTGGTACTGTTCTAGGAGCTAGTATTGTAGGTGCTATTTTAGTTATCTTACTTGGATATTCTGGCATTTATAAATATATAGTAAAAAATTACATACCATCTATCGTTAGTGGAACAATAATTATGATCGTAGGATTAACTTTACTTCCTTCAGCATTTGTAAGTAATATCTACATTGAAGGTAACGGTCTTACTATGAAACATAATGTATTATTAGCTTTTATTACAGCAGCTTCATTAATACTATTTTCTACATTAGGAAATTATGTTAATAAATTCAAAAGAATTTTCCAAATTTCTTCAGTAATTATAGCCTTAGCTATCGGAACATTTTCTGCATATTTAATGGGAGGTTTTAATACTCAAGGAATTAAAGATGCTAGCTTTTTCTCAATGCCAAAACTATTATTTTTAGACTATAGCATACACTTTGAAATTTCAGCTATTATAACAATGATTATTATCTACATGGTACTTTTAGCTGAAACAACAGGAACTTGGTATGCTGTAAGTTCAGTTATTAACGAACCTTTGAGCGATACTCAAGTTAACAAAGGTGTAATCGGAGAAGGAATTGGATGTTTAGCAGCCGCTTTAGTTGGTGCAACTCCTGTTACTGGATACTCTACTAATGCTGGTATTATTTCTATTACTGGTGTAGCTAGTAGAAAAGTATTCGTTATGGCTTCATTCTGGTTTATCGGATTATCATTCTTAGGTAAACTTTCTGCAGTTATTAATTCAATACCTTCTGCTGTAATCGGAGGTGTGTTCTCTGTAGTATGTATCATAATCTTATTAAATGGATTTAGAGTTGTTAAAGATTTAGACTTCTCTGAAAGAGAATTATACATTATTGGAGTACCTTTAATGTTTACAATTGGATTATTATTTATTCCAGCAGAATTAAAAGCTAGTGCTCCACAATTACTTCAATACTTAATAGGTTCTCCTATTGCAGTTGGGGCAATTGTAGCAATTATTATGAATAAACTTATTCCGTTGAAAAAATAAAACATAAAACTGATGTTCCCATGAGCATCAGTTTTTATTCTTATTTATTTTATATTTTTTAAAAATATAGTATAATTATAACTGCTAATAAAATTAAAGAAATGGAGAAATATAGATGACTGAAAAGAAAATGAATGTTGAAAGTTTCAACCTAGATCATACTAAAGTTGTTGCACCTTATATTAGATTAGTTGGGGTTTATTCTGGAGATAATGGAGACAAAATTTATAAATATGATATCAGATTCTGTCAACCAAACAAGGAACATCTAGAAATGCCAAACCTTCACTCTTTAGAACATTTAATCGCTGAATTAATCAGAAATCACCTTGATAATGTATTAGATTTCGGACCTATGGGATGCCAAACAGGATTCTACTTATCAGTAATTAACAATGACAGCTACGAAGAAGTTGAAGAAGCTCTAGCAAAAACATTAGAAGATGTTCTTGTAGCTACTGAAGTACCAGCATGTAATGAAGTACAATGTGGTTGGGCTGCATCTCACTCTTTAGAAGGTGCTCAAATGGAAGCTAAAAAATTCTTAGAAAAACGCTCAGAATGGAAAAACGTTTTTAGTAAATAATATAAAAAAATCAAACTGATATTTTTTACCAGTTTGATTTTTATTTATTATCTGTTATATTTTCTAATACCTAAAACTCCTATAATTAAGCCTAACCCAGTTGCAATAGGAATTGTGTTTGAAGAATCTTCTCCTGTTTTTGGAAGGATAGAATTTTGTGAGAAATTATTATTTAAAGATTCAAGCTTTTCAACTTTAATACTACCGCTAGAAGTTTCTTGGTTATTTCTTATATTATATTTTTCCTCAACAACCTGTGTTACCACTTTTGGTTTAGAATTTAAGTCTTTACTAAATGTAGTTATATTTTCTTGCTCATTTATTTTATTTGCAGTGTTCATCTCTTTCTTAACATCTAATGAAATTTCTCTTGCTTTATCCTTTTTTGATATTGGTTCAGTTTTACTAAAATCAACAATTGCAAATAAACTAAAATGATTTATATTAAACTGCACTATTCCATTTTTGACTTCTGATGGAATTAATGTTAGACTTCCATTTTTCTCAACATGATAAATCTTTATCTCACTACTTTCATTTTCTAATAAAGCTATACGAACTATTCTGTCATTTTCAAGTTGTACTTCATTATTATCTTTAGATAATTTTAAATCTAACACCCTGATTTTATCTTTTTCTACAGATAGTTTCCTACTAATCATTTTTATTTGATTGCTATTTTCAATTTTTTTAACATTCAATGATATATTATTGATATTAGATAACAACTCGACTTCCACACCAAGTTTTGAACTTTTTAGTAATTCAAGAGTGGCTTTAGGATTCTCCTCTTGTACTAGTGGCTCACCTTTTTTTGATGCAACTGATGATTCTACAATAGGAGCTTTAGGGTCAACTACTTGTTTAGATGGAGCAACAAATTCAGTCAAAGCTGATTGTACTTCAGGTTCGCCTTTAGCTTCGTGAAATTCAGGAAGTTCAGGTTGAACAAGAGCATCACCTTTTTCTGCATGAAATTCAGGTAACTCAGGTTGAACTAACGATTCGCCTTTTTTGCTTATCACTAATTCTGGTTTCTCCTCTTGTACTAGTGGTTCACCTTTCTCACTTATTACTAGTTCTGGATTCTCCTCTTGTACTAGTGGTTCACCTTTCTCGCTTATCACTAATTCTGGTTTCTCTTCTTGTACCAGTGGCTCACCTTTCTCACTTATTACTAGTTCTGGTTTCTCCTCTTGCACTAGTGGTTCGCCTTTCTCACTTATTACTAGTTCTGGTTTCTCCTCTTGTACTACTGGTTCGCCTTTAGAATCTGTATATACTCTAATAGGTACATTAACTATGTCATTTGAACCATCAGAATATGTTATTCTTACCCTTGCATTGACATCTCCTAATTCTCCAAAATCTGTAGAATTTAATATTTCATAGTTTATATTTTGTGGGATATTATCTTTAACTATCTTATTAATTACTTCATTTACATTTAAACTACTTCCTTGATGTAATAATATCTTTTCATCATTTAAAAGTTTTGGTTCATATTTTCCTGCTTCTGTTAGTTCTAAGGCAGCACGTGAATTTATAACATCCAGTCCTAAGCTAGCTATTTCTCTAGTAATATTATTAATAGCAAGTTGTGGAGAAAGTGTATTCGAAATTGTAGCTTCCGCTTCTTTCAATTTTTCTGTTAAAGTTGATTTTGATAAATTATAATTTTCAGCTGATTTTTTAGTCTTATCTGATAAATCTACAACTGACTCTACTAATTTTTGAGCAGCATTGACTACAGATATCAGCTCTTTTTTATCTGCTTCATTTACTGATATAGGAATATTGATGTCATTACTACTATTATCATCTAAATATGCAACTCTTACTGTAGCATATTTCATACCCAAAGATGTTAATTCATCTTTATAAACTAATGATAACTTAGTATTAACTGGTAATAAATTTCTATTAACTTTACTGATTATATCCTTATCTTTAAGTTTGTCTCCTATCATTATAGATACTGGTTTATCATCTACTAAAGTTGGTAAAAACGTCTTACTCAATGTTCCATTTTCTGGATCAATTATACTTAAATTATTTATATTTTCATCACGATATCCAACTCCATCCATTCCTTGACGTTTTCCAAAATTAAAATCTGGATTTGAATTTACTCTATTTTCAAAATAAGACGTTGATGAATGAGCTCCTGCACTTTTACCTATGCTTATTTTATTATTAGGCTGAAGATTTCCAGGGATTATATTATCATTATCAGTATAATAATTTTTTATCTTCCCAGTTTTTGCAAGCTCTTCAGAAATTCTTACATCATCCTTAGGAACTCCCCATAACCAACCACTCTTAACTTTTGGAGCGTTAAACGTATAAGTTTGTTTATACTTCCCAAATTTTTCCTTTTCAGCCGTTGCCGTAGCTCTTAATGATAAATATCCACCTAATGAGTGTCCAGTGATATATAAATTTGTAATTGTACTATCATTTTTTATTTTTTTCATTAATTGAATAGCTGCTTCACTCTGATTTGATTCATTACCAAAGAATAATGCTAAATCGGCTTTTAAATCCCCTGCTTGCGCAACATTTGTGCCTGCAAAAGCAAGAACTTGGATATTATCACCTTTTAAAAATGGAAAATTATTAGTTGTTTCAAATAATACCGCGTCTAGACCATTATCCTGATGAAATGTTTCTTTTACTCTCCAATATGGTCCAAGCTCATTATTAGTCATCTTTTGAATATTGTTTGAAAGAGTACCTGCTGGAGCTTGTTTTTTAAGAATATCATCTATTTTTTTATCATTCTCATAAACTAAATTTATAAACATGGCCATATCTCTTGCTGATACATTCCAGATTAATTTATCTTTATCTTCTTTATCGTTTAATCCATCTCCATCAGTATCGGCAAGTCTTGGATGAATATCATACCCAAGATAAGTACGTCCGTCTTTTTTATAAATATATAATTCATCTTTATTTGCTATACCATCTCCATCATCATCTCCATCAGGATTTAATATTGCCTTTTTATAAATTAAACTATCGTACTTACCTCCCTCTAATCCTATATAACCTTTTGCTATATCTTCAGCATATTTGCTAGTAAGTCTAGAAATGATTTTTGTTCCTTTTTCTACAGGTTCTACAGTATTTTCTACTTCCTCAGTTGTAACTTTATTTTCTTCTAAGTTTTTATTAATTATCTTCGTCAGTAGATTAGCAATATCACTACTATCATCTATTCGTTTATCTAGAACATTTAAATTATAATTTGAAGAACTTGAGTTTGTTGTAACATCTTTTTTTTCAGGTTTTGCATTTACTGTAGTAGTTAAAGTTGAATCTGTAGCTAAATTCTTATTTTCTATATTATTTTCACTTACTGAGGATTTCATATTATCATTAGAAATATTATTACTTTCTTTAGCAGTTTTATTTTCCAAATTATTAGTAGTTTCAGAATTTTTCTCTAAAATTTTAAGTTTTTCATGTACTGTGTTACCATCTTCATTTAAACTATTTTCATCATGGGCACTTGCTGAACCACCTAAAAATACTAATGTACCTATTGCAACTGATACTATTCCTAAACTAAGTTTCTTTATTCCATATTTTACTATTTTTTTATCAATATTATTTTTAAACATATTCCCTCCAAGATTCCATCTTAAATATATGTATTTAGAATTTAATTAACATTATTTTAAGTTAACTAATTACTCTATATTGTTTAAGTATACATGAAAATATCAAATATAACAAACTTAAATTCAATAGTATTTTTATATTAATTCACTTTTTAGAAGTGACGTAATTCTTACCTATCTAATTTATTTATTACAATTTTTATTTAGTTTTTATCTTTTCTTTATAATATTGCATTTATATACTAACAAATATACTTATAGAAATAATAACATTTCAAAATAATTAATACACTATGTACTTAACAAAACTCCCATAAAATTAAAAAATTTTTCCAAAAAAATAAGCGGATTATTAATATAATCCGCTTAAATATTTATTATTTTGCAGCTAAGCTACGAATAGCATTACGATCTATTTCGATTTCTACTTTTGGTGCAATTCTTACTTTTACTGTTACTGTCCCTACTTCAACGATATCTCCGTAAATTCCAGCGAAAGTTACGATTCTATCTCCTTCTTTTAATGAATCTTGTAGAAGTTTTAATTCTTTATTTCTTTTAGATTGTGGTCTAATAATCATGAAGTACATGAATCCAAAAAGAAATACTATCATAATAATATTAATATATGAACCTTGCATGTTTTACCTCCGTTTATTTATAATATATGTTTATTCTACTATATAAGAAGTAAAAAATAAACCTTTTATCATATTTTTTTTACTAGATTATTAGAAATTCTTAGGATTTTCTTGATTTAATCCATATTTTTCAAAGAATTCTTCTTTGAAATCTAGTAATCTATCTTCTCTAATAGCTTGACGAATATCTTTCATCATATTAATTAAGAAATGAATATTATGAGTAGTCGCTAGTCTAGCACCAAATATTTCATCAGCTTTAAATAAATGACGAAGATATGCTTTTGTATAATTTTTACAGCAATAGCATGAACATTCTGGATCAAGTGGTGTAAAGTCCTCTGCATACTTAGCATTCTTCACTACAACACGTCCAGCAGAAGTCATACATGTTCCATTACGTGCAATACGCGTAGGTAATACACAGTCAAACATATCTACTCCTCTAAGTACTCCTTCAAATAGTGCATCAGGTGATCCTACCCCCATTAAATATCTTGCTTTATTAGCTGGTAATAATGGTGTAACATGCTCTAAAACTCTGTACATTTCATGTTTTGGTTCACCAACCGATAAACCTCCGATAGCATAACCTGGAAAATCCATACTTACTAAATCTTTAGCACTCTGTTCACGCAAATCATTAAATCCTGCTCCTTGAACTATACCAAAAATACTTTGTGTTTTTGGATTTTTATGTGCTTCTAGACATCTCTCAGCCCAACGACTAGTTCTTTCCACTGATTGACGAATATATTTATAGTCATGATTATAGTCAGGACATTCATCAAAAGCCATCATTATATCTGAACCTAAAGCATTTTGAATATGCATTGCTTTTTCAGGTGATAAAAATAATTTTTCTCCCGACAGATGATTTTTAAAATGAACTCCCTCTTCCTCAATTTTTCTCATTTCACTAAGAGAAAATACTTGGAATCCACCTGAATCTGTTAGGATACTTCCATCCCAATTCATAAATTTGTGAAGTCCACCTGCTTTTTCAACAATCTCTTCACCAGGGCGTAACCAAAGGTGATATGTATTAGATAAAATAATATCAGCACCCATTCCTTTTACTTCTTCTGGTGACATTGCTTTTACTGTAGCTTGTGTTCCAACCGGCATAAATACTGGTGTTTCGAAGCTACCGTGTGGTGTATGAACAATACCTAATCTTGCACCTGACTGCTTACATGTTTTTATATGCTCATACCAAACTGCATTTTCTTTAACATCTCTCATTTAAAAATTTCCTTTCAATAACTATATTATTATCATCGCGTCTCCAAAACTGAAGAAACGATATTTGTTTTCAACTGCTATATTATATAATTCTAAAACTTTTTCTCTATCATAAAATGCACTAACAAGCATTATTAATGATGATTTTGGTAGATGGAAGTTAGTGATTAATCCATCAACACATTTAAATTCAAATCCCGGATAAATGAAAATATTTGTCCAACCTGATGCTGCAACTATTTTTCCATTATTATCTCGAGCAATTGTTTCTAGTGTTCTTGTTGAAGTAGTACCTACAGAAAATACTCTTCCTCCATTTTCTTTTGTTTTATTAATAAGTTCCGCTGTTTTTTCATCTAGAGTATAATATTCTAAATGCATATCGTGATCTTCTATATTCTCTACAGCAACTGGTCTAAATGTCCCTAACCCCACATGAAGAGTTAAATACGCAATATTTACGCCTTTTTTCTTAATTCTATCCAATAATTCATTTGTAAAGTGAAGGCCAGCAGTTGGAGCAGCTGAACTTCCTACTTCTTTAGAATAAACTGTTTGATATCTTTCTTTATCAGTTAATCTTTCTTTTATATACGGAGGTAAAGGCATTGTACCTAGTTCATCTAGTCTTTCTTGGAATATTCCTTCGTAAACAAATTCAAAATGTCTAAATCCATCATCAAGTACCTTTGTGCATACCGCCTCCATTATTCCATCACCAAAAGATACAATACTTCCCTCTTTTATTCTTTTGGCTGGCTTAACTAGACATTCCCAATCATTATGTCCCAAGTTTTTTAATAATAATACTTCTATCGCAGCACCTGTATCTTTTTTGGCCCCATATAAACGTGCCGGCATTACCCTAGTATTATTTAATACCAAAGTGTCACCAGGATTAAAATATTCTATAATATCTGAAAAAACTTTATGTTCATGTGTAGCACTTTTTCTATCTACACACAGTAATTTACTAGTATCTCTTTTTAAAAGAGGAGTTTGTGCAATAAGTTCCTCTGGTAAATAAAAATCAAATTGTTCTAATTTCATCTATAATCTCCTTTAAAAGTTACCTTTACTATTATAGCTTGATTATCATAAGTTAGCAAGTCTCATCATAATAAAATATAAATTTTTCAATTTCATATAATTACAAATTATAAAGGCTCATCAAAAAAATCGGATCAATATTTAAAATATTAATCCGATTTATCATCATTATTTTTTATTACTTCTTAAGTATTTAACATGGGATAAAATATTAGTAGCTATTCCTAATCCAATACTTAATACAAGAATTGAACTACCACCATTACTTATAAATGGTAGTGGAACTCCAGTCATCGGAATAGAAGCCGTAACTCCACCAATATTTACTACTCCCTGTACTACTAATAGACTTGCGAATCCTAATGAGTACATAGCTGAAAAAGTATTTCTTGATTTTGTACCAGAAAATATTACTTTTCCAATGATAATTAATAATAAAGTTACTACGAATAAAACTCCTATAAAACCTAACTCCTCAGCTATAATAGCAAGTATAAAGTCTGTATGTGCTTCTGGTAAATAACCTAGTTTTTGGATAGAATTTCCTAATCCTCTACCGAATAATCCACCATTACCAAACGCAACATATGAATTTATTACCTGATCTGCGGCTGCAGCTAAGTCATCTGAAAATGGATTAAGAAAAACCTTAAGTCGATTTGTTCTATACGAAGTTCCGCTACTGAACAATGCACTTTTCAACATAAACAACATTAATACTGCCACACCTGCCACTATCGCTAGTGATAATATTTTTTTTATGTTTTGAGAATGCATATTAGAGCATAAAGTCATAATCCCCATAACTGACAACGTGATAAGTATCATACCAGTATCATTTTGTAGAGCTATTATAGTAACTAATCCTAGCGGTATACCAAACATTTTTAGTAATTCTGAACTCGTACAAATTTGTCTTAATTTAACTTTTCTTGTCTCTAAAATATATGCCATATACATAATGATAAATAACTGTGCTAAAGTTGATGGCTGAAAACTGAACGCACCTATTCTTATCCAAGACCTAGCACCATTTATTGATGGCATAAATAAAGGTACAAATAGTAGAAACGCTATCACTAGATATCCATTCATTAAAAAGCTTTTATTTTTAAAAACTTCAAAAGGTATTGCAACAGAGAATACTAGAAACGCCATATAAGCTAGTACTGCCCACATCGCTTGTCTTCGTAAGAAATATGTTTCACCTACTGGAATACCTGATGTAAAGGTACCATATTTATTCCCTATCATACTAGCACTATAGACCATCATGCAACTTAAGATTAACAATACTAAAAGAGTTAATGCTACTACCCAATCTAATCTTACATGTCTACGCTCATGCTTAATTGATCTATGTATTCTTCTTACAAAATTCATATTAATTTGCTTTACTTTCTTCTTCTATATTAGAGTACATTTCACTAGCTTTATTTTCTAAATCAGCTAGAATTATGCGCCCAGCTTCTTGTGAAATACAACCTATTTCTACTGCTAAGTTTATTTCTTTAGTAAGACCATATATTTGAGTATCAATAACATCTTGATAAAGTGGACATTTTCTCTGACCTTTTACCGATACACAAGCATTAATCATTTCTTCAATCTTCACAACATCTTCTTCTATTCTTCTACGAACCTTAATAAATATTAGGTTATTTTCCATCTCTTATCACCTATCCTTTTGATAATTCATAATTAACTTCATGTCTTATTATAGCAATTGCTCTTATAAAATCTTCTTTTGAAATTAATTCTAATCGTCTTAATTCTCTCACTTCATATTCTACCATACTTAATGTATGTTTTCTATCCTTCATATATATAATTATACCAAATGATTTCAAAAATTGTTGTAAATCATAAAAATTTTTCATTTATATCACCTTAAAAATTACTCAATTCATCAACTAGGTTTTTATTAGTTTCTCTACCGTCTAATTCATAAGCTCTTTTTGCATACTCTTTTGCTTTTGAATAGTTACCTTCTTGGCGTTCAATTATTGCTAAATTATAATAAAGCGGTGCAAAAGAATCATCAAAATTTATTCCCTCAAGAAAAACTTTTTTAGCATCTTGTTTAGTTGCAGTCGTCATCTTCACCATACCTAACTCATAATAAGTTAAAGCTGATTTATTCTTAGAGTTTAATTCTGTTTCTAAATTAAATATATCTTCATCACTATATGTTTTTAGCAACCTACTATCAACCCTCGAAACTCTAAATCTGTTAATTGTACTTTTCGTATTAACACCTGCGAATAACAATATTTCACCAAGCAAACAAAAGACTACCATGCAAACTAGTGCTATATAAACTCTTTTCTTAACTAAGAATAATTCTATAAATACTCCTAATACAAAAGAAAAAATATATAAAACTATATAAGTATCAAATAATATTGAAACCAAGGCTAGATAGACAATTGAGATCGCACCAGAATACATGAATTTCAAATTATCATTCTTTTTACTAAGCTGTCCCATAAAAATAGAACCTAAAAGCGCAATATTTGAAACCAGGGCAATATCTAGCGTTCCTGAATATCCAAATATCAACAGGAGATTTAATACTAAAGAAACTATTAATAATATTCCAATGCTTTTTAATATGTTAAGAGACTTATTAAATAGTATTGAACTCACCCCGAGTGTTGCCAATATTACTAACAATTTCATAGAGTTATCTACTGTAAAAACACTAGTAAATACTCTATAAAATTGACCGCTTATAATTTTCTGATAACTATACTCGATATATTGGTATGCAGAGCTATGTCTATTCGATAAATAAATTATAAAATAATTTATTAAGAATAAAATTAAATAAAGAACTGATAAGATATTATACTTTACATTAAATACACTTCTATCTAAAGTCTGTCTCTTATATAATTCAACCACTCTATTTTTATATCTTAAAGTGTCAGGCGTTCCTTCAATAAAACTCTTATCTTTTTCTTTTAAAAACAACTTACTGTTTTTCTCATTATATAAAATACGTTCAATAATTAGGCTATTTGATATTCTATACTTTTTGTAATCTTCTATAAAATCATCAAATTCAGGAGAAACGTATAGGATTTTCATTTTTAAACTACTCAGTTTAAACATTTTTTTCAGTCTAACTTCATTTCTAATAACATTAGAAACAATACTGTCAATTTCTGTTGATTTAAAACTATCTCCGTATATAAATCTTATTAATTCATTATCTTCATTAATAAGCCATACATCTTTTTTTTCTGGACGATAATACAATATACTATAATTATATTTCGTTATGTACAGATATATAATCTTCCAAAATTTTTTATCATTCATAATTTCGCCACTAATAGTAAAACTTAAATAGACCTGGGTCTATTTAAGTTTTACTTTTGCTACTTCTTGTGAGAAATCAACAGTTTCATTAAATTTTAATACTTCGATATTTTCCACTGCATCCATGTTTGTGATAACACAAGGAGTAATAATGTCTTTAGCTTTTTCTTTAACTAACTCTAAGTCATAAGTTAATAAAGTTTGACCTACTTCAACTCTATCTCCTGCAGATACTGCTACATCGAAACCTTCACCTTTCATAGCAACCGTTTCTAATCCAACGTGAATAAGAATTTCTACATCTCCTGATTTAATTCCAAAAGCATGTTTTGTTGGGAATACTTGGATAATTTCTCCAGCTACTGGTGAAATAAGTTTCCCTTCTTCAGGAATAATAGCAAATCCATCTCCCATCATTTTTTGAGCAAATACTGGGTCCGGTACTTCTGTAATATCTACTACTTTACCTTTCATGTATGAGCTTAAGACAACCTCATTTACTTGCTCTTCTTTTTTTCCGAATAATTTAGATAAAAATCCCATCTCAATCCTCCATATATATTTACCTTCTTAATATATATATTATATACTTTTATTACAATTTTTTCAATTAATTTTCGGAAATAATTTCAAATTTAATACTAAAATATTTCTATTTAATTATTAATTTAAAATTAATACAAAAAAGAGAGATTTTCCAAATATGATTTTGAATATCAAATTTATGAAAAATCTCTCTTAAATATTTATTAAAGCTGAAAATTTAAAAAAATCTTATAACTTTTTAGTTTTTTAAAATTTTATTAATCAAACTATTTCTTAATTACTATTCTGCGTCCGATTGTTCTTCAGTTTTCTCAGAGTTTTCTTGATAAAATAGTCCATAAATATATTGTTCAGGATCAAACACTTCTAAATCATCGATATTTTCCCCTAAACCTACAAGTTTAACTGGAATACCTAGTTCTTTCTTAATAGCGATAACTATACCACCTTTAGCTGTTCCATCAAGTTTAGTAAGGATAACACCTGTTACATCACTAACTTCTTTAAATGTTTTCGCTTGTAGTATACCGTTTTGGCCTGTTGTCGCATCTATTGTTAAAAGTACTTCATGTGGTCCTTCTGGAACTTCTTTTTTAATTACACGGACAATTTTTTCAAGCTCTTTCATAAGATGATCTTTATTTTGCAGACGACCTGCTGTATCACAAAGTAATACATCATAACCTTTTGCTTTAGCAGATTGAATAGCATCAAAGATAATCGCTGCTGAATCAGCTCCCTCATGTGATTTCACAATATCTGCACCACTACGTTTTGCCCAAACATCAAGTTGATCAATAGCCCCTGCTCTAAATGTATCTCCAGCTGCTATAAGTACTTTTTTTCCTTCTTTCTTAAGGTTATGAGCTAACTTACCGATAGATGTAGTTTTTCCTACTCCATTTACCCCCACGAATAAGAACACTGAAAGTTCTTTTTCTGGTGCATAGTTTAATTCAGATTTTACAGTTCCTTCCATGTAAACATCTACCAACTTCTCAATAATCATACTTTGAAGCTCACTTGGTTCTTTTAGATTTTGTCGTTGTGATTCAACTTTTAAATAATCAACTAATTCTAATACGGTATTATAACTAACATCCGATTGAATAAGTAATTCCTCTAAATCTTCAAAAAACTCTTCGTTAATTTCTCTATATGAGCTAATTAAATTATTAAGTGCATTAGAGAAGTTATCACGAGATTTTTTTAATCCTTTTTTAAATTTTTCAGTTACAAACTGACTCTCGACGAACTCTTCATATTCGTCAAGTGAAATCAGTTCCTCATTTAATTCTTCCTTAGCAGAAAATTTTTCTTTTAATTTTTCAAAAAAGCTTGCCATTGGATACTCCTTATATATCTTTTTTATATAATAAAAGGGAGACTAAGCTCCCTTTAATTCCTATTAAAGCTTCCTAAATTTTAGGGAGTTTTAATTTTTGTTATTTCGAATAATATTCTTCTAATCAGATTTTAATAAATCAATATCGACTTATTTATGTTTCATATATGGGAACAGAAGCACGTCACGGATTGAAGCTGAGTTAGTTAATAACATAACTAATCTATCAATTCCTATTCCTAATCCACCTGTTGGTGGCATACCATATTCTAATGCTTCTACGAAGTCTTCATCCATTTCATAAACTTCTTCGTTACCGGCATCTTTTTCATCCATTTGTGCTAAGAATCTCTCTTTTTGATCGATTGGGTCGTTTAACTCACTAAATGCATTAGCATGTTCACGTCTAACGATAAACAATTCGAAACGATCAGTAAACCTTGTATCTTCTGCATTAGTTTTAGCTAATGGAGATACTTCTACTGGATGACCGTAAACGAATGTTGGTTGAACTAATGTTTCTTCTACAAATGTTTCGAAGAATTCATTAATAATGTGTCCAACTTTCATATCTTTTCTAACTGGAACATTGTGCTCTTTAGCTAATGCATGAGCTTGTTCATCTGTCATTTCTGGCCAGAAGTCAACACCTGTTACTTCTTTAATAGCATCAACCATGTGTACGCGACGCCATTTTGGAGTTAAATCAATTTCATCTTCTCCGTACATAATTTTTGTAGTACCGTGAATTTCATTACAGATATACGCAATCATAGATTCTGTTAAGTCCATAATATCATTGTAATCTGCATAAGCTTCATATAATTCAATCATTGTGAATTCTGGATTATGTCTTGTAGACACACCTTCGTTACGGAATGCACGACCGATTTCATATACTTTTTCTAATCCACCAACGATTAAACGTTTTAAAGGTAATTCAAGTGCGATACGCATGAATAATTGCATATCAAGTGCATTGTGGTGAGTCACGAATGGACGAGCAGCAGCTCCACCAGCAACTGAGTGCATCATAGGCGTTTCCACTTCTAGGTATCCACGTTCATTTAAGTAGCTACGCATAATTTGAATAATTTTAGAACGTAAGATAAATGTTTCTTTGCTTTCTTCATTCATAATTAAGTCTACGTATCTTCTTCTATAACGTTCTTCAACATCTTTAAGTCCATGGAATTTGTCTGGTAGTGGACGTAATGCTTTTGTTAAAATTTCGAATTTATCAGCTTTTACAGATAATTCACCTACATTAGTTTTGAATAATACTCCTGTTACACCAACGATATCTCCAAGGTCAAGAGTTTTGAAATATTCATAAGAATCTCCAACTCTATCCTGACGAACGTAAATTTGAACTTGACCACCTAAGTCTTGAACATGAGCAAATCCTGCTTTACCTTTACCACGTTTAGTCATAATACGTCCTGCAATTGTTACAGAAATATTTTTTTCTTCTAATTCTTCTTTACTAAATTTATCATATTCTTCTACGATTTGATCTGAAAGATGTGTTCTTTCAAATTTAGTTCCAAATGGATCTAAACCACTTTCTCTCATAGCTTCCATTTTTTCACGACGAACAAGCATTTGATCATTTAAATCTTGTACATCTACTTTAATTTCTTCTGTCATGTTAAATTCCTTTCTAGTATAATCTAGTAATTTTATTCAGATACTCCTTATTATAACACATTTTAATCCGTTTTGTTAAATCTTTAGAAAGAATTTTTCTAAATTTTTTAACATTTAATATTTGTACTATTAATTAAAATGTCCTAATTTCAATCTTTGATTTAATATAATATCATAAATAATATAATGTAAAATTTTCTGACATAATTTGTTAAATTTTTCTTCTAAAACTATTGTTTAGGTATGAAAAATAAGATATAATAAGTACGCCTAGAAATTAATAGAAAAAACAACTATAAAAATTTTAAAAATTAAATATTATTTAAAAATATTCCATATTATAAGGGGGGATTCTTTTTGGAAAACTTAAAAAAAGAGATTGGATTTTTTGGAGCATTCTCTACAGTAGTTGGTGTAGTTATTGGATCTGGGGTATTTTTCAAAGCAGCCGTTATATATAAGACTACAGGAAATGTCAGCCTTGGATTACTTGCTTGGATTCTTGCAGGAATTATAAGTATTTGTGCAGGATTAACTACTGCTGAGCTTGCTGCTGCTATACCGGAAACCGGTGGTATGATAGTTTGGGTTGAAAAAGCTTATGGTAAAACAATATCATACTTACTTGGTTGGGCTCAAGCTGTAATATACTATCCTGCCAGTATAGCTGCCGCCGCCGCTATTTTTTCAACACAATTTCTAAATCTTTTTGGGGTAGATAAAAAATACTCAATACTTGTCGGGGCATGTGCTGCTACTACAGTAACAGGATTAAACTTACTTGGTAGTAAGGCTAGTGGTCGAATTCAGACTGTTGCTACTATTTGTAAACTTATACCTATTATTTCAATTATTGTTTTCGGGTTATTACAACCTAATCCTACAACAATTGAACTTTTTCCTACTAGTTCATCATCAACTAGTTCAACTCCTCTAGCCGCTCTTGGTACTGCGATGTTAGCTGCCATGTATGGTTATGACGGTTGGAGTAATGTTGGAACTATTGCTGGTGAAATGAAAAATCCAAAAAAAGATTTACCACGAGCAATTTTATATGGTTTACTTGTAATAACTGCAATTTATCTACTTATCAATGTAGCTTACTTACTTACTATGCCTATGGAACAAATAGCAGGTAACAGTAATGTTCCTAATGATGTAGCTACTAAATTATTTGGACCAAACGGTGGAAAAATAATAACTATTGGTATTATGATTAGTGTTTACGGTACTATGAATGGATTTACTATGACCGCTATTCGCGTTCCTTATGCAATGGCAATGAAAGATCAAATTCCATTTAAGAATTTTTGGATTAAATTAAATAGATTCTCAATTCCATATTTCTCAGCCTTAGTAACTTTAGTTTTAACTATTGCGATGATGTTTACAGGAGAATTTGATACTCTAACAGATTTTCTTTTATTTACAATTTGGATTTTCTTTATAGCGACATTTTTCGCTGTATTTGTCCTTAGAAAAAGAGAACCTAATATGCCACGTCCATACAAAGTACCACTATATCCTATAGTTCCTTGGATTTCTATAATAGGTGGAGCTTATATAGTACTAGCTGCTATTATAACTCAATTTACGTTAGCTATAAGTGGAGTTATTATTACATTACTCGGTTTAGTGTTTTACACAGAAACTCATAAAAAATTCAAAAAATAACTATTCTAAATAAAATATATCAATTTAAAACTCAACTAGAAATGGATCTTAAAAAACTTTCTTTAATAATGAAAGTCTTTTGAGGTCCATTCATTTTATTGATATTCAATTTTTTTTTGATAAAATATGATTATAACTTCTTTCATTTTGTAAAGAGGGTTGAAGTTATCCCCCTAGCATTTTGTTACGGATAACTTCAATATTTTTTTGTGAAATTTTTTGAAGTTAAATAAGAATAAGGAGAGAGATTTATTTTGAATTTTATTCTAAAAAGAGAAACAATACTAACTACTTTTTATACAATCTCATTGTCTTTATTAATAAGTAAATTCTCAATAGAATATTTATATATGAATAAGTCAATATATGGATTCATTCATTTTTTATTGGTATTTATAATTTTCTTTAATAGTTGGTTACTGGAAGTAGTTCATTTAAATAGATATGGTAAAGATAGTTTTCTAAATTATTTCTTTTTAATTTCTCAAACTTTTGTTGTCTTAAATTTATTAATAAGAAATACATTTGATATTAAATTCATTCTTGCAACGTTAGTGCATTTATCCGTGATATTGAGTGTTCAACACATCACAGAGTACATCCTCACAGATAATAAACAATTAATGATAAAAAAGCTTACTGAACCATTTTGTTACATTCACACTGGACGAACATTAGCCCTCTTTTTAGGTTTAATATTCATTGATTATTGTTATTGGTTCATACTTCTTGCCTTTACGATAAGTCAGTTATTCCCTAGTTTTATATCTAGAAGTATTCATGTTCGAGATATTAATTTTAGTCATTTAACTAGTCATTTATTTATTATGACTAACTTTATTACTTTTTCTTTGGTATTAAGTGATTTATATCTTAATATTCCACCGGATAGATATTGGTTAATTAGTGTTATTTTTATTATTTTACTAAATATCTATTATAGAATTTTTAAAACTATCGATCGAACTTTAACTAAGCAATCTGGTAATACATACATAATCGGAATATATTTTACAATACTTAGCATAACTTTTACTAATCAATTTATTATTTCAGAATTCAATTTGATATATATGCTTCTAGCTATTTTAACTATATATATAAGTAAAATATCTTTTAAACAATATAAAAAACAAATCCGATGATAATCTTTCATATCTAGAAAGTTTATCATCGGATTCTTCTTATCTTGCTTCTTCGTAATCTAACACTTCAGATACTTTACTAGCAATATACTTCGCTAATTTTTCATGATTTTTTTCATCTAAGTGAATACAGTCAATTAATGAAGTCTCGGCTACACGCCCCGCATTTAAAAAGTCTACTTCATATTTATCACTTACCTCTTTAAATGTTTGAGCTAAGAATTTTGATTGTTTTAAACTGTTTTCGTCAAATTCCCCAAATAAGCTTTGTCTTTCTACTATTTCATCACGTAAAGGAACTGGTGAAACGATAAGAATTTTCGGAATTTTATATCCCGCGATTAAGTGTGGATTTCTTATATATTTAATATATTCTTCGACTCCTCTTGCTATATGTTTTGCACTCGGATTAAATTGTTTTTTCAAATCATTAGTACCTAACATGATTATTACCAAGTCCACAGGTACATGACTTAACATTAAAATTGGTAATGTATCAATACCACATCTAACCGGTACAATTGTATCTTTTGCAGTAACTGTTCTTCCGCAAAGAGCTTCTTCTATAATAGTATCATTAGGACGAAATTCTGCTAGTAATTTAGTCCAACGTTTGTCAGTTCTTACTCCATCCTCACCTGGGACATATCCCCAAGTGTTGCTATCCCCAATACATAAAATACGCATAATTTTCTCCACCTTTTTTCTTCTAAATTCTTCTTAATTTTATCAAACTAATATAAAAAATGCAATAGAGCCAGATGATAAAAGTACTAATAATTGTTATCAGTGCAGTATTTTTGTAATATCCTCTCTCTTAAATTATAATAACAATATTATAATTTAAGGAGGACAAAATGATACAAACAAATTTCCATCATAAAAAACATTATAAAATTCAAGCATACTCAAAAAAAGTACTTTATACAACATTAATTTTAACAATAAGTTTTGCATTATTAGAATATATCGGAGGGCTTCTATCTAATTCATTAGCGTTATTAGGCGATTCATTTCATATGTTTTCTGATGTTATTGCATTAGGATTCAGTTTAATAGCCTTACTATTCAGTTCAAAAAAGCCAAACAAAAAATACACTTTTGGTTTTGTGAGATTAGAAGTACTAGCAGCCTTTATTAATGGTTTAATGCTAGTAGGTATTTCAATTTATTTAGTTTTCGAAGGATTTATGAGATTCTTCAATCCGAGAGATATTGATTTCAAATCTATGCTGATAATTTCAACAATAGGTTTAATCTTCAATATTGTAGTAACGATAATTTTAACAAAAAGTTTAAAAGAAGAAGATAATCTTAATATTCAAAGTGCTTTATGGCATTTCCTTGGTGATTTAATCAGTTCAATCGGAATTATAATTTCATCAACAATTATTTACTTTACAAACTATCAAATCGTTGACGTTATTATGAGTATTATTATCAGTATAATATTATTTAAAGGTGGATATAAAATTACTAAATCATCATTTGTAATTTTAATGGAAGCTACTACTTTAGATACCGAAGAAATTTACAATAAGATTAAAGAGATAGAAGGTATTGCAGATATTCATGAATTCCACATTTGGCATACTGATACTAATGAAATTAACGCAGCAATGCATATTCTTTTAAATGAGTATAATACTGCTAAAGATTATATAATAGTAGAAAATGTAAAAATTCTTCTTAAAGAAAAATACGATATTGAGCACTGTTTTATTGCTTTAGAAAATATTAAATACAACGATCATAGTTTATAAAAAAGGAGCCTAAGTTGAATAAATATCAACTTAGACTCCTTTTTATAATTCCAATAAATCTATAGTTTTCTCTATTTTATACGTAGGTACTATCTCTGGATTAGAAATTTTATGAATATCTACTAAACAACTGTCTATCCCAGCATTGTTAGCACCTAGTATATCAGATGTAAGAGTATCCCCTATCATTAAAACTCCATCCTTATTTTCTACATCTATTTCTTTTAAGATAATATCAAAAAATTCTTTATCTGGCTTTTTGCTACCAATTTCTTCGGAAATAAAAATTTTCTCAAAGTATTTATTAAGATTATTATTTTTTAGTCTTGTATGTTGAGTAATTCCAATTCCATTAGAAGCTACATATAATTTATGAGTTGATGTTAACTTCTCTAACATTTCAATTATTCCATCAAAAAGTTGATTTCCTTCAGCAAGATATCCTCTATACCTATTATCTACTTCATTACCATCAACTTTTCTATCAAACAACTTAAAAAATCTTATAAATCTCTCACTTGTAACTTCTTTATTTGATATTTCTCCACGTTCAAAACTTCTCCATAGAGATTTATTTATCGTTTCATATTGTTCAAATAACTCATCTTTATATTCTAGATTCTCATCTTCTAATAATTTTCTAAAAGCTAAAACTTGTGCTTTACCAAAATCTAACAATGTATCATCTAAATCAAATAATAAATACTTATACTTATCTAAAATCATCGTTTCACTCCATTTGTGTATTATTTAATCATTATAACACAGAGAATACTTTTTTGAAAATATAGCTTTATTTATCTCATAAAATTTATTTTTTATTCTTAAAATGTTCTCGAACTCGTGGAGCTACTTCTTCTCCAAATAGTTTTATAGCTTTCATTATATCTTCATGTGGCATAGACCCAAGAGGTAGATGTAGCATAAATCTATCTAATCCTAATGTTTCTATCATATCAATAAGTTTATTGGCAACTGTTTCTGGACTACCTACTAACATAGATCCATCTGGCCCTACGCTATTTAAATATTGTTCAAAAGTAAGAGGTCTCCAAAACGGTCTATCTTTTGAAATTGCATCAACTACTTGTTTTGTTGGATGGAAATATTTTTTTATCGCTTCTTCATCCGTTTCAGCTACGAATCCCCAAGAATGAGAAGCAACTTTTAATCTATCTTCACTATAACCCGCATTACGTCCTATAGCTCTATAATAATCAATTAAACCTTTAAAAGCTTTATATTGACCTCCAATTATTGCATATGCTATCGGTAATCCTTTTTGAGCTATTTTAATAGTGGACTCCGTATTTCCTCCTGTCGCTACCCAAATTGGAAAATCTTCTTGAACACTTCTCGGATATACTCCCTTATTTTCTACCTTTTGTGTATGTTTTCCTTCCCATGTTAACATTTCATTAGCTTTAATTTTCTCTAACATCGCTAATTTTTCATCAAACAGTTCTTCATAATCATCTAAATCATAGCCGAACAACGGAAATGATTCTGTAAAAGAACCGCGACCTACCATTACTTCTGCTCTACCTTTAGAAATAGCATCGATGGTTGCATATTGTTGATAAACTCTTACTGGGTCCGATGATGATAATACCGTTACTGCTGAACTTAATTTTATATTTTTTGTAACAGCCGCACCAGCTGCTAATAAAATTTCTGGTGCTGATACTGCAAAATCTTCTCTATGATGCTCACCAATTGCATAAAGATCTAAACCAACTTCATCAGCAAGTTTCATTTCTTCTATCATATCTCTAATACGTTCATCATGTGCAGGCGTTATTCCTGTTCCTTCAATTTCTGTAGTTTCACCAAATGTACTAATTCCTAACTCTATCATTTTATGTCCTCCTATATTATCTCAATTTCAAGATATTTATTTATTAAAAAAGGCATAAGCCTCTAGTTTATTTTTTTTAAGATTTCTTTTAATATTACTAACTCTTTGTCATTTATTTTTTCGAAAATTTTCTTAGTATTTTTTTTATGGGTTGGAAATATGTCATCTATTAATTTCATTCCTGTTTCAGTCAACCCTATATAAGTTACTCTTTTGTCCTTTTGAGAAATCTTTCTAATAACATATCCTTTTTTTTCAAGGTTATCTACAACATAAGTTGCACTGCCACTAGCAAGTAATATTCTATCCCGTATTTCTTGAATATTCTTCTCACCTTTACTATATAAAAATTCCATAACAGCAAATTCAGTCGCATTAATTGGATAATTCTTTAAAGTTCTCTTTAAATCATCTACTAATAAATTACTAGCCCTCATAATTCCAATAACAGCTTTAAACTCATTATTCATAAGGATTCTCCTATCTTATTTACACATATTCACATCATAATTATCTCGAATATGAGATAATTATACTTCATTAACTTTATATTGTCAAAGAAATAATATTAAAAGACATCTAGAGAGAAATCTCTAAATGCCTTTAATTCTATTCTGCAAATTGACTTTGATATAATTCTGAATAGAAACCTTTTTTTTCTAGTAATTCGTCATGGTTACCTTGTTCGATAATATCTCCATCTTTTAATACCAGTATTTTATCTGCGTTTCTAATTGTTGATAAACGGTGGGCTATTACGAATGTAGTACGACCTTCCATAAGTTTATTCATTGCTTTTTGAATTAGTACTTCTGTACGTGTATCTACACTTGAAGTTGCTTCATCAAGAATTAATATAGGTTTATCAGCAAGTATTGCACGAGCAATTGTTAATAATTGTTTCTGTCCTTGCGAGATATTTGAAGCATCTTCATTTAATTCCATATCATATCCACCCGGTAAAGTTTTAATAAAGTGATGAATGTGAGCTGCTTTAGCCGCTTCTATTACTTCTTCATCTGTAGCATCCAAACGACCATAGCGAAGGTTTTCCATTATTGTTCCTTTAAATAACCATGTATCTTGTAGTACCATTGTAAAGTAAGAACGAAGCTCAGCTCTATCTAATTTAGAAATATCTTTCCCATCAATATAAATATTTCCACCGTTGATATCATAGAATCTCAAAAGTAATTTAACCATTGTTGTTTTACCTGCTCCTGTAGGTCCTACAATAGCAATCATTTCACCTTTTTTAACATCACTAGTAAAGTTTTTAATAATAATCTGATCTTCTACATAGCCGAATTTAACTTTATCAAATACAACATTACCCTCTTTATTAGTAACTGTTTCAAGTACTTCTGCATCTTCTTCATCTTTAGCATCTAAGAACTCAAAAACTCTTTCTCCAGCCGCAGCCATCTTTTGAATTTCTGACATAGACTGTGCTATTTGACCAATTGGCTGAGTGAAGTTTCTTATATATTGGATAAAGGCTTGAATATCACCTACACCAATTGTTCCTTTAGAAACTAATAATCCACCTGAGAAAACAATACCAACATAACCTAGGTTACCAACAAAGTTAATCACAGGGAACATTAATCCTGAGAAGAAGTTTGCTTTCCATGATGATGTATATAATTGTTTATTTTTATCGTTGAACTCTTTTACACTTTTTTCTTTATAGTTGAATGCTGCAATAATATTCTGACCTGAGAAACTTTCTTCTACTTGCCCATTCACATCAGAAAGCATTTTTTGTTGGCTTCTGAAATATTTTTGACTCCATTTTGTTATAACGCCTAATAGGATTCCCGAAACAGGGATTAAAGCTAACGCAATAAGCGTCATTAAAGGACTTATTGTAAACATCATTACCAATACCCCTAAAACTGTTGCAGTATTAGAAATTATTTGTGTAAAACTTTGGTTAAGTGATTGACCTAATGTGTCCACGTCATTTGTTACACGTGATAAAGTTTCACCTACTGTACGTTGTTCAAAGTATCCAACAGGTAAAGTATTTATTTTCTTACTTATATCTTTACGAATGTCATAAGTCATTTGTTGAGAAATATTACTCATCAACCAACCTTGAATAAACATGAATAATGATGAAAGTATATATAAACCTAATACAGTAAGTAAAATTCCTGCTATTTTCTCAAAGTTGATACTACCTTCATTACTAATCTTAGCTACTAAGCCTTCAAAAAGTTCAGTAGTTGCTTTCCCCATAATCTTAGGCCCTACTATACCAAATACAGTACTAGCTAATGCAAAGAATACAATCAATATGCTTGAGAGTTTATACTGTGTAAACATCAGTTTGATAATTCTTTTTAATGTTCCAGAAAAGTTATTAGCTTTTTCTATTTTTTGATCTTTAGCCATGATGTTTACCTCCTTTTTTTAATTCTTCTTCACTAAGTTGGCTTTCTGCAATTTCTAAATATGTTGGACAAGTTTCTAGAAGTTCTTGGTGTTTTCCGATTCCAACTATTTTACCTTCATTCATTACGATAATCTTATCTGCATTTAAAATTGTTGCAATACGTTGGGCAACTATTATAGTAGTTACACCAGCCATTTCTTCTCTTAAAGTTTTCCTTAATTTAACATCTGTTTTATAGTCTAGTGCTGAAAAACTATCATCGAAAAGAAGTATCTTAGGATTTTTCGCTAACGCACGAGCAATTGAAAGACGTTGTTTCTGTCCACCAGAAACATTTGATCCACCTTGTGAAATCTCACTATTAAATTTATCTTCTTTTTCATTGATAAATTCTATTGCTTGAGCAATTTCAGCAGCTTTTCTCATTTGCTCATCAGAAATATTTTCATCAGCAAATTTAATATTTGATTCAATATTACCACTAAATAATACTCCTTTTTGAGGAACAAATCCTAAAGTGTCTCTTAATTTACTTAAACTTATATCTCTAATATTGACTCCATCAATTGAAATTTCACCTTCACTAGCATCGAAATATCTAGGAATCAAATGAAGCAATGTAGATTTACCACTACCCGTACTTCCTATAATTGCTGTAGTTTTTCCTGCTTCTGCTTCAAAGCTAATGTTACTTAATACTGGACTATCAGCACCATCAAATGTAAAGCTAACATTATCAAATTTTAATGTACCCTTCACATCTTGAAGCTTACTATCATCAATATGTTTACTATCTACGACAGTAACCTCTGTTTCCAGTACTTCATTAATACGGCCTGCTGCAACTTCTGCACGAGGTAATTGCATCATTAAGAATGTGAAGAATAAGAATGACATTACTATTTGCATTGTATATGTAATAAATGCCATCATATCTCCAACTTGAATACTACCAGAATCTATATTTTTTCCACCAACCCAAATTATTAATAATGCAATTCCATTCATTATTAATATAATCATTGGCATAAGCGCTGACAATGTTCTATTGATAAAAAGTTGTTCATTTTTAAGAACAGTATTTTCTTTATCAAATCTTTCTTCTTCGTATTTTTCACGTCCAAAAACTCGGATTACAGAAATACCAGTTAATGCTTCGCGAGTCACTAAGTTAACTCTATCTATTAATTTCTGCATAATTTTGAATTTAGGCATTACTAAGAATGAGATTATTCCTATTGTTAACCCTAGAATACCTACACCTAATGCGATTATCCAAGTCATACCTGTATCTGTTTGTGTAACTTTGTAAACTCCGTATACTGCCATCATAGGTGCATAAATCGCAATAAATAACATCATATTTAAAGCATTTTGGATTTGTTGAATATCATTTGTACTTCTTGTAATTAATGAAGCAGTTGAAAATTTATCGATATCTTGTTTAGAAAATGATAGTACCTTGCTATACAATTTCTCACGCAAGTTATATGCTATTTCCGAAGAAATTCTACTAGCAATAAAATTCGAAATAATACTACCAATACCTGAAATAAATGTCACGATTATCATCATGATTCCTACTTCTTTAAGGTAATTTTTTCTAATTTCGTTAGTGTCGATACCTACATTATTTCTATATTCTTCTTTTACATAACGAATACCAGCCTGTTTTGTAATCATATCTGCTGAATTTCCTAAGTCACTAATTGATTTATTCTTTTGTTCAATTAAGCTATCTTTTTTAACTAAACCTAGTTTTACTCCTTCTGCAACCTTTGCTAAGTCTAGGTTTTCAGATTTTGCACCAGATACTACAGTCATAGTATTTTTTAATATATCATTTAATTCACTACGTTCTTGCTCATTAATGCTATCAAGTTTATAAACATCACCGTCTTTTGTATATTTAGATGTTACTTTCTTGATTTCATCGTCTGTCATGAATAATTCTAATTCATTTAATGACTTTTTGCTGATTTTTTCAGGAACGGAATCTTCAATACCACTTTGTTGAATACCTTTATCCACAATATTACTTGTATAGGTTGGTAATGCAAGCTCTGCGACAACACGAACTCCTAATATCGCAACTAAAAATATCATCGGTACTAAGAAACCTTTTAAATATTTAATTAGTTTCATTTTTTTCCTCCTTTTCTTGTAGTTCTTCTCTTAATACTAGATTTGTTTTTGTTAGCAATATATTAAATGCTTCCTTTTCTCGAGCATCAAATTTATTCCACATAGATTCGAACCAAGCTTCATAAGCTCTTCTATGTGATTCTATGCATGCGGCTCCTTTTTCAGATAAACTAAGATATTTTTTCCTTTTATCTTTTTCATCTGTACTTTGAACAACAAAATCTTTTTCTAGTAATTCACTTACAAGTGCTGTAACTCTAGGTTTTGTCACATGTAGTTCTTCACCTAACTCCTGCATAGTAATTTTCCCTTTACAAGATAAAAATAACATTGCTTGAAATTCAGGTTTTCTATACGGTGTATCACTTTTCTTATGAAATCTTTTCATTATCAATCTAAATTCTTCCATCATATCCATTGCTACGTGATATGATATTTCATTTCCACTCATTTTCTACCTCCTTTAATTTTATAAATTAGTTCACAACATTAACTAATTAGTTAACCTTGTTAACTATTATATTTTATTTTATACTATTAGTCAATAAAAATTTTGATTTTAAATAAAAAAGATTAACCTAGGAGTTATCTAAGTTAATCTTTATTTTTATTTACTAAATACCCAAGCTTGAGCAATATTATTTTTTAGATCATTTTCTGTAAAGCCATTATAACTTGTAAGTTTTACATCATCATCATTTGGATCATTTATATAGAATTTGTCATCTTCAAAGCCTCTAATAACTTTGTACGTCACTCTATCACCAAATACACCAGATTTTAATCTAACAAGAACTGGCTTATTATCTTTTATGGCACTCTCTATATTTTCGATTAATTTGTCCGTCTCAACTCTTTCAACCTTAAGATTATATTTATCTGCGAAAGCTGAAACAATTGTAGGTTGTGTCCCTTGATTTTTAATATAGTATTTATTTCCTGCCCAAGACGCAAGTTCTTCTACAGTTGCTTCATCTTTACCTATATACTTCGCAATCATAGCAAGTGAAATAATAGCATCTCCATTGGTTTCGATTGTTTTCTTACTATCTAATCCATATGAAATATTTTTATATGCATCTTGTTTCATATAATACATAGGAACAGAAAGACCTTTTTGAGGTAAGTTTAGTAACTGTTCTTTTCTCTTAGCATTATAATTATCGACATTTATTAGATAATATAAGTAGCCTTCGATTCCCTCTTTTAATGAATCTATATACTGTTTATTCACAGTTTCATTATTTAATAAGTCAACATCAACTTTTTTATCTAAATTTGCTGATATTACTTTTACTTGTGGTAATTTATCACTAAGTTGAGAAAAATTCCCTTGTTTTTCAGAAGATGATACTTTTGATAAATAGTGATCTGAAAGATTTTTCTCGATGCTTCTTGCTACTATTGAAGACTGTTGAGTTCCGTAGTATATCTTCACTCCAAAAGTATCTTTATTACTAGTGTTTGTAGTATCTATATCCATTAACAATTCTACTGAATTTTCAGCAGCAATTTTTGTTATTTCTTCCTTTGTAGGCGAAATATCATCATTATCTCTAGTTAAAATCACTTTTATACCATCTTTTTCTAACAACTCTTTTAGTTGTTTAGCTACTTTTAGATTATAAGACTTAGAGTGTACTCCTTTATAATCTACATCCTCATCTTGTTTCGTTACTGGATTTAATAATATTGAATAAGATTTTAACTTTTCTTTATTCTGATCTTCAGGGCTCTTCTGTCCACTTCCCAAAATGCTCCATCCTGGCACCCATCCAACAAAACTATCATTTGTTTTAATCTCATACCAAGTATCCGACTTACTTAGCATTTCAACATTATCCCCAGCAGTTACTTTTTTTAATACTGGATATGTATCATCCGGACCTGTTCTCAGCTCTATTTCTTTAGAAATAGTAATATTATTCTGAGCATCAGCCGAAGGATTCATCTTTTCTCCAATGAAGTTTATAAGCCCTCCTATTACTAATAATAATAGTAGCGCAAAAATTACTAATAATACTCCATTTCTATTTTTTCTTTTTATTCTCATATTAATTTCCTGCTGATAGTTTTTCGTAAACAATAGTTACTGGACCATCATTAACAATATTCACTTCCATCATTGTTTGGAAAATTCCAGTCTCTACCTTTACACCTTCTTCTCTTAGATATTCATTAAATTTTTCATATAACTCATTAGCTTTTTCTGCACCTGCAGCACTGGTAAAACTAGGTCTATTACCTTTCTTAGTATCTGCATATAAAGTAAATTGTGAAACTGATAATATACTTCCACCTACATCTTTTAGACTTAGGTTAATTTTATCATTTTCATCTTCAAATAAACGAGCTTGTGAAATTTTTTTAGCTAAATACTTTGCATCTTCTTCAGTAGACTCCTTATGTACTCCTACTAGAAGACAGTATCCTTTATCAATACTTCCCACAATTTTATTGTCTACACTAACGCTAGCTTTTTTAACCTTCTGCAATACAATTTTCATATTTTCACCTATTTAACTATTCTTTCTACACTATAAACATCTGGAATCTGTCTAAGTTTTTTAATCATAAATTCACATTCACTAACATTTTTCACATATATTCCAATAGTTATTACACACGTTTTATCAACTTTAGATTCAGAATTTAATTTTTTAATTTCTACTCTACTCTCACTCAATGTTAATAGTACATTTTGTAGTAATAAATCTCTATCAAAAGCATGTATTTGTAATGTAACACTATAACGACGAGCGTTTAAGCTTTCAACCCATTCAACTTCAAGTAGTCTAGCTTTGTCCTCTTCTGTTAAATTAGGACAGTTATGTCTGTGAACAGTAACCCCACGTCCTTTGGTAATAAATCCAACTATCTCATCTCCAGGTATAGGCTGACAACATTTTGATAATCTAACAAGAATATTATCAACACCTTTTACATAAACACCTGTTTCAGTCACTATTTTTTTAGTTTCTTCTGCATTGAAAAGTTTCTCAATTTTTTCTTGAGTCATCTTTTCTTTTCTAATTTTCTCAGTCAATCTAGCAAATACTTTATTAGCCGTAATTCCACCATAACCAATAGCAACATACATTTCTTCAAGATTAGCAAATTTATATTTATTAAGTGCAACTACAATATTTTCATCTGTTAACACTTCATCAATATCAAAGTTATTTGCTTTAATCTCATCTTTTAATAATATTTCACCTTTAACTAAGTTTTCTTCACGAGCAGCTTTTTTGAAGAATGCTTTAATTTTTGATTTAGTTTGTGATGATGTAGCTATTTCTAACCAAGAGCGTTTTGGCCCTGTAGAATTTTTACTAGTACGAATATCACAAATTTCACCAGTAGATAATACATAATCAAATGGTTCTATTTTATCATTTACTGTTGCCCCTACCATTTTATTACCTACTTCCGAGTGAATCGCATAGGCAAAGTCCACAATACATGATCCTTTTGGTAATTCTATAATATCACTATTTGGTGTGAATACATAGATTTTATCACTTAATAAATCTACTTTTAATGATTCCATAAAGCTTTCTGCTGTTGCTTCAGTTTCGTCATTTTCAGCGATTTTTTGGAACCAATTTAATTTTTCATAAAAGTTATTATTTTTATTTACTTTCTTACCTTCTTTATATGCCCAGTGTGCAGCAATCCCTTTTTCAGCAATTTCATGCATTTCATAAGTTCTAATTTGAACTTCTAAGGTTTGGCCATCCGGAGCAATTACCGTAGTATGTAGTGATTGGTACATATTAGGTTTTGGCATAGCAATATAGTCCTTGATTCTTCCTGGAATAGGAACCCAAAGATTATTTACCAACCCCAAAGTAGCATAACAATCAGCCACACTATCAACTAACACACGAACAGCTAATAGATCATAAATTTGGTCAAAAGTTTTATTTTGTTTAACCATTTTTTTATAAATACTATAAATATGTTTTGGTCTACCAGTAACTTGGGCTTTAATGTTGTTTTCAGCTAAAATCGAGGTAATACTTGAACATGCATCTTTTATGCTTTCTTCCCTAGCACTTCTTTTCTGTTTCATCATTCCTACTATTGAGAAATATTGAGATGGATGTAAATATCTAAGTGAAGTATCTTCTAGTTCCCATTTTACCGCACTAATCCCTAATCTATGAGCTAAAGGCGCATAAATTTCAAGTGTCTCACTAGAAATTTCACGTTGTTTTTCCTCTCTCATATACTTCATAGTTCTCATATTATGTAGCCTATCTGCTAACTTAACGAAAATTACACGCAAGTCCTTTGCTATAGATACAAATAGTTTTCTATGGTTTTCTGCTTGTGATTGTTTTTTAGAGCGGAATTTTACTTTATCTAATTTTGTAACACCATCAACTATTACAGCTATATCTTCACCAAATGTTTCTTTAATATCATCAAATGTATACTTAGTATCTTCCACAACATCATGTAAAAATCCTGCACAAATTGTTGCATAATCTAATTTAAGCTCAGTTAAAATTCCTGCAACTTGAACTGGGTGTAATATGTATGGTTCCCCTGATTTTCTAAATTGTCCTTCATGAGCAACTTTTGCAAATTCATAAGCTTTTCTTATTATTTTTATTTGCTCTTCTGATAAATATTTACTCGCCATATCTTCTACATTTTCATAACTATATGGATATTCAAGATTCACAGAAATTCCTCCTTTATCAAAATTTAATCTACCCTTTATAATACCACAAATTAAGGAAAATTTCCCGTGATTTAACTAAAAATATTACAATTTTAAAGTATTTTCATAATTTACTTAATTAGCTATTAAAAACTATATTAGCAATTCAATTGATAGATATTCTCGACAATAAAATTATAATGTATCTTTTTACTTTATAATAAAAAAATTCTAGTTCAACACGAACTAGAACTTTTTTATTATTTAGTATCTACATCTTGAGATAAATCAACTTTATCTAAAGGAATTACTTTTGTTTTATATCTAATTTTGTGGTAAAGATAGAAGAATAAGAAGATTGGAACTCCCATATATGTTGTTAACATTCCACTCCAGTTTACCACACCTTTAGTAATAAGTTCTGTATCTTGTCCAATAATAACGATGATACATAATACTAAAGCGATAATTGGACCTGCTGGGAACCATTTAGCTCTATATTTAAGATCATTTAAATCTTTACCTTGAGTAACATATGCTCTTCTAAATCTATAGTGACTTAGCGCTATACCTAGCCAAGCGATAAATCCAGTTAATCCACTAGCAGCTACGATATAAGTATATGCATTAGCATTTGTAAGTTGGATTAAGAAAATAAAGAATACTACCGCTGCTGTTGCGATTAACGAAATAACTGGCGTTCCGTATTTAGTAACACGACCAAAAATTGGGAATGCTAATTTTTCTTTACTCATCGCATAAAGCATTCTTGTTGATGCATACATTCCTGAGTTACCAGCTGATAAAATTGATGTTAAAATTACTGCATTCATAACACTTGCTGCTAAAGCAAATCCTGCATTTTTGAAGACAATTGTAAATGGTGATTTAGCAATTTCTTCAGAGCTTGCAGCTCCTAATAAATCTGGTGAAGTATAAGGAATTAATAATCCAATAACTAAGATAGCTAGTACGTAGAAGATTAAAATTCTCCAGAATACTTGTTTTACAGCTTTTGGAATACTTTTCTCAGGATTTTCACTTTCACCAGCAGTAATACCGATTAACTCAGTACCTTGGAATGAATATCCAGCAATTAAGAATACTCCAAGTGTAGCAAGGATTTGGCTTGATAATGAAGTATCTTCTCCGATAAATGGTGCATCACCAATTGTTAAGTTTTTGAATCCAATATATTCTCCACCTAAAATACCAAAGATAGTTAAACATCCAACTACTAGGAAGATGATTACTACTACTACTTTGATAAGTGCGAACCAGTATTCACTTTCACCATAAACTTTAACACTAAGTGAGTTTAAAGCGATAATAATAACTAGGAATAATAAACTCCAAGCCCAGTGAGGAAGTACTCGCATAGGCTCCCAGTAGCTAATTGCTAATGCAGATAACTCTACGTCAGCTGCTACTGTAATTACCCAGTTAAACCAATAGTTCCATCCTAAAGCAAATCCTAATGATGGATCCACATAACGTGTTGCATATGTACTAAACGATCCTGATGTAGGAAGATATGTTGCCATTTCCCCTAATGATGTCATTAAGAAGTACACCATAAGTCCAATACATAGATAAGCTACTATAGCTCCTCCAGGTCCTGCACTTTGAATTGCTTGACCACTTGTCATGAATAATCCACTACCGATACATCCACCGATAGCAATCATACTAATATGACGTGATCGTAAATTTCTTTTTACTTCTGTTGCATTATTGTTATTGCTGTTGTTTGTCATAATAAAAACCTCCTTGATAAAATAAAAAAGCATAACTTCTACCATATTTGCACGGAGTTATACTTCACATTATCTCTCCAAAACAAGATATTAGTAGCGCAACATAGCCTCACGACTATGACAGTCCTATACTTAGTTCAATATAGGCCCAACAATATTAACATAGGATTAATATCATTTCGGCGACGTTTCCTTTCAAGTAATCTCATCAAGCCCTACACTTTCAACTACCCTACTAATAAAAATCGCAACCTCTACCTCACTTATTTTGTGAGGTACATATTCAATTAACTAAAAAATAGTATAATATAATTTACTTATATTGTCAACAAAAAATTTTATTTTTTTAATATTTCCAATCAAATACATAATATACCTCACTAAAAATAGGAAACTCCCAAAATTTTTTATTAGATATTTTCTAATATTTTTATAAATACAATTAAAAGGAGATTAGAACCTCCTTTTAATTAACTTATCTCTCACAAATCGTACCTTGTCTATATTCTTCTAACAAGATTTTTAACAATTCAATTTGTTTAAGTATCTTAACACCACTATCAGTATCAACAACTTTTTTACGACAAAGTTTATCTACAACTCTCTTTGTTGAAATAATATCCGTCTCATTTTTTATCGATTCTTCTTTACTTTTGAATATATCGTGACTCATTATCTGTAATCCATAAGAGTTATAAGTTAGAGTATATCCACCGTGCCCTGTTGTTTTATGGTATGCTCTAGACATTCCACCATCAATAACAATCGTTCTACCATTAGCTTTTATTGGATTTTCTCCTTTTGTTTCTTTAACTGGTGTATGTCCATTTATTATATGCCCCTCACTAGTTAGACCAAACTCATTTAATAACTTAATGCAAAATTCTTCATTATCTCTAAGTTTGTAATAAGCATTTTTCACTTCCTCATGAGTAGCCTTATCCTCGATAAAATATCTCTCGAAAGTTGTCATATCGCATTTTCCAAATAGTGGCGAATATTGTCCTTGCCAAAGATAGAAGAATAAACCATTATCTTCTCTACAATCACAATAAAAAATACTGCGAATTTTTTTATCAAAAAAGTCTAATAATTTTTTTCCAGAATATTTATGACCTCCATAAGAAAATTCCTGGAAGTTACCTTTCTCATCAACTGGCATACAACCATGTAACAGCAGGTTTCCATTATAGCAACAATACATGCCACCTTTGTTAATGAATAATTCAACATGTTTTTTTAATTTTTCACTTGTTATGAATGATTCTTTTAATCTATTAATAATCTTCTCTTCTTCGTCAGTTAATAGATATGGATTTTTTTCATCAACCGTTGGAAAATTACATGAAGTTAATGGATATTCTTTACCATTTATCTTTACTGTTTGTTTTTTGAAGTTTATCTTATCTAGTAATGCACGTCTTTGTAATTTAAATTCTGGATGTTTGTCGATAATTTGTTTTTCTAGTTTAAATTGAATTATCGCCATAGCTTTATGCATTCTTGCTATTTGCATAATTTCATGTTCACTATATTTTAACTCATCATTTTTAGATAGTTTTGGTAAAAACTCTTTACAATTATCATCTTTATAATGTGTTTCACTAAAATTTAATAAATTTCTAAGTGGAATTCCGTATCTATCTTCAATAATGTCCAAATTATCATATCTCGCACATATTCTTATAACATTTGCTAATGATATTCTATCTCCAAGATAAGCCCCTATCCATAGCATATCATGATTTCCCCATTGAATATCAAGCGAATGATAATTCAGCAATCTATCCATAATTTTATCTGGAAACGGACCTCTATCATAAATATCACCTACAATATGTAAATGATCTATGATTAACTTATGAATACTTAATGATAATTCAATAATGAATTTATCACCAGCACCTAATTCAATTATATTTTCAAGAATTCTATCATAGTAGTCATTTTTATCACTACTTTGCATTTTGTAAAGTAATTCTTCAATAATATACTTAAAATCTTTCGGCAAGATTTTTCTTACTTTAGATCTTGTGTACTTCCTTGCGGCTACCTGTGTTACTTCTAATAAACGAAGAAGAATAATTTTTTGAAATTCTTTATAATCACATACATCATATTCTTTTCTTAAAAGATTTAATTTTTCTTCTGGATAATAGATTATAGTAGCCAGTAAATTCAAATCTTTTTTAGGTAGTCTGTTTCCAAACACTTCTTTAAGTTTTTCTTTAATAATACCTGAGCCATTTCTCAAAATATGATCAAAGGCCTCGTATTCTCCGTGAATATCACTTAAAAAGTGTTCTGTTCCTTTTGGCAATGTTAATATTGCTTCTAAGTTTATTATCTCCTTTGTAGTTTCATCAATATTTTTAAAATTTTGAGATAATAATTCTAAATGTTCCCTAGATATATTCATGTTGGTCTCCTTTTTTTAACTTTTTTCAGTTAAAGCTTAACATACTTCCAAATATAATTCAAGTATTATTACACGTTATTTCGTAATTTGAAACTTAATAATGTATATTAATAGAATAGTTTTACAAAAAAATAGAAATCAACTTCGAGTTAATTTCTATTTTATATATTTTATTCTATTTTAACTTCCCTACAAATCTTTCCATTTCTTTCATTTCTTCAAGTGTATCAGCTACAAGAACATACATTGTGTTTCCTTGAAGTTCAGCAAAGGCTTCTGGCATTCTTAGAACAGCTTTCAGTTTATCTTGATATTTTTCTCTAATTTCTTCATCAGAGTGTACATAATCTTTATAATCACGACGTGTTGAAGCTAACCCATATTTTTCATCAACATTTAAACCATTAAATGTTCCATTAGCCACTTCAGCATATACTCTAAAATAATCTGTTGAGTGTGCAAAGTTATAAACATCTACAGCAAACGCTCCTGCTGGACGGTTATTATACTCTATTGCAATATAATCATCTTTAGTTTTAAAGAATTCAATATGGAAGAAACGTTCTTTCATTCCAAAGGCTTTAACAGAATTTTTACCATACTCTACTAATTTTGGATCTAAATCTTTATCAATGTAATATACCCAATCTAGAGTATTGTTATTCAGTAAATCTAATGGAGTGTGATAGTAAACAATACTTGTATAAAATACGATATTTCCTTTAGCATCTACTAATCCATCAAAAGTTACAATGTCAGAATTATCAACGAAAGGTTCTAAGAAGTAGTGAGTAGTACCATCCCATTCTTTTTTAAAGTTTTCTACATCTTTCTTATCTTTAAGTTTATAAGTTGCAGAAGCACCTACTCCATTATCAGGCTTAGCAATTAATGGAAGTTTCAATTTTTTTACACCTTTTTCGATGTCTCCTTCTTTTTTCACTAAGAAACCTGGTACAACAGGAACTCCAGCTTTTTCAAAGTATTTTTTCATCTCTGATTTGTGTTTTGTTTTCTTAAGATCATGTTCTTTTAAACCAAATACATTAAACTGTGTACGTAAAGCAGCATCAAGTTCCATCCAGTGCTCATTTTGCGATTCTATTCTATCAATATGGCCATGTTTGTGATATAAAAACGCCACTGCACGTTTAACTTCATCAACATCATCTAAGCTATTAACTCTAAAATATTCAGTTAGAGCTTCTTTTAATCTTTGATCAAGTTGTTCGTACGGTTCTTCTCCAATTCCTAGTACATTTATTCCTTGATTCTTTAATTCTATAGAAAACTTTTGAAAATTATGTGGGTAATATGGTGATATAACTATGTAATTCATAAATACTTTCTCCTCTTATTATTATAAATTTAATTTATCTAAAAAGTATGGCATTTGGATTCTCCACCAAGGCCAGTCGTGTGCAACATCATCGCCCCAAACATCAAACCATGCTGGAATATTTTTTTCTTCAAATGCTTTTTTTAAACTGTAAAATGATGGCAAGCCATCTTGTTCCCACGGCCCTAAACCAGTACAAACAATAATATCTGCATTTCTATAGTGATCTATAAACCATCCATCATTTTGATTCCAAATATTATCACTAGGTGAATTTCTGTAGATTAACTCATCATTACCATATTCACCTACGAAATATCTAGCATCATAAACTCCACTTAGAGCAATGACTTTTCCAAATACATCCGGATGCTGTAAGAAGATATTAAAAGAATGATATCCCCCCATACTACAACCTGTAGCCATCATTTGACCAAACCAACCTGTTTTATGATTAATAAATGGTATGGCTTCTTCAATTACATACTTTTCATATTGTGTATGTGCTAATGCTCTATCATGACCATTTTTCCAATCACATAGCCATGATTCGCTATCGACACTTGATAATGTGAAAAATTGTACTTTCCCTTCATTGATAAATCTTTCACAAGCATGTATCATACCAAAATCATAATACTCATTGTGTGTTCCCCCAGATGATGGAAAAACAACAATCGGTAATCCTGCATGTCCATATCTATTAAGAACCATTTCTCTTCCTAAATTTCCACTATAATGACTTAGATTCTCTATATTCAAATTAAATAACCTCCATTTTCTATAAAATACTTTTACCAGTTTTCACTAATAAACCTTAAACATTCCGGTAAATATTTAGCCCAACATTCTTCACTATGTTCACCATTAGCTACTACATTTAACTTAAGCTCACTGGTTGATAAACCAGCATCAATTAGTTGTCTATAATAGTCTAAACTTGCATCTATATATAGTTGTTTTAAATTACCATTTGCCAATTGTTTATCTGTATCATCACCTTCATTTGTTCCTACTTCAATATATACTCTCTGATCAGAAACTTTATGTTTTGATATATATCTATCAAATTCAGGTTTATTTAACCAGTTTGCTGATGAAAATACTCCTAGACATCCTACTACATCTTTGTGTTCTAATCCTATATATTGTGAAATATTAGCTCCTAAAGAACTACCAATCATCGCTGTGTATTCACGCTGTGGTTTTGTACGATATGTACTATCAATAAATGGTTTAACAACATTTACAAAAAAGTCTGCATACTCAGATCCTAATCCACCTAATGTTAAGCCAAAATTTAATATAGGTAAACTTGAGAATTTCCAAGGTGCATATTCATTCATTCTTCCTTCATTATCATTATCAATACCAACTATTATCATTTTTGGCATATCTGGGTTTCTTTTTATCGCCGGAATTACTTTCCATGAGTGTCCACTAAAAGATTCTCCACTATAAAAAACATTTTGACCATCATTCATATAAACTACTGGATAATGTTTATGTTCATCTTGAGCATACCCTTTTGGCAAAAGAACTCTAATACGACGATTTTTCCCCGTATAAGGAACTTTTAACTCATGCTCCTTCATCTCTAAATAAAAATACGCATCTCTATTCATTAATTTTTTCCTTTTAAATTATTATTATAGCTATAATTCTACAATATTTCTCATATAAAATCAATCAATTGAGTGTTATTTTCTGTAATTTTTCTGAAAAATTAATTTTAACATATTATTTTCATAATAAATCATAACAGAATATGCATTTTGAATATAAATTTATTATAAATTGCTAAATAAAACAAAAACGGATTGCATAAAACAACCCGTTATTTTCACCTTAAAATTCACTGTATACATATTCTTGAACATTAGAAAAATCCGTGACAAATGAATATATTATTATTCCCATTATTATAATATAAAAGAAAAATATCCATATCATTAATTTCTGATTTTCATTCATTCTATTTTTTAAGCTTGTAAAGATCTCTTTCAAAATCAATCCATCCTCTCCAACCTAAATGCATTGCATCGTACATATAATATTCCTCATATTCTTTACTAGAATAATCCATTACTTCTATATTATTCTTTTTAGCAATTTCTTTCAAGTTATTATACGCAACCCGTCTTTTTTCACTATCTATTCCTATATAATCACTCCACTTACCATTAGCAGGAAGTATAGCGAATTTCATATTTAGATTCAAGTCTTTAACTATTGATAAAAGTATATCTAAATCATCATATTCCTTAGACTCATCATATTTTGTATTTTTAGAACTATTTTTCAATTGATCATATTTTGTTTTAATATACTTATCATAATAAGTATTATCAATTTGATAATCGTTGTTATTAGTTCTTTCTTTAGCTTGTTCAGTTACCTTTTCATCTAACTCTTTCCAGTTATAATCAGGTGTTTTTTCACCACTTAAGGGATAATTTTCCCTTCCTTTATTTTTGAAAAACTCATACTTATTCTTCAATTTGTAAAAGTAATTATCTAGTTTTAAAAATTCCCCTGTGATAAAGTTCCCTTGTTCCTCTACAAAATATTTTTTATAACTCCTATATTTCTTATTAAGAACTTTATTAGTTGATGAAAGTTCAATTACTCTATTGATAAATTTTTCTTTCGTTTCTTTACTAATTTTATCATTAGCCATAGTGTTATAAACATGCTCACTAGAAATTCTTGATAAAAATGCATCTTTTAAAATACCATTTTTATTATCGAACCACTGAATTGATTGAATCATGACAATTTCATTATTTCTTATATCATTTCCTATAGAACCAATCGTTGCTGCATGTATAATATTTTGAGAATTACCTACTCCTATTTGCATAATGTTAAAATCTTCATAGTTAAAGATTTTCTTTGGATGATAGTCTTCATTTATTGTTGTAGTTAATTCTGATGAACCTAATAATACTAATGTTTTAGGAGTAATATTCTCAAGGATTATATCCTTACTCTTATATTTCTCAAAAGCAGTACTATATCTAACACTATTATCATTTACTTTATAATAGTCTTCTATCTTTTTTATATACGTCTTATTTAAAATTACAAGTGTAATTAATACCAATAGTATTGATATTAAAAATGCTTTTAATCTTATCATCGTTACTTCCTATTTTCTATGTAAGAAATCACTTTATTTGGTGTATCGATTTCTTCGTATGTTACTTCAGTCGGTGCTATACTTAGTCCAAATATTTCTTCAATTTTAACCAACATTTCTACAAAAGCTAATGAGTCCATTAGACCTTCTTCTTTCATATTTATGTCTAAATCTTCTCTTACAACTTCATCTTCACAAATTTCTTCTAACATTTCTAATACTTGTTCTTTTATCACGCTTGTTCTCCTAACTCTATATTATTTTTTTAATACATGGCTTATTAGTTTATATGGTTCTCCTGAAAAGATATATAATCCTATTATTACTAGATTTATCGTTACGAACCAACTAAGAACTTTATACCATGTTTCATTTTTATTCTTCTTGTAAAATTTACTTTTCTTTTGGTAATATTCAAATCCTGCCATTAATAAACCGTGGTAGAATCCATATATTATATAACTTATAGTTAGACCATGCCAGAATCCCATAAGCACCATATTCACCATGTAAGCATACATCGCTGTATTTAGTCTCTTCTTAAATCTTTTCTTCTTTGTTGCTTCCATAAAGACTCTTGAGAATACGAAGTCTCTTAACCATGTTGATAGTGTTATGTGCCATCTATTCCAGAAATCTTTTATGTCTATACTTAAAAATGGTTTATCAAAGTTCATAGGTGTTTTTATCCCTAAGATATTACTACTTCCTACTGCCATTAAACTGTATCCTGCAAAGTCGAAGAATAGATAAAGTGTATATAGATACATGTATTTTATCGAATACATAAAGGCACCGTGGTTTGTTAAACCTACTAGATAATGATAACTCAGTGTTGAGAATACTACTTTATATAGTAACCCCAATATTAATCTATATATTCCTTCTCCTGCTAGTTCTAAGTATTCAGCTCTTGGCATCTTTTCTTTTATATCACTCATGAATCTTCTACTTCTATCTATCGGACCCGAGCTTACTGTTGGGAAGAATAATAGGAATTGTACATATTCTACAGCATTGATTTTTTCTTTTATTAAACCATCTGATATTTCTATCATAATTTGTATTGTCTTAAATGACATATATGATATTCCAATAAAAGCTAATAAATGTAAATTCGTTACCGCAAATATTTTATTTATTGCTAGTGGTAATATTGATAATACAACTAAGGTTTTTAGGTTCTTTTTACTTTCTGTTTTTTGTGCTATTAATACCAATATGTATTCATATAGGATAAAACCTATTAGGTACACTATCATTATTGTACTTTTTCCATATATAACTACGGCAAAGATAATCGACAACGCTAAGATGTAATACTCTATTCTTCTACCTAAATAGTTTATTATAAATCCTATAATTAGTGCTATAGCTAAGAAAAAGAAGAATTCTATTCCTTCAAAGTAGCTCATTTTATACTAACTCCTTTAACTTTTTCCTATCTATTTTCCCATTATTGTTTAGTGGCATTTCTTCTAGAAATACTATTTTTTTAGGTATCATATATTCCGGTACTAATTTTTTTAGTTCTTGTTTTATCTGTTTAGTTACTTCGAAGCGTTTTTCTATCTCTTCGTTATATACTATAAATGATGTTAGTGATTTTACTTTTCCATCTTCATAACTTGGTACCGTCGCCGCTTGTCGTATTTTTTTGTTTTTAAGTAGATTGTTGTCTATATCTTCAAGTTCTATTCTATGCCCATGAAGTTTTACTTGGAAGTCTATGCGTCCTTCACAAAATAGCATACCATCTTTGAAATATCCTAAATCACCAGTAAGATAACTTCGTTCTTCTTTTCCATCTACTTCTCCTACGCCAAATTTTTCATTTGTTATAGCATCATTTTTGAAATAACCTTTTGCGACAGTATTTCCTGTAATTACTATCTCACCTTTACCTTCTTTATCAGGATCAGCTAAATGTACTTTGGTCCCCCATTTCACTTCTCCAACCGGTAGGTTCTCATAGTATTTTTTATTCACTTCTTTTGTTATTTCTACCCATGTGACCATTACAGTAGATTCTGTTGGTCCATATGTATTTATAACTTGAGCATTTTCAAAGTTTTCATGGATTTTTTCTACTGTTGTACTAAATAGTTTTTCTCCACAAAATACAAATTGTTTTACTTTTGGCATTAAACTTTGATTGAAGTTTTTATCTATAAAACACATTTCTATAAATGATGGTGTTGAAATCCATATTGTAGCATTTGATTTATTTAGTTCTTCAAACATTAATTTGAAGTTTTCTTGATGTTTTTTATCTATTTGTACTAAAGATGCTCCTAAATAAATACTTGGCCACAATGACATTACCGATAGATCAAATGAGAATGGTGGATGTCCTAAAAATACTAGTTCTTCTTTTTCATCATAATATCCTGTATACCAATGTAAGAAATTATTCAAGTTATTGTATGTAATACACACACCTTTTGGCTTCCCTGTACTTCCTGATGTAAATATAATATAGAACAAATCTTCATCTTTTACGTAGTGTTCTTTTGAAATAGTATTTTGAGTACTCGAGATTATTTCTTTAGCTGACTTAACATCTAGCATTTTTCTAGTCAGTTCTATTTTTTCCGTGACAAGTACTAGTTTTGATTCTACTGTTTCTACTATTTCTTCCACTCTGTCTTTAGGTGTGTTTATATCTACTGGGCAAAATGCTCTTCCTGATTTCACACACGCTAAAAAGTACACTAACATAAACGGATGTTTATGCCCATACACTACTATAGGATTTTTATCTTCTCCTAGTTTTTCTTCTAGATAAAACGCAAGTTTATCCGAATATTCTATTAAATTTTTGTATGTTAAATTTTCATCCTGATATATATTATTAATATATACTTCTTTAGAACTATTTTGATACTGTTCTAATTTTTCAAAAAAAGTTAATTTCATATTTATCTTATCCTTGCCTTTATCGTTATTATTTATTATCTAATACAATCTCTTACTTCTACGAAAACATATATGAAAAGAAGCTACTATTTCACTTATACTATTATAATATAAATCTTATCAAATGTAATTAAAATTTAATAAAAAAATAAAAAAAAATAGAGATAATCCAATTAATGCATGTATTTTAGTAAACATTTTATCGAATTATCTCTAATATAATATTTTTTTCTTTAAAAGATTCTAATAATCGATTAAAAATCTATTCTTTCAACAACTTTTCTTTTAATTCTTTTGGTTTAAGACTAACCTTATTTTTATAATCTAATCTTGTATCGCTATTAGATGCAAATTTAAATAAAGTTTGTTTTTCAGAAAGATACTGATTATCTACTTCATAATTTTTTAGTGAGTAATCAAATGAAAATATCTTCTCTAATAAACACATCACATTGTGAAGATTTTTATTAACCAATCTTTCTAATTCTGGACTAGTATATGCTTTGTGTGCATCTGCTCGATGAATAGCGCCTTTCTTCGTAGTTCTAACATACATAACTTCTGGTGCAATTTCTAAAAAGTCTTCTTTTAATATTAAATCACTATTTGCTAAACCTCTTAACCTATATGTTTTTAAATCCTTTCCTAACTTGGCAATTTCTCTATAAAAAATTCCAAGAATATCCTCAGATTTTTTATCAAACATCAATTCACATGCTAACGAGTATGTTAAAATTTGAGAAATAAATCCTAGTTCTATACTATCTAGTGTAAAATCTGTTTGACTACTCTTATAGTCAATTATAGAAATATTTTTATCCAGAACATCAACCCTATCTATTACACCGACAAATCTAATAGGTGGAATATTATATTGTTGAAGTAACTCTTTCTTATTAATCTCACCAGTTTCAATATTTTCACACGTAATAATATTGTCTTCTATCTCTAAAACAAATGATTTTTCTAAGAATGTCGGCATAAATTTTGTTAAAGCAAAATATTTTATTTCGATTGCTATAGCTATTTCTAACCTTTGAAGCATATTAATTAATAGATATTTATAAGTATTTAATAATTCTATTAATTTTAGAATTTCTAATATATCTTTATTGTCACTATTATAAACAACTTCTCTTACAATTTCTTTTATTTTAAATCTCCTTGCAATATCTTCATCTTCTTGAATGTCTATATCAATCTTACTTCCACATTCAGCAATAAAATTAACAATTCTTTCATCTGCCATCACTGCATGGAAGAATCTTCCTGAAACAAGATTATCAATATCTATATCTCTTTCTTCTGCTATTCCAAGAACTCGCTTAATAAAGAACTGATATGGATTTCTCTCAAAATCAGAAATTTTAGAAATACTAAACTTAGAGAAAGTCTCTTTTTTTTCTTCTAAAAATTCATTAACTGTTTTTGAATTAAGTTCAAACTTGTAATCTCTAATTATTTTAGCTAAATAATTTTTAATACTATTATCCTTAGAAAAGAATATTCTGTCATTTAACTCATCAAGTACTTCATAGCTTTCAAAATTTTCTGAAGGAAGAGACATTTGATAATTTTCTAAAAATTTAATCATTAACTCTACTAACACTTCTACTTCTTTAGTCTTACTATCTTTTACTTCCATAAATCTTCGATAGACTTTTGAAAACAAGTAATTAAATTCTTTCTCCGAAACAATTTCTGAGAAATTTTCTAAATAATAACTATAATCTGAAATAGAAAATTCTAATATTTTTGAAGTTTGTTTTTCTTCTAATTGTGGAAACAATGATTTTACTGTACTCAAATATGGAGAAGCAAAGTTTTCTTTAAAACTTTTATCCAATAAACTATAACATATAAATGTTTTCTCTTTAGCACGAGTTAAAGCCACATATGCTACAAATTCTTCATCAATAAGAGCCGCTTCTTTAGTTGGAGATAAGAAGATATCCCTTAAAATTAGTTCTTCCTTATCTTTATCGTCTATTAATCCTGTACTCTTCGATACTGGTAATACATCTTTGTTAAATCCAATAACAAAAACAACTTTTTTATTTTCCACCTTAGCTAAATCCATTGTAGACATAATTATAGAATTATTTATCTCAGGTATAGAACGGTACTTAATAGTAGTTAATCCAGCATTAAATAGTGTTACAAACTTTTGATATTCAAACTTATCATTACCAAAATTCTCATTTATATCATTTATATATTCCAAGATTTTTTTATAAACCTGTCTATCGATACTGTCGACTTTCAACTCTTCTATATCATCATATTCCCCATCTTCTTTATCTAGATACATTCTGATTTTACAATAATCAAATACATCAACTAGTTTTTTCACATAACGTTTAACTTGTAGACTATCTTTCATAGATACTTCAGAAACCTTAGCAGAGAGTTCTAATAGTACTTCTTTACAAATTCGTAGTTGCTCTGTTGAATATTTAATTGTTTTTTCAACAAAATAATCTTTTAAAATATCATTAGAAGAATTTACCAATTTCTCATTTAGTATATTTTCAACATCATCTACAGAAATTACTCTAACTTTTTCTAACAAATCATTATAACTAAACTTATTAGTTGATGATATAATTAGGTTACTCTTAGAAATTCTTTCTTTGATCGTATCCACGTCTAATTCTGTTATTAACTTTTCCAATTGTTTTTCATTAACGCTTGTATCATCTAATAGTATATAAGAAATAACTTTTTGACGATAAATATTCTCAAAGTTTGTTAACCTAGTTTTTAGTAAGTTTAATAATCTAGTTTTAAAGTTTCCATCATTAAAATTTAGTACTTCCTGAATAAATTTAACTAAACGATGATTACTTGTCTCTATATTTTTATCTAAATGGACCTCTAGATTATAATCTTTAAATATATTTATATAGTTTTCATATGTATTATCACGATAAAGAATTGCTATATCATTATGATCAACACTTTTTTCTTCTTTTAATTTTACTATTTCACGCGCTACTTGTTTAACTTCTAATTCTTTATTCTTAGCACAAATAATTTCAATGCTATCATCAGTCTCATATTGTGCAGTAAAATTTTTATAATATTTCTCAGCAAGAATACTATTAGAAATCCCCGTGAATCGTCCATTTTTATCTTCTAGTATACTATAATTCTCTACTATACTATCCTTTATATCAAATTTTAATACACTAACATCTTTATTTTTGATAAAGGCTACTAATGAAAAATTAACATCTTTGTTGTTTTTCACGATTTCATTCATACTAGCAATAATTTCATGAGACTTTCTGAATATATCTAGTTTATATTTTTCTTTACTAAATAAATCTGAAAGATAAAAACTATTATATTTCATTTTTTCTAATTCATATCCTTGAATCAACTGCAAAAGGTCGAAGTTAAAATATCTATTTGCATCACTAATTACACTTATTATTAATTTTTTAGATTTCTTAGCTAATTTCTCTATATAATTATACTCTTGAGCTGTAAAGTTATAATAAGCATCCACATAAAATATATAATCACTTAAGTCAACATATTCTATATATAATAACAATTCAGTTATATAATCTACTTTATCAAATGTACTTTGTTCTTTTAATAACCTTGTGTATTCTACATATATTTCTAAAATTGCCTCTAGTTTTTCACGATGACTCTTTTCTAGAAGAGTATTTTTTTCTAAATACTCTTCTAAAGTATTTATACTTACAGTATATTCCTTTAACTCATTTATAATCTCTTCTACAACTTCTATAAAACTCACATCTTGTAGAATTCTTTTCACTAAAAAATTCTCACTATTATCTAAGTTTTTTGCAGCTCTATAGAAATAAAATGGTTTAATATTGTCACCTAATCTCTTAAGATTGTCGATTCCTAGTTGTTTAGCTAACCTTCTAGTTAAACTTGAGAAATTCATAACATCAATATTAAACGTTCCTCCGAATTTATCACATAAGATTTTTTCGAAATTAAAACTGTTCTGTTCCGGAGTCAATACTATTATTTTATTGTCTTTTCTATTTAAATCTATATCCTCTAATATATAGTTAGTTTTTCCAACACCACTTGGTCCTACTAATAATTCTAAATTCATCGTTTCTCCTTTCTTATATTATTTCAACTTATATTCCAGTCATTTTGACTTTTGCATAATTATCTTTGGTGTATACCTCAATTTTTGGTCTAATTCGTTCTTTAAGTTCACTAACATGAGATATTATACCTATATTTCTTCCATAAGACTGAAGATCTATTAATGTTGTTAATGCAATATCTAAAGTTTCAGCATCCAATGAACCAAATCCTTCATCGATAAAAATAGTCTCTAGAGAGATTCCACCACTCTCATTTTGTATTACTTCAGCTAAACCTAGTGCCAATGCTAACGAAGCTAAGAATAATTCTCCTCCAGATAAAGAACTTATAATACGTGTACTATTTAGATAAATGTCATGTATCTCTATTTCTAGACCTTGCAATCCTCCACCTTTAGATTTTTCTTCACGTCTAATAAATCTGTAACGATCATTTGTCATTTGTAGCAATCTTTTCGTTCCAGCAACAAGTATCAAGTCTAAATAATATCCTTGAACATACGTTTCTAATGATTTTCTATTTTCTGTTTTTCCACTAACAACATCACTTAATGCTATTATTTCTCGTGCATCTTTAGACGTTTCTAATAATTTAAGATACTCACTATGAATTTTTTCGTATAATTTTTTATTATTAGATAATCTCGTTGTAAGAATTGCCATTTTTTCTATAAAATTAGAAACCTCATCTTCTATATTTTGCAATTTCTCGTGTTCTTCTTCTAAATCAGGTTTTACTACGTTCATTAATTCTTCTTCAAGTTGTTTTAAAGAACTTAGTAATATCTTCTTAGTATCTTCAAATTCATCAATTTGAGTTTGATATTGTTCTAATTTTTCTAATTCTGTAATATTTTCTTTAGCCTGTTCTAAAGAACTATAGTATTTACTAAGTTTAGAATTCATAAAATTCGATATTATAAATTCAATCCCTTTTGTAACTTCTAATAAATTATCTGAATTATTCTTCTGCTCAGTTTCTATTTTTGTTTTCCTGATTTGCAACTCGTTATTATTTTCCTGGAATTTATTATAATTATTATCAAATTCATTAATTTGAACTATTTTATTTTCATAATAATCTTTAAAGTCTTCTAACTCAATATTTACATTATTTTCAAATTGATCAATTTTATTTTTGGCTTCCAATTGTTTTTGTTTTAACTGATCCTCATCTTTTAATAAAATTGACAGATTTTCTATCTCTTTTTCAAAGTTTTTTATTTTAACTTCCGATTTTTTTAACCCGTCAACCACTTCTGTTAAATTGATAGTTTCATGTTTTAATTCAGCTTCTAATTCAGTTAATTGTTCTAAGGCTTTTAAATTAATAAAATCTCCTAAATCCTTTACTGTTGTCGTTAGCTTTTGAATATCTTGTTCATCTTTTTGTAAAAGAGTTTCTAATTTTATTACTTTTTCAGTAATATCTTGTAGTGATTTTTCTATATTATCATCTACTTCTACAAGTGTAGTTATCTCAGGAAGATGCTCGATCTTCTGTTTACAAAGTGGGCAGTCGTCACCCTCATGCAACTTCACTAAAAAGATATTCAATACTTCTTGTTCTTTATTACTTTTTAGTAATAACACATCTCTTTCAATTTCTTCTTTAGTTACCTGCAACTCTTCTAAATGTTTTTTTGAAGCTTCATAATTAAGCTTTTTATCATTTAATTCGAATGATTTTTTTTCAAATTCTTTTAGTTTTTCTACTTCTTGTTCTTTCTTCAAAATTTCTAATTTTAACTTTCCTATACTACCATCAAGAATATTCTTTTCTTCATTCGATTCAAAATAGTTTTCTTTTTCAATTTTTAAACTACCTTCTATTTCTTTTATTGATTCTTTTTTTAGATTTAGTTCTTCAAGTTTCTTAGTAAATATATTTATATCACTTTTAGCCACTATCAATTCATCAATATTGTTATAAAAGAATTTTAAATCTGTTGTTTCTTTTCTAATTGATTCAATTTTGTCTTTCATTGAAGTAAGTTTAGTTTCTAGCTCAGTATTCGCAGCTAAATCTTTCTTATATCGCTCTTTTTCATCTAGCAGAGATTTTCCCTGTTTTGTTAATTGAAGTTGTTTATCTAATAAACTTACATATTCTGTTATTTTATCTTTACTTTTTTGCAACTCCGTTAATTTTTCTACCTCCGCTTTTAGTTTACTGAAGTAATCGTCTTTATTATTTAATTCATCAATTTTCACCTTATTATCTTCAAGATTTAAAAATTTATCGTTCAGTTTGCTTAATTCTATAAAATTCTCTTTTGATTTTATAAGATTTTTTTCTAATTTAGCTAATTCTTTTTTTTCTGTTTCTATCTCGTTTTCTTGAGATAAAATTATTTCATTAATCTCTTTAAAATTCTCATCTTTTAAAAACTCAAACTTTGTTAATTCTCCATCTATATCAAACTGTTCAAATCTTGTAATTAATTCTTTTTCTTTTTGTTTGTTATTACTATCTAATTTTTTTGCTTGTTCTTGTAATTGATCTACAAATTTTTGATAAAAATAAGTATTAAATAACGACCTTAAAGTTTCTTTCTTCTCACTTGATTTTGATAATAGGAATTCTTTAAACTTACCTTGAGGTAATATGATAATTTGACAAAATTGTTTATCATCTAAACCTATTAACTCTTCTACTTTTTCTTTAACTTCTTGCTCTTTTGTTGCAATAACTTCTAATTCTTCATCATTATATTTCATTAAAGCAACTTTTCCGGAAGTTAAATTTTTATTACCAGTCTTCAGATAAGCTAAAGTTCTTTCAATTCTGTATCTCTTTCCACTTAACTCAAAGTCAAAGTTCACCTGTGTTTTATCTTTATCGCTAGCGGTTTTCATCCTTAAAGAAGATACATCTTTACCACCTGTTGTCTTATTGTATAATGCATAAGTAATAGCATCAAAAAGTGTAGATTTTCCCGAACCTGTTTTTCCTGTTATTAAAAATATAGGTTCATTTATTATTCTATCCCATTCTATTATTTCATCTTTATATGGACCAAATTCTTTTAATTCTAATCTAATTGGTTTCATCTTGATTCACCTTGTCTATAATATTTACCAGCACTCGTTTTTGCCCTACCGTTAACTCGCTTCCTGTTTGTTCATTATAAAATCCTTCTATCAATTCTAGTGGACTTTTAGTCAACATTTCTTTATCAAATTTAATTTCACTATCACTATTATCATTTCTTTTTTGTTTAAGTATCAAAGTATTTGGATAATACTCTTTAATTCGTGGTAAAGGATCTGTTACACCTTCCATGCCACTTAATTCCATACTGAAATAATCATTTTTACAATCAAAATTTTGTTGAAATACTTTTGTAAATACCTCTTCATATGTTGCACTAATATTATGTAATTTACGTTTTTGTTCCAAGGAAATAAACTCTTCAGTAAAAATTTCTTTTGTTAATTCTACTAACCTCATACCTTTTGTCTGTGTTGCTTCAGAGAATGAATAAGCCATTGGACTACCACTATATTTTATACGTTCTTCTTTTATAGCATTCGGATTATGAAGATGACCTAGAGCTACATAATCAAATTTTTCAAAAATTTCAACTGCTACATTTTCAACAGTTCCTACAGAAATTTCTCTTTCAGAATCAGTTTCTAGCCCTCCAGATACAAAAGTATGAGCTACTAAAATATTAGTTTTACTCATATCTATATTTTTATAAATTTCATCAATTACTCTTTTTGTCGCAGAATTATGAGTTGTAAGTGTAGCATCCTCAAAATATTCTCTTGCTTCAAAAGGTTCAAAATATGGTAATAAATATATATCCGTATCTTCAAAAGTAATCTTATCAAAACTTTGATCTAATCTTGTGTGAAGATAAAATTTATGCTTGCTAAACCAAGCTTCTCCTATAGCTAATCTCTCTCTACTATCATGATTACCACTAATTGCAAAAATTGGTATATTGCATTCTATGTTAATTTTTACTAGGAGTTCCTGTAAAAGTGTTGTAGCTTCTTTACTAGGAACACTTCTATCATATAAATCACCTGCAATTATTAAAAAGTCAGGTTTAGTCTCATCAATTTTACTGATCAAATTATTCATTACATATTGTTGATCTTCTAATAAATCTTTTCCTTGTAATTTTCTTCCAATATGCCAATCTGCAGTATGTAAAAACTTAACCATATAATCACCTTTTTTCTATAAATTATCTCTATTATATTATAGCTTAAAACGAAATAAAATAATAGAGAACAATTAACTAGGAATGACTTATAGTGTTACAATTAATGTGAGACAAAATATAAAAAAAGAAGAGTAAATCCTATATAATGAAATTAAGACAAATCAAAAAAAGGAATTTACTCATATGAACATTATAATACAAATTTTTATCAAAAACATAGAAAATACTTTAAAAATTTTTTCAGAGGATATCTTATCTTCCATCCATACCTATGTAAACAGAAGTCTAAGATATAATAAAGTAATAGTTTCTCTTTTTTATTATAACTAAAATAATTGGAATAAAAAACTCTAACCACTTTATTATATCATACTTTTAACGTATTTTTTAGAAAATATATTATCATTAATTTCATATTGTTTCCATCAAATTTTCATAGTATATTTAGGATAAATGTAAGTATATACTTATTAAATTAATATGTAGTTGCAAATACATATTTAAGTTTTATTTCATAAAGGAGGTTATTCTTATGAAAAACAAAAAATTAAAAACAGCTACTTCAATTATGTCTTTAGCAATATTAATTACTCCTATCTCTACTTTAACTAATAATTCTAATATTGCTAATGCTAAAACAAAAATACAAAATAAAAATATAAAAGAAAACAATACATTTACAATAACAATAGACTTATCTAAGATTAATGTCGAAAATGAATTACTTAAAGCTAAACAATTACTGAAAGAAAAAAAAATAACACAAGAAGAATATAAAATAATTAAATCAATATTAAAACCTGAAATTAATAATATAAACAGTCAAGATAAATTTAGAGCAGCTCCACGTGCTTACGGACCTTATTATCCAGCTAGAAAAGTTGCATATATAAATAATTGGGGTGTAAAAGAAATGTATAATAATGCACTACGTAAATCTAAAGGTTTAGGTACAATAATTAGTTTCATTACGGATAGACTAATTGGAGGCCCTTATGGTTGGGGATTAGGAGCTTTAGGATTAATTCAATCTTTCAGTAGTCCAAGTGCATTTGAACAAGCTATACAACATGCATATTGGCAAGGTAAAGGTATTGACGTATATTATCATATAAGTAGAAGTATAATGAGCTTAATATCTTATGTTGTGATTTAATCATGAATAATAAATATTACGATATAATATTTTTAATAATTTTTCCTATTTTATACTTTTCTTATATAAAAAACACATTAAAGATAAACATAGACCAAGAACATATAAAAACCTTTGTTATACTATACTCAATAATAATCCTAACTATAATTATTCAAAATTCATATGAAAAAATTAAAAATAAAAAAAATAAAAAAAATAAAAAAAATAAAAAGAATAAATAGATTGAAAAAAGACGACTAATTGGTCGTCTTTCTTACAGGCTATTGACTCATGCATATTTTACATTTATCAACAACCTGATAAAGAAGCTACCCAAAAGTCCTAAATTTCAACAAAGTGCATATGAGAACTCATAGACGCAGTGGTTTATTGATATCTAAATTAGCTCTATAAAAACTTTTTAGCTATCAAATAAACTTTGCGGGGGTGACTCGACAAAATCTTGTTTTCTCCAAAATCACGATTTTTGAGTCACTCCCTTTATATACAAATAGTTTAATAGGTATTTAATACCTATCGATATTATATATTAAATTTATTAAAATTAAAAGCGATTTCCTATTACTAAATCTCTTTTATCAATATAATAAAAAACGAAGAGGAGTCAATCTAAACTCCTCTTCATATCTATCTATTTTCCAAATAATCTTTGAACATCGTTCCACGTTACAGCTAACATTAATGCTACCATTAATAATCCAAATGCTACAGTTAAGTAGTACTGAGCTTTTTTATTAATTGGTTTCTTGAAGATTGCTTCATAAATTACGAATATTATACGACCCCCATCAAGAACTGGAATAGGAATTAAGTTCATTAGTCCTAAGTTTACACTTAAAATCCCTGTCCATCTTAGGGTTGTTAGTAATCCACTTTGTGCAGCAGCTGAAGACATTTCATAAATTGCTACAGGTCCACCTAGTTGATTTAAACTAAATCCACCGCTGAATAATGAAGCAAATAAATTAACAATTCCCATAAAAATCGCAGTTCCAAAGAATAATGTTTGTTCGAAACCATTCTTAATAGAACCTGCTAAATCTTTTTCATAAGCTTGATTTATACCAAGTTTATAAGTTTTAACTTCTTTTCCTTTTTTCACTGAAATCTCTTCTTTCGGAGTTACTTTAATCTCTTGTTGCGAACCATCACGAGAAACTTTTAATGTAAGTTCAGAACCATTAGAACCAACGATTTCTTTAGTCATTTCATTCCATGTACCTACACTCTTACCATTTACTTGCTCAACTACATCACCTTCTTTTAATCCAGATGAGTAAGCTGGGTAATTGGCCGCTATTTCTCCTAAACGAGTAGTATTTGATGGAACACCACTATAGATTGAAATACCTAAGAAAATAGCTAAAGCTAAAATAAAGTTCATCAATGGTCCCGCGAATAATGTCCAGAATTTTTTCCCCCATGAATGTGAAGAAAACATTCTTTCAACTGGAGCAATTTGTTCTTCCATACCACCAAATGCAACACATGCATCTTTTCTTACTTCATAACGTTCTATCTTATCTCCAACGAATCCTTCAACAAAAAGTTTTTCTGTTAAATCAAATTCATTCAATTCTAATGGAAGTAAATCCATATCATTAGTTTTATCTAAAACAATTTTTTCTACTTTATCATTTTCATCTAGTTTTAAACTAACCTTCATTCCTTTTTTAAGATCATACACTGACATATCATTGTTAAAATCAAAAACATTGTCAGGCATCTTAACATATCCTCCGACTGGAAGAAGTCTTATTGTAAAGTTAGTCTCTCCTATTTTTTTATGGAATATTTTAGGTCCCATTCCAATTGCGAATTCCTGGCATAATATTCCAGATCTTTTTGCAACTATAAAATGTCCAAATTCATGAATAGTTACTACTACAAAAAATATTAATATAAATGCTATAATACCTTGCATCTAATACCCCTTTCTATATTCTAAAATAAACTAAGTAATAATATTAAGCATGGAGCTGACAATATTACAGAATCAAATCTGTCAAATATACCACCATGACCTGGTAATAAATTACTACTATCTTTAACTTGATATTCTCTCTTATATGCTGATTCAATTAAATCACCAAATTGTCCGATTACACTTACTATTAATGTTACAACAATTGCAACTAATAAATTTGAAAAAATATTTGTTGTAAAGAAGAATAATAATGCTATCGCTATTGATGATACACTTCCTATAACTGAACCCTCAATTGATTTATTCGGGCTTATATTCGGAGAAAGTTTATTTTTCCCAAATTTCATACCGCCAAAGTATGCAAAACTATCTGTGAACCAAATTGTAAGTAATAAATAAGCTACATGGCTTAAACTTAAATTTCTCAACATAAATAAACAATAAAACCCTACAAATATATAGGCAGTCACGAATATAATCGAACCTATTTCAACTAATTTAATTTTGTGTCCAGTACCTACAACTGATCCTAACATACCAATAATAATTATATATACTATACTATACTGTGATAAACTTAAAATTTCATTATGTAAATATAATACTACTCCTGCTAGAGAAGATAGTCCTAAGATAACAATATTAGTTTCTTTAAATGTCATTCTAACTATTTCATACATAGCCATCACACCAAGTGCAAAAGTCGTAAATTTGAAATAATCTCCACCTAAAAATAATAAAGGTAAGAAAACAATTAAAGCCGCAATTGCAGTTATTACTCTAGTCTTCATTTAAACCTCCAAACCTTCTATCTCTACTTTGATATTCTAATAAAGCTTGATAGAATTCATCTTCATTAAAATCAGGCCAAGCTACTTTTGTGAATAAAAACTCGCTATAAGCAATTTGCCACAGTAAAAAGTTTGAAATTCTTTGTTCTCCAGACGTTCTTATTAATAAATCAGGATCTGGTGTATTAGAAGTAAATAGATTTGCACTAACATGCTCTTCAGAAATTTCTTCTGCACTATATTTATTATCTTGAACATCTTTTGCTATTTGTTTAATTGCCCTTAACATTTCGTCTTTAGAACCATAATTCAAGGCAAAAATTAATTTTAATCCTGTATTATTTTTTGTTTGTTCAATTGCATCATTAACAGCTTTTCTAGTATTTTCTGGAAGTTTTTCTACCACACCTATAACTTCAACTTTTACATTATTTTCCATAAGTTCTGGCATAAAACTACTAAACATCTTCTCTGGAAGATCCATTAAATAACTAACTTCTTCCTTCGGTCTAGCCCAGTTTTCCGTAGAAAATGCATATAACGTCAAATATTTAACACCTAATTTTGAAGCATACTTTGTGATTTTTTTTACAGTTTGCATTCCTTCATAGTGACCTTTAATTCTAGGCATATTTCTTTTTTTAGCCCAACGTCCATTACCATCCATTATTATAGCAACGTGTGTCGGAATTTTTTTTAATTGTTGTTTTTCAGTTTTTTGTACTTGTTCAGTTTTTCTAAAAAATTTAAACATAATTCCTCCTATGTAACATCCTTCATTATATCATAAAAGACCTAATGCAACAAACTTTTAATAGAATATGAATTTTAAAATATTGCATCCATTTATTAGTTAATATATGATATTAATCTTTTTAATATACGATATTAATCTTTTAAAACAGTTAAAATCAATTTTATATTTTTTTAGTTAGAGATAGTTATTATCCCGAAAATTAACATTCTTTATGTAAACTTTTGAATTTATTTGTTGCATTGTCAGAAAATTTATGCTAGAATATATTCATTAACAATTTAATGCGTTGATAAGTAGAATCTTACAATCTACTTTTAGAGAGTTCTCGGTTGGTGAAAGAGAATAGTTAGATGTAAGAGAAATGGACTTTGAGCATATAGTTTTTACTACGGTATTGCCCGTTATAGCAAAAGTTATGTTTGTAACTTACGAGGTACAATAAGTGATTATTGTATAAATAAAGGTGGTAACACGTTAAGACGTCCTTTAGCAAAAGCTAGAGTACGTCTTTTTATTATAAGAAAGGAGAAATATATGATTAATCTAAATAATGTTAGCAAAACCTTTTATCAAAAAGGTAAAGAAATTAAGGCGTTAAAACCTACTAATCTTCATGTAAAAGCTGGTGAAATTTTTGGAATTATCGGTTACTCAGGTGCTGGAAAAAGTACCCTTCTACGATGTCTTAACCTATTAGAAACTCCTTCTGAAGGAGAAGTAATTGTAGATAACCAAGTTGTTAACAAACTAAACAGAAAGGATTTACGATCATACAGGCAAAAAATTGGAATGATATTCCAACAATTTAATCTTCTTAGTTCTAAAACTGTAGGTGAAAATATTGCATTCAACTTGAAAGCTGGAGATGTTGATCCAAAAGATATTCCTAAAAGAATAGATGAATTGTTAGAACTTGTAGGACTTTCTGATAAAAAGAATGTTTATCCAAGTCAACTTTCTGGTGGTCAAAAACAACGTGTCGGTATTGCAAAAGCCCTTGCAAATAATCCAAAATTATTACTTTGTGATGAAGCAACAAGTGCATTAGACCCTGTTACAACTAAACAAATATTATCTTTATTAAAAGAAATTAATCGTAAATTAGGAATCACAATTATTCTTGTTACTCATGAAATGGAAGTAATAAAACAAATTTGTGATAATGTAGCAGTAATGGAAAATGGTGAAATTATCGAATTAAATTCTGTTTACGAGATTTTTTCAAATCCAAAAACAAAATTGATGCAAGAATTTATAGCTAATCTACACAATGATGAAGATTTTGAAGAACATCTAGCTGAACATTATAAAAATGAAACTGTAATAAGGGTTATTTTTAAAGGTGAAGCAACTAAAGAGCCTTTGATTCAGACTTTAGCAAATAAATATAATGTTACTACTAACATACTTGCTGGTCGAATTGAATATATTCAAAATAAACAATTAGGAAGCTTAACTTTTTCAGTAGTCGGTGACCCTGATAACACAGAGAAATTTGTAAATCACTTAATTGATCAAGTTAATGATGTGGAGGTGAATGTATATGGAAAATAATCTAAGTCTAATAGAACAATGGAAAAATCTTCAACCAGAATTAATTAAATCATTTGCCGATTCATTATACATGATAAGTGTTTCAATAATAATTACAGTAATTGTCGGATTATTTTTAGGAGTAGTTTTATTCTTAACTAGTAATAGACTTCTGTTCAAAAATGTTATTATTTATAAAACGGTAGATTTTCTAGTTAATACAATTCGTTCTATTCCATTTATTATTCTTTTGGTATTTTTGATACCATTTACTCTATTTTTATTAGGAAAATCAACTGGACCTACTGGAGCAATAGTTCCACTTACAGTTGCAGCTATACCTCTATTTACGAGATTAGTTGATACTTCACTAAATGAAATAGACTATGGTGTTATCGAGTCAGCAGTTGCTTCTGGAGCTTCTATAAAATTAATAGTTAAAGAAGTTTTAATACCTGAAGCTATGTTCGGAATTATCCAATCTATTACACTAACTTTAATCAACCTAATTGCTTTTTCAGCAATGGCTGGTGTTGTTGGTGGCGGTGGAATTGGAGACCTTGCGATTAGATATGGTTATTATCGTTTTGATAATTTCACAATGTGGATTACAGTAATTCTATTAATTATCTTAGTCCAAATTACACAATATATAGGAAATTCAATTTCAAAAAAATTCAAAAAAAATTAATTTAAAGGAGATTTATATTTATGAACAAACTAAAAAAATTATTAACGGTTGTTTTTACAGCGTTTTTAGCTATTACTCTAGCTGCTTGTGGAGCTACAAGCTCAAGCAATAATGGTGGTGGAGAGAAAAAAGAAGTAAAAATAGGTGCAACATCTGGTCCTTATGCTGATATGGTAAACAAAGCACTTAAACCTCTTCTTGAGAAAAAAGGATATACAGTTAAAGTAACTGAATTCTCAGATTACATCCAACCTAACAAAGCTTTAAACAGCGGTGAATTAGATGCAAACTTATTCCAACACAAAATTTACATGAAAAAATTTGCTGAACAAAATGGAATGGACTTAACAGCACTTGTTCCTGTTCCAACTGCACCAATGGGATTATATTCTGATAAAGTTAAAGATCTTAAAGATTTACCAGAAGGTGCTGAAGTAACTCTTCCAAATGATCCTTCAAACGCTGCTCGTGCTTATGCATTATTAGCTGCTGCTGATTTAATCAAAATCAAACCTAACACTGATGTACTAAAAATCACTAAAAACGATGTAGTAGAAAATCCTAAAAAACTTAAATTTACAGAATTAGAAGCTGGTCAACTTGCTAGATCATTAAGTAGTACTACACTTGCTGCAGTACCAGGAAACTTCGCACTTGCTGCTAAATTTGATTTAACAAAAGCATTAATCTTAGAAAAAATGAACGAAAACAACCGTAACAATGTTGTTGTAACTACTGCAAACAAAGACAAACAATTTGCTAAAGATTTAGTAGAAATCGTTCAATCTAAAGAATTTGATGAAATCATCAATAAAGATTTCAAAGGATTTGACAAACCTGGAAAATAATTAACAAGGACGTGATTAATTATGAAAATTGAATTATCAAATACAATTAAAAATATTCCTGAAAATGTATTCTACCCTATTTTCAAATTAATCTCTGAGGAAAGTTCAAATGGTAATCCATTATTAAATGCGGGTATCGGAGTTCCAGACTCTGATACCCCTGAACTTTTACTTAAAGAATTGGAAACAGCTGTAAGAAAACCTGAAAATATGCGATATGGAGCATTTGATGGGAAAGTAACATTATTAAATGAAATATCTCAGTGGTTAAAAGAAAACTATAATATTGACGCAGATCCTAAAAGTGAAATTGCTTTAGTGTTTGGTACTAAATCTGGATTATCAAGTATTCCTTCAGTACTACTAAATCCAAATGATACGGTCTTATTACCAGTACCAAGTTATCCTGACTACATTCAAGGAATTGCATTAGCCCAAGCTAAATATGAAGAAATAGAATTGAAACAAGAAAATAATTATTTACTAGATTATTCTGATATTTCTGAAGAAGTGCTTAGAGATGCTAAACTTATATTTTTAAACTATCCTTCTAATCCTATTGGAGCAGTAGCTACGAAAGAGTTTTACGAAGAAACAGTGAAATGGGCAGAAGAAAATAATATAGTAGTTCTTCAAGATCATGCATATTCTGATTTCTATTATAAAGAAGGATACTCTCCAGCATTTATGCAAACTGAAGGAGCTAAAGAAGTAGGAATTGAATTTTTCTCATTTTCTAAGAACTTCTCAATTTCAGGTCTAAGAATTGGTTTTGCTGTTGGGAATAAAGAAATTATTCGTGGCCTAAAAGAATATAATACAATTTTTCACGCTAATATCTATGGAGCAATTCAGGATACAGTTATAACTGCGTTAAAAAATTATAAAACCTTAACTAGTCATATAAAAGAAACTTATTCAAAAAGAATTGATAAAATAACTTCTAAACTTGATGAATTAGGATATTCATATTTTAAACCAGAAGGTGGAATTTTTATTTGGTTAAAAGTTAAGAATGGATATGACAGCCAAAGTTTCTTTGAATTATTACTAAAAAAATATAGAATTGTTACTATGCCTGGACACGTATTTGGTCAAGGTGGTGAAAACTATATTAGATTAAGTCTGAGTCTTTCAGATGAACAAATTGACATATTAATAAAAAAATTAGAAATACTAAATATTGATTTCAAGAATAATTAGAAATATTGATATCATTATTAAATTTCATTAATATTCGACTAATCTATTGATTAGCCGAATTTTTAATGTTCACTTTTAAGTTTACATAAATATTTTTGAAAGGATGATTAAATGAAAAATAATACGAGATGGACTGTCTTATTCGCCTCAATGGCAATTTTGTTGTGTGCAGGATCACTATATTCTTTTAGTGTTTTTGCAAAACCTCTAAGTGTTTCAAAAGGATGGAGTATGCCAGATGTTATGTTAGCATTTACTATTAATGCTGCTATCGCTCCTATCCCTACTATTCTTGGAGGTTTTATTACAGATAAAGGAAAAGCAAATATTTCTATAATTCTAGGAGGAATACTATTTGCTGTCGGATTTATTCTTACTGGATTTGCTACTACAAAAGGAATGCTATATTTTAGCTATGGAATATTATCAGGTGTTGGACAAGCATTCGCCTATTCTGGATGTATAAGTAACGCTCTTAGATTCTTCCCAGATAAAAGAGGATTAGCTGCAGGTCTAATAACTGGTGCTATGGGTGGTGCTAGTGTTATTGCTGCCCCAATAGCTCATAGTCTTATAGCAAATTTTGGGGTTCATAGTGCATTTATTTACTTAGGAACAGCATACTTATTAATTATTATCGTTGCTCTATTCTTTATTAAAGTTGCTCCTGCAAATTATCAACCTGAAGGTTGGGTTCAACCTGTGGCTGAAATTAAGCAAGAAGCTGTTAATAAAAACTGGAAACAGATGCTAATGAATTTATCATTTTACTTCATAATCTCAATGTTTGCTATCGGTGCATTCTCTGGTCTTATGGTAGCATCAAATGCATCAGTTATTAGTCAAACTATGTTTGGACTAACTGCTTCTGTTGCTGCAACATTTGTTAGTATATATGCATTATCAAACTGTTTAGGACGTATCGTCTGGGGAATAGTTTCGGATAAAATAGGTCATGAAAAAACTCTTATTGCTATCTACTCAGTAATCGCTATATCTTTATTAATTCTAGTTAATATAAGAACTACTCTTGGTCTTACAGTTGGACTTGTTCTCCTTGGTTTATGTTTTGGAGGAACTATGGGAGTCTTCGCACCATTAGTAATGAAAACATTTGGTCCAATTAACCAAGGGGTAAACTATGGAATTGTATTTATAGGATTCTCTACTGCTGCATTTTTTGCTCCAAAATACGCTGCAGGAATTGCAGCAAAGCATAACGGTGACTTTACAGATGCATTTTATGTAGCAATAGCTCTAGTTCTTGTTGGATTAGTGATTAGTGTGATATATTCTATTTTTTCAAAACGCAAAGCATTTTAACAAAAAGAAATCATCTCAAAAAATAATGAGATGATTTCTTTTTTATATTTTCGGTATTTGAATTTTTTGTCCAGCTGCAATATTATTATTACTAATATTATTAGCTTCTTTTATTTTTTCTACACCATTTTGAGCATTCGCTTCTCCATATGCTTTAGAGGCGATAACAAATAATGAATCACCTGATTTGATCACATAATCTTGACCTGCTACAGGAGTTGTACTTACTACACCTGAAGATTCACTCTTTTCAGTATTAGTATCAGTATTGTTATTATTATTATTATTTGTTGACTCTTTTTTAGAAGTAGTTCCTTCTGTTACTTTAGAATTACTAGCCTTAGGTATATTATTATTACTTTCAGCTTTAGTTTCTTCTGGAACTTTAGCTGTTTGTTGTTCTGTAGTTTGAACTACCTTATCTTTAGATTTTCCACCAAGTGAATTTCCTACGGTTGTTACCCCTACAAGAATAAGTGGTGCTAATATTATAAATAAAACAACTAGAACTGTATTCTTTATAGTATTATTTTTCATAATATTACCCCTTAAATTATTTTACTTCTTCGAAATAATCGTGGTAATAACCACCAACTTTACCGCTGTTATCTACTACAAATACATATTCTTCTGTTTCATTTACTACTTCATATTCTTTTCCTACAGTAAGCATATTACTTACAGTAAATTTTTCAGCATCTGTATGTTTTACAATAACTTTTTTTGACATTGTCCTACCTCCTTACTCTATCATTTTTATTTTATTACAATATAACTATTTTTTCAATTGTTTTTTACCAGCTATTAATGAAACCATCATAAATACCACAAGTGAGATTAATAATGATATCACAACAGGTTCAATAAATTTAATTACATAAACCGTTTTTATTAGTATATAACTAAGTAGACCTACTACTATCGAACTTAATGCTCCATATTTTTCAGCTTTTTTCCAGTATAATCCTAATAATATAGGCCATAAGAATGTCGCTTCTAATCCACCAAATGCAAATAGATTTACATTAACTATTAGACTAGGTGGTCTCATACTTAATAACATTATAAGTAAAATTACTAAAATATTTACCCCATAAACAAATATAGGAACTTTTTTACCAGTAATTTTTTCTTTTATAGACTTGTTATTAAATAATAAATCCTTTATCAAGGCTGATGATATTAATAAGAATTGAGCATTTACTGTTGTTATTATAGCTGCCATAGGTGCTGCAAGTACTAACGCAGCGAGATACCATGGAAGTACTTTTAATGTAATTATTGGAATTACTGAATCATAGTCTTTTATGTCTGGGAAAACTCCTCTAGCCATAACTCCAATTAGATGAACTCCAAACATTACGATAAATATTACTATTGATCCAACGATAATAGATTGTTTTAAACTTCTTTTATTCTTATATAACATTGAATTGATAGCAATCTGCGGGATACCTATAACCCCAACTCCAACTAATACCCAAAACGAACTAACATAACTAGGTGTTAAACTTCCATTAGCTCCAAAAGGAGTTAATATCTTTTCATTAATATTAACCAAGTTCGCTGTAATCTGATCAATTCCTCCACCATAATTAATTACTGCAAATAGTAGAATTATTGTAGAAAATATCATTATTAAACCTTGAATCATATCGGTAATTAAAATATTCTTTAATCCACCAAATACTACACAAAATATAATAATTACTGAAATTAGAACTATACCGGTTTTATATTCAATCCCCATAAATGCCGCTAATAATTTTGCTCCTCCAACCCATTGGGCACTCATCGCAGCAATTAGAAATACTATCATAGCTAAAGTAGAAATAAACGCAACTAATTTTGAATTATATCTATTTCTTAAATAATCGCTTATAGTTATCGCATTAATTTTTTGTGCAGCATTTTTAAATTTTTTCGCCAAGACTAATAGTACAAAATAGCCAGTTACAACTTGGATTACAGCTAGAAGAACCCAACCATAACCAAGTTTATACGCTACTCCTGGACCACCTAAAAACGTTGAAGCTGATCCGTAAGTTGACATTAATGTTATCGCAAGTACTATTCCACTTACTTTTCTATCTGCTAAATAGTACTTTTCGAAAAAACCACCATGTTGTTCTGCTTTACTCATACGGTTCATCATTAGCGGTAATAAAATTATCGATAAAAATATTGTTGCAAATAAAATTAGTATTTTATAATCTAATGTATTCGTCATTATTTTTCCTCCTCTTTTATTTCATCATTAAGTAAAAGATTTGTACAAATAATAACTAATATTATTATTAAGATACTTACTACTATCGAACTGTAAAAAAACCATTCTGGTAATCCTAAAATATACTTATAAGATTTCACATTGTTTACATCAAATCTGATATATGCGAAATAATACCATAGAGCAAAATGAATTATTGCAATAATGATTGCAACTACACCCTCTTTATTTTTTAATCTATTCATTTGTTTTTCCTAAAACCCTCATTATTAATTCATAAATATTTACATAATAAACTTTCATAAAGTCTACTACTAAACTTCCAAGTAATAATCCTGCAATAACATCACTTAAAAAATGTGCACCTAAAACCATTCTTGAAATTGGTATTGCAATTATTGCAAAAGTAGCAATTACTTTTAAAATTTCTTTTTTATTTATTACAAAAAGTAATGCTAAGAAAAATAATGCTACAAAAGTAGAATGTCCACTTGGGAAACTAAAACCATCATGAATCTCAGGAAGAGGTCTAACCCTTTGGATGCTATATTTTAATGTAGATAAGAAGAATCCACCTAATCCAGCACTAAAGAAAATAAACACAGCCTTTTTCAGTTCTTTTATCCATACTAGAAATACTGACAAAAGAACCATTATTAATAATAATAGTTTATCATTAAAAACTAATGAGATTATTTTTGCTAATGCTGCCAAGGATTTAATTTCAATTAAATCAGCGATAATTCTATCTATATCATTATTCGGGAATTTAATTGCTACAAATGCTAAAAGAATCAAAATCAGAAGTTTCAAGTAAAAAGTAATTTTTAATCTGTTCATACTATTTTTCACCTCCTATTTTTTCAATTATTTTATTATAAAATTCACTTACGTCATTAATAACACGTTTTTCCTTTTTATAATCTTTCATTGAATTTTTATAATCATCAAGTTTATCATAAAAATCAAAGATTTGATCAACAGGTAAATTGGTAAAATCTTCTTCAGCAACAACTTTTGCGAAACCATTTTTTTCAAAGAATTTCGCGTTTTCTATTTGATCACCTCTACTCTGATTAGTTCCAAGTGGGACTAAGATTGGAGGTAAATCTAAAGCTAAAAATTCATACAAGGCATTAGCTCCAGCTCTCGAAACTGCAAAATCTGTAATTTTCAGTACATCAAATAGTTCTTTAGCTAAAAATTCATATTGCTTATAACCTTCTTTTTCAACACTATCATTTAATAATCCTTTACCTACAAGGTGAACTATCTGATATTTGTTAATTAGTTCATCAATATTATTCCAAATATAATCATTTAGAACTTTCGATCCTAATGATCCACCCATAACAAGCATCACAGGTTTTTCCTCAGTAAATCCTGTTAGTTCATAAGCGCGATTAGCATCACCTGTATAAATATCATCTCTTACAATAGCACCTATTAGACTAGCTTTTCCTTTAGGTAAGAACTTTTGTGTATCTTCAAATGTTGTAAAAATATGATTACAGAACTTTATGTTGATTTTATTTGCAAGTCCTGGAGTAAGATCCGACTCATGCAAGACAACTGGAATCTTAAGTAATCTAGCTGCGATACAAACTGGAACACTCACAAATCCACCTTTTGAAAATACAAAATTTGGTTTCTCCTTTTTTAATACTAATAAAGAATCTACAATTCCTTTTAGTACTTTAAATGGATCAATAAAATTCTCCCATGAGAAATATCTTCGTAACTTTCCTGAACTTATTTTATAATACTTAACCTCTGGAATTTTACCAATCATCTCGTTTTCTATACCAGTTTTACTGCCAATATACGAGATTTCATATCCATTTTTTTTGAATTCTGGAATTAAGGCAACATTAACAGATACGTGACCTGCTGAACCCCCTCCAGTAAACAGGATTTTCTTCACCTTTATCCTCTCTCTTTCGTCTTTTTTTCTAAGCGTTCTTCTACATGTTTAGGTACAAATTTTGACAAATCAGCACCAAACCCTGAAACACCTTTTACTATACTAGAACTAATGAATGAATATTGTTTATTAGCCATCATATAAAATGTTTCAATATTTTCATCTAACGCTTTATTCATAAATGTTAACTGCATTTCATATTCAAAATCAGAAACGGCTCTTAATCCTCTAACAATGACATTTGAGCCTACCTGCTTTGCATAATTTACTAATAATCCTGAAAATGAATCAACTTTAACATTTGGAATTTCTTTAATTGTTTCATTTATCATCTCCACTCTCTCATCAAGTGAAAATAAATATTTCTTGTCAGGATTTACCAAAATAGCTACTATTACTTCATCAAATAATTCAGCACTTCTGTTTATTATATCAATATGCCCGTAAGTAATAGGATCAAAACTACCAGGTACAATCGCTATTTTTCTTTTCATTTTATTTCTCCATATATTCAAAAATTACTATGTCTGTAATTCCATACTGTTTTTCTTTTATTACTTCGATATTTTCATTCATAATGGTGATTTCTTCTGTATTACTCTTCTCACAGACAATTAAAGCACCTTCATTACATAACTGATTATCAAAAATATTTTTCAATGCATCATCTATTAATCCTTTATCATATGGTGGATCTAGAAAAATCAAATCAAATTTTTCTTCCTTCTTCCCGAAAATCTTCAAAGCACGTTTGAAATCATTTCTATATAAAGAATAATCATCATTACTAATTCTACATTTTTCAATATTACTTTTAATAACCTTAATCGCATTATTACTACCGTCAATGAAAGTAGCATGTTTAGCTCCACGACTTAAAGCCTCAATTCCTAAACCACCAGTTCCACCAAAAAGATCTAGTACTTTACAATCATAGCAATCTATCATATTAAATAAATTTTCTTTTATTTTATCTGTCGTTGGCCTTGTATTCATACCGTCAACAGCATTTAATTTTATAGATCTATATTTTCCTGCTATAACTCTCATGTTTCCTCACAATAAATATATAATATATTACTTATTAATGATTTCTTTAAAATAAGGGAGAATATGGCTTTCGCCTCCCCCTTATTATAATATTATTGTTTTGTTTGTAAATTACTATCTAAATGCTCAAAACATAAATGTAAATTTGACATTTCTGATAATTCTACTTTTTTTACGAATTTCTTCTTCTTAAGGTCTGCTACAATACTTTCTATTCTAGTTTCATCCACATAAATGCATGCATACCTACCTCTTTTAGAATAAGAAATAAAGTTCCCATATTTTTCTAATTTATTTAAGTCTTTAAAACTTTTAAAATAGACATAGATTCCACGTCTTTCTTTTTCAAATAACTCCATAAGTTTCTCCTAGAAATGAGCTGCTGCGTCTACGCGACCTTTCTCATCAATTTTAATTACTTTAACTTTAAGAGTGTCTCCAACTTTTACAACATCTTCAACTTTATTTACTCTTTCTTCAGCTAATTTAGAAATATGTACTAAAGCATCTACTCCTGGGAATAATTCAACGAATGCACCAAATTTTTCAATACGTTTAACTTCAGCAAGATAGATTTCACCAACTTCTGCTTCACGTGTGATGTTTTCGATAATTTCGATAGCTTTATTAATTCCTTCGATTTCAGGTGAAGAGATAAATACATCTCCATTTTGTTCGATATCAATTTTAACACCAGTTTTTTCAATGATTTCATTGATAACTTTACCCCCTGAACCAATAACATCTTTAATTTTTTCAGGTTTAATTTTAATGATTTTAATTTTCGGTGCAAATGTAGAAACTTCTTGGCGAGGTTCAGAGATAATACTGTTCATATGCTCTAAAATTTGTAATCTACCAACACGTGCTTGTTCTAATGATTCTTTTAAGATTTGTTCACTTAAACCATCAATTTTAATATCCATTTGAAGAGCTGTAATACCTTCAGATGTACCTGCAACTTTGAAGTCCATATCCCCAAGGTGATCTTCCATACCTTGAATATCAGTTAAAATAGTATAGTGTTCATCTTTTTTAACTAATCCCATTGCAATACCAGCTACTTGAGCTTTAATTGGAACTCCTGCTGCCATAAGAGCCATTGATCCAGAACAAATTGTAGCTTGTGAACTTGATCCATTAGATTCTAAAATTTCTGATACAATACGGATTGTATATGGGAAATCTTCTTTAGATGGGATTACTTGTGCTAATGCACGCTCACCTAATGCACCGTGACCAATTTCACGACGTCCTGGCGCACGACTAAATCCAACTTCACCAACTGAGAATGCTGGGAAATTATAGTGTAACATAAATCTTTTGTTTTCTTCTTGAGTTAAATCATCAATGATTTGTTCATCTGATAAGTTACCTAATGTTACAACACCTAAAGACTGAGTTTGTCCACGAGTGAATAGTGCAGATCCATGCGTTCTTGGTAATACATCAACTCTTGAAGCTAATGGTCTAATTTCTGTTAAAGCACGTCCATCTGGTCTGATTTTATCTTCAGTGATTTCACGACGAACTTCATCTTTTACAATTTTATCTAGTGATAATTTTGCTTCTTTTACAATATCAAGTTCATCTTCATCAGTTGCTTTTTCTTCAAATACTTCAAGAACTTTTTCTTTAACAGCTGAAATAGCTTCATCACGTTCTTGTTTGTCTTTAATAGCAATAGCTTCTTTCATTTGAGATAATGCCATTGAAAGAACTTCGTTATAGATTGTTTCATCAATAACTTTTAATTCAACAGCCATTTTTTCTTGACCAATTTCATCAACAATTTGTTGTTGGAATGAAATTAAGCGTTTGATTTCTTCGTGTCCGAACATAATTGCATTTAACATAATTTCTTCAGACACTTCTTTTGCACCTGCTTCAACCATGTTAATAGCATCAATTGTTCCAGCAACTTTTAAGTCAACTGTAGAACGTTCCATTTGTTCAACTGTTGGGTTAATTACGTATTCTCCATCAACATATCCTACAGTAACACCAGCGATTGGTCCTTTGAATGGAATATTTGATACTGATAATGATAGTGAACTTCCTAGCATTGCCGCCATTACAGGATCACAATCATACTCAACTGATAATACAGTTGAGATAACTTGTACTTCGTTTCTAAATCCGTCTTCGAATAATGGTCTAATCGGTCTGTCGATAAGACGAGCTGCTAAAGTAGCTTCAGTTCCTGGACGACCTTCTCTACGTAAGAATCCTCCTGGTATTTTCCCTACTGCATACATTTTTTCTTCATAGTTAACTGTTAGTGGGAAGAAATCTACATCTTTTGCTTCTTTTGAAGCAACTGCAGTTGTTAATACAACAGTATCTCCATATTTTACTACTACTGCTGCATTAGCTTGGCGAGCCATTTCACCTAATTCAACTGTTAATGTTTTTCCAGCCCATTGCGTTGTATAAACTTTTTTATCTTGAAACATGTTTATTTCCTTTCAATATTTTTCTTAAACTTTATATAAATCGACTACCTTATTATATCACGAATACTAGCATTTACAAAGAAAAAAACGAAAACATAGTAGAAATAACATTGATTTCTCTACATTTTCGTTTATAATTTTTATCCTAATTGTATTTGATATAATTTATATAAAACTAATATTATTAATAACATAATAATAAATAGAATTATAAGTATTTTTTGTTTATTAGACATGATTACATATGACCTTGAATTTCTTTTTCAAGAATGTTTCTTGTGTGCTCACAAACACGAGTAAAGTGTTGAATTAAGTCCATATAAACTACTCCAGCTGGGATTTCACAATCCCCATCTTTCATACGTTGAGTATGTTTTTTACGGGCAGCTTTCTCAAGTGCATATATGTTTTCACATGCCGCTAACGCAGCTCCAGCTAAAGCTATATTGTTTTCTTCTAATGATTTAATAGTTTTTAAAATTATATCATTACAAAGATCAAACATCTCTTGTACTTCTTCTTTTGCACCATCAGAGAATTTCAATTTTTTTCTAATTTGATAATCTACTGATAAAACAATATCTCTAGCGTGGTCACCGATTCTTTCAACATCACGAGTTCCATCTAATAATGTTGAAGCAATTAGACCTTCTTTAGGACTTAATTTTTCCCTAAATAATAAAGTTAGGTAATCAGTCATTTGTTCATCAAAATTATTTATCGCATCTTCGTAAGTTTCACCTTTTTCTCGTAGTTGCTCTTCACGATTCATGAAGTACTCTACAGAGTTGCGTAAACTTTTCTTAGATAATATTAACATTTCTACAAATTCTTTTTGAACTTGACCTAAAGCTACTGCTGGCGCACTTGTAATAAGTGATTTGTCAAGGTATTGTGTACTGTATTTGATTTGTTCATCTTCTCCCGGAATAAGTTTCGTTACTACGACAACTAATAAACTAATAAATGGGAATTGTAATATTGTATTTAGTATGTTAAATGTACCATGTGCTGATGCAATTGTCATCTTAGGTTCTAGACCTAACGTAGTTTCTAAATACTGAATAAATGCTCCGTAAGGAACTAAAGCAATTAAACAGATTATAGTACCGATAACATTAAACAATACGTGTGATGCAGCAACACGTTTTGCTGCAATATTACTTCCTATCATCGCTAATGCTGCAGTCGTAATCGCTGTTCCGATATTATCCCCGAATAACACAGGTAGAGCACCTGTTAAACTTAAAGCTCCATCTGCGTATAAGTTTTGTAAAATAGCTATAGTTGCTGCAGAAGATTGAATTAATACTGTTAAGAATGTACCTACTCCTACCCCAACTACTGCACTATCATTAATATGCTCTAATACATTTTGGAACCAAGACATATCTTTCATAGGCCCCATAGCTGTAGCCATCATTTTAAGTGCATAAAAAATTCCACCAAAACCAAATATTACACGACCTATATTATTTACTAATTTAGCACGAGTAAAGAATAAAAACGCTGCTCCTAAGAAAATTAAAGGAAGTGCATATTTAGAAATATTAAACCCGATAATGAACGATGTTAATGTAGTTCCGATATTAGAACCCATAACAATAGCAATTGCTTGTTTCGTTTTTAATAATCCTGCTCCTACTAAACTGATAGTAATTACGATAGTTCCTGTACTTGATTGAATAAGTATCGTAACAATAATCCCGGCTAAGACAGCCATAAGTGGTTTAGATGTGTATTTATCTAAAACATATCGCATTTTCTCCCCGGCTATTAATTGAAGTCCGTCCCCCATGTACTTAATACTGAATAGGAATAATCCCAGACCTCCTAAAAAAGAAAATAAAATTTCTTGCCAAAGTGCTGACACTTTTTTGTCCTCCTAGTATATGTTGCGTGTATCTTTAAACACACAAATAAATTTTACCATATAAATTTTAAAAGTACAACAAAAATCTAAAACTAGAAATATTAAAATATTATTACAAATTCTTACATTAATTACATAAAATTTGTTAATAACACATTAATATTTTCCAAAAATAAAAAAGGTATCTACAAATTTGTAAATACCTTTTTCGTGCTTATTAAGCTTGTGGATAAACAGAAACTTTTTTACGGCTACGTCCGTATCTTTCGAAACGCACAACTCCGTCAACTAGTGAGAATAATGTATCATCTCCACCTTTTCCTACGTTAGTTCCTGGCCAAATTTTTGTCCCACGTTGTCTGTATAAGATAGAACCTGCAGTTACGTACTGACCGTCAGCTCTTTTAGCACCTAAACGTTTTGATTCAGAGTCACGTCCGTTTTTAGTAGAACCTACCCCTTTTTTAGATGCGAAGAATTGTAAATTTAATTGTAACATCATGTCAATTTCACCTCTCTTACTTCAATAGTTATATAATCTGAATAATTTTCTTCAATTGTTTTTAATGCAACTAACATTGCATTTAGTAGAAGTTGTTCTTTATCAGTAGATTTTAACGATCTATATGTTAAATGTCCAGTTACATCCTCATTAGCTGAAATGTCAAATTGAACATCTTCATCTAGTGCATCTACTGCATTTATTAAACCGAATACTACAGCAGAAGCACCTGCACAAACTATATCAGAACCATGTTCTGCATAATCAGCATGTCCATCAACTGTTACTTGTTTAATAACTTCAACTTCTTTTATGATTTCCACCTTAATCATGATTAAGCGTTAATTTTTTCAACTACTAATTTAGTGAAAGGTTGACGATGACCTAATTTACGGTGATTGTTCTTTTTAGGTTTGTATTTAAATACTGTGATTTTTTTACCTTTACCTTGAGCAACTACTTTAGCTGTTACTGTCGCACCAGCTACTAAAGGAGCACCAACTTTTGTTGTTTCTCCACCTACTAATACTACTTCGTCAAAAGTAACTGTAGAATCAACTTCAGCTGCTAATTTCTCAACTAAGATTGTTTGTCCTTCTTCAACACGTAGTTGTTTCCCACCTGTTTTAATTACTGCGTACATATCTGCACCTCCTTAAATATTTTTTACTAAGACTCGCCATATAAGGTGGATTTCTCTCTTGTTTACCTTATACGTGCGGTTGTAGTAGCTATTTTAGGAGCTACACAACAATTCAATTCTAACACATATATACCCTAACGTCAACTATATTGATAACTTTTCTTACTTTTTTTTCAAAAAAACTAGGTCAGTAAACTATATTTCTAAAGTTCACTGACCTCGTTTAATTATTTACGTTTTTTCTTGTTAGAAACTAATGTAACTTTTTCCGGATCAAACGTTTGTTTCTTTTGCTTTTCTGGTTTATATGGTGGATATAATGCATGTCCTAGGTATGTTTGGAAAATCATGAATATCCCCCCCACGATATAATACACGGCAACTGCTCCAGCTACGATGAATGAGAACCCTGTAATCATTATCGGTGATAACCATTGCATCATTTGCATTTGACTTTGCATTTGCTCTTGACCTGGTTGAGTTGGTGTCGGCATTAGACTCATTTGTAATTTTGTTTGGATAGCATATACAGCAAACGCGATTAATGGTAATGTATATGAACGAGTACCAAGACTGAATACTCCAAGGAATGTAGAATCAATAATTCCAGCAGAGTATAATGGATTAGATAACGTATAGAACAATCCAGTTAAGAATGGAAGTGGAATAAGCATTGGTAAACATCCACCTAAACTTAATGGCATTGCATCATATTTTTTCATGATAGCCATTTGTTCTCTTTGTAATTCCATAAGTTCACTACGAGCTTGCATTTTCTCTTCATTAGAAATTGCTCTAGCTTCTTTTTCTTTAGCAGCTTTTTGCTTCTTCTGAACTACTTCTAATTCTGGACGAGCTAATTCTTGTCCTTTTCTCGCTTTATTTTGTACTTTATAGTTGTTTAACATAAACGGAAGTACTAGTAATCTAATAATTAATGTAATAATTACAATTGACCAACCCCAACTTCCAGTATATTCGTGAATTTTCGCTAAGAATATATCCATCGGTTTTACAAACGTTTCATAAAATGTTCCAGATCTATCATATGCTGAACATCCCGATAGTGTAACTACTCCAAGCAAACCTAATAAAATTGCTGATAGTTTTTTCAATTTCATTCTCCTTAAATTTTTTATTTCTAATTTGTAATTTTAGTAAATTGTTACTAATATTATACCTAGTAAATTATATCAAAATAAAAAGAGTGAGTCAAACTATTGTTTAACTAAACTCCATTAAATTTAATAAAGTTTAAGAATAATATTTTTTATAACGTTCAAAATAAATTGACAGTATAACTCATTAGTTGTATAATATTGGTAAGAAAGGGATGATTATTATCAAAGATATACAATATATTACAGATATCGAGAAACTAAAGATTATTTCTGATCCTTTAAGAATCAGTATTCTTACAACACTCGGTACGGAAAAAAAAACTCAAGACAACTTGCAAAACTTTTAAAAATTAATAGAACTAAAATACACTATCATCTTAATATTCTAGAGGAAAATAATTTTATCGAAGTAGTAGATACAGATTCAATAAATGGAATAGTCCAAAAATATTATCTACCAACAGCACAAGCATTCGTACCTTCACCTAGTATCTTTAACGACTTATTTAACAATACTTCAGTTAATTTTAATGTAAATAAAGAAGATGTGAAAGATTTCTGGGATGAAGTTAAAAAACTAGAAAAAAAATTCTCCTCAAAAGATAACGACGGTGTCAGTATTAATATTATTTCTACAGCTCATTAAGAGCTGTAAAATAATACATTAACTGTCAAATATTTTTTATCGTTAAAATTTTTATAAAGGATGTGGACACTATGTTCAAAAATAAGAACTTTTCAATTTTACTATTTGGTAGATTAATCACTAACTTTGGCGATAGCATATATTCAATAGCTACTTTAACTTTAATCTACTCTTTAACTAAATCTACTTTTTATAGTGGTATTACCTTGTTTTTAATCTCATTTACCGCTATATTACAAATATTTATTTCGCCAATAATTAGCAAATTTAATATGAAGTATTTTTTAATTATTTCACAGTTACTTCAAGCGATAATATTACTAGTTATTACCTATCTAATCTTCATTGATAAACTACATATTACTACACTAATAATTTTTATCGTTTGTATTAGTTTCATTAATCAAATAGTTTATCCTATTCAACTTGGTTTACTTCCAAAAATAGTTAAACAACAGGAGTTAGTTAAAGCAAATTCATTATTTTCTATAGCTTATCAAGGTAGTGACGCACTCTTTAATTCAATAGGAGGATTTATTATTACGATTTTCGGGACAATATATGCTTTCATAATAAATAGCCTTACTTTTTTCATCAATAGTGTATTATTTATTTTTCTGTCAAGCGACTTATCTAAAAATGAAAAAACTATAACCACACAAGAAAACTACCTTTCAAAATTAAGTAATGGTATAAAAATTTGGAATACACCATTATTAAAACCATTGTTAATTGGAATAATAATAATTAATTTTTCTACCAGCTCTTTACTAACGGTACTTCCTGAGTATTCAGAAACTAGCTATTTTTATGGAATTTTACATAGTGCCTCTGGACTTGGTATCTTAATAGGAGCCTTTCTTTCTAACAAGAAAATACTAAAAAATATAAGGTTAGGTACTTTATATATTACTTTTGCATTTGGTATCGCTGTTTCTTGGGGGCTACTTAGCATACTTAACAATAACTCTATCACAAATAAAATAATCAATTTCTCATTATTTTTATTTGGTTGGATACTAATAGGAATTTTGAATACATATTCTCAAACAATGATTCAATGCATTGTAAATAAAGATAAATTAGATGTTGCTATGTCTACTATGATTGGTTTATCCATAGCTTTTAGTCCTCTAGGTGCTCTAATAGCTGGAATATTAAGTATAAAATACAATACGAAGACTATTATAATTATTACTTCGCTATTAATTTTCTGTGTTTTTCTATTTTGGTTATTCAATAATAATATTAGGAAATTACCTAGTTTTTCTAACTTAACAAAGGAAGATAATAATCGATAATCCCATCTATAACGAAGTTTATTTATTAGATTATCTCAAAACAAAAATAGCTAGTAACTTGTTTTAAAAGTTACTAGCTATTTTGTTAAATACTATTTTTTATCTTCTTTTGGTAAGAATGCATTTAATAACACACCGCTGATTGCTGCAAGTGCCATCGCTGGAAGTTCGAAGTTAATGCTTTCGAATTTAAGCATTGCTCCACCTACACCTAAAACGATGATTACTGATGAAATTACTAAGTTTCTATTAATACTTAAGTCTACTTTTTCATCTACTAACATTCTAAGTCCACTCGAAGCGATTATACCGAATAGTAAAATCGATACACCACCCATAACTGGTGATGGAATCGTAGAGATTAGAGCTGAGAACTTACCTACAAAACTTAAGATAAGTGCGAATACCGCTGCTCCTCCTAATACGAATACAGAGAAGATACGTGTAATAGCAAGAACCCCAATGTTTTCACCATATGTTGTACTTGGTGGCCCACCTAAAAGTGATGCGAACATCATCGCTGTTCCATCAGCAAAAATTGAACGATGTAGACCCGGATCTTTTAGGAAGTTTCTTCCTACAACTTCAGATAATACCATTTGGTGACCAATATGTTCGTTAATAGTAACTATAGCGATAGGTACCATCGCTAATGCTGCTACATTCCAATGTGGTGTATATGTCACAAAAGGAATTGTGAACTTTGGTAAACTAAACCAAGGAGCATCGATAACTGGTTGGAAATCTACTAATCCTGCGAATACTGCTACGATATAACCGAAAACAATCCCTAATAATACAGGAATTTGTTTAGCAAATCCTCTTAAAGCTACGCAACAGAAAATAGTTGCTGCCAATGTGATAAGAGCTACTAAGAAGTATTTCAAATCATAAACTTTAGCTCCATCTACTGTTTTATACATCGCCATGTTAATTGCTGTAGGAGCAATTCCAAGTCCAATAACAATGATAATAGGTCCAACTACTACCGGTGGTAAAAGTTTAAGCAACCAATTTACACCGAATTTGTAAATTAACATTGCTACAACACCATAAACTAAGCTGGCTAAAAATGCACCAAGCATTGCTGTTTCAACACTGTGAGTAGTTGAAAGCACAATAATTGGATTAATGAAGGCAAATGAAGATCCTAAATACGCAGGAATTTTACCTCTAGTTATTAATAAATACGTAAGTGTTCCAATACCTGATGTTGTTAAAGCAGTACTTGCTGGTAATCCTGTTAAAATCGGTACTAACACAGTCGCTCCAAACATTGCGAATAAATGTTGTAAGCTTAACGTTACCCATAGAGCTAAGTTAGGCTTTTCATGAACATCTAGAATTGGTTTTACTCTTGTTTTTTCTGCCATTCTTCTTCTCCTTTTTTTATATTCAAACTTTCATAATTATATCACATGAATAGTCAATTTGAAAGTGTTTTTTTCTATTTTTTTTAATTTATTTTAAAGTGAATTTTAAATTAACTAATAATATTTCATTCTAAATAATACTTTTCTTTTATTTCTTAAATTATCTTATACTCTAAAATCTAAATTCTAAAATTATATAATTATTATTTCTTCATATAATATATAAAAAACAAGATTAATCTCTCATTAATCTTGTTTTCTTATATTTATTTAACTTCTACATCAAGAATTACAACTTCTTCAACTGGTTTATCTTGAGCTCCAGTTTTTACAGCTGCAATTTTTTCTAAAGTTTTCGCACCTGCAATAAGTTGTCCAAACACTGTGTGACGGTGATCTAAGTGAGGAGTTCCTCCTAGTTTAGCATAACCTTCAACAGCCTCTTTTGGCCATCCACCTTGTTCTAGCGCTTGTAAAGTTCTAGCATCTACATGAGAATTTTGAACTATAAAGAATTGACTTCCATTTGTGTTTGGTCCAGCATTCGCCATACTTAACGCACCATAGAAGTGGAAATAATCCATTGAGAATTCATCTTCGAAACTACGTCCCCAAATTGATTCTCCTCCCATACCTGTTCCAGTTGGATCTCCACCTTGAATCATAAAGTCTTTAATTACACGGTGGAAAATAATACCTTTATAGTATCCATTTTTAGCATGAGTTAAAAAGTTCTCTACTGCTTTTGGAATATCTTTTTCAAATAATTTGAAAGTCATATCTCCATGAGTAGTTTTAATTTTCACTCTAACTTGACCTTTTTTTACATTTTTTGTTAATTGAGTTAACATTATATCTCTCCTTATTATAAGAAGGGATGAACTTCCACCCCTTCTCTTTTTATTTTACTATGCGTTTTTCTCGATTAATCTTTCGTTAATTTCTCTTAAGATATTTTCTTTAAATTCAGCAAAGCTTTCTTCTTTTTGATCGTGTGAACCAAATGTTCTTACGTTAACATTTCTGTTTTCAACTTCTTTATCTCCAATTACTAAAGTATATGGAATTTTTTTGCTTGCTGCTTCACGGATTTTATATCCTAATTTTTCGTCTCTATCATCGATAGCTACTTTAACACCAGCTTTTTTAAGTTCTTGCATGATTTCTTTAGAATAGTCATAGTGGTAATCGTTGTTTACTGGAATAATACGTACTTGGTTTGGTGATAACCATGTTGGTAAGTCCCCTTTGTACTCTTCTAATAAGAAGGCAACCATTCTTTCCATTGTTGATACAATACCACGGTGGATAACTACTGGACGGTGAGCTTTTCCATCTTCACCAATGTATTCTAGTTCGAATCTTTCTGGTAATAAGAAGTCTAATTGAATTGTAGATAATGTTTCTTGTTTTCCGATTGCTGTTTCTACTTGAACGTCAAGTTTTGGTCCGTAGAATGCTGCTTCTCCTTCAGCTTCAACATAGTCTAAACCTAATTCATCGGCAGTTTCTTTTAACATTTGTTGAGCATTGTTCCACATTGCATCATCGTCGAAGTATTTTTCAGTGTTTTCTGGATCTCTGTAAGATAGACGGTAACTGAAGTTTTTAATACCTAAATCTTTGTATGCTTCTTCGATAAGTCCTACTGTAAGTTTGAATTCATCTTTAAGTTGGTCTGGGCGTACGAAGATATGAGCATCATTCAGAGTCATACCACGAACACGTTGTAATCCGCTTACTGCTCCACTTGCTTCATAACGGTGCATCATTCCAAGTTCGGCGATACGAATTGGAAGTTCACGGTATGAGTGACGTTCATTTTTATAAACCATCATGTGGTGAGGACAGTTCATTGGACGAAGTACCATTGTTTCGTGGTCCATCTCCATTGGTGGGAACATATCTTCTTGATAGTGGTCCCAGTGTCCACTTGTAATATATAAATCTTTAGATCCCATAATCGGAGTATAAACGTGGTCATATCCTAATTCAACTTCTTTGTCAACGATATATCTTTCGATTGTACGACGGATAGTAGCACCATTTGGTAACCATAATGGTAATCCAGCACCAACTTTTTGACTTGTTGTGAAGATTCCTAGTTCTTTACCTAGTTTTCTGTGATCACGTTCACGTGCTTCTTGTAATCTCACTAAGTGTTGCTCCATATGATCTTTAGTGAAGTAAGCTGTTCCGTAAATACGTTGTAACATTTTATTATCACTATTACCTCTCCAGTATGCACCAGCTATAGATAATAATTTAAATTCTTTAATTTTTGAAGTTGCACTTACATGTCCTCCACGACAAAGGTCAGTAAATTCACCTTGTGTGTAAACTGTAATTACTTCATCAGCTGGAAGATCATTAATTAATTCTACTTTATATGGATCTTCTTTGAAAATTTCTAAAGCTTCTTCTTTACTTACTTCACGACCTTCAATTGCGTAATTTTCGCTAATAATTTTCTTAACTTCTTTTTCGATTGCTTTGAAGTCTTCTTCTGAAACTTTGTATTCAGCATCAAAGTCATAGTAGAATCCACCATCGATAGCTGGACCAACTCCGAAGTGCACATCTTTACCGTATAATCTTCTTAAAGCTTGCGCTAATACGTGAGCTGATGAGTGACGTAGTACGTATAAACTATCTTTATCTTCATCATCTGCTACGATAAGTTTTAAATGACCATCTTTTGTTATTGGTTTGTTAACTTCGATGTAATCCTCATCTAATTTTGCAGAAATAACTTTTTTCTTAAGACTAACACTGATGCTTTCCGCAATTTCTAAAGGTGTTTTATTATCATATTCTCTTACATTTCCATCTGGAAAAACTAATTTAGCCATATTAAGGTCTCCTTCTTTTTTATATACTTAGTCTAACTTACTTAGAAATTAAAAAAGCCCCTTCTCTAGCCGAAACTAAAGAAGGGACGAATCTTTTCGTGGTACCACCCAAATTCGAAGTAATTTTACTTCCTCTTTGTGAATATAGCTCACTAACTATGTTAATACTATTAGTTAGGTAGTAACATATATTGCTTATAGGTATTTTCAGCACCATACCCTCTCTTAAATAAGTTAAATATATATCTTGTCCTAAGTATACGTTGATTTATTTCATTAATGTAATTCTAGCACAAAGATAGATGAATTTCAAGGGGAAACTCATATATCTTTTTTATTTTATTTATTTTTTTTCCAATAACTTCTTATACCACTAAAAGTAAAAATTAATATTAGCAACATAAAAATATAATTTTTTACACTGAAATATTTCGCAGCTTCTGTTTTTACTACCTCTAGTTTCTTATCTATGTTATTAGATTTTTTAACTTCTAAGTTATTTTTTTCGAATGTAGTTATATCAGTTTCACTAACTTTAGTATTTTTTAAAGCTATATAATAAAGATATTTTGCATCCTTTAATGCTGAAATATCAGTCACCGCTGTATCAGATATATCTACACTAGAAATATTTGGTACATCTTTTAACGCATCTATATTTCTCAGACCTATATTTTCATTCAGCATCAATCGATATAAATACTTTTTATCTTTCAACGCATCTATATTTTCAATATTGTTTTTATACAATAGTAATTCTTCTAAGCTTGATAAATCTTTAAGTGCTGTAATATCACTAATACTATTTCTATCTAAATACAATACTCTTAATGATTTTAATTCAGCTAATGGCGTTATATCCTTAATAGTATTTTCTTCAGCAACTAAGCTCTCAAGTTTTGTAGCATTTTTTATAAATGAAATATTGTCTAAACCTATACCAGAAATATTTAGACTCCTTAGATTTTGAAGTTTCAAATTATTTGGAATATAATCTTTTAAAATACTATTCATCGAAACATCTAATGATTCTACTTTTAAATCATTTAGAAAATCTAAGTTATTCATTAGATTTTTTCTAAGCACTAATTGTCTTAATTTAGTTAATTTCGCTAGACTCTTTGGATCTTTTATTTTATTATTTGTTAGATTTAAATCTTCCAATTCTACTAGTTTTTCTAAAGGTGTAATATCTTCAATAAAGTTATTTGATAGATTTAAATTTTTCAAATTAACAGCATATTCTAAACCTTTTAGAGAAAATATATTTTTCCAAGGTAATGATAGACTTGTAAATTGTTCCATCATTCCTATCGTTACTTCTTCACCTTTATAGTCTTTATTAATATGAAACTTATAATATTCTAGTAACGCTTCTTTAAGATTAAGATCATCGAAATCTATTTTTTGACTATTTTCAATTTCTGTAAATTTCTTTTCTCCAAAGGGTACATAAACATCATTAGCTTTTATCGTTGGAGTAGATACAGCTAGTCCCAATAATGTTATGACAAAAGCTTTATATATTACCTTTTTCATCTTTGTCCTCTTTATTTTTTTTATACTCAGTTATTTTATTTTGCACAATTATTAATCCATATGCAGCAAGTGGAATTAAAAATACGAAATACGGGAATACATATCTGCTTTTCGCTTCCCAAATCATATGAAATAATGTTCCACCAATAAATGCAACCGGGATTATCGTTAGTATTTCTTTTTTCTTTTTATAGACATTCACTGCAAAAACCACAGAAAATACATACACAAATACTTGAAATACCTTCATAATAAATGAAATTACATCATGAGTTCCATCAAAGTAAATTTGTTTTATAAAAAAGTCTTTTACTTTCTCCAACTTAGTTTCATTATCAAAGTTTCTTTGAGGTGCCGTGACCAATAAACTTTGGAATGTTGGTTCTATAAATTGATTTTCATATTTTCTTTGATAAAAATCTACAGCATATCTAAGATTTTTCTTAAATACCTCTACTCTTTGTTTTATAGAATCTTTTGAAATATCAGTTATACGTTTTGCATCATAATCTTCTTCTGGCATTATGTCATAATTGAATCTATTCCACCAACCTGCTTCACGATCTCCTTCTTGCATCCCCATCGCTATCCATGTAATTTTTGGAACACCCTCAGCGATTGTCTTTTGACTCTTAACTTCATAATAATTATAAATTAGACTCTTAGACGCACTCATTAAAAATAAACAGCTGACTATAAAAGCTATTACCTTTTTATCTCTAACTCTAATAAGATAAATTATGGTTGCTGAGAATATTGCTAGCATATGTATTAAGTTATTACCTATAAATAGAATTGCAATATTAATGCTTAAAGCACTTATTACCAACGTATACCATTTTTTATATTTAGTATATTTTATAAAATAATAATAAGCGACTAATGTTAAAAACATACCTGGCAGCAATCCGTATACAAATGCAACATAAAATACTAACGGGAAACATAGTCCACTAAGAATTACAACTAAATAGTTTGTATCTTCATCCTCAAACATTATATTAGATATTTTATATAACATAAAAATTATATAACTTATCGAAAAACTTTGCATTATATATAAAATAAATGTTGCCCTACCAAATAATGACAGTATTATTTGGAAAAGAAATACTGTTGTAATTTGGTGTGAATATATATATAAATAGTTATTTCCTTTATCAAGACCACTATAGTTTTCTCTTATGAAATTGTTAGCTTGATCTATTACATTAAATGGATCAAATTGCACATAATCACGTCTCAATATCGCAAATAATATACTAATAATAAATGTGTAAATCATTACAACTAAAACTAATCTTTGAACACTTATTATTTTTTTCAAATATCTTGCTAATATTAAGATAACTATACTAAATATTATAAGAAATATAATATTCAGTATAGCACTATCATTTTCATAATATAAAGTTTCTTGATAATCTTTCGGAAATATCGCTGTTTTTGTTAATACTAATAGTGAATTAATCCCCATAAGCACCATAAAAATCACAGCTATGACTTTTACTAAAAAATTAGAAAATTTATTTAATATTTCCTTATTCATTGCCAATTATTCCTCTTCGTTTTTTTCTTCGTTTAAAAATTGTTCAACAATGAATCTTGGGCGACCTTTTGTTTCTAAGTAAATTTTACCTACATATTCACCTACAATACCTAATGAAATCATAATCATTCCACCGATGAACCACATCGATATCATTAAGCTTGACCACCCCGGTCTTGCAAATCCTGCAAAGTAACTATATAAAGTGTAGAAAAATACTATCGCAGCAATAAATATCATCAATGCTCCACCTATAGTAATAAATCTAATTAATTTTACAGATAAAGAAGTAATTCCTTCAAAAGCAAATGCTAACATCTTAGATAATGGATATTTACTTTCTCCAGCAAATCTTTCTGCACGTTCGTATGTTACAATATCACTTGGATATCCTATCATAGGAACAATACCACGTAGGAATAAGTTTACTTCTTTAAATTGAGCTAATCCTTCTAATGCACGTTTACTCATTAAACGATAGTCTGCATGGTTAAATACTGTATTAGCTCCTAGTTTTTCCATTACTTTATAGAATGCCTCTGCTGTGAAACGTTTAAAGAATGTATCTGTAGTCCTTGCTGAACGAACACCGTAAACTACATCAGCACCTTCAAGATATTTTTTCATCATTTCATCCATAGCGTTAATATCATCTTGTAAATCAGCATCCATTGAAATACTTACATCACAGTGATCCTTAACAGTCATAAGTCCTGCTAATAGAGCATTTTGGTGACCTCTATTTCTACTTAAGTTAATACCACTGAATAATGGATTTTTTTTATGAAGTTCTTCTATCATCTTCCATGTTTTATCTTTTGAACCATCGTTCACTAAAACAACACGGCTATCTTTTGAAATTAAATCTTCTTCTATCATAGAATTCATTTTAACTTCTAATCTTTTTGCAGTTTCGTTTAATACCTCTTCTTCATTGTAACAAGGTATAACTACGTATAACTTTTTCATTACAAATCTCCTATTTTATTTTTTACTTATTGCTTTATTAAGTCTATTTAATAAAGCTTTATTCTCTTTTGTCTCTTCAATCGGTAGTATAAAAATCTCTTCTATCTCTTCTTCATCAAACTCCCTTAGAATATTATATAAATTTTTATTAGATTGTTCAACACTTTTCTCATTATCCGCTAAATATTTTACAGAAACATTTAAAAAGTCAACTTCTGATTCCATTTCTTTATATGTAATAAAGCCAGTTTTTTTATCTCTTTCTTTTAAAATACTTATTAATTTCTCAAACGAATCATTAAACAACACTAATTCCGCTTCTGGAGAATAATGTCTATATTTCATTCCAGGGGCGATAGGAGTCTCGTTTTTTGTTAATATTTCTTCATTATATTTTACACTACCTTCTCCTAGCACACCTTCTATATCTTCTTTTGTAATTTCTCCAGGACGTGCAATAACAAGAGGATATCTCGTACAATCAATAACTGTACTTTCCAAACCAATATCAGATTGCTCATCTTCGATTATTACATCAATTTTCCCATTCAAATCATGGTAAACATGTTCAAATTTTGTTGGAGATGGTTTACCACTTGTATTAGCACTTGGTGCTGCTAATAAAACCTCAGTTTCCTTTAATATTTCTCGAGCAGTAATATTAGAAGGCATCCTAACAGCTAATGTATTTAATCCTGCAGTAACCTTTTTAGAAACGCCATTGTTATCTTTAGCATTTAAAATTAACGTCATAGGTCCTGGCCAAAAATTATTTATTAGTTTTTTTACATTTTCATCGTTATAATCGACTATGCTATCCAATTGGTTCATTTCATAAAAATGAACAATTAATGGATTGTCACTAGGGCGTCCTTTAGCTTCATATATTTTACTTACCGCTTCATCGTCCATAGCATTAGCACTAAGTCCGTATACCGTTTCTGTTGGAATAGCTACTAACTTCCCTTCTTTATAATATGTAGTTAATTTACTATATATTTCTTCTTTATTTTCACTTTTAGAAATATTAATTATTTCTGTTTCCATCCTATCTCCTTTCTTTAATTTAACACTACAGTATTATTAATATTGTAATGACTATTATTAATATATAACTTAAATAATCTAGATTACTATATTTTAATACTTTATACTTACTTCTTATTCCAGTTGTAGAATACCCTCTTACTTCCATTGCAGTAGCAAGTTCATCAGCTCTTTTTAGAGTAGCTATAAATAAGGGGATTAAGATTGGAATAAACTTTCTTACTTTCTGCGCTAGATTCCCCTCATTAAAATCTGAACCACGAGAAACCTGTGCATTTATTATTCTATTAGTTTCTTCTAATATAGTTGGAATAAATCTTAGTGAAATTGATAATACTAATGCAAAAGTTGAAATTGGAATTCCTACTTTCTGTAAAAATCCAAGACTCTTTTCTATAGCATTCGTTATCTCAGTTGGTGAAGTAGTAGCCATAAAAACTACCATTATCATAACGACTAAGATAAATCTAACAGTTATCAATGCTATTCCAAAAAGTGCTCCACTATAAATCTTCCAACCCAACACCTCTAACAATACTTCACCTTTTTTATTAAAAACAAGATGAATAAAAGAAGTAAATATAATTAATATACTAATTGCTTTTACACTATTTATTAAAAATGCTGGACTTGTCTTTGATAATATAACTATCATTATCAACATTATAAACAAGATAGAAAACTCTAGAACATTATAAGCAATAAAGACATCTATTAAGTACAAAATTACAAAAAATATTTTTGCTCTAGGATCCAGATTGTGAATAATTGTATTCAATGGAATATATTTACTTATTAATGAATTATTCATTTCCACTACTTCCTATCTTATTTTTTAAAGCATCTATTAAATCTTCGTATTTCCTAGGAAATACATTTAACTTAATATTATTTTCTTGCAGCCTATTATAAAATTTTAATAATTCTGGTTGCTCTAGTGAATTTTCTTTAAGCAGTTTTTCACCAGCAAAAAGTTCCTCCACCGTTCCTTCAAAATTAATTTTTCCATTTTTTAAAACAAAAACTTTATCTGCATACTCTAATACGTAGTTCATATTATGAGATATAAGAACTATTGTCATATTAAGTTCGTCTTTAAGTTTTTTCACCATGGTCATGATTTCTTCACGACTCTTATAATCTAAAGCTACTGTTGGCTCATCTAATATCAATACTTTCGGTTCAAGAGCAAGCACTCCACATAGGGCGACTTTTCTCATCTCTCCACCAGAAAGTTCAAATGGTGATTTATCCAAGTAACTCTCATCTAATCCGACTAACTTTATTAATTCTTTAGCTTTAGAAATGGCTCTTTCTTCTGATATACCGTAGTTTAGCGGTGCAAAGATAATATCTTTCAATACACTTGTTTCAAATAACTGTTGCTCAGAAAATTGGAATAATACGGCAACATCTTGTCTTAATACTTTTAATTTTTTAGCCAGTTCACGCTTTTCTTTTTTACTTTTCGGATTAGTAATTAGTACATTATTTACTAATACTTCTCCATGTGTAGGTAATAATAAACCATTAATATGCTCTATAAGAGTAGATTTTCCACTCCCAGTCTTACCTATTATAACTGTATAACTTCCTTCTTCTACATTCAAGTTAATATCTTTCAACACTTCTCTTGCATAAGGGGTTTTATAATTATAAGTATAGCTTACATTTTTTAAACTAATTTGCATATTTTTTTCACTACACTCTCCTCGTCTTCTTCTATTTCAAATATATCTTGATTTAGGTAATTATTTAGATCTTTTTTTACTCTTTCTACAAAAGGAACTTCTAAACTATATTTTTCCAGTATTGTCGTATCAGAGTATAGTGTACTATAGTCTCCATGATAGACTATTTCTCCACCCTCTAATATAACAATGTCATCCGAATAAATACTCTCTTCTGCATCATGAGTAATTGATATTATAGTTATTCCTTTTTCTCTATTAATTTTTTTTATATATCCTAAAATGGACTTTCTTGCCTTCGGATCAAGCATACTCGTCGCCTCATCGAGTATTAAAATCTCAGGATTTAAAGCAAGAGAAGATGCTATTGCAACCCTTTGTTTTTGTCCTCCTGATAGTGATGACGGCTCATATTTTCTGTAGGCACTCATATCTACAATCTCTAAAACCTCATCTATTATTTTATCCATATCTTCTTGTGGTACATTCCTATTTTCAAGACCAAAAGCAATATCTTCTTCTACAGTAGAACCTACAAATTGGTTGTCAGGATTTTGAAATACTATAGCTATTTTATTTTTTATATCGTCATAAATTTCTTTACTGTATTCTTTATTATTAAATAGAACCTTCCCAGAAGTTGCTAAATTTTGACCGTAAATCAACTTCATTAACGTTGATTTCCCACTTCCATTTTTTCCTAAGACACTTAACCAATGTCCTTCTTTTATTTCTAAATTTATATTTGATAATGCAGTCTTTTTAGAACTAGAATACTGAAAAAAAACATCTTCAAATTTTATCATTTTATTACCTAATTTCTATAGAATATCTCTTTATTATATCAAATATCCCGATTTTTCTCAATCTAAACAAGAATTCATCCTTAAATATATTAATATAAATTATTTATTACAATAACTCTGTAAACTTTTTTTTATAAACTCATTTACTTTATCATCATCATATACTACCTCTTTTAGGTACAATCCAGCAGCATCTGCCTTAGGGCCGGCAAATTGACGTTCTCTTTTATCTAGTATTTCTTTTATATAGTCCGCTTCATATTTACCAGCAGCTACATTTTGTATAGTTCCAATAATTATCCTAACCATATTATATAAGAAACCATTTCCTGTAATTTCAAAGTTTACAATGTTAAGGTTAATCGGGTCTTTTTCCATAGTTAAACTATATATCGTCCTAACCTTATCCTCAACACTAGAGTTTTTCGAACAAAATGATGAAAAGTCGTGTTCTCCTATAAAATACTTCAGTGCCTCTTGAGCCTTTTCAAAATTAAAATCAAAACTATGTTTACCTACATAATTTAATAAAAATGGATCAACTTCTCTTCCGATGTATAATTTATAATAATATGTTTTTTGTGTACTATTATATCTAACATGGAAATCCTCTGAAACTGTCGTTGCTCCCACTATTCTAATATCTTTTGGAATAGTAGCATTTAAAGCCTTAACCCAGGCAACATCTGGAATATTTAAATCAGTATCAAAATGTAATACCTGCCCATAGGCATGAACACCACTGTCCGTTCTTCCACTCATATAAAGTCGCACATCTTTTTTATTAATTTTCTTTAAACTCTTCTCAATTTCTTCTTGAATTGTATTATTATTTGGTTGTATTTGAAATCCATGGTAATTGCTACCATCATATCTACAAAGTAAAGCTATTCTCACTTTTATCTCCTACATCTTTTATTTTTAATATTTTTTTGCCTCTTCTTCTGTCATCCAAAAATGAATACCTCCGGTTGAATCATACCATCGATCTTCATTGAAATTTCCTGCATAAACCCACTCTCCAAGTTTATAACAAAAGTCCTCAGCAACAGTTGACCATGCTTCGTCATAAAAAATAGTACCTTCAAAATTTTTTATTTCTAATACCTTAGCCTTATCACATCTGCAACAGTTTCTAGTTGAAGATACTCTTTTTGAATCACTTGGTATCAAAAGCTTTATAATTCTATTATTAAGTCCTTTTTTATAAGCAATAAACGCTCCTTGTTCAGGACAATATAATTTAAAATACTCCGTTTTATTATCAAAAATAATATTTTTAAAATTTGCACCTTCTAAAACAGCTGCATATAACTTAGCCCCATTAATATTGGCATTTTGTAAATTCACCCTTCTCATCGATGCTTTTTTTAGATTCGAATTAACAAAAAGAGCATTTTTCATATTACAATCATCTAGAAGACAATTTTCTAGATTACTATCTGTAAAATCTACATTACTAAAATCTACATTGATAAAATTTGAAGAAGAAAAATCTAATCTCGATAAATTAAACCCTTTTAAATTCATATCTTCAAAAATCAAGTCATTAAAATTCTTTTCCCCGTGTTTTAATCGTTCACTAAATTCCTCATACGAAATTTTTTTCATATATTAACACCTCTATATGATATTATAGCATATACAGTGACTTTCTATAAATTTTATCTGAATAAAATATTTTAAAAAAATACCGATTCAAAAATTAGATTCTCTTCTAACTTTTAAGTCGGTATCTAAATATTTATAATTATCTAAAATATAATTTTATATTGAGTCTAAATAACTCATTATATCTTCACATATATTGTAACTAGCCTTGGGTAAATAATTCCCCCTCATATTGGACTTCATTTTTTCAATGTTATCTTTCGATAATAATTGTTCTACATATTTCAGTACTTCCTCTTGATTTTTAGCAATTTTGGCCATATTATGTTTCTTGAAGTATCTAGCATTCTCCATCTCCTGACCTGGTACTGGATTAAAAAGAATTAATGGAATATTACTCGCTAACGCTTCAGATATAGTTACTCCCCCAGCCTTTGTTATAAGTACACTAGAAGATTTCATCCACTCACACATATTCTCTGTATATCCAAAAATCTTAACATCTTTATCTCTACTGTATTTATAATCTAACTCGTTTTTCAACTTCTTATTTTTACCACAAATTACTACTACTTGAACATCGTTACTTTTCTTTTTCAATTGCTCGATAAGCATTGCAAAGTCAGTAGATACCCCGAAAGCTCCGGCAGATAATAAAACTGTATTTTTTGTAGTACTTAGACCATTATCTTTTAACCAACTATCAACATCAAGAATATCATCAAATTTTTCTGCAATCGGTATACCAAATTTTTTAATCTTGTTTTTTTCTACCCCTAATTTCAATAACTCTTTTTCAGTATCATTAGTCGCAACGTAGTATCGAAACGCCCCTTTGGTTAACCAACTTTTATGAAAATGATAATCTGTTATTATATTTACTATTGGTATTTTTTTATTTTTTAACAGAGATAATGCTGGTGTCGGAAATGTAGATACAATAATGTCTGGTTTAACTTCTTTCATTAATCTTTTTAAATACTCATAACTAAAATACCTGTAGACAGAGATGTCACTTTGTTTCCTACCAGCATAATATAAATAGCCATAGATATCTCTAAAATACGAAAAGCTATATAGATACAACTTTTTCAAAACAGGCGTTAAATTCGGATGTGCCTGTAAAAATAAATCAGACTCTATTACTGTCACTTTATCACCATAGTACTTTTCAAATGTTTCTCTAACGTTTTTTGAAACTTGTAGATGCCCGTTCCCGAATGAACCTGTTATCAATAAAATCCTCTTTATACTGTTTCACCTTACTTCCTACTATAATAAATTAGATTGTAAATTAGAACTATTGCACTCCCTAAAGATACCCCCGCTATCGTATCAGTTGGATAATGAACTCCTAAATAAATTCTAGAGCTTACTATAAATAAAATTCCAACTGTAGCTACAAGAATTGGAGTATATGTAGTTTTCTTCATCAATTTTATAGATATTAAAGCTATCGATAAATATAATATTGTGGCTGAAGTTGAATGTCCACTAGGAAAACTTAAACTATTCAACTCTACTAATCGATGAATATTTGGACGTGGACGATTAAATATTGTTTTAATAAAAGCCATCACTATACCGCATGTTCCCATTGTAAGAGTTAAAAATAAAGCCTCTCTTTTAAACTTCCTTGCGAATAATATTATAACTATCATAACTGTTATTATTGCACTTTGTTTCATATCTGCTATATTGGTCGTATTTAAATATATACTAGTAAGTACTGAATTCTCTAATCCTTGAATAAAATTAATAATTGCATTATCTAAAGGTTTTAAGAAACTATTATACCCACTAGCCATTAAGATAAATATTCCAATAAAAAATATAACTAAGTTCACCTGTTTTCTTTTTGTCATTTTATCACCTATAAAATAATTTACTTTATAATTCCTATAATAATACCATAATTTAATACATATAGATAGTAAAATAAAATTCTCTCTTTCTCTTAAACTCTATAAAATTCATTTCGAATTTCCACATGAACACAATCCACTAATAATATTCTCCTCAAAATTTTAAAATTAATGTGTTTCCGTTAACTATTTCAACATTAATATTATGCTATAATTTATTACTCTTTTTCTATAACTCTATCAAATTTGACTACATTTAATTTTTAAAAATCCACCCTAATTCCCCTTAGATATTACTTGAAATTTCGCATTTTATCATTTATAATTATTAGGTTAACGAAATAAATATAAACAGGAGAATTTATGTCGAAGGAACCTATGTCGAAAATTAAAAAAATTATAATATTATTATCTTCTCTATTTTTAATATCCATAGCTGCTCTTTATTATTTAAATAAAAAGCATATTGTAAATTTAAATAATATAATATCTTATTGGCATGCTAATAAAACAGATAATACAAACGAACAAGCTAATGCTGAACAAAATGATAATAAAGACGAAGCAAAAGAACCAGAGAAAAAAGTTAAATCTTTAGAAGAAAAACAAGCTACGATGACTGCTGATACGGCAACTATGAAGTCATTAGGACTATATTTTGATTATGCAAATATGACTCTACCTGAAGTTGTCCAAGCTTACCTAAAAGCAAATGGAATTAAAAATTCTCAAGTAGCTTTCTCATATAAAAACTTAAACACTGGGGAACTAATAGAAATGAATGAGACTCAACCAATGACTGCTGGTTCAACTTACAAACTTCCACTTAATATGATAATTATCGATGATTTTGATAAATATAATTTATCAATGACCAAACGATATGATATAACTAAAACAGAGTATGAATATATCGGAGAACACGATGCATATGTTAGAGCTTTTAATGGGGCTATGACTATTCCAGAAATGCAACATTATTCATTAGTTTATTCAGAAAATACTCCAGCATATGCTCTTGGTGACCGCTTAGGCGGTATGAGTGAAGTATATAAAATGTATAATAGATACGGAGAGTCTAAAGGAGAACTAAAAACGTTCAGTACTGATAACAAAACTACAACTAATTATTACATCCAAGTTCTTCAACATCTATGGGATGGTAAAGAAAAATATAAGGATCTTCGTCGGTATATTGGAGAATCATTCCCAGGTGAATACTATAAACGATATTTACCAAATCTCCAAATTGAACAAAAACCAGGTTATGTTAATGATGCACTAAACGTTGATGCAATAGTTTATGAAAAAACACCTTATATTATTGCTCTATATACGGCTGGTTTAGGTGGAACAACTCCTGCTACCCAAGAAATTAATCTTGTTGGTTTAAACCAAATTGGACAACTTTCATATGTTATAAACGAATGGCACCGTGTTAATATGAATATGTAATCAAATAATATTTAATGCTAATCGATTATCTAGAATTGGCCAGAAATAAAAATTTCTGAGCCAATTCTTTTTATTTATACTTTGACAAATTCTATTTTTTAATTTATAATATTTGTAAAGTTATAACTTTACAAATATTATAAACGGAGGTAGTTATGTTTTGCAATAATAGATTAAAATCTTTGCGTACTAAAAGAAAAGTTTCTCAAACTGCAGTAGCTGAATATCTTGGTGTTACTCGTGCTGCCTACAATAGTTGGGAAAAAGGTAAATATGTTCCTAATAAGAAAAATTTAGAAGAACTAGCTCTTTATTTCAATGTAGAAACTACCTATTTTGAATCAGAATACGAAATAGTTAATAAATATCTACAGTTAAACGATATAAATCAAAAGAAACTTTTGACTATAGCGAATAAACTATATATTTCTCAATTACATAAATATCAAGTTCACGCAAAATTATCAGCTGGACTAGGAAATTTCTACTATGAAAACTATGATTTCGATACAGTTTATTTTGATAAAGATATCCCTTATGATATAGCTTCATGGATTGATGGGGATTCTATGGAACCTAAATACCATAGCGGAAATGTCGCCCTAATTAAGAAAACTGGGTATGATTTTGACGGATTAGTTTACGCTGTAGTCTACAATGAAGAAACATACATAAAAAAAGTTTATTTGGAGGGCAATATTGTTCGCTTAGTTTCTATCAACGATAGTTATAAAGACATAATGGCTCCTATAGAAGAAGTACATATTGTAGGAATAGTCACAGATTCGTTCAAACCAATAACAGAGGTGTAAATCCATGGGAATAATTGACTACACATTAGAACCTCATTCTGACATAGCGTTTATAGACATGAAATCTTTTTACGCTAGTGTCGAATGTGTAGAACGTGGACTTAATCCGCTAACTACCTCACTTTGTGTAATGAGTAGAAGTGATAATTCTAATGGTCTAATCTTAGCCAGCTCTCCTATATTTAAAGAAGTTTTCGGAAAAAATAATGTTGGAAGAAGTTACGATCTGCCTTTTGATATCAATACACGACGTTTTTCGTTTTATAATGCAAAAAGACAAGGGCTTAAAATAACTCCAGAATATATTAAACACATTGAATCTTGGGCTAAGAAAACATTAATAGTCCCCCCAAGAATGACTATATATATTGAGAAAAATATACAAATACTCAACGTACTAAAAAATTATGTTCCAGACGAAGATATCCATCCCTACTCGATTGATGAAGGTTTTATCGATTTAACTCAGTCCCTTAATTACTTCATAAAAGATTCTACTAAAACAAGAAAAGAAAAATTGGACATAATTTGTGCGAAAATCCAACATGATATATGGAAAAAAACAGGAGTATACTCAACTGTGGGCATGAGCAATTCTAATCCACTTCTAGCAAAACTTGCTTTAGATAATGAAGCTAAGAAAACTCCTACTATGCGAGCAAATTGGTCATACGAAGATGTTGAAACAAAAGTGTGGAGTATACCAACTCTTACTGATTTTTGGGGTATAGGAAAAAGAACAGAAAAAAGATTAAATAAATTAAAAATAGATTCTGTTAAAGATTTAGCAAATGCTAATCCTGATATACTAAAAAAAGAATTTGGAATTATCGGAGTTCAGCTATGGTTCCACGCAAATGGTATAGATGAAAGTAAGCCCTCAAAACCTTATAAGCCAAAATCAAAAGGTTTAGGTAACTCCCAAGTCCTTCCTAAAGACTATAAAATAAAATCACAAATAGAATTAGTTTTATCTGAAATGGCTGAACAAGTCGCCATAAGACTAAGAAGAATTAAGAAGAACGCAAAATCCGTACATATTCATATTAGTTACAGTAGAATTGAAAATAAAAAATCTATTAACGCATCTAAAAAGATTAATCCTACTCAAAGCACAAAGCAACTAACCGATTATGTTTTAGAACTCTTTAGAAGTAAATATGATGGTGGTGCTGTGCGTTCTATCGCAGTTAGATACGATAATTTAGTAGATGATAATCTTACAATATACACTCTATTCGATGATATTGAAGCTATTGAAAAACAAAGAAAAATAGATAAAACATTAGATAGTATACGTGATAAATATGGATTTCTCTCTGTACAAAATGGAAGTATGTTAATGGAAGGTTCACGTGTTAAAGAAAGAAGTAAATTAGTAGGAGGACATGCCGGTGGCATGGATGGAATAATATGATAAACAGAAATTATCTCCCTTATAAATCCGCAAGAGAATATGCTGATCGTGGTATGGCAAAATGGATGGGATTCTTCATCTCAGAGCATACTACAGCAATCAATACACAAGGTGACACCATAGACTTTTCCAATAATATGGATAAAGATGAAAAAAGATTATTACTAAATCAGCTATATTTTTTTAAAGGTCTAGCATATTTATATACCCTCAATCAACGTGAACCATATCTGGGGAAAGTTGTTGATTGCGGTAAAGATACTATTTATTTTTCTACTAAACAAAACATATTACAAGTTTCAATTAATGACATTCTAAAAGTTTCACTAGCAGAGGAATTAGACTATGAATAAACTTAATCAACACGAAGTCCAATTCGATTATTTTAGCAGTAACTATGATCAATTTGAAAAAGATTTCTATAAATATTCCGCATTAAATGTTCCTCTAACATTTTTAACAGATGATATTTTAAGTTTAATGGTAAATAACAATAGCAATTTTTTCAGATTAACCGCTAATAAATCAAAAGATAAAAGAGACCACTACTTCTTTTTTAAGGTTCAAACTCCTTTAGAAAACAAGATGGTGAGAATCTTTCAATATACTGGACATAAATTTATAAACCAAAAATAAACTCGAAACTAGGATAATCTCCTAATTCGAGTTTATTTTCTATATCTAAGTGTGATAATTTCTTAGATTTTATTGATTTTGTTTCCTTCTAATTGCTATTGCAGCCCCTAGAGCTAATAACGCAAAAGTAACAGTTTGCTCTGTTTCTATACCAGTTTTCGGTAGTTGTTCATTTTCTTTTGTATTATTTTCTTTTGTATCACTATTAGTTTCATTACTATTAGTTTTATTACTATTATCAGACTCTTCTTTTTTGTTCTCAGGCTTATATTCAGCTTTTACCGGTGTCACTATTTGAACACGACTTTCTAAATCCTTAGCACCTACTCTGATTCTCTCTAGAATAGTAAATTTACTAAAATGATTTATTTTAAATTGTATAGATCCTTCACTAAAACTACTTTCAACTTTTTCTAATTCATTATTTTCCGCAATATGATATACTTCTAGTTCTGCATCATCATTTTTTACAACAGACATTTTAACTGTACGTTCTGCATCACTATCTAGCTTTTTCCCATCTTTTTCAAAATGAATTTCAAATACTTCCACAACTTTATATTCACTACCTAATTTTTCGATAATAGTTTTATTTAGATTTTCATCATTAATTGATCCTACAAAAACATTATCAGCTTTTATTTTATCTTTATCAAATAATACAGCTACATCACGTCCTGAAAGTTTCGCTGATAAAACATTGTTTTCTACCTTAGCAGTATTTGTTGGAGTTTCTTGTTTTTTATCATTAGTTGCTTCTTGTTTACTTGGAATCACTTTTGAAGTTTCTTTACTAGGAGCTTCTTTCTTGTCTCCAGGAAGAGCTTGCTCTTTAGGAGTTTCTTTTTTATCTTCTTTTACTTCGTTTTTTTCTTTCTTGTTCTCAGAAACTTTGTTTTCTTTAGGAGTTTCCTTCTTATCAGTCTCTTTAGTCACTTCTTTATTTTCTTTTTTATCATCAGTAACTTTTTCTTCTTTAGGGTTGTCTTTTTTGGCTTCTTTTTCAACTGAAGGTTCATTCTTTAAAGTATTTTCTAAAATAGATTTCACTTTTTTAAGATTTTCATTATTAGGATTAACTGCTAACAATTCTTTAACTTTAACTAACCAGACAGTTTTTATTTCCTGTTCTTTCTTTTTATCAACTTTAATACCAGCTAATAGATAATTTACAAATTCTTTTTCATCAATTGAATTCCAATCAACCTTATCTTCTAAAATAGATTCAACTAATTTCTCTTCTTTGTGAACTTTTACCACTGGAGTCGGTGTAGTTACCACAGGTTCTGTAGTTTTTGAAGTTTTTTCAAGAGAAATTTCTTCTGTTTTAGATTTAACTGAAACAGTTTTATCTGTTACACCTACACTATGATGTTCTATAATTTTCCCTTCCTGTTTACAATCTTCGCACACATTAAGTGCATTAGATTCTGTAGAACTTTGAGCTAAGTCAGCTTTAGTTTTTATTTTTTCTGTTTTTTCTAAAACAGGTTTGTTTACATGTTCTAAATTAACATCGTGAGTAACTTCAGTATTTACAACAATATTGTTTACATCTTCGTGTGCATAAGCTGTTCCAAAAGATCCTGCAGTAATACCTATTAATACACTAGCAATACCTACTGAAACCTTTCTTATCGAATATTTTCTCTTACTAAACATAATTTTCTCCTTATCAAATTGTTTAAAAATTACAATTCACTCATTATACTATCTTTATAATTATATTATATCTATTAAAATTGAGCAAGTATGAACCTATTTTAATAACTTATAATATTAAAATACCAGAATCAAAAGCTTAGTATTCTACTTTACTCTTTTGATTCTGGTACATAATAATAATATCTATAATTTTCAAATCCTATATTATCTAATTTGATGTTTATTCATTTTCTCTTGGAAAATATTTGTAATAACTTTACGCAGCTCTTCTTTTTCTTTTTCTGGCCATTCACCTTCTTGTTGAGCCGCTGCATAAAGTTCTGGATACTCGACAGAAATTCTCTTTACTGTACGTGTGTTAGCATGTTTTCTCACAAAAAATGGAATCTTCTTCATTAATTCTTCTGGAACTAATGAAAGTATTCTATCAGCAGTTTCTTTATCACTAATTACTGAAAAAGTAAGACCTTTCTTTATCTGTTTTTGTTCCTGTTCTGTAAAATCTTCTAACTTCATTCTTGTTCTCCTAAATATGTATATCTATTAATTAAAGATTATATACTAAGATTTAGGAAACAACAAATATATTCTACTGATAGAGATTATCAATATTATAATGTTATCTATTAATAACTACTTAAATTTTAAAAATAATTATTTTTTATATGAAATTATATAATCTGAACAGTAAATCTTTTTAATTTACTGTTTAATAAATTGCTATTTTGTAGTGTTTTATTTAATTATTTGAGTTAGAGGAACTGGAATTTTGATTTTAACACTTACGTAAAATAAAATGGACTATTCTCTGAAGTATGCTTTATATCATTATAATTTAATGCAAAGTGTAGCTATATAGTCATTTCCATAACGTGATAGTCTATGTCTTTTGTCACACGATTCATAAAAATCTATCATAGCGAGACCATTTTTAAGTTGTCCTCGAATCTGAGTTTCTAATGTATGGCTAAATTCATATCCATATTCTGGATTTATAGTTATCTTTCCTTCCTCTTCAAGCTCTTTTGAATTAAAAGGGATTGAGAATTTTAAAAGTAATTCTTCATCGGGTTTGTCCCATACAATATCAGCATCATACATGTATATCCAAGGATTCATAAATCCGACCATTAGCAATCCACCTTTTTTCAATACTCGAGAGACTTCTTTATACATATTTTCTAAATCTTCGATATATACATTTGAAACCGGATTAAAAACAATATCAAAAGTTTCATCTTCAAATGGAAATGGTTTTGTCATATCTCCTTGAACTGTGTTAATTTTTAAACCTTCTCTTGCAGCAACCATTTCATCTCTTTGTAATTGTGATTTAGAAAAATCCATTATTGTTACATCATAACCTTTTACGGCAAAAACTGGGCCTTGCTGACCACCACCACAAGCTAAACCTAATATCTTTTTTCCGTTTGCTTTTTCAAACCATTCTTTTGGAACTTTTTTCCCAACAGTTAATGCAACAGAAATTGGATTATTTCTAGCTTCTTCTAATTGTTCGTGTGTCAACGGCTCAGTATAGTCATTTTTTACATTATTCCATCTATCTTCATTTAATTTTATATAACTGTTCATCTTATAATCTCCTCGTAATTTTTCAAATGTGAGCTATCGTTAAAAAGTATCCGATATATTTTTATTTGAGATACTCCTCTAAAAGGAAGTTTACGTTAATTTATCTTTATCCTTACATTTTTCAATTTATGGCTTACTTGCAATTTTTTTGATGGGCCTTTATTTTTTTTATAGCCCAATCATAATGGCTAGAAGTAGAACTGACAAAATAAGATCCCAATGTACTACCACCAACCCATTTATAAACTTTTTTTGAAAATAATTCTTCATTTGTAAAGTTTTCGGCTAGTTTCAAAACATCTTTATGAGATTTTTGTAAAGCTTTTGTCGCATCTTCCAGAGACGTATTCTGATGCTTTTTCCAAAATTCTACATTCATATCTCCGTAAGTTCTCCAGTTATATGGTTCAGGAATAAATGATTTCTCTTCTCCCTTTTGATTGGAACGTACCCAATTCAAAACAAGTTTATGCCATTCATGTAGATGAATTAAGATATCTCTTAAGTTTTTATCTCTTCTCCAATGAGCTTCTTTTTTCTTTTTATCTTTTGAAAAATCAGAAGGTGTATTTAACTCTTCACTCGTCATCTTTGAAATAAGTAAGTTTAACTTTTCATAACTTTCCTTAGCAACTATCATTAAATCATTTTTTGTCGTTGGTCTTGGCATAATTAATCCCTCCCTTTACAAAATACTATATTATTATCTTTTATAATTTTCTTCTATTAATCACCTTTCACAAGTAACGTCACACACTCCATATGAAAAGTATATCCAATCATCCTACCTGCATCCATAAATCTTTTAACGACAACCTTATACTATCGTTAAAAAGTATCCGATATATTTTTATTTGCGGTACTCCTCTAATTTGAATCCATATTCATTTAGAAGTTGTTTTGAATAAATTTTTTCATTTTTTGAGTTTCTAACTTCTTTCCAAAGGATAGCCGCAACTTTTAACTTGTTAGAATAATTATTGCTAAATTCATCTGCACAAAATTCTTTCAGAAATTGATTCCACTGACAAGTCGAATTATCATACTTTGCATAATCTGACTCTCCATAATATATTTTTATCATATCTTGAATTGTAAATTCTTTATCGTTATCACTTTTTACTTTTCTCCAAGCCGTTGCCATATCAGCATTAAATTTAAACGGGCTGACTCCTGTTACAGCTGAAAAATAATCTCTAAATTTTTGGTTAAAAGAAAAACCACATTCTAGCAATGGTGTATTTAAAGATATTACCTCGGCATGTTTTTTGTTTACTTTTCTTGTAGACTTTTCTATTCTATTTCCCTTGAAATATTGTTCAATAATATAGTTCAATTCTTTCTTTGTACATCTATACTCTAGTCCAAGAGACTTACATATTTGTGAAAGTTCTTCTCGATACCAATAGTACTTGTTAAATTCCTCAAATGATTCTATATCTTTAAAACTAGGTCTAATTTCTATCACACACTCACCTCCAAAACTTAAATTATATATTCCCCTCTTAATCAACTTAATTTATTTTATTATACAATACTCCTTAGATTTCGTAAATTAAAATAAAGACTTACTCCAAGTTACCAATATCCTTTAACGATAGCCTTAGAATAAGCCTTTATTTTCTACACTTCATTTATTCACTAGTTACAACTTTTGACATTAATACTACACACTCATCGATTCACTGTTACCTCATCACTAGCGCTCTGCGATAACTATCTCATAAAGTATTCGTAATTAATGGCTTCAGCCTACACCCTTGTCATTAAAACGACTGCTTCAACATGGCTCGGTTCTCCAACGAGTAACGCATTTCATATCCACTGTACACAGGAATGGTAGAACGCCTATTTTCACCTTAAAATGGGTATGTCAAAACGATACCAATAATGCCCCCTGAAAAGGGGTGGTTTTTTCTTCGGGTATAACCCTTTGTTACTAACACGCACCTCAAGGCGCTGGCTTTCACATTCGT